>Ga0315288_10007235_pt1 | contig 14073 bp, 9 predicted proteins | sample YL17G11_20_MG_FD_203454 | JGI IMG/M metagenome (GOLD analysis project Ga0315288, IMG submission 203454) | Sediment microbial communities from Yellowstone Lake, YNP, Wyoming, USA - YL17G11_20 | ecosystem: Environmental > Aquatic > Freshwater > Lake > Sediment | place: USA: Wyoming | collected... | reverse complement strand
ATCCCAGGCTGGCGCGACCCAAAGAGGCGCGATGATGCCCGTATTTTCCATAAACTGAGAGCCGGTCATGATGGCGCCGGTCGTATTATCGTATATCAGAGACTCGTAGTCAGACGTCTTGCCCCTGGGGTGCAGCATCTTCTCGCCTGAGAAATCCGGATCCATACCGACGGGATCCGATGAGAGCCGCTGATCCGTAATGAAATTTTCGTACTGATCTGCCAAAAATTCCGGCTTTACGGTGTCTGCGCTGTAGTCTGTGTGCTCAGGTGATGGCATAGGCGCAGCTGAAGCGGGCTGAGCGAGCTGAGCGGATTTAGCCGGCCACAAATACGGGTAGACGATAATCAGCGCCAAAACCGTGAATACGATCAAGATTAGTGTTTCCTCTTTCATCATAGATGCTTTATATATAACGGCCGAGTAAATATTTTATCCCGGCGTAATATTTTTACAGACACGTGTTTTTGGCGCATTTTTATTTTACAAATTCGGATCGAACTTGAGGAACAGAGTATCGATGTACCAGTAGTTTCCGTCTTTTTTGCGCGGGTAAAAATCTATATTGATCTGATACTTATTCAGAATCTTGTTGAATCGGTTTATAAAACTTAGGTCTTGCGCGATCGTCGAATAAAACGTCTCGCGATCGAAATCTACACCGTACTTTTCTATAGCATCACGCTGTAGCCGTCTGAAAATCTTACGGTAATCGTCGTACAACCGCCCCTCATCAACCGCTATATCGTACAGCTTAGAATTCTGCGTACTTTTTGTATGCTTAGTTATTTTTGCGCTATTTGTGCTGTTTGTGCTTTTTGCGCTATTTGTACTTTTTGTACTTTTTGCACTTTTGCGTCCGATTTTCCGAATCTCATCCATATCGGATTCGGCGACTTTGCGTATGTTGTACAGCCCTTCCGCCGCGATGACTAACGATCCTATGACATTACCCTCGTTGTAATGATCGATAAAATGAAATATGTCTCCCATGCTCGGATACTCGTACAGTATACCGTACTCTGCTCGCCCGCCGGGTTTAGGTGTCGGTGGATGAGTATGAAAGATGTACTCGTACTCCATCATTTCATTCATGTCTATCGGCAAAAATATCTCACTGTCTCCCTCGTCTACCCGTTCCGTCTGAGCAGACACAACGATCTTCTGCAGCTTGCCGTTGTCGAAATCTAAAAAGCCTGCGTGCTCTGAGTATCTTTTTAAATTCGTATCGTACGGGTCGATGTACTTCTTGAACTTGCCGCCAGACACCATCAGAGCGTCTAGTATCAGCAGCTTGTTCTTCTCGATCTTCACGTAGTCCTCGTTATTCACCTTCACCCTCTGCAGTACGATCTCCTTCAGCTTCGGGTCTTGTAAAATCTTTCCCGGCCGATATACATTCGTTTTATTTGCCTTGTGTGAAATCTTAGAACGGCCTAGCATCTTTTCGATGTTTTTCAGCAGAACATTGTATATGTACTCTTTGAACGATACAGACGGTTCGATATTATGGATATTGATGTAGTGCGTCGCGCCGTCCGACCACATCCGATCACCGAACGTATAAATACCGCGCTCGACGCCTTTTTTGTTACAGATCTTACACGGAACCGGTTTATGCGGCTCGTAATTCCCGACGTCTTTTAGCACGCTCTCCGCTAGATCCAGTATCCGGATTATTTTATGCTTATCGCCGAACGGCTCTCCTTCTTTCGGATACGGCAAGGTTTTGCCTTCAGAATCTTTTGTCCGATCTGCAGCCGTACTACGCCACACGTACTCAGCGGTGTAAGTTGTGTCACCCTTTGTAATTTTGTACATAATTATAGACAGCCTCTATAATTATGCAAAAGAAATAATGATCGGATCGCATATGCATGTTTGCACTTCATGTATCTCTATAATCGTGTAGCACCTTATCCACGAGGTGAAAATAGTATATGCCGCTATTCCCGGCGTAATCGACTATGATCTCTTTTCCCAATATCTGAGACGCCGCGTCGATAAAGGCGCCCAGACCCTCCATCGCGACTAGATTGACTTCTCGACTTATCAAATCGTACATAACTCGCTTATTTTTGTCTTGGCGTAACGCGGTCCGTACGGTTTTTTTGTTCGAAGCGATGATGCTTTTCATGCTCGGATCCATCGTGTGAAAAGTGTCGGGCCACACCAATATGTTCCGTTGCGGATCGAACGAACAGAATGGTGTATGTAGGCCGACCATCATTATAGAGGCGGATTTTAGATCGTGCAGCCTGAAAAGATAGAAAACTTTACGGTCGTCACCGATCTTCAACTCGACACTATCACACGATACGGCGTACTCTAGAAATCTCTCAAATAGCTTTAGCTTACGGTCCGAATCAGGCATTCTTAAATATAGCGCTTATATTTAATCACGGCAAAAAAGTAAGACTCCTATACGAAGTACTGCAAAACAAAAGCCATACCAGACACGACTGTAACAGCCACGCATGAGATGGCGGTCCTCTTATCGATGTTGCGCGGGTTCAAATACGAACAGAACGATCCGCATCTAGATCGGGGTTTAACTACGACTACTACATCCTCCGTCTCATCAGAATAACTTGAAGACTTTTGGATCGAACTCGCTGTGCTCGATCGGCTGTTCGAACTATTCGAACTGTTTGAGCTGTTTGAGCTGTTTTGGCTGCCAATGCTGCCAACGATGCTGCCCAGACTACTGCTAACGCTGTTGTCAGCGCTGTTCAGACTGCTGAGATTGTGAAAAGTACCAGATGATGATGATTTGCCAAAGCCTGCCGGACTTTGATTCATTTATAGTATTCCGATCTATTATATTTTATTTTTTCTACACGCGCTTTTTGTGTTGTGTTGTAGACCGCGTTTAATATAAAGTGACGCATAGTATATTGTGTATTCTGCTATATTATGAGCGGCAGTAATACGCATCTATCGAATCTATCGAATCAAAATATGTACTCTTACCTCGCGGTACTAGACGATAATAATATGCCGCGTACAGATATCGATCCTATACCGATCAAACCCAAAATAGAAAAAACGAAAAAAACAGAAAAATGGAAACGGTTAGATAGTTCGGGCCATCAGACTCATCAGGCTCATCAGATTCATCAGACTCATCAGACTCATCAGACTCATCAGGCTCATCAGATCACCCAATCTTATGATACGAATGAAGAGGTCAGGGATGCCATAACCGCAAAAGATGCATCCGATACTAAAGAGAACTACAAGAAGATGAGGTGTATCAACATCATCAGGATCGGAACTTGTACATACGGGTCGAAGTGTCTGTACGCCCATAGTCTGAACGAGCAGAAGGTAGACGGCATCCGTAAGATCGCGCTAGACATCATACTGCGGCGTTCAGATCTGTCGGATATCAATATCGCCACGAACAAAAAGCTATACCAGAATCTCAAGTGCATGACGTCTCTATGTGCGATGTGTACAGAGAATTCGTGTACGGGCGGGTACAACTGTAAACATGGGGCGTGCGACACGAGCTGCCTCGTCTGTTTGGAAGACCTGAACAAAGGTTCGTGCAAAACAGACTGCCATAAGATACATCTGACAGCCAGAGGCCTCGTACCGTACGGTAAACAGATTACAAAAAACAGCCAGACGTACGATCGATCCGGTAAGTACAAAACACAGACACAGATACCGATACAAGTAAATACATCCAGATCGTATGGTTCAAACGGATCGTATGGTTCAAACGGATCGTATGGTTCAAACGGGTCGTACGGGTCGTACGGGTCGCGCGGTTCTTACGGATCCTATAATCCTTACGGTTCTTACGCTCAATATAATCCGGACAGTTCGAACAGATCATATAGTTACGGCTCTAGTTTTACCGGATCCCACGTACAGAACTACCAGCGAAGGAGTACGTATTACAAGAAGCCAGAGACCAATTATAAACAAGATACATCGCGTACGACGCCTACTGTACCCTCTGTTCCAGTTGTACATGCTGTTCCAGCTATACACGCTGTTCCAGTTGTACACTCTGTTCCAGCTGTACATTCTGTTCCAGTTGTACACGCTGTTCCAGCCGCATCTACCGTACCTGTTGTACCTATCGTACTGAACGATGAGTATTTTGAAAAAAGAGATCGGAAAACACGGCCCGGTAAAACTACAACTGCCGGTAGAATGATTGACAAAATTGTCAGGGTTGACAAGACCGATATAGCAAATACCGTAAAGTTCGACAAGTCTGACAAGGCTGACAAGGCTGACAAGGCTGACAAGCCTAAGTCTATCAAGGCCAAGTCTATCAAGGTTGACAAACCAAATAATATAGCCGCGATAAACAGGGCCAGTATAACTCGAGACGATTTGCTAGGCGCGGTGTTGTATAATCAATCGCAGCATTCTAAGTCGGAGACTAAGACGGAGACTAATATGGAGAAGCCGGACGATCATATAACTATAGCGGATCTGTTAGGAGATGCGGATAGCTCTTCCGACATACTGTTCGACGCGGACTACGATATGAATAGTATGGACGACGAGACCAGCGTAAGTACGATCGATATAAATAACGACGATCTATCGGAGCTGTCTGAGCTATCTGAGCTATCGGACTCGGACGATATATTCGGCGCGGCTTTTGCATCCGATAATACGGGCGGGCTATACAGATCTCTGTTCGATCTGTCTTTTGTTCGGCGTTTTAGGTGAGCAGACTAGCGTAAAAATATTGAAATATGAAAATAAAATTGATTTGTTAACGGCATGCTATATCGCTATTTAAATTGAAAAATTTAAATACGTTGCATAGTCTAGTCATGGAGTACATCACTTTCGACAAGATCAGTGATGACTTTACGGTTAAGTACGCCCCATCGAACACGGCTGATATTGTCGGATCGTTCAGCCAGGTCAAGTCTTTGGAAAAGTGGCTAGAGGACTATGATCGGAACGGCCAGATCCATCGGCGCAAGCTGAGTACGGCCCAGCATAAGAAACCGACCAAGCGGAAAGCTGTTAAACCGGATCCAGATGTTGAACTAGATTCGGATACGATAATAAAGACAGACGATACTAAAATGGGTACAGACGGTACGAACAAAATGAAAACGGATTCCGATGATATCGATGTTTTTGCGCAAAATAGAAAGGGCAAGAAAGAGTATTCAGACGCATCGTGTGTCTTAGTGACAGGTGATCACGGTTCCGGCAAGACATCTGTTGTGAAAGCCGTACTCAACGCTCATAATTACAAGATCCGGACAGTTAATTTTGCCAAAATCGCATCGAACAACAATAATGTAGAGAGCTTCACCAACAGCCTGCTAGATTGTGACGGCGTATTTACTTTCATCGAAGAGGCCGCGAAAGAACCGGATGCCAAAACTAAGACGGTAATTGATAAATCGGTAATCGATAAATCGATAATCGACAAATCAGAACACAGACAGAATACGAATACCTCTAAGGATAGTACGCGTATGGAGTACGACGATCTGATGGAGGATTACATGAAGGGGTTTGGTGTACCGCCGCGATCTAGCTCTAATTCTAGTAGGGCTAGCCTAGACAGCCGATCTAGACGTTCGAACCGTTCTAGCACTAGTAGTACGGTTCGAAACCAAAATCGAAACCAAAATCGTACAGGCCATACGAACCGTGCAGACTTGGCTAGACACCCGGCATATAAGGTGAGACAGAAGGACAAAATAGCCATAATAGTTGACGAAATCGAGTCTGTGTCTAGTAACAACGAGAAGATGTTGATAGACATGCTGTTAGAGATTAACAGTAAAAAGTGGAAGGCGCCGGTGATATTCATATCGAACAACAAGCACAAGAAGATAATTACGACAATGAAGAAAGAGTGTTTCCACATCCATTTTTACGAGCCGCTGACGACGGATATGATTCGGCTCTTGATACGGATAGGAGAAGGTGAAAGCATGCGATTTGAGGAGGAGGCTACGGCGTATGCGATCATAGAGCACAGCGGGCACGACTACCGGAAGATGATATCGACGTTGCAGATGCTGTACAAGGTGTACGGGTCTGAGCCGATATCTCAGGAGATGTTAGAGTCTTATTTGAAAATAACGGATCAGCGAGATGTAGATCGGACGATATACGAGGATACTGTAAAGCTGTTCTCGGAGTTCAAGTCTATCGAGACAACTCTGAGGGTGTTCGAGGGCGACAAGGTAAATATGCCTCTGATGGTTCATCAAAATCATTACAATGCGGTCAGCGGTTACATCAAGGATGTGGATACAAAACTCAGCACGGCCGAACAGATCACAGACAGTTTGGCGATGGGAGACATTATAGACAACTACATATACTCTGATCAGAGCTGGGGGCTACAGGAGGTACATGGGAACTACTCTTGTGTATTCCCGTCTTACATCTTGAACAACGTTGCGGATACGGAGAAACTGAGAGCGGATTCCAAAAGATACTATAGGGGTGTTCAGCAGTTCCGGATGGATTTCCCGAAAGATCTGAACCGTACGTCGACGCGCAAAATTAATCAGAAAAATATCAAAGCCGCGTCTGAATTCTTCCCAGACATGTCTGTACCGGACTACGTCAGGGCCAACCAACTGATACGGCAGCTACTAGAAGATGGGCGCGCCGAAGAGTGTGGCAAACTGATCGAACGGTATAACCTGACGCACGTCGGTGTCATGTACGTTCTGAAGATAGATAAGGTGACCGGTACTAAGAAAGTCGTGTCGAAGGATATAGACAAGCTTGTGAAACAGATCACGGTCGAACCCGTTGTGAAAAGCAAAATCACGAAAGTCAAAGTTTCCAAATAATCATATAGGACATTAGACATCGGGCATGATGCATTATGCATTATGCATTATGCATTATGCATTATGCATTATGCATCAGTCAAAGATGTAACCCGATCTAGGCCAAACTATAAGACTATAAGACTAGTCAAATTTGAACGCACCGTATAGAATTTTCACTATAAATACGATTACGACGAATCGTGTTTATTTTTGTCAGACCGGGGTGTTAGATCGATGCAGAACGTACGAATTATTATAATCGAAAAAAAATAATTTTTATCGTATGCGTATAGTATAATAGCTCATGGCTGAGAATTACCAACGGAATGCAAGCGAAAACGGGTCGGAGACGGATTTCGACTACTTCGTCACAACAGAACTACCTCTTCAGCAGGTTCGGGACATGCTGAGCCTTCAGCACAAGAGTGAGAGCGAGATCGAGACCACTCTTGAGAAGCTCAAGGAAACCCGCGATCGGATCAACAAGTACGTCAGGCGGTTTATCCGCAAGATCGAGAACTACTATGGTCACCTCGATCTGCCTGAGCTCATGAAGAAGGGCATCAAGCACGCCGCAAAGCACAAGTTCAGCGAGGCCGAGAAGAGGGTCTTCATCAACCACGTTGTGAAGGGCGACGTCTACGGTGATTTCGCGTTCTTGACGGACCAGAAGTACAGCGCCATGTCGAAGTTCCTCGGATTCTCCGACCAGCGCGGTATCATGCTCCGCATCGAGCCAAAGGACCAGGCTAAGCTGAACGAGCTGAAGATGATGTACGATCAGACCATCACTCTCCACGCCAATGTTAAGAACAACGCGTTCAACTACCGTGACTGCGCGCCCGAAGCTTTGTCTGGCTCATACGACCGGACCAAGAACGACGTCAACGTCAGCATCCACCCCGTTCTGGCGATGCTCTTCTTGCCTAAGGTTACGTACATTGAGCGCCGCATGCTGTATACCAACATCGCGCGCATGGTTTTGTCTCGCGGCCAGGCCTACCTGAAGGGCACTAACTTCCATCTCCAGGTCGGCGTCGCTCCCGGTGAGCTCGATGCTGAGTTTGAGCTGGCGCGCGATATCGCGTTCGACCCAAATACCATGGACCAGTTCAAGGACCAGACCCCGATTACGAATATCACAAAGAGGTTCAGGTGCCAGATCGAGCTGTACAAGACTGTGTTGAATCTGCGTCAGGGCCGATACTACTCGACTGGCGGCTACGGTCAGGACGACGGTATTTCGGGATTCATCCGTGTCATCAACGAGCAGGACTGGTCTTTCTTCGACTCGCCGGATCTCTACCACGTTCAGGACGAGGGTACTGTTCTGCGTAAGCTCTTGGCCGTCTTCTCAATTAGGCCTACTATGACTCAGCTCACTAGCTTCGGTCAGCGTATGGGTTTGGGATTCGCGTCTGTCTCCGGCATGGCTAAGTCTAAGATCATGAACATCCCGATCATCAACTTGAAGCTGCCTCTCGACGTCTTGGGTAACATGGGTTCTCAACAGATCCAACTCGACCGGTCTCTGAACCAGAGCGATACTTTCATCGAACACCGTGCTCTTGTGCCGAAGAACAAGTCTGTCATCTACTCCGAGCAGGTTTGCTTTTTCTACGCCAACCGTAAGTACCAGGCGGTTAACTTCGCCGCTCTTAACGCGTCTCTCAACACCCGGTGCATCGCTGTCCCGACCCCTGTTCTGAACACGACTAAGACCAACACGACCGCGATTAGCTTTAACGACGACATTATTGTCGGCCGTGAGTACTTCACCATCCGGTCTATCTGTGTTCTGCAGCGCCCCCCTCTTGCCGGGTTCGATATGTACACCGGTGTGTCTGCCGTCATCCGTCATGAGGAAAATAATGTCACGACTCACTACCACTACAACCCGTCGTACGCTTCGCTCCAGTTCTACGATCCTGGTATGCCCGCTGGCGGTTTGCAGTACCGTTCGAACGACCCGATCACCTGGATCGCCGAGTACGAAACTAATCCGGCCAACATCGGATTCCACACCGAGGGTGAAATGCGCGGTACGATCTTCTTCTACGTCCGCAAGTAGATTAGTTGCATATTTTAATAGATCTCATGTGATCTAGTTTAGTGAATTGTAATCGTACAGTTACAATTTAATCAAATCGAATTAATTAGAATCTAGTACGGCTTCCCCGATGAAACGTTGAGCCGCTGATCTACCGATCTCTATCATCCGCTCTATGTCTTCAGCATCGATATCGAAATCCGTACTCGATATGTTTTGGATGTCTATTTTTAGCGACGCATCCCACAAATCCTGTGTAACGTAGTTCCGCATCGCCGTATTCATAAATATATCGATGATACTCGAACAAAAATCAATAATGTTCTTGTTTTGCGTACTAATCGTATCAGCTGACATCACCTTTATCGTGTCTGTCGTCATCGTCTTAATCGCTAGAGTCCGCTTCAGCTTCTGCGCTCGCATTCGCATAATCGTACACCGGCTTTTCGTATCGACCGGCTCTGTTTTGTCGGGTATTATTTCTACAGATGCATCTTGACACGGATCATCACCAGACGTATTACACTGCGCATTACAAGGCGGATCCCTCAATCTGTACAGATCCATTAGAGCGGAACGTATAGCGGCCTTTTTAGTTAAGTCATCCATACTATCCATATCGACGCCCAGCATATCGAACAGCTTTGTAAAAATGAACTCCGCTGGGAAATTATCCACGATCCCGCCATCGATGTACAGGCCGGCCGTACCGAGTATATCTGTATAGCATTTATTCGTGTAGCTGATCGGTACATAGAACAGCGGAATCGACATCGATATCCGTACAGCTAGTGCGACCTCCATATCCGGATGCGTCAGTCTATTAAAATACACAACCTGCTTCGTCGATACGTTTGTGCCGACGATGATCAGATTCTTGTTCGTAATCTCGTAATGTTTTGCAAAAGTTAAGCACGATTCCTTCGTCAGGTCGTACAGAGTAGAACGTATAAGCTGTAGAGCATAGTCGCCCTTATTGTAGCCGTATTTGCGGATAAGCCGATACAGATCCCGTATCACGCCGACCGAATTGTCTTGAAAGTCTTGTATGCTAGTACTCAACATCAGATCCATTACGTACGCCGGGTCCGATGTACAAGATAAAATAGTCACGATGATCGAACCGATAGATGTACCGATAAAATTTTTCACATCGGCCAGTTTGTACTGATGTTTTGCAAAAATTTCGGCTAGAGCCCCCATACAGCAAAAGCCAGCCACACCACCGCCGCCAATAATGATGTTTGTAATTTTTTTCATTTTCATTTTTGTTTGTTTTTGTATCCGACCTAATATTCAGATACAAAATAAAAAGCATACATTTGAATTATGATAAAATCAAAATCAGATATCCCACACAGCCGTGACGCTCCGCAACTGACGGCGGCCGGCTCTATTTACGTTGATCGGATCGGGCAGAGGTTGTAGCGGGTTCGTAATGTCCTGTATGTAAGAGTACTGCTGTTTGAGGTTCGTCATCAGATCGGGTACTATATACTGAACCGTTTCATCGTTCAGCCTTTTGACCTGCCGTACGATCTTGGTCGGCAAGAATTTCGCATACAGACGTACAACAGCTTTCATAGAAATTATAAGATGCAGCACATTCTGATCGACTTTCAGTCTGAACTTACCGTACGATCTGTTATATATCTCGCGCCGTATCTTCTTCTGTATGCGCTTCAAATTTGATTCTGAGAAGAATAGCTTCATCGTCTCGACCGGGCAATCCTGAAATCCCTCTGCGATCAGAGACGCGTAACCGTTTTCATAGTAGTCCTCGCCGGCATACTGATCCGTCTGAGGCGCATTAAATGTGTCGTATATCGGCTCGTTGTACTGTAATGCTTTCGACACGGGCGCCTGATCCGATTCAAAATGCTCGACATCCTCCAAATGCGATCGACTCAAGCGCTCAGTTGTTGAGACAGAATCCAATGAGACCAATGAGTCCAATGATTTGATGCTCAGACTAGAATTTGTCGAATCAGATGAAACGGAATCGAACGATTCTATTCGATTGTTTCTATCGTACGCAGAATGTTGTACATCTATATTTTGTGAAACGGCTCGACTTTTTTCCGAATAAATATACACACCGTACAAGACGACGAAGATTAAAAGCAAAACTATCACATGCTCCGTATCCATGGCGCTATATATTAAATGACGGATAAACTTATGGGTCGGTAAGCTTATCTTATAATACAAATTTACAGATCGATCTATCTCACGCCATACTTATAACGTACGTCTCGATCGGCTCGTTATTGAGAGATGACTTCTCCATATCGAACGTCTGATCGGGCAAATTAACCGCTGAGTACTTGATCATCGATGATGTCGGTACGTCTTTTTCTATAATGATCGATCCGGGTTTGATTGTGTCTCGTGTGATGATGCGCGACACGTTATTAGAGCTAGACACGTGTATGACGAATCGGGTATTGTTATTCGAATCTTTCATCACAGCCAGCTCACCCTTATTGAATTCTTTGGCCGCACCCTCTAATATCTTCGTCATCTCGTCCGCGATCAGAAGAGACCCGACTCTATTATGAATAAACATAGTCATATGCCGCCGGATGTAGTCCGATATGTTAGAGCTGTTCTTAGCATCTGCGTCTGCTTTTATTGTGGATAACAGCTTCAGTATGTCTTCTGGCGGCTTGATCCCGTCGTCGTTAATAAAATCCTGATCGAAAATATTCGGGTCAACGCACTCCCTAAAAGTATCAAAGACGTGGGCCGTAATATCTGCCGGCACCATCGTCGTGTCTACCATCAGACCGTCTATCTTTCGCAGCCTAGTTATGTCTGTCTCCTTGTCACACGGTACGTCGTCATCGAAATCCCGATAATTCGTGTCTATCAGCACAAGATACCCGTAGTTCGGCACGTAGTAGTCTATACCCTCGATCTTGTACTTCCAGTACGTTGTGGATTTATTATGAAGCTCGATGTCCTTAATAAATACGTTCCGGTCTAATTTGAACCCGCGGATTACGATGCCCTTGATCTGCATAGTATATAGAGCCGCTAGGATCTGAAAGATCACAGACTCCCAGACGTGAGTAGGGTGGTAGCCTGTGTTTATCATGCGCTTCACATTACCCTCGGCCCTGTACTCCTTTTTCGCCCAGCCCATCAGAGTGTAGTTAGCTGCTTCCGTCAAACATACTAGCGCCTTGCCTCGATACGTATCCAGCTCACCCTCTATCTTCTTCCGCGTCTCTTCAACCTCGATGTTTGTCGGCTTCGGTTTAACACGACCCATATCCATAAAAGACCTGTCGCACCCCATCAGATCAGGATCTTCAGGCACTTCAACAAATAGCTTGCTGTATCGCGGATCCTCGATCGTTCCGGCTAACGGATATCCTGGCGTACCGGGTGCCGCAGGCTGCCGAACTATGCCGAACTCTTTCGCAGCGGCTGTATTCGCGGCCTTATGCGCCTTGTTAATCGCCGCAGCCGTCGCGGGGATCGGATTCACAGTAATAGCAGCGGCAGCAGCCATCTGCTCGGCTCCCGGTCTAGGTCTCGGCCTGACACCTCCTAACTTATTGACGTTGTGTATTGTTTCGAAATCGATCTTCGAATCTAGAGTAATGTTGTAGCCGAACATGACTATGAAGTTCGGGCATATCTTCGGCTTGATGATCTGACTCTTAATATACTCGTAGAACGCGATGTCTCTCCACATATCGTAGTCTTCCATCTTCCGCTTGTTCTTGTTTATCTTGAACGCCCCTTCCACCATCCTGTATATCCGAACATTGATGCCGGTAGAGTTCTTTGCGCAGATCGCGGTCGCCGTCCTCTCATTATGTCTGATAGGGTAGCACGATCTGAATAGCAGCAAACCGTACGGCAAACCTCTGTAAGGGTTCCGTGAAAATCTAGACGCGTTGTACGGATTCATATCCATGAACTTCAGATGAGACAGCAGGTTGTAATTCGAATCGTCTATCGGCAGATCCTCACCGTCTCCCTTCGAAAACATAATCGACCTGATGTACTCGTATATCGTCTTGCGCTCACCCAGCGATGTGTATCTCGACCCTATATTTTTCGTACCAGGCAAGACGTCCTCAAACAGCATAGACGTCTTGACGTGAGATCCAGACACGCCGTTTATATTAATGTTGTACTCCTTGTACGATGGGCCGGTATACGGGCCAAACGGGCCGATCGCACCCATTCTAGCGTAGTTCATGTAGTTCGCAAACTCCATCGGGTTGAACGGATTCGCTACGTAATTCGGATAAAACACAGCCGGATGAGGATACGCCTGTTGTGCTGTACCGGTCTGCTTCGGCGGCGGCTTAGCCTGGTACAGCTGAAGATTCAACAAAGGCTCGTTACGCTTTGTCTGGGCTGTAGCTGCCATACTCTTTGATTTGTCATAATTCTGCGCGAATATCCTCTTCTGCTCTGTCGGTATCATCGGGTTGTTCGTAGGCTCAGCAAACTCCGGGATCTGGTACTTGTCTACATTATCCCTGGGTTGTTCCAAATCTAACTCACCCGGATGAGCCCCTCCCTTCAAAAAAAAAAATCAGACGACGCTTGGTTTCCTTCAGCCCTCTTCAATCTGTACTTCTTCTGCTGACCTCCACCCATCATACCCTGCGGCATAGCCTGACTCATCATACCCTGAGACATACCCTGACTCATCATACCCTGAGGCATACCCTGAGGCATACCCTGACTCATCATACCCTGAGACATACCCTGAGACATACCCTGAGGCATACCCTGAGACTGATCACCGAATCCTGTTAGCATCTGATCTATGTTATTCGCATAGGATCCGACAGGATTCTGCGGCTGCGGTTGCGATGGGACAGGCCTCTGGGACATACCGGGCATAGCTGACATACTAGGCATATCAGACATACCGTTCATACCACCCATACCTAACATATCGGACATTCCGGGCATCTGTGACATCTGTGACATGTCTTGCATGCTTGGCATACCTGACATACCTTGCATACTTGGCATACTTGGCATACCTTGCATGCTTGGCATACCTGACATACCAGACGGTGCGCCGGACATACCTTGCATACCTTGCATACTTGGTGGCATACCTTGCATACTTGGTGGCATACCTTGCATGCTTGGTGGCATACCTGGCATACCATTAGATCCGCCGAAACCCAAGAGGGATGCCATTTCATTATTGTTTTGCATGACATCGGAATCGGATTCTTTAGCCAT
>Ga0315288_10007233_pt1 | contig 14076 bp, 20 predicted proteins | sample YL17G11_20_MG_FD_203454 | JGI IMG/M metagenome (GOLD analysis project Ga0315288, IMG submission 203454) | Sediment microbial communities from Yellowstone Lake, YNP, Wyoming, USA - YL17G11_20 | ecosystem: Environmental > Aquatic > Freshwater > Lake > Sediment | place: USA: Wyoming | collected... | reverse complement strand
AGAATAGCTGTTATTCTCAAGCATTTCCATGGCTTTAGAAATGAAGACACGACGCTTGTTCGCATCCGGGAGACGATTACGGAGAATTTCTAGACCAGGGTGAATGTCGCTCATGGATGTATTCTACACCAATCCCAAGAAGAAATTAACTATTTAATATGACCAGAAATGATCACATAATGGATTTACAAACGGCTCATAGGTTGCCCCACGAATGACCCAGGCATCAACCTCGTTTGCAGCAACATGGATCTGTGTGACATAACACACATTTCGGTCCACGCCAATGTCAGAAACTTCATCCTGAAGGATGCTGAAGGTCGTACCCATCGGTAGAACCTCCACAGGGTGTCCCAGGAGCCCCGCAAGAACCTTGGCCTTGTCATTCGCCACGGTGAGCGACAAGACCTCTGGGGTCGTCCTCGTGGCAGGAATGCCTGCTCCGATATGGACACCCAAGGTCGTTGGGAAACTCTTGGCAGCCTGTAGAGCCTGCTCCCGCGAGAAGTACACAAAGAGGTGGCGGTTCCTATCAAATAACTCAGTCATTTCGCTGACACCTTTGGCGGATAGGAAACTTGAACGATACGTAGCACATCCACCGGAATATCCAATGGAATATCATTTGCAAAGTAGATTTCATCCAGCTTGTCTGCCAGAAAGCTGCGGGCACATTCTGCGGCTTCAAGGTCACTTCTTGCCTCGACCACAAAGGTCTTGGTTCTATAGCCAATAGCTCCAAGTTCAACAGAATAGAAACAACTCATTTAGTTCGCCCTCACTGTGGTCTTCTTACAGTCTACTCAATTCAGCTTTGACTTTGAACGATTATTGTGGCTTACGTGGAGGATATTTTCATGCCACACTTCAAACACGTCGCCACTGGGCGTCATCACCAGTACATACCCAGTGAGGTCAGGAGGCCCGAGAACTGTCACGCGAGTACCAGCAGGAATTGTTCCAGCGGACTTCATGTTCGTAGCCGAGAATAGTGACACTTTGTCAAGTCCGAGGTCATGGTCCGAGAGGACCGCCATCGGAGAAAAAGAACCAGAAAAAACAAAATGGTTCGTTGACATTGTGCTATCCTCACTCGATAAGTAGAGAATACCTTATAAGTCTTTCAATGTGAACCTAATAGGTCACAAGTTCTGTTTTGCCTTGCCCCCCGAAACAGCTTAATTTTAAGCATCAAAATCAAGGATGTGTTATCCTTACGTTGATTACAGTCGTAACAGCAAAGTAGCAAGTTTTCTTTTCTGTATTTACCCCCGCCCTTAGACCTTGGGATGATGTGGTCAAACGTTGCGGTATTCTTGGAGATTTTGACTTCTCCATAGCCCGGCAGCGCTGTCGGCTGAACCATTACAACCCCACAGTAAAGACAATTGCCGCCACACTCTTTAAATAGATACTTTCGGAATTGCCTCATGCGTAGAGAGTGCGGGACCCTTTTCTTGGTCATTCTACGACCTTACCTCAAATCCAGCCAGATTTCAACTGTTTATCGACGAGTAATGGAGTAGATTTGGTCACGAATTAAGGCTTGCCAACTCGGCGCCACGTTAACACTGTACGTAGCATTAAACGTACCACTCCCGCGACCAAAGGCTACATCAAGGGCTTGGATTACTGTCATTTCTTGCACCGGGCCAGGAACATATATCTGCTCCATCTCGCCGTTCACGGGGTTAATTTGCAATGTATTCGGCGCATTTCGTTGTGCGATTTCCTCATTCGTTCCGAGGTCCTCGAATTGAGTCACGCTCGAAACCTGCTGTGCAACACGAAGGGTGAGGTCATGCACTCGGTCTTCTACGTCCCGAGAAATCTGTTGCAGTTCCTCAACACGCCTCGCGAGCGCTTCCGTGCTAAGCAAATTGCCCGATGCTCGTGGGACCTCAGAAGGAGCATCCGGGATGCGTGCCGCAGCTACCGCAGCCTTCGTCCTACGGGGGCGGGGAGCGAAACGAGCCTTCTGGCCCAGAAAGTGCTTCTTCACATGAGGGCGAAGGCCCATGGTGGCATCCTTGTCCTTGTACGAACTACGGAAGCCCTTACGAGCCACCACACCGGCCTCCGTGGCACCGCCGACAACCTGCTCCGAGACGACCGGCACCACAGGCTCAGAAGCCGCAGTGAGGCGCCGGGACACTTCGATGTGGTTAAGCAAGAAACGAACCCAGTTCGTGATCTCCTTGCCCTTGGTCGTCCCATGGTGCTGCCGGAATTCCAGCGTGCCATACTTCGTAAGGGGCGACACCGATACCTTGTGGTAATGGTCGCCAAACTGTGCCAGGGTGGTCACGTCATTCATCACGAGACGACGCTGATACTTCTGGTTGTATTCGTCCTGCACCCGGCGGTTTTCCACCTGGACTGCACGGCTGATGCAGTCGTTGCAATCGCAACCCGTGAGCATTTCTGCATTCGTGCGATTTGCATCCCGAGTGGAAATACCCTTCGCCCAGGTTTCATCGACCTTCACGCAGACCGGAACCGGGACCTTCGACTTCTCGACCTCACCGTCGATATTCTTGATCAAACTGCCGATCGAGCCGCAATACGTGTTCTTTCCCTCACGGCGACCCGAGGCAACGAAGCCGTCGATGGTCTTCTCCCAAGCCTGATAACGCTTGAGAATGGTGAGGATTTCTGGGATTGAGAAGGGCTTTTCGCCCTGCGTCTCTGCATTCGTGATGCCCACGTGAACGTGGAGCCCACACGAGGTATTAACCTCCGAACCAACCTCATTCAGCGCACGGCAGACCGTCTCGATTTCCTTCAAGCCCTTGCGGCCCGAGAGAATGGGCGAGCGGATTTCGATGGGGTGAGTGCCACGGATCGAGCCGTCGTCTCCAAGGTCCCAAGCCCCCTGATTTCGGTCAAGGCGCCGCTGCTCGGCGGGCGTCTCCGGGGAAGCGTGCCGGCCCGTCACACGGAGCCCAGCCTGCTTGAGTGCCCAGGCGAGGACTGCTCCGTGAACACCAAACGTCTCGATCTCCACGCCGAAGGTGTAGTTGGGAAGGGGCTTGTTGGTCGTCTTCTTCATACTCTTCTCTCTATGTTCTTTGGGACACTTGCTTTGGTGTCCCGACTCTCTTAATCTAACCCAAGTCGTAGTCGATTTCAACCGATTAGTGAAGAAATAACGGGGGGCGCCAGACCCCAATATGGTGAGACTGTAACTTGTCAGTTGCCCCGAAGGCTCTGACAAAGGTTCTCAACCATCTGACGAACGAGACTGGTATCGGGCCGGATCAAACGACCATTCTCGTGTTCAATATGCCACGAGAAGGCGAGAGAAGGATCTCGGTCCTGATCGGCGTTAAGCAACGCCGAAAGACCAGCAATAACAACCATTTCGACTGGCGACCCCATGGGCACCTCGAAAGGAATTGCGGGCAAATAGTTGCCGTCTTCGTCACTCTCGACCACTCGATATTTGCGGTTCATGTTTCTGTGCTTTCTATCAGCTAAGAAACCACTATACCAGAACAATGGTCGAAAGTGAACGGATTATTTGAAATAGCTCAGAGGCTTGCAAGTACGGCTGAGAGGTCGGCGGGCAGCTTTGCCTTGGTCTGGCGGCCGAGAGCCACATAGGCGTCCTTCACGGAATCAAGGCCCATGTAGTGAGCATCCGAGGCCGAGGTAGCGAGTTCGTCCAGCTTCTCAGAAGCCCTATAGCGACGGAGGTCACGTTCGCTGTCAGCCAATGCGTAAAGCGCTTCTACGCTTCGGCTCACAATAAGCATTGCTGCATCGGGCCCGCCAGCAGCGATGACCGCCTCGCCAAGCTCGGCGTTGATCCTCTGCTTGAGAGCATTATCAGCAACCATGCGAGCATGCTCACCTGGCTCAAGATCGGCAACATACGGATCGGACATGGTACTCGCGTGACCAACCATGGTAACAAGGACGGCAGCTTCGGCAACAGAAAGATTGAGAGTAAGCATTTTAGATTTCCTTTTCTTGGGTAGAGGTTTATAGTAACACGGGATTTTGAAGAAATCAACGATTACTTTTTACTTGAGCGCACTTCTCAATGAGCGTATCCAGAAAACCGTCGTTCCACCCACCATTGATTTTATTCCGCTGGGAGTGGATGTAGTCCTTTGCAGACGAGCACTTACCAACCCAACGTTGCATCATGTATGCCATCCATGCATCCTTATGGGCTTGAATAGCAAGAGCAAACGTCTTTCGGTCCTCGTGGTAAAGCTCGACGTATTCCTGCTCCATGTTGTGGAGAATAACTCGCAAATTGTCCTTCATTTCCAGGATCTTCTCCTGAATATGGGGAGGAACCAAGGGCATTGCATCGTCTTCTTTTTCTAGCAAGATCAGTTCCATGACCGCTCGGGGAGACTTTGCCACGCTATCACGAATTTTGCTCAGGGCAAGGTATGCTGGCGATTTTACTTTGATATGATTGAAATTCTTGTCACATACAACAAGACCCTCGTGATTTGAGCCATCACGGGATGAAACAAAGTCAACCATTTCCGCGACAGAACCGAATCGAAATCGTGGAACGAGCGGCACACATAGACGCCCCGCCCACTCTTTGGGGTCGGACTCGTTTTCGCTATCTTTATGCCGAGTAGCAAGTAGATGCACACGGTAATCCGTACAACGAATTACAATTTGGTTATCGGGCGTGGTAAGCTCAAATACATAAGTCCAGCCAGGGTACAACTCATTCTCGTCCCCACCCGTCTCAGCAAATGCTTTCCAAAACAACGAAGAGAAGGTCTGTTCCCCAAAGCCGTCCATTACAAGGTCACCGTCTGGCACGGAACGAGTCGCAGCACACCACTTGAGCATGAAACGGTCCCAATAGACGATAATGCACGAGCCATCGAGCTTCTCTTGAAAAGAAGTCTCAGGATCATCCATATCTACAGCCGCAGCGGAACCCTGTCCATAGTTGAAAAACCGGCGCATTCCGAACGCCATTACCTCAGTCTCGCCAACAATGGTATCAAGATTGGCAAGCGGAGCATAGCCCATCGGAATAGCAAGAATTAGGCCACGACAGTCCTGCGACAAGAGGTCCGAGTCAGTTACCTCAAGCTGGTCGTAATTAAGGCTAAATTTGTAAACGTTCTGCGTTGAAAGCCTGGCATATACGCCATGATCCCTCGAAAGATCATTCAAGGAATGCGTGAGTAGATAGTTCTGGACTTCCAACATGGTAGACCCATCCTAACAGGAACAATTGATTTTGTAAACCGAATATCAGATATTGTCGCCGAGCGGCAGAATGTGGTAGTAAACCTCATCCTTCACGTCCATGTCGTCATCAAGATATTCCTTGACTTTCTCGCGGACCACCACCAGACGGGCCTCGACCTCATTCTTGGTAAGGTAGGTACCGTAAGTGTTTCCATCGTTATCCTTGATAACGTAGACATTTCCATCAGTCTGAACGGTCTTCAATTTGAACCTCAGTGGTTGCAGATGCAAGCAGAGCTTTCCGGTGTCATGGTAAACTCCTGAACGCCATGATATCCACAGGTTGCATGACATGCATCGGTAGCACGTTCAACCGGAGTTTTGTTTGCTGCGTCAATAACCATGCCAGCAGCGATGCCTAACACAAGAATTCCAAGCACAAAGTAAAAGTTAGTGTTCATTTCGTTCACCAAAAGGAAGCACAATCAGTCAGATGCGCCTGCGTCCAAAACTCAGCATAACACGTATTTGTGAGATTTACACCAATATGATTCAACGAAGTTTCTTCGCACCAGTTTGTAATGCGAAGCTGACCGTAGAAGTATCGCTCCATGCACTTCATTTCGTAGTGGGCTGCCCAGGCACATGTCTCCCATTCGGCTGCTTCAAACGCCTGAGCCCTGCAAAGAGCGTGGTCTGTCGCGGTTCTTGCTACACCCGGATAGAGGCACATCCACTCGACAGCACGCATTTCTTCGCACTGTTGGAGTAGTTGAGTATACATGTTTTCTGGGTCGTAGTCAATACTATTTGTACGGACCTCGTTAGAACAGCCGCAGAGTTGTAGTGCTGCTGCAACTACTACCGGGAGAAGAATTAGGGCAAGAAGATTGTTTTTCATAGGGATTTTTATATTGTAGCCCACTTTGTTTCGTTTGTAAACGAAATTATTTCTTTGCGAACCCCGTAACCTGCCAGCCCACTTCTTCTGGCTTTGGAGTGCCCGAACACCACTGCGCCTCGTAGTCCGTATGCAACTCCCGTGCCCTCTCTTCGATGAAATCTTCCTGCTCGTTCATCAGACCTCTGGCAAGAAGTACCTTGCGTAAAAGGGCACTAAGCTCCCATGTCTTTGTATCGAAATGGTAGCGAGCAACGCACCCAATGTCTTTAACCGAAATCTCCCACTTATTCGCGAGGCAGTGTGAGCAAACGTAGTCGATATGCTCGGTAAGCGCACAGTCTAGCTGGTTGGCGCCGAGAATGTCAAGACAAATCCCAAGCTCACGGGATTTCATTTCTACTCCTTGCAGGTACGAGCGTTATGCCCGTTCTGACCGCACTTACCGCATTGGGTGTTGCCCTTCGGACCCGGAAGCGCCTTGGCAGCAGATGCACTGGACCCAATCCCGGCCACAGCGGGTTTACCGCAGGTACGAGCGTTGTGTCCCTTGCCTCCGCACTTGCCGCACGTCTTGAGCTTGGGGCCTGCGCCCGCCACAGCAGACCGTACAGGGGCCGGACGTTCCGAGATGAGCCGAGGAGCCGAGATAGTCTTCGTCGCCTCCTGGGTCAACGTAGAGGCGCCTGTGGGTTCCTCCTCGCCAACATCGGCGGGCGTGTGACTCTTTGGCTCACGGGCGATCGAAGCGACCAGCGCTGCGGTCTGAGCATGACGTGATACCTTCTGTCCACACGTGCGGGCGTTGTGACCATTCTCGCCACATTTGCCACACTTGCGGTTCCCCTTGGAGCGGCCATCAACCTCGCCATCGGCACGGACCATGGGCACGGCGCCCGTCTCGACCGCAGCCTGTGCAATGGCCTGTTCGGTCCAGTGCCAAGGGCCGGCGATGCCCACAAGCTGCTTCATTTCCTCGCGGGTTTCAGTAGACCAACGGGACCACGGACTGTGTGTTGCACTCTCGGCTTCTCGGTCTTCCATGTACTTCGCTTCCTTCGCTTCCTTGCAAGCGGGGGAACAGAAGAAGAAATGGTCTTCATTCACCTCTCCACCGAGCTTGATTCCGCAGTTACTACAATTCATGAGGTTCATCGGGAACGGGTCCTTTTCTTCGACTACAAGCTGAGTATAGCAGAGCAATAGAAGAGTGTGAACGGATTATCCGTAAACAGCATCAAGTTCTTCAAAAGTATCCCACCAATGCCCCAGGTGCTTGGTACGTCTCTTGCCTACCTTGGAAGAGCATGTCATGCTTGACGAGTCATGGTGGAGAACGAGCATGCGTGCCTCGTCTTCCGTTAGGTCACGCTTGATCACCCGCTTAGTGATTTTAGCCGCCATGTAGTGTCGGACGATGATGAAATTCTTACGTGACCAAGCGGTTGCGTATTGGAATGCCATTTGTTTACTATACCCCGCTTTATTCTGGATTTGAACCAATATCAATCAATTAGTGCGACGCCCGTGATGATGGAACATGGAACGTCCGAGCCTGCTTGGCGAAGTGCCCACGGACATTCGTCGGAAGTCCGTGGAAAATCCCAGGCTTGCGACCTCGGCCACGATTGACCTCACCTGCGGCAGCCTTGCGTGCCTGCTCGACGTGGTTGACCACGAACCGGATCCACGATGCAACTTCCGGGCCATTCAGCGAACCATGGTGCTGACGGAATTCGATGGTGCCATACTTGCTCAGAGCCTCCAAGGACACCGCATCATAGTGCTCAGCAAGCGTAGCGAGATTGTCAAGTTCGACCTTAACTTCTCCATTGACCGGCTCCGGGTGTGCATGGTAGCGACGGTCCGTGCTCCACGTGAACGGGCCCTGACCATACCGGATCCAGTGCGCACGTTCGCCGATCGTCATGGACAACCAGTTGTCCGGGGTTGATTCCGGCAGCATTGCAGAGCGCTCGCAGAGCATGAGCAGCTTCTCAACCTCTCCCACTCGCGGGCCAACGGGCTGACAGAAGTGGTTATTGCCTGCACGCCGACCCACAGTGAGGAGGCGCTCGATCTGCGCCTGATGCTTGTGGTAGCTCTTGAGCACCTCAAGGACCGCCCTTGGCGAGAGCGAGCCCGTAGGGGTGATCTTGGCGCCCACGTGAACGTGGAGCCCGCACGACTCATTCACGGCCAGACCCAGCTTGCGGAGGCGCCCCAGGACCTTACGGACCGTCTTGAGGCCTTTCTCGCCAGAAAGGATGGGAGACTTGATCTCCAAGGGGAAACGACCACGGACTGAGCCGTCAGAGCCGATAGTCCAGCGTTCGCTATCGTAGCCGGTCCAACGGTCGTCACCAGTTCGGTCCTGGTCGTAATTGTCGCTCGTGAGCGAATCGCACACACGGATACCCGCTTTGCGGAGGTCCCATGCAACCACTGCTGCCGGAACACCGTGACACTCCACCTCGATGCCGAAGGTGTAGGGAGGAAGCACCGTGGAGGACTTGCCGTTCTTGTTCGTCATGGTTCTAATATAACCTAGTCTGAGAAGCTTGTGAACTGATTATCGGATATTTGTTTGGTGGCTTTTCAGCGTGCCAGGAGAGCGTCTGAGGAGAAAGCCTCTCCGTTGATACGCTTCGCCTGCTCGATGAAGTGCTTACGGACAGATGCGGGCTGCCCGGCGAAAAGAGTATCATTCCTGATGACTGCTGGTGCCATACGGGTCAGCGTTCGACCATCTGCCGAGCGAACGGTGGGGATAGTAAGCGGCTTTGCCTTGGCCTTCACGATCTTTCGTGCCATTTCCACGTGGTTCAAGAGAAACTTGACCCAGTTTGTGATCTTCTTGCCATTGACCGTGCCATGATGCTGGCGGAATTCAATGGTGCCATACTTTTGGAGCGCCTGAACACTGACGGCATCGTAATGCTCGCCATATCCGGCAATCTCGTTCAGAGACATTTCAAACCCCGAGCAGCGAGACTCGGCAATGTTCTCAAGCACTTCATCGAAATCGGTACAGAATTCGTTTTCTCCAGATCGGCGGCTCTTGGCGAGCATGAGGTCGATCCGAGACTTGTGCTGGTTGTATCGCTCAAGGATTGCGATGATTTCTTCACCACGGAACGTTTCTGCGGCGTTCTTGATACCCACGTGGACATGGAGCCCGCACGACTTGTTGACCTCGAAACCCTTTGCGGTCAAGATACGACAAACCTTGCGGATTGCTCGCAAACCCTCGACACCACTGAGGATTGGCGACTTGATCTCAAAGCCTCGCAAGCTCCGCACGGTATCGATCGAGCAGTCGGTTCCAATGACCCATGTGCCTCGGTCGTAGTGACCATAGCCATAATCATTCTCACGTTCAGCAGATAGACCAGCCAGACGCATTGCCGACCGAAGCTCGTGCTGACCCGTGGGGCCCATGCACTCAATCTCACAGCCGAATGTATAGGGAGGCAGGGTAGAACCGGAGGTCTTCTTCGTCATGGTTTTCGTCACTCTCTATTATCTGTTATACACCGAGCGGGACTTTTTGTGAACCGATAAAGAGAAATCGGAGAAATCAGTCGTCTTCCGTCTCGATTGTAAATTCACGTCCGCCCTCTTCAGGGTGGTGTGCGGTATTCCACTCGTTCAAGAAGTCGTCAATTTGGTTGTGATATTCATCACTTCCGCCGCCATTGGTTTGCGCTTGAGCAGACAGATAAGCAAGGACCGTTGCCGTGTCATTGTACTCGTGTTGCTCCCACATCGCAAAGTATTCGGCTGCGTCGATCTCCACATCGGGCTCGTCGTCCTCGCCGCAAGGCAAAAACTCTTCCAGGTCGTAATCCCAGCGGAAGTAAAGGGTTTCCAGTTCATCGTCGGCCTCGGTGCTATCCACTGCCTGACGCAAGCCCTCTTCAAGCGACCACGTAGTCTCAGGGTATTCGCCACCTCCCCCTGCATTTTCAGGCAGAAGATGCGGCAGCTTCGCAAAAGCCTCGGCCCAATCGGCCTCTGCCTGCTCGTGGATCTGTTCCTCAACCATGGCCTGCTCGTCTGCGACGCTCAGGGTGCCCTTGCCACGCTTACTGACAAACTTGTTCAGTGAACCACGGTAGTTATCCATCCAGGCGTACTTGGAGCCCCGCGAGGAGGAATAGCTTGACTTGCGGTCCTCGATGGAGTAGAGGTTCGAGTAAAGCATTCCAGTCTTCTCGTCCTCGTGCCATCGGTCACGATTGAGAAGTACGGTCGCACCATCATCACGAGTGATGATCACCTTATCACCAGTGATAGTTCGCTCCATGTAACCGATGTAATCATCCGTGAACAGAATGTCGCTCGTACCGAATGCCCGCACATCTTCCGCAAGCTCTCTTGCGAAAATCAGAGTATCACTCTCGTCCTCGGCCGCACGCATTGCTTGGTCGAAAAGAACACCATTGTGCATCAAGTATGCCTGGTGATCAGCGTCATCCGGCGTTACCTTGAAAGGGTGGCATAGGTCTTGCACAGCGGGACCATGCGTTGCAAATCGCAAATGAATTGTGTTTGCAACGCCCTCCAGAGTGGCAAGGATCTTCAAGATTTCATCAGAGTCGATAAGCCCTCGATATGTCTGGACTTTTCCGTTCTCAACCCACATGACACCAAAACCATCGCTATTACAGCCACGTGCGTTGCGGATCTCTCGGGGATTATACCGCTCACCACGGGGATTATGAATGATTAGACACATGGTTCAATCCTCCCACTCTGCCATGTTGTTGACAGGTGCTCCCGAAAAAGAGAGCGATTTCAGCTCATTACGAAGCGCACGGTTCTTACGCTGCGCCAGCAAGAAAACTGAGTCGCCATTCACGATGCCGTGACGACCCATCATTCGCAGGTCGGCCTCAGAGGCTTCCAGCTTACGAGCAACGAACTTGATACGCTTCTTGTCAACAGAACGACTACGATTGTCCATTTGATTTACTGTCTTTCGAGCGGCTATGAAGCTACTATACCAGGCTTGGTGCGAGATTTGAACAGGTTATCGCACTTTTGTCTACCTACCGAGAATTTTCAACAATTCTCGGCGTTTCCAGGCGTTTTGCCTGCTCAATGAAGTGCTTACGTACACGTGTCGGAAGTCCAGAGAACACTTGGTCTTTAACGATACCGCCACGGACGACCTTCTTTTTTGCCGTGATTTGCCTTGCCATCTCAACATGGTTTAGCAGAAATCGGATCCAGTTGGTGATCTTCGTACCATTTACGGTACCATGATGCTGGCGAAATTCAATGGTACCATACTTTTGAAGCGGCGTGACAGATACACGGTGGTAGTGCTCTCCCATCCTCGAAAGTACCTGGATACCTTCACTAGTCGAAAGGGGCTCAGGTTGCTGGTGATACCTGCTGTCCCTATTCCAGTAAAAACCACCTGAACCATATAGCGTCCAGTTGAGCTTTTCGCCCCGGCCCATTTGAGCCCAATTCGGAGGCGGAGCTTCTGGACCAATCAGTGGGTTGATAGCATTCTCGATATTGCTGATTAGACCATCAATTGGGGCGCAAAACTGGTTAGTATCTCCCCTCCGTGAGCGAGCAAGAAACTTATCGATCTGCTCCTGATGTGCAAGATAACGCTTCAGGATTGCTACTACTTCCTCGGTAGCAAACTTCTTATCGGCATTCGTGATACCCACATGGACATGAAGGCCACACGACTGATTCACCTTGACGCCGAGCTTGTTCAGATGATATGTTAGCCGTTGAATTTCTTTTAGCCCCTTCGTTCCACGGAGGATCGGAGACTTGATTTCAATGGGGTTGGTTCCTTCGATCGAGCCATCGTGACCCAATGTCCAGGTTTCAGTATCATAACCACTCTGACCGATCACGCGACCAGGACGACCAGAGCTATGTTGACTTTCATCGTCACTCCATTCATCAACATCTCGATCCTCGTCGTTATCCTCGTAGTCATCCTCGTAACCGTTGCCACGGTCAGTATCTTCGGTCACAAGGTCATTGACCTTAAAGCCCGCATTTTGCATAGTCCAGGCAATTACGGCAGGATGGACCTTTTCGCTGAAACACTCGATTTCAACGCCATAGGTATAGGACGGCAGCGTGTACTTGGTAGCCATGTTTCTATTCCAATAGTAACCCAACCAAGGTTGGGTTTACACCATTATCAGTTTTTAGTTAGGCCAGGTTTCAGTCGAGGAACGAACGCCACCCGCCACCATGCAGGGTTGCAAGGTCCTCACGAGTATCAGCGGAGACACGGGTCTTGGGATGGTCCTCTGCAAAAGCCTCGTCCTCACGTTCCTCTTCGATCTTCTCGAAGAGAAAACCATCGAGTGCGACCTGACGCTCCTCATCGTCTTCGGACGAGCATTCGCGCATATGGTCATAGAACTCGTCCGCATCGACTTCGATATCAGCTTCATCCTCGCGGCAGATCACAAAATGGTCTTCGTCCCAGCGGAAGTAGAACATATCTTCGTCCTCGTCGGCGTCATTCTCGCCTTCCGCGAGGTCGTCGGCAAGAAGTGGGCCATCAGCCCGCGAGGGGGCGAAAGCATCCTCAAAAGCCTTTGCCGACTCGGCAGCACTCTTGGTGGGCGTGGGGCTCACGGCATCATCCGTGCCAAACTTGTCATCCCAATCCGAGAAATCGTGGCCCATGTAGCCATAGCTACTGATCGACTTGTACGAGGGCTTTGTCCAGCGAGGACGGTCTGCGATCGAATAGAGATTGGAATACCAAATTCCGCTCTCCTTGTCACGGTACCACTTGCCGGGATTCAGCACAACCACATGCCCGTCATCACGGAGGAAAATCATGCGGTCGCCGTCAATCACCTTCTCAAGATGGGTGATGTATCGATCATCGTACAGGATCTCGGATGAACCATAGCCCTTGACCACTGTCCGCATCTGCTTAGCGAAGACGAGCGTATCACTTTCGGTCTTCGATGCCAGCTTCGCGTGCTGCGTCAGTACGCCATTGTGCATGAGCCACACGTGCTTGTCGGTGTCCTCGTGTGTGGCACGGAAGGGGTGGCAGAGCTTCTCAGAGGGGTCGCCATGCGTGGCGTAGCGAAGATGAAGCATGTGCGGAATGCCATCAAAATCCTTCATCAGATTGACAAGCTGGTCGCCATTCTCGATCATGCAATGGTGTGTACGGACCTTGCCGTTCTCGATCCACATGATGCCTGCGCCGTCTTCGTTCGCCGCAGCAGCATTACGAAGCTCACGCTCGTTGTAGGCGTTTCCGTGTTCGTTATAGAAGATGATACACATTGGTCGAGTTTGTTTTCTTTGGAGGAAGGGGGTGTTGGAACTGCCTACTGAATTAACTATAACCCATTAGGCCAAGAGATTGAACTGTTTTTCGATTTTTCTTTGCTATGTGGTTATGCTCATTAAATGAGCATGTGATCTTACTCACTCTGAGTGAGTTTGTGAACTTACTCACTCGGAATTGCTGGCAGTACGTCCACCGCATAGGCTCGACCGATAGGTGCAAGCCAGTACACAGGCACCTCACGGGCAGGAATATCCCCGAGGGGATGCAAAATATGCGGACCATTATCTGGCAAGAGATGGATATTGCTGTGACGGTTAATAAATTCGGTGGCGTAATGCTGGTCGCATAACCCAGCATATCGCCGAAAATAATCGGCTTGAAATGCTGCCATCATCTTACATGAAATGTAGTCAGTAAAATTGGTGGTGTTAGGGTCATTATTCTTATAGAAGGTGGTGCAAAGTGTGCCGTGCCAAAAGGCAGTAAATGGCCTAGTTAGCAATTCGTCTCGATCCAGCTTATATACGCGAATTCGCGGCGTGCGAGGGACGTGGGCCTCGTATCTGAGTGGCGCGATCTCGCGGTCCGTGTTAAGGCGAATGTTCATTGTCATGGTAGGTCGTCGTCCTAAAACGCTCTGGGGCTTAGAGTTTCATCTTCGCCCTAAGACGGGTCCAGCAAAGCC
>Ga0315288_10007232_pt1 | contig 14078 bp, 9 predicted proteins | sample YL17G11_20_MG_FD_203454 | JGI IMG/M metagenome (GOLD analysis project Ga0315288, IMG submission 203454) | Sediment microbial communities from Yellowstone Lake, YNP, Wyoming, USA - YL17G11_20 | ecosystem: Environmental > Aquatic > Freshwater > Lake > Sediment | place: USA: Wyoming | collected... | reverse complement strand
GTGGAATATAGATTTGAGTGTTGTTCACACTATCTCTTGTTAACACCCAAGGGTAGTAAGTACAAGTGTAGTTAGAGTCAATACCTGAGTTATCTAAATTCTCTACCGCTTCAGTTGGGTAGATTAGTCCATCCCCACCAGTTGTTGAAGGTAAAAACAAATCGTAGTCAGGGGTTGTTGTAATATACAAAGAGTCAGCTCTATTAAACTCAATCATCTGAACCGCATCTTCAACTAAATTACTGTTATTCACATAATCAATTCCTGGTGTAACAAATACATTTATGTTTGTTGCTTCAGGGTTTGCAAATGTTTGTTGACCTAACAAGTATGCATAGTAGTCAGTATTTGCAAAAGCCATAGTTCCGTCACCAATCGCAATTTGTTTAAATGCTCCCCAACCTGTTGCAGATGGGTAAAGTGTGCTTGGACAAGCTCCTCGTAAGAATCCTGGTCTACCTAAAGAAAATTGATCACTATTTGTTCTATATTCTCTATATATGTCCCATCCGTCAAATCCGCCTTGTACTAATAGGTTGAATTTACGAGCGAATAATCTATAGTATGGGTTTGTTGGTGAATCCGGATCAGTAATAAATTGAGCGTTACCACAAATAAATCTTGGGTCACCACTTGTTGAGAACTCAGGACCAATTGTGATACCACTTGCGTTTATATCCATGTGGAAACCAGCTGACCTATAGTTAAATGGAACACTATCAATATCACAAGAGTTGATTGGATTTCTCTTACCAACATATTCGTAATAACCAGGATCCCATCCGTAACTATTAGAAATACCTAAGTATGTTCTTCTTACATTATCACCACTACTTAAAATAGCGTCATTGTTTCCTGATGATAAACCAAATGGCGGATCGTAAACTACTTCTCCCGCATAATCGTATTTTGCTTTAATGATTGGGAACGCTGATTTGGCTCCAGCATAATTTCTAAAATTATATCCGTTGAATCCACAAGGAAGTGCGTCTATCGGAGCATCCTCATTAATTTCAACCATAATGTATTTAGACATTAAAGTATATTCACCATCTAATGTTCCAATCTTAACACCAATAAAGTTGTTTTGTCCTGGATCCATTGTACAATTTGTAAATTTCTCAATAACAACAGGGTTAGCATCTGTATCAAAGTAATCCCTCACTAAGACATCAAATGTTCCATTATTAAATGTTTGATTAATAATTGATAATTTAAGTAGTGTGTTAGCGCCATCACCATCTGAAATAGTATAGAATCTAAATAGGTCAAAAACTTTATTACCTCTTAATTCTGATACAACCCATGGGGAGTTTGGTGTTTGATATCTATCTAAATACCAACCTATTGAGTTAATATCACCACTTTGTGCTGAGTCTAATTCAACTAATTGAGAACTTAAACCTCTAATATATCCTTTATTCCAAGAATGGTTTAACCATGACTGGAATACTTCCTCACAAAATAATGGAACCGTAATTCTTGGTTTTTGGAAATTAGTAATACCAAATACTTTAGTAATATATTCTGGATCATTTTGACTTAATGAAGTTTCAAACGTGAAGTTTGTTCCTGTTTTATCAACCACATTTACTGCGAATTGCAAATAAGGGTTTTTACCTACACCGAAGTATTGTCCTGACATATTCAAAGTTACGTCTGTAACACCAGTTACTTGGTATGCAGGTTCTGGTTGATTAGGGGCATAAGTTGAAATACCTCTTGATCTTAATGTTGTAACAACAACGTCATCATAGTTTGTGTATGAAGTACCTGTGTAGTAGTAAATCTTACCAACAATACTTCCCTGATAACAGTTTATATTAACCGGTGTTGGTGTTGGTGTTGGTGATGTAAATGGTGACGGTGTAATACAAGGATTAACAGATGATGGTGTTGGAGTCGGAGACGATGAAACCTGTGGTGTAGGTGTAGGGTTAGGGTAGTAAGCCGTAATGCCTGACACATAAGAAAAGAATGAGAATCCTGAATAAGCCGTTCCGCCAGTGTGGGCGAATTGGGAGTAATACCAAGAATCATTTAACGGAGACGTTAATGATGTGTTATCAAATGAAACTGAAGGAACTTGGTAAACGTTTGTTTCTGCTGACCATCCAGCTCCCTGTAATATGTTATAATCATCTGTTGCGATAGAACCAAAATATGAAATCAATTCATCTTCGGCCATATAAGGATTTGAATCCGTGATAACATTGAAGACTAATTGTTTAATTTGATCATCTATTGTTGATACACCACCATTAAATTCTTCATATTGTGTGTATAGTTGAGATTCGATTGTATCGGGGAATGTTGTTGTATACCCAATAGTTGATGAATCATTAGTACAACCAGTAAAATCAACAACAAATGATAGTTCTTTAGGGTCAACACAAGTTGTTATACAAGTGCTAAAATCTGTTACCGAACTTAGACACCAAACATCAATTGTGCTTGGGTCAACATTTGCAATTGTTGTAATTGACCAAGATGGTCCTGCATCATATCCTGATAAACCTAAGATTCTTGTTACAAACAATTGATTTGATTGTTGTAAGTATGCTTGTGCAATATACGCCGCTTCGTATTTTGGAATTTGTGTGTTTACGAACTTTTCTGCCGATACTCCACCAAATACAGATTGGAATTCCGTAAAATTCGTAATGAAAATAGGTTCGAAAGCCGGTCCTATTATTGTCTCTCCAGCGATTCCCAAAGTTGTAACACCAACACTCTGTGCTACAAAACTTAAGTCAACTTCGGACGTATATACTCCCGGAGAAACAAAAACTTTACTATTAGTTGCCATATTTAAAATTTCTTTTAGTTATTTATTTTTATATAAATACTTGTTAAAACATGAAAAACTTTACATAAATAAAAGTATTTATATAATGGTATGATTTTATTCTACCTTTTTTCTACCCTATGGATAAAGACATTAAGAAGATAAAAAACTTAAAGATTGATATTGAAGTTCATTCAGTATTAAAAAAATATTGCGATAAACGTGGTATAAAAATGTATCGATTTTTAGAAAATCTTATTTTAGAAAAATGTAAGGAAAAAAAAGACGTTTATGGTGAAAACTAAATTAGTGATTCACTAAACAAAATACTAGAAGCTTCGTTGACATCAATAGGAATAATATCAATGCGGAGAACATCTCCATTATTTATTTGAATTGTGAACACATCAGTACCATAGAAATCATCGTTAATATAAACCTGATAAGACGTAACATTATTAGTTTCAAACGCAGTGACATTACAAGTATATTCATAAAAATGTTCTTCAGAAGTGACCCCAACATTATAAGATAACGTAAGTTTTGGTGGTATAATAGGTATAGATTTTTTTGTTGGTCTTTTAACCGGTGTTTGGTCCACCTCAAACATTTGAAAGGTTCTTGATAATGCTGGATATACCTCAAACTCGTCCTCATCTAATAAGAACCCCATCATTGTAAATTCGTATTTTTGAATGTAATATTTTCTTTTTTCTAAATCTAAAACCGATTCGTCTGTCATACTATCGTTAATGATAGGAATATAATGTCCTTTAATATTTTGATATGCCTGTTTTGAGGCAAATGTTTCAATAACTTTTTTATTAAATGAATTTATTTCTCTCATTCTATTACAAACAATTACAACAGTATATTTTATATCAACAGGAATTGGTTGCGGTATTTTATATATGTCGGCACCATGTCGGTTACCATCCCAAGTCGGAACTTCCATATAATAATACATTTTCCTATTTGGAATATTATATATTACGGCTGGGTTATTTCCGTATTTAACCTCCGGAACTCTAATTGTTGTAATAAATGGTGGCTCAACATTCTTATCTATATTTTGGTAATCCCAAGTTTTAACAAATTGTTCCCAATTTTGGGTTGTTATTAAAATGTCAACAACCGGAACTACTTTACCTTCCGTTGTAATCCCCAACTTATCACGAACAAAATCTAAAAACCCACGATCCAAGTCAGCGTGTAATAAAGATTTAGGAAGGTAAGTTCCATCCTTAGAAATCATTTCAGCTAATTCTTCTCTTCTTTGGTGAAGTATTTTTGGATACGTTAATGGTATCGATGGTTTAACGGTATGGTTTTTTGGTAATGCCATTTTCTATATTTTATAATCCTTTAAATTCATTTGGTCCAACAGGTGCCGCAATGATAGTGCGATAGAATGGTTTATAGCCTTTATATGTGTGTTTTAAGTCGGAAGTCACACGACCATCGTTAACAACACTATAATATCTAACAAAGTTTTCAGTATCGTAATACCCAATATAATCACCAAAATCAACATCAATATTGAGGTCTTCCAACGTTTTTAAGTAAACTGAAATCGTAATGTTTCCAGGTTCAAACTGATCTATACGGGATGATCCGACCATTTTATTTTCAGGTACCGCAATCCCAATTAAAGCATTAAACTCAACTGGAGGTAAAAAATTTATCCCATCCGTTAGAGCTTCACCATAAACATCATCTATCGGTGTTTTGTTTCTATCAACACGATAAAGGACACAAGTGAAGTTCATATCACCTACAAGCCATTCTTGGCCCATACCGATTTCAAGATTAAAGTCATCACTACCAAAGAATTTTCCCAATCTGCTAATAGGAATATTACTCTTCATATTGTTGTTTTATTGATAAATATCTATTTATTAGTTATTATTATAAAAAAAGAATTTGGGAAATATCCAATCAATCATAGAGAATAGAGCTCTCGATTTGTTAGACTCATATAGTGGGGCAAATAACCACATCCTATATTTGCAAAATAAAAAACTAAGTTCAAAAAAGTTTTACCCAACAAGGTCACAATCAGACTATATCGTTAACTATTATAATACAACTCCAAAAGTTGCTCGTAAATGGGTTGACTTAGACACATACTTCGCTAAAAAGTTTGCAGAAGAGAGATACCTATTGGAAACTCCTGAAAAAATTTATATTGAAAAATTATTAGTGGAAAAGGAAAAGTCGTATCATATATGGGGTAAGTTTTTTGAAAAAGATCCATTAACAGAGTTTTGGGTTCCTAAATCTTCCATAATTAAAACACATAATGTTGAGAGAGTTGAGGTTGATTATTCCAAATACGATCACAGACCCCCGTTATCTCACCAAAAAGAGGCAATAGAGAAACTTGCTGGGTCAAAAAGATTTATTCTTGCGGACGATATGGGTTTGGGTAAAACAACCGCAACCATTATAGCCGCTTTAGAGTGTAACGTAAAAAAGATTTTAATTGTTTGTCCCGCATCTTTAAAAATTAACTGGCAACGTGAGATTGAGAACTATACGGATCGTTCAGTTTATATTGCTGAGGGAAAAAAGTTTTCAACTGAACACGATTTTGTTATCATAAATTATGATATCCTAAAAAACTTTTATGATATAAAGGATAAAGATAACTCATTGATAAGCCAAGGAAATTTTGACCTTATAATTTTAGATGAGGCTCACTATGTTTCTAACGGAACAAGCATAAGATCCAAATTAGTTAATTCGTTTACGAAAAATTGTAAAAGAGTGTGGTTATTAACAGGGACGCCGATGACAAATAGACCAATGAATTATTTCAACCTGTTATCAATAATTGATAGTCCCGTATCACAAAACTGGATGGCATATGCAATACGATATTGTGGTGGTTACCAATTTACTGCCGGAAAAAGAAAAATATGGAATGTTGCCGGAGCAACCAATTTAGAAGAGTTAAGAGATAGAACTTCTAGACAAGTATTAAGAAGATTAAAGACAGAAGTTTTAGACTTACCAGAAAAAATTATAACACCAGTTTACCTAAAATTAAAATCAAAACTTTATGAAGGATTGATGGGGGAATATTATGAATGGTATAATAAAAATCCAAACGAGAGTAGTTCATTAACGGTTCAGTTTAGCAAGTTAATGAAAGTTCGTCAAGTGATTGCCGAAGAAAAAATAAACGACACTATTGAGTTAGCTGAAAACATTATAGAACAGGGGAAAAAAGTTATCATATTTACTAATTTTACCGACACATTAAATAAAATTGCCGACCATTTTGGAAAACAAGCCGTTAGATTAGACGGATCAACTTCAAAACCACAACGACAACATGCGGTTGACCAATTCCAAGAGAACGATAAAATAAATGTTTTTGTTGGAAATTTAAAAGCCGCTGGTGTAGGAATTACTTTAACTGCGGCTGAAGCCGTAATTATGAATGACCTATCGTTTGTTCCTGGTGATCTAGCTCAAGGGGAAGATAGGGCTTACAGATATGGTCAAAATAATTCTGTATCAATTTATTACCCATTATTTATTAACTCAATTGAGAGCGTCATATATGATATGGTAAATGATAAGAAAAAAAATATCAATACCGTTATGGGTGATGACTTAGATGAAAAGGGAGATATTGTTGAACTCATTCTTAATAAGATACATTCGGTGAAATACTAAATTCTTGATATTTATCAATAATGAAAGTTTCAATCAAACACATAAAATGCGATATGACCAAGGAAGATAAAGTTCTTACTAAGAAATTTATTGCATTCTTACAAACAAAATACCCATTAAGGAATGATTTAAAAATTAATTTTTTAGGGGTTAGAGATGGTGAAATGTCCACAGGAAGTAGGACAATGGATTCAACATTAAAAATACTATCAAAAGGACGACTTAATCGTGATATATTAAGAACTTTAGCTCACGAGTGGGTTCACGAATACCAATTAACAATATTAAACAGAGAACATGGTCCAGATATTGGTGGTAAAAATGAGGATGAGGCAAACGCATTTGCTGGTCAATTAATTAAAATGTTTGAAAAGAAATTTCCCGAAATCCGAGATATGATGTTTGAGGATAAAGGAATTAAAAAAAGGTTGGGGATTATTAATGAACAACTTTTATTAATAGAAAAAGGTGGGGTTAAGGAAAACTTAATTCTTGAGATGAAAAAAATCGGCATTGAAAAATTACCTTATTCTTATTCATCATTAAGTAAGTTCATAGACTCTAAAACTATGGATATTCATTATAACAAACACTATAAGGGTTATGTTAAAAAATTAAATGATGCTTTGAAAAACAAAGATGGTGATATAGAGTTAGAAGAAATAATTAAAACAATTAGTAAGTTTGATGACAAAGTTAGAAATAATGCGGGTGGCGCCTTTAACCACGCATTGTTTTGGAAAATGCTCTCACCAAAGAAACAACTTCCTAAAGGAGAGATTCTAAAAAAAATTACATTGGATTTTGGAAACATAAAAAAAATGAAGGATGAGTTTAATGAAGCGGCAAAAGAACGTTTTGGTTCTGGATGGGCTTGGTTATATTTATCAAAAAATAATGAGTTAAAAATTATGTCCACACCAAATCAGGACAATCCATTAATGAATATTGTTAAAGGTGGTGGATATCCGCTTCTTGGTCTTGATGTTTGGGAACACGCTTACTATTTAAAATATCAAAACAAAAGAGATGAATATATTAAAAAGTTTTGGGATAGCGTTAATTGGGAATTTGTTAACCAACTTTACGAGTTAAGAACAAAAAACAAAACATTAAAAGAATCTAAAATAGTTAAGATAAATGAGATTGGATTAAGGCAACGATCTAAAATAACCTATTTGTGTGAATATACCGAATTAAAAAAAATTAACGACTCTCCGTTTTGTAAACTTAAAGCTTTTAGAGACACACTTACAGATCAAAATCTTATTCAAAGATTAGAACATTCCATACTAATGTTAGATAATTTTTTTAGTAAGAAGATTGTTGGGACATTCCCTCAAATTATAAATCTTTCATTACAAAACCAAGAAAAAACTATAAACTTTTTAGAATTAATTTCTGATTTTATAAAAGATAAAAATTTTAATGAAACAGAAACTTTTAGAGTTTTAAAAAAACAAAAAAATACTTCCATTGCACCAGAAAATTTAGATTCTCTTTTGCGTAACGCAAGATACTTGGAACATCAAAAATACGAAAATAGATTCGTTGGGGATTTCTTTGATAAAAAATCGACAAGATTGCAATTAAATTACGATTGTTCTGATGACGCAAAAGAAAAATTATTTGACACATTAGTTAAAATTCAATCGGGTCAAGAAACAATAAACTACCATTTTTTTAGGATAACTAATTGTTTATCAAATTCATTTAAAAGTGGATCACATTACATAAAGGCAGATTTAGAAAGTAAGTCAGACTTTAAAGATGAAGAAGGAAATGTTATTTATCCTAAAGGTTCTTTTTTTGAGGTTAAAAAAATGGACCCATTTATTGATAGTTATTTATCTGAATTCTTTTCAATTTTTAAGGAGAGTTCAATACTTAATCAAAAACCGGCATATATTGAATTATATAATAAGTTAATAGAAAGAATCTTTATATGGTTAGGAAAAAATCAATTGTCTGAAAATTTTTTACAAAAGGTAAAAAGTAAAATGTCGGGTATTTTTTATGAAAACGATATTTTAATACCTACAGAATTCATAGAACTTTATTGGTCTAATAAAGGTCAAAGAGGTTGTGACGAAAAAAGGTTATCCATAAGGTTTAGAATAGATCCCAAATACACAAAAATAAATGCGTATAAATTTGTTGATAAAGACATTTTAGAACCAATTGAACTACAAGTACCACCAACCTTAAAAGGTAAGGTTATCTGTCAATAGTCAAGAAATTAATTATAAAGATATTTATATTAAAAAAGTCTTATGTCAATTATAAACGAACCGGAAAGAAGTAAACTTTATCAAAAGATTAGACACTTATTGGGTGCCCCTTTAAGATCCGTTGAATTGGAAGATGAAATGATGGACACATTATTGGAATTCTCAATAGACGACTACTCACAATATGTTCAGGATTGGTTAATTGAATCTCAATGGACAGCATTAGATAACCTTAATTTGGATACACAATCTCTTTCAAGAGCGTTCTTAACTAAAAGTCTAAATTATGAAGACAGATATACTTACGCATACTCAAAAATTGTTGGTTTACAAGCTGGTGGTGATTGGGTAATTAAAAAAGATTATGTGCAGTTGGTTAAAAATCAACAAATATATGAAATACCCGCAGGTCGTGAAATTAACGAAGTGTTATGGTTTACCCAATCAACCTTAGATAATGCAATCTTTGGGGTTGGTGGTTTTGGTGGTGTTGGTGAAGGAACTGGTCTTGGTGGTGGAGGAGGACTTGCTCAAATGGGTAATTCGGGAGTAAATTATTTCTTAACACCTGTGTTTGATATGTTGTTAAGAATGCAAGAGATTAACATACAAAAAAGAGTTTTACGAGGTGATTTAACATATTATATTACCGCTTTACCTGAAGGTAAAAAGGCATTACATCTTTTAAATACACCGGGTGGTAGATTTGATTTTGGTAGTGCGGAATTAATGAAAGGTAGAGTTTGGTATTGGTATTATGACTTAGGTCAGGGAGATAGGGACAAATGTTTGGCCGATAACCCCGACATTATTAGACTACCATCTGACGTTCCATTTGATAAATTAAGTTGGTATAAGTTAAATAATCCGGCTCAAGTTTGGATAAGAAGGTGGTTTACCGCCTATTGTAAAGAAACATTGTCAAGAGTTCGTGGTAAGTTTAGTGGAAACTTAAAAACTGCCGATGGTGGTGATTTAACTATGGATTATGCAGCACTTGCAACTGAAGCTAAAGACGAAAAGACAAAATTAATTGACGAACTTATTGGGCCTGAAGGAAGATTAACAAGACTTAAACCAGAAAAGGTTATGGAAAGAGAGGCCTTACTTGCCGAAAACCTAAACAAACAACTGAAATTTAGGGCGATGCCAAGACAGATATACGTAATTTAATTTTATGCCAATAGTTAGAGAAAAACCAATTAGAAAAACCGTATTTAGAGGAGACAGGTCTTTAGTATTAGATACTTTTGAAACCATAGTTGTTAGTGATGATTTTTATTCTACTCGTGGAGAAACTCTAATTATTGTTAGAGATGTTAATACTTGTAAAATAAAATTAGATTCCACAACAACAGATAAAATTAAAATTAAAACTTTAACAAATTGTATTATTATTCCAGACTTAAATCGTATTGATGAAGATTGGGATGAAATTGCTATAGATAGGGGTGCCTGTGTTGAATTACAACACGTTCAGGGAATTTGGATGATACTATCAAGTGATGGTATGAAAATGGTCTGACACATGTTAAATATGTTCTTCCCACCCAGGCTCTGCTAAGTCATATATATGGTCAGGACTAATACCAACATTAGTCCAAAAAGCCAATTCTTCTGGAGTTATGGTTAATAGATCAACCAAATCATCTTGGTCTTCGGGGTTGAATGGGTTGCCATTAATTAACTTACATTGACCTGAAGTATAAAAACTTCTATCCTCTGGATTTTTAACCAATAATGTATCTCTAACCTCATCGTCAAATACTATTAACAATGGTTCCACTCGTTTATTAAATGTTGCAATTGCTCTTTGGATGTTGTATTCACCTAACATCTCAGGGTTATTTTCTAAATCGGACGGCTCAATACGATAACAATTTAATTGGATGTGAGACCCCAAAATAGGGTTACTACCATGTGCCTCAAAAAATAAATCCACTTCTTTCTTTGGCATTTTTTCATTTATTTTTTGGACATCACCATGAGATGCCTTATTTCCATTGTTCACATATAAGATTACATCTCCAAGATTAGATTGTATCCCATCTCTAATAATAAGTTCCATATGTGCTTGTCTTGACATTAAACTTCCCGACTTTGTTGTTTGTTTACTACGTTTAATATAATCCTCAACACTTATTTTAACTCTTGCTTTTGATGCAATCTCTGCCAACGGAACTCTTAGGTCAAATATCTTTTGAATGTATTCATAATACCAATCAATAAATTCTTTTCCCTCACCTCTAAGTAATTGTTTAACTCCCTTATCCAAAAACTTCTCAATGTATTTTGGCATTTTTTTGGACTTAATACTATTACCCGTTAATTTAACTTTACCATTGTGTTCCATCGTTGCATAGTTCTTACGAGCCAAGTTAATACAAGAATCCCAAGTTCCATCACAATCAAGACCCATCTCACCTTTCATAAATAAATCATTAAACTCGGCAACATCGGCATCATAACCACTATATTCTTTACCTTCTTTAACTAACCAATTTAACCCTTTCCCAACATATGTTCTATCATCAACACCACCATCAGGTAATGAGAAGTTCATACCATCTGTATCACAAACCAAAGGACTATACCCCTTTTTACTAAAGAACTTTAACATTTGTCTTAAGTATTGTCTACCCGTACAGGTTATTTGTTCTCCCATATCAATGTCACCCCACGGAAATACGTGTGGTGCCGATAATGATCCGAAGAATGCGTTAATAAAAATCTTAATAGGCAATTGTTTACGATCATATGATGTTGATTTCTTCTTATCAATTGTCTTATATTCTGCGGATAAATTCTTATACATAATACGAGAATTCCGGAAGTAAGTTAAAAACCCCTTCATTGACCCCGTTATATCACACTCAGGGAACACGTCGTGAACTAACTGAATGGAAGGGTATAGTGAAGAGTAATCGAGCTTTAATACGTTCTTAGAATATCCAACTTTTAATAATCTAGATAATCCACCAACAAAGTTTCTTTTTTCTTTTTTCTGTGGTATCGCTAACCCATGCTTATATGACCAAGCCAACATTACCATTTTCCAAAGAGTGGCTGTTCCAATTGTTGATGCTCTTTCATATGTTGTTGGAACTAATGACGCCAATAGGAATGTTGCTTGGTTGAATTCGTCATCCACCAATAGAGTTTCGTCAAGGTCATCCTCAAGATATTGCTCAACGATATCATCACCAGTTGTTTTAGTATAAATGTCTCCTCTTCTTACACATACCTCATCAATTTTTGGATCTAACCCAACTTTCTTATAGTTACCATTTTGAGTATTTAACCAATATTCTTCTTTTTCGGCATACATTGAACCGATTTTAGTGTGGTCAATATATATACGATCGGCAGATTCGGCTTCAATAAATTTTGTAATATACTTTAAACCTGCCTCTTTAATATTTGAGTTAATTGCTTGAGCTCTACGAACGGAGTGAATGATATCAATTACGTTATAACCCCACATTTTAACTTGGTTAAACATCTCAACTTCGTTTGCCAACTTTAACATAGATTCCCTTTGTGAGATTGTTTTCTTTGGTATCATTGGTGTGGCAATCTTCTTAATATCCAAATTAAGGGCCTTACATCTCTCAAATATCCAAAACCAGTCAAAGTTTGCCGAGTTGTATCCAGAAATAATTGATGGTTTAATCTCATCTATGGTTCTAAAGAACTCAACAAGACCTCTTCTTTCCTCATCAGGATCTTTACATTCAATTACTTTCATAAATCCCTTGTTTGTTTTGATCCCAATCATAAAGATACGACCGTCCTTTGGTTCTAACGCAGTCGTCTCAAGGTCAAATACAAGTCTAGTGATGTCATTATACTCATCAAATCCTTTAAATAATCGTTTTTCCTTTGAAACCAAGTATTGTTCTACGGGTGACAATAACATTATTCTATCTTTTGCGTTTTCACCCCATGGGTCAATTCCTCCATCACGGAAGAACTGAATAAGGGTTCTATATCCCTTTAAAGACTTAACAAGAAATGTTAAACCATTCTCCAATCTTTCATTACCGTCGGTTCTTAATTTATCAATTATGATTCCGTATTTGGTCATTGCCTCTTTCTGTTGTTCTTTGGATCCTGAATAAAAATTAAGTCCGTGAAGGTCACCAACCCAAGCAAAGGCAATAAATGTGTCTCTGTTAATTGATTTTCCTTTACCGGGAACTTCTTTTATTTTAAAAATGTGGTCTGATTGGTAGTCGTATTCTATCGCTACGATATGTTCCTCTGGGTCATTGCCCTCGAGGAAACTCTTAATTTCTTCTTGTGATATCATAATAATTAGTGTGGTTCATTGGCTGTCGTGTATAACGACATTCACCTTCATTAATAAATATAGTCAAGGAATTTGATTATATCAACCAATTAAATATGAAAATAGTGGACTATAAAATTGGGGACGGAATACAACACGGGAACTCTAAGGTATAACAATTATTATGTTCAATATCGTCTGACAAATAACTTTCACTTATATTAATAAATAATTGTTCTCTAATCGGTAATACCAATGTTCCTGTATCATTTCTAAATAAAAACTGACCTTCATATCTTCCCACCTTACTTGTGTCATTTTTTGTAAATCTATAATAAACATAATATTCTGGACTTGCATTTGGGTTCATATCAAGTTTTTCAACAAACCCGGCCGATTTAGTCATTATCTTTGGTATTCCTGTTTCTATGTTAACCATTGAGAAAAATATTGTAGATCTCTCAATAAACTGCATCATGTCATCGTAGTCGTTGTTACCATCTTTAACGACCTGTAACTTTAAAAGGGGGAGAGTTGCGTTTTGTCCTATGAAAAATTCCATCAATACTTTTATTGATAAATATCTTAAAAACCTTATTGTTGAAAATATTTTGATATCCGTCGACTTAATCTTACTCTTGGATCATTTTCCGTTCTATTTAAAATTTCATAAGGCAATATAAATCCAAAACTCAAAAACACCCTTCTTGAGTTAAATTCATTTGTCCAATGTTTGTATAATGAAGCTTCAAATCCGTATAAATCAGTTTCTTGTATCTTAATTGAGACCTTATCCAAAAATAACTCATAATCTTCTGACAAAACACTAATGTTACATTTGTAGTTTATGTAACCATCAATTGATGCATCATAGTGTGGATTTATTTTTCCACCCTTATTCATATCAACCGACTGTAAAAAAATATTATCTTTTGGAAAATTAAATTTTTCTGAGATCCTGTCTATTATTTTATAAATAAAATAAGGTAATGTTTCTTTTGAAACATCTGAAATTGATTGAAATTTTGTAATGTAATTAGTTAGTGAGGTATTGGATATATCAAAAATACATGATTTACCG
>Ga0315288_10007231_pt1 | contig 14079 bp, 10 predicted proteins | sample YL17G11_20_MG_FD_203454 | JGI IMG/M metagenome (GOLD analysis project Ga0315288, IMG submission 203454) | Sediment microbial communities from Yellowstone Lake, YNP, Wyoming, USA - YL17G11_20 | ecosystem: Environmental > Aquatic > Freshwater > Lake > Sediment | place: USA: Wyoming | collected... | reverse complement strand
ATTATCGTAGCGCCGTCCGCCACGCAGTGGTGGATCGCCGAAGGCGACCGTCTCGGCGGCAGCTTCGTTCTTTAGCTACCTGCGGCGGGCCGCCGCAGGTAAACCTAGATTTTGCGGTCACACCCTTAAAACCGGCTTTCTTGTAGGAATTGCAGATATCTGGTAGAGTAGCATTGAAGTATAATAAGGTAGATATTATTCTGTTATTATTTTCAGGCTCTCTTCTAATCTTAAAATCCAAAGGCTGGAGCGGATAAGATGAGAATAGTAGTGATTTCACTGGTGTTGATGCTTGTGGCGGTTTGCCTGGGGCCGGCCCAGGCCGCCCCTGAACTGATGCTCTATAACGGCGATGTCGCCATTGACCAGGGCGGCATTAAGCTGGAATCCTGGGGCAGCGGATTTGCCGCTGAATCCTATGACACCCATTATGTCGGCACCCATGTTTTGAAAGTGCTCTCGCAGGGCTATTATCAGGGCGCGGTGCTGGCCTTTAAGCGGCCCCTTTCCATGGAATCTTTTGCCATTGATCCCAATGCCTATATTGAATTGTGGGTCAAGCCGGGAGTAACTCCTACTAAAGCTCCGAGGGGATTCAATCCCCGAGGTTTAGGCCCGGGCGCAGGTGCAAGCGGCGCCGGCTTGAATAGTTTGATCGGCGGCAGCGCGAGCGGCCGCGGCAGCCGAGGAGGAGGAGGCGCGAGCGGTCGCGGCAGCCGCGGAGGCGGCAGCAGCCTAACCATGCCCGGCGGCAGGGGAGGAGCCGGAATGGTTGGGGGATTGCCCTCCGGCGCCGCAACAAGGGGAGGTGGAGCAGCCGTGTCCGGCCGCACCGGCAGCGGAATGGAAGCGATAGGTGGCGGCAGAGGCGGGGGCCGGTTGGGCGGCCGTAGGGGGGGAGATGCTGTAACGAGCGCCGGCGCTCCGGGCGGTAGTAGCGCCGGCAATGTTACACCAGGCGCGGGCTCGGTGGAGGGCGCAGCCATACCTGCTGGTGGCCAGTCCACCAAACCCACACCTGAAAAGAAGCAGTTTATTTTGCATCGTTTAAGGCTGATTTTGCTTACCGACAAGGGCGAGCTGCTGATAGATGCTTGGCCCCTTATCCCGGGCACATTGAACAGCGCCGGCTGGCGAAGAGTGGATATACCTCTGGCGGCATTTAAATCCAGCGGCGCGGAACGCGGAGAAATCCTGCGCGGCCTGCGCATCTCCTCCGATAGAGCCGATATGTTTTATATCGGGCAGATAAAGCTGGTCCAGGAGAGCAGCCCCATCGAACTCAAAATAACGGCAAAGCCTGTGCAGGAAAAAACCGCAATGAAGGCCGAGGCTGGAGCGGCCCCACCAGCAGAGACGGCCCCTAAACCACCCGCGACCTTAAAGGTGGAAGGCGTGGAATCCATAAATGCCAAGGTGGGCGAGGGAATTAAATTTCATGCGGCGGTTGACGCCGGCCCTGCTCTTGCCAGAATTAGTTGGGATTTCGACGGCAAAGACGGCATACAGGTGGAGGCGGAAGGGAAGAACGTCGAGTGGATTTATGAAAAATCCGGCGTCTATACTGTTACCTGCACGGCCACCGATCTATATGGTTCCAAAAAGCAGGTAACTTCAACTCTCAAAGTGATAGTGTCCGGGATTTCAAAATCCCGGCCCGGTGCAGGCTCAGATGAAATGCCCGCCGACAAAATATGAAACTGTTGGGCTCTTTAGAGCAGCGGCGTCAAAACCTTAATCGCATGCTTGATATCTTCCACTTGCTGCGGCCCGCTGATTTCCCGCTCAATAGTCAGGGAACCGGTATAACCAAGGGATTTGAGCTTTGCAATTAAGCCGGGGAAATTCACCCTTCCCTCGCCCAGGGGCTTTTCCACTCCCAATTCATGGCCGTCGGTGGGATATTCGCCGTCCTTTGCATGCACGTCCCGGACATATTTTCCGATCACATCCAGCGCGTCAATGGGATTGCCGTTGCCATACATCAGCAAATTGGCCGGGTCCAGATTTACTCCCAGGTTCGGGCGGCCGATATCCTGAATGCAGCGCAACAAAGTTACCGGCGTCTCCTGACCGGTCTCGAAGCAGAAATAAAGCCCCCGCGCCGCGCAGTAATCCGCGATTTCCACCATCGCCGCCACCGCGCCGAGATAATCCGGATGTTTGGGATCAACCGGCAAAAATCCCACATGGGTAACCATATTCGGCACCCCCAGCCAGGCCGCGATATCCGCACCCTTTTTCAAATCTTTCACCCGTTGCGCCCGATACGCAGCCGGCACCAGCCCGATGGTCGCCGGCCCCTCCTTGAAGTTCCACGCCCCCGGGCCCGAATATCCGCTCCAATAGGAGGTAACCTTCACCCCCTCTGCCGCCGCCGCAGACCGCGCGCCTTTGGCGAGTTCCTCTGTTATCTTCGCGGGCTGCCAGGACTGCAATTGGCAAGTCGTGGCCCCCAACTCCCGAAGCTTCGCAAAACTTTCTCTATTATCAGTTATATCAACCAGCACGCCGATGGAAAGCGATGGCATGAGCATACCTCCATAATTGGAATTTGCCTTTGATTATAGCGAATCGCCCGACTGAGAGCCATATCCTCGCGTAATGTAAGAGCTCACAAATCGTGAGAATTATGGGCAGAGCGAAATATAAAGAACTCAGTTAATATTGAGGATTAGGCTAAATTTGGACTGTCCGCCTCAGGCGGACTGCCGCTTTGAGACCTGGAAGTCATGCCTAAGGCAGATCGGCCTTTGGCGGACTTGCTTCCAGGAAGTTGCCGGAGCAAGTCGCCGACGCTCCATAGCCTGCGGCTCTGCAGCTATGGCGACGGAGCGCTCCGGCGGCCCAAAGCGGGAGCCCGCCTCAGGCGGGCACTCCAAAACACCCCATTCGTATTTCTAATCAATCCTCATCAAGTGTGAACTGATACCGTGTAATGGGTAGTGTTTACAGCCAAATATATTTTTGAGAGAATGGCCAGGTTGTGTGGTCTGTAAAATTCGCGATTGGATAAGGAGACGGTTATTCATGAAAAAGCTAAATGTTGCTGTGGTTGGCGTGGGCATGGGTTCCGGGCATATTTCCGCATATCTGCATGATCCGCGGGTCAATCTGGCCGCCATCTGCGATATAAATAAGGAAAGGCTGCGGCAAGCCGGCGAGAAGTTTAAAGTTGAAACGCTCTTCGAGGACGCGCAGAAGATGCTGCGCCAGGTCGAGTTGGATGCCATCAGCATCGCCACCCCCAACAAGTTTCACGCCCCGCTAACGATTGCCGCCTTCAATAAAGGCCTTCATGTGCTCTGCGAAAAGCCCATGGCGATGAACGCCCGGGAGGCCGAGCAGATGAATGCGGCCGCGAAAAAGGCCAAGAAGAACCTTATGATAAACTTCTCCTACCGCTTTAGCGAAATGAGCTATGCGCTCAAACAGCAGGTGGATGCGGGCGTGATCGGCGATATCTATTATGGGCGGACGGTATGGCATCGGCGCCGAGGCATACCGGGCTTTGGGGGCTGGTTTACCACCAAAGGGCTGGCCGGTGGCGGCCCGTTGATTGACCTGGGCGTGCACCGGCTGGATTTGGCGCTCTGGCTGATGGGCTATCCCGAGCCGGTATCTGTGAGCGGCTCGACGCATTGCGTGATTGCCAAAGCAGCGGCCAAAAAGGCGAGCAAGAATTATGATGTTGAAGACCTGGCTGCCGGCCTCATTAAATTCGCCAATGGCGCAACCCTGATTCTGGAAGCAAGCTGGGCCTTGAATATCAAACAGCCGGAGGAGATGATTACGACCCTTTGCGGCACCAAAGGCGGATTGACCCAGAGAAATGTGGACGGCGGATATAGCTTCGGCGCGGAACTTTACACGGAAGAAGGCGGCAATCTCTTTACCAAAACATTGGACCGCGCCATCACGCCCGCGCCTTCGGCCTACCGCGAATTCATTGACAGCATCATCGAAAAGCGCCCGCCCCTGGCCACCGGAGAGCAGGGCCTTAAAGTGATGAAAATCCTGGACGCCATTTATACAAGCGCCAAGACCGGCAAGGAAGTTCGTATTGCAAAAAGCGGATAGCGAACTTTATGGTAATAGTTCACAGTTAAGGAGAGTGCCGTAATCAGGCACTGAAGTTGGGGGCGGACTTACGATTGACAGGGAACTGCGTTTTGGTCGCAGGTGGTCGCAGGTGGTCGCAGGCGCGCGCAGATAAACAATTTTGAAAAACTTCCCGCGAGTGCAAACTAACTCGCGGGAAGGATCACCCCAGCCCTCCCGCTGGTTTCAAGACCCTCCTTAGGCGGGCAGGCCTGCGAGAGGTTCTTCAAGTGGAGTTGCTGATGAGGTGAGCAAGCCGTGCCTGCGGCAGGCAAGCCACGAAGGCACCACTCGACAGGGTCTGGAAGACTATCGGTATCTTTTGATGATGGCTTCCATCTCCTCCATTTTCCGTTCCATTTCGGCGGTCATTTTGAATTGGGTGCGGCAGCGGTCGAGGTTGTGGTTGGGCCGGTGGGTTTTGAAATAGACATCGCCGCGGAGGTGGTCGGTGAGGAAGCGGAGGCCGCATTCGAAGGTCATAAGTTTTGCCGAGAAGGGCAGCAGGCGCGTTTCGGCGGGGGTGAGAAATTCCCGCGTGGCATCCAGGTAGCCGTGGGCGAGGCGGTCGAACAGGTCGAGGCTGACCCCGACTTTATCAAGATTGCGCTCGTCTTCGGCGGCGGTGGCGGCGCCGATGCGCACGGAATCGCCGAAATCATATAGGGCCGAACCGGGCATGACGGTGTCCAAATCAATCACGCACACGGCTTCGCCGGTTAGGTCGTCAAGCATGACATTGTTCAGCTTGGTATCATTGTGAGTAATGCGCTCGGGCAAGGCGCCCCGGGCGAGCAGGTCAACGATGACGGAGGTGTCGGCGGCGCGGGCGAGCGCAAAGTCAATTTCGTTTTTGACCGAGGCGGCGCGATTTTGTGTATCCGCCTCCACCGCCTTGATGAAGGCTTCGAAACGGCTGCGGGTATGATGAAAGCCGGCGATGGTTTCGTGCAGCCGCGCCCCCGGCAGATCGCTCAACAGCTTTTGAAAATCGCCGAAGGCTTTATTGGCGCTATAGACGTGGCGCAAATCAACCACCTGGTCGTAGGTTTGCGCGCCTTCGATAAATACATAAGTCCGCCAGTAATCCCCGGCCGGCGAATGGTAGAAGGAATTGCCGTCAACGGTGGGAATGAGAGTGAGGGTTTCGCGCTGCGGGTCGCCGCCGCGGGCGATAATCTGCTTGCGCGCATGAAACGTAACCCGCGCGATATTCTCCATCAGCTTTTCCGGCGCGGTGAAGACCGTATGATTTATCCGCTGGTGAATATAGCGGACGACACCAGGCCCCACGCCAAAGCGGCTGGCATAAGTATCGTTGATATGGCCGGAACCGTAGGGCGCCGCCTCCAGGAAATCGCCCGGCAATTGAAAATGTTTGACAATCTCTTTCAATTCATGTTTCATAGTGGAAATGCGCCAGCACCTGACAAGCCATGTTAAGCTAAAAGGCGGGCGCAGTAAAGTGGCAGGAGTATTGGATTAAGATCGGGCTGCGATAATTTGCCCCACTCTCGTGCGCAGTTCAATCCCGGGATCGGCAAGCAATGACTTGCGAAATGTTTTTGGATGAATAGTAGAGAAATTATGAAACCCCTGCGACTACAAAGAGTTTCCGAAAAACCATTATTGACGCCGCGTCAGGAAGTGCCGTGGGAGAGGGACGCGGTGCTTAACACGGCGGCCCTCTACACAGATAACAGGGTGCATTTATTTTATCGGGGGGTAGCACATCCCGGTTGGCAACTGGGCAATGATGCTCCTTACCTTTCCTCCATCGGGCATGCGGTCAGTGAAGACGGCTTGAGTTTTAAGTGCGAATCCGAGCCGGTGCTTTCCCCCGCGATGGAAAAAGACGGCAGCATGATTCATAATCCGGAAGACCCGCGCGTAGCGAAAATCGCTGACACTTTTTATATGACGTATTGCGATTATGACGGCGTGATAGTTCAGATTTGCCTGGCCAGCAGCAAGGACCTGCGCCAGTGGAGGAATCACGGACCGGTCATTCCCTATGCCAAATTTGGCATGAATAAAAACGCGGCGCTTTTTCCCGAAAAAATTCAGGGAAAATATGGGATGATCCATCGTCCCGAGCCTCCTCAATGCAGAACGTCCGAGGCGGCTTTCGATTGGGATATCTGGAGCAGAGATGCGGCTTATCCCGGCGGCATGCGATTGGCTTTTTCTGAGGATTTAGTGCATTGGACCTATGAAGAAGCTGTGCTGATGGGCCCCCGCGCGGAGCATTGGGACAACCTGAAAGTCGGTATTGCCGGTCCCCCCATAAAAATTCCCCAGGGCTGGTTAGTTGTTTACCATGGGGTGGATAAATCAAAGACTTATCGCCTGGGCATAGCGCTGCTGGATTTGAAGGATCCGGCGAAAGTTTTGTTCCGCCAGGCTGAGCCGATTTTGGAGCCGGAACTGGAATGGGAACGTTGCGGCGATGTGCCCAATGTGGTTTTTTCCTGCGGCGGTTTTCTGAGGGACGAGAAGTTGTGGGTCTATTACGGCGGCGCAGACGCGGACATTGGCGCGGCCTGCGCAGATATTGGCTTGTTTCAGTCATGTCCTGCAAATGATGCAGACTAATATAGTTGAAGGAAAGGATTGAGGAGGTACAGATGAAAATTGCATTTATCGGAGCAGGCAGTTTGGGTTTTACCCGCACATTGATTATTGACCTGATGTCGTGGGAAGACCTGCAGGATTCCACCATTTCATTGATTGATATTGATGAACCGCGCTTGAATTATGCCAGGCGCGCGGTGGAGAAGATTATGGAGGTGGGCAAATATCCGGCGAAAGTGGAGGCCACCACGGACCGCGCGGCCGGCCTCAAGGACGCCGATATTGTAATCACCACGATTTTGGCGCATGGAGTTGAGGGGTTTCGGCCGGAGATAGAAATCCCCATGAAGTATGGTGTGGATTTCAATGTCGGCGACAGTTATGGCACCGCGGGCATCTTTCGCTCGCTGCGCACCATTCCCATGATGCTGGACATCTGCCGGGATATCGAACGTTACGCCCCCCAGGCCTATTTGCTCAATTATACCAACCCGATGACCATGCTCTGCCGCGCCATGCAGCGGGAGACTTCGGTGCGGCTGGTGGGATTGTGTCATAGCGTGCAGGGCATGGGCAATTATTTGGGGTCGTGGATCGGCGCCCAGCCGGGGGAGATAGTTTTTGAGTGTTCCGGCATCAATCATCAGGCCTGGATGATTCGTTTTGAATGGAATGGAAAAGACGCCTATCCCCTTTTGCGCAAGGCCGTCGAAAATCCGGAGCATTATCGCAAGGATGTTGTGCGCAATGAAATGTTCAAGGCTTTGGGCTATTATGTTACCGAATCGAGCGGGCATAATTCGGAATACAACTGGTGGTTTCGCAAACGGCCGGATTTGATTGAAAAATATTGCCTGGAAAAAGTGTGTGTGGGCTGGAATCCGGGAGAACACGCCTATATTCTCAACTACTATACCGAAGCGGCGGAAAGCTGGCAGAAGAACCTGGAGGATTATGCGGAAGGCCGCGTGCCCATCAATCTGACGCGCTCGGGCGAATATGCTTCCAGAATAACGCGCGGGTTGATGTTTAATGAGACCACGAAGTTCAATGCGACCGTGCCCAATACCGGCCTGATTCCCAATCTGCCGGAGCGCTGCGCGGTGGAAGTGCCGGTCATTGCCGATAAGAACGGCTTCAGCCCGATTTATATGGGGCCCTTGCCGCTGCAGTGCGCGGCGCTGAATCACATCAATACGATGGTGTCGGAATTGACCGTTGAATCCGCGATAGCCGGCGATCCCGTGGCGGCCTATCATGCCTGCTGTTATGATCCGGTGGCGGCCGCGGCGTGTTCCCTGGCCGAGATCAAGCAGATGGTGGATGAATTGTTCAAAGTGCAGGCGCCGTTGCTGCCGCAGTTTAAGCATTTGACGTAAACATAGCTCTAAAAACCAAAGAATTGTGATATCGATGCGACGTGGCATGGGCATCTTGCCCATGTTGCTGTAATTATTCTCACGGCCGAGACGGCCGTGCCACGCTCAGGGCAGATTTTAGGACAGTCTTTTGATAACGGAGACGGTATCATGGTTGCGCTTAGATATTTGGAGGCTGTGCGGGCTATTATCGAAAAATTGGAAAAGACCCAGTTGCCGGCGATTGACCAGGCGGCCGATTTGGTAATTAGATCGCTGACGAATGGCGGCGCGGTATTTTGCTCTGAAATAGGGCATGGAAATCAAGGCGATTTTATTAATCGCGCGGGCGGCCTGTTGGCGGTGCAGCCGTTTACCTTTGGCTTGAATGTTCAATCGCCGGTGGCGGAGTGCCTGGCGGAGCGCCCCCGGCCGGAGTCGTTCGATGCCGAAGCTGAGACCGTGCGGCTGGCGTTGCGCGCCGGCAATGTGCGGCCGGGCGACACGTTGCTGGTTAGCTCCGTGTCCGGCCGCAACCGCCGCCCGGTCGAACTGGCCCTGGCCTGCCGCGAAATGGGAATTCAAACCATCGGCCTTACTTCCCTGGAATATACGCAACAGGTTGAAGCCCTGCATCCCTCAGGGAAGAAACTTTTCGAGGTGGTTGATATCGTGATTGACAACTGCGCGCCCTATGGGGATGCCGCGGTGGAAATTCCCGGCTTTGATTTCAAGCTGCTGCCGGTCTCCGGCGTATCCATGATTATCATAGGCTGGATGATCTGGGGGCGGGTGATGGAAAAGATGGCCGCGGCCGGCAATCCACCTAGTGTTTTGATGAGTATCAATCGCGCGGGCGGCCAGGAATACTACAACGCCACCAAGGCGGAGTATCACAAGAAAGGCTATTAAAATGGCGGCCACGGAATTCTTCAAGATTGCCATCGAGACGCTCAAAAAGGTCATTGCCGAACAGCGTGAAAGCATGGAACAGGCGGCCGAACTTCTTGCCGATGTGATTGCGACCGACCGCGCGATATTTTCTTTTGGGGCCAGCCACTCGTTCATCTTGACCGAGGAACTGGTGTATCGCACCGGTGGATTGATGCTGATAAATCCGATTTATCCTCAGGGCATGAACCTGTCGGTCCGCCCCATCACTTTGACTTCCCAACTGGAACGGCTGCCTGGATTTGGGGCAGAACTGCTGGCCGCGTCACAGGCCAAGGCCGGAGACGCGTTGATTATCGCCTCCACCTCCGGGCGCAATGCCGTGGTGATTGATATGGCGATGGCCGCCAGGGAGAAGGGAATCCACACGATTGGCATTACTTCTCCGGCTTATTCCCGCCGGGTCGGCAGCCGCCATGCTTCCGGCAAAAAACTCATGGATATCTGCGATATCGTGATTGATAATGGCGCGCCTTATGGGGATGCGGCGGTGGAGATTGCGGGATTTCCGCAAAAGGTGGGGCCGCTTTCCACCATTACGGGCTGCGCGATTGTAAATGCGATTATGGCGGAGACGGTGGAAAAGTTGATCGGGCGGGGACTCACGCCGCCGGTATTTGTGAGCGCAAATCTTGATGGGGGAGATGAGCATAACGCGCGGCTGCTCTCCGAAAATCGCCATCGGATACATTACCTGGAATGAAGGGGCAAGGGCTAGCGGCTCCGCGAGGTGCGGAGCCGCCAGACGCAGGTAAAGCGAGGAGCGCTATTTGCCGTCCAAACCCCAGCAACTGCCCACACCGGTAACGAAGTCCCAGGAAGCAGTGCAGTCATATCGGCCGGCGCTGCCGGAGACAATATCCCGGTAATAATCAGTGCTATCCGGCGGGTAAGAACTCTTGTCAAGATTGGCGTAAATCTCCGCGAGGGCATCGGTAGTGCTGGCCGCGAAGCTGTCTCCGTTTAAGGAGGCCGCCAGATTAACGATGCCGGCCAGCGCAGGTGTAGAGACGCTGGTGCCGCCGAAAACAAACCAATTTCCCTCCCATACAACGGAAACTCCGGTCATCGGAGCGGCCACAAAGGAGAGGTCCGGCGCGCCCCGCCTTGACTTTTTACCCCCAAGTATTGACTGGATGGCGTCCTGATATTCCGGTCTGGATTCATACTTGCTGAGGCCGCCGCCGCTGCCATTCCAGCCGGTCTCGCTGACACAGTTCCCAACCTCGTCCACATAAAGCGTCGTCCCGCCGGCCGAGACTGCATTTGGCGAGGTTCCCGGCCAGATGCAGTGCCCTCCGACATCGCCGCTGGCGGCAAAATAAACAATGTTGGCAGTGGTAAAGTAATTATCGTAGTTGCGCTCTTTGCCGAACTCGTTGCCGCCCCAGCTCAGGGAGATTTCCCGCACATCGGTGATTTGGTTGGCGACATCTACAGCTTTTAACAAATCCACATAGCTGTTGCTGGCGGCCTCCACCAGGACGATCTTTGCCGTGGGCGCCATGGCGTGCGCCCATTGGATGTCCAGCGCGGCTTCCTGCGACCAGCCGAGGTCATAATCAGGCTGGGTGCCGGAGGCATAAACGACCTCAAGGACGCTCTCATCGCCGGTTTCCTGCGGCAGCCCGAAAGTTGAAGAAAAAGTGTTGAAATCGGACACCGCGGTGGGGTAATCGAAAGCGTCAACAATGGCAATGACCTTCGACCCCGCGAGATCCCCCAAAGTGTATGCGGGCAGACCATAGGCGGTGCGGATTTTGGCCGGCGTAAATCCGGTCGGAACCGAGCTCGCAGCTCCCGGCGCCATGTAAAGCGCATGATTGGTATGCGCTTTCAGCCCGACGTCAGTCGGCTTTTCCTTACTGGACTCAGGCACCATCACGACGCCGCCGCGATTGCTCTGCGCCGGCGCAGGGAGGGCGCCGACAACTCCAAACAACACGAACAAACAGATGACCATGCAGAACCAGGATTTCATTTTATGCTTTCTCCTTTTAGACACTTCGGAACTTCTCGACCTTGAGGAATATCCTCATAGAATATAACCCTATTATATCACAAGAATCAGCCGTTTGAAGACCGGATTTCAAAGTCCCCAAAGAAATCGCGCCCAAAGGTCAAAAAAACGGAAAAGCCCGGGAATTGAAATTGCCCAAAAAGCCAGTCCCCACGCGGGTTTGTGGCTATCAGGACTGCTGAAAAATAAAAAACCGCGGCAGATTATTTTGCGGCCGCCAACCAGGTGATTCCAAGTATTTTTAAGAAGCTTAAGGTGTTTCCAAATATTTTGATAAAAATCCGCGCGAAGGTTCATTTCGCGCCCCGAGCCCAATCCCCCCGCGGGTTTGTGACCATCAAGACTGTAATGTGATAAAAAACCGCGGGGAGTTCTTTGATCGTTCTTCGCTCAACGCTGAACGCCCAACGTTCAACGCTCAACGCCTGCGGGACGTTGTAGGGCGGGGGTTCTCCCTCGATTTCACTCGGGATGCCGAGCCAGTCGAGGCACATCCCCCGCCGCAAGATAACTTGCATCCCCCGGAAAACTCGGCGGGGCGCGGAGACCCCGCCCTACACCAAACTAACATCCCCGCTGGGTGTTCTGCCCATAATGCTCTTTCATTTACGAGGGCAGCCATATGGGGCTGCCCCTACCTTAGGGCAAGGCCGGGGGGTGGGGACGGAGACCAACCTCCCCGCCACGGCGGGCAAACCAGTGGGAGGGCTGGATGAACCCCACGGGGTCTTTCCCTCCCTAAGGCTGTCAGTTACTGCCAACAAAGCGATTCTAAATATTTTTAAGCATCTTAGGTATTTCGAGATATTTTTAAGTATTTTTCCTATTGACAAATTATCCCTTAGCTGTTAAACTTATCCAAATAATCTAGTATTTTACGCGCATTTTATGATTTGCGCATAAAATAAGCCGGTCAGCCTTTGATTGGCAATTGCAATTCCTCTGGAGAAAGGAGGTAATTCAAAAATATATTATTCTACCTGGGGTCAATTCTCGCTTTGCCGGTCGAGCAAGGTGGAGCCTTGACAAAAAAGTTTTACGCTTCGTGATCCAAGCTGGAAAATCCAATCAAATTCCAAGCTGGAAAATCAAATTTACCAAGAAAGGTATAACAATGAAAAGTAAATTAGTTTTGGTATGTTTGTTGCTAGTGGCAGTGGCGCTTGTGGTTTCGGCCATAACCGCTTCGGCCCGACCGTTTGCCCCCGGCTTTATGGTGAAGACGATGGCTGATGGCTCGAAGGTTACCATCAGCATGGCGGGCAGTGATGAATGGATAAAGATCGGTCATACGGTGGATGGTTTGACGGTCTTACCGGATGACAAGGGCAACTTCTTTTATGCGACGTTGGATAAGAAGGGCGACCTCGTTGCCACCAATGTGAAGGCGAACGATCCGGCCAAGCGCGGCGCGGCGGAGAAGGCTTTCGCAGCCAAGCTGGCCAAGGGCCTCGACTTCACCGATGCACAGAAGAAGGGCAAGATTCCGCCTCAGCCGATGGATCAATGGTATATGAATACCTACACAGGCAATGTTCGCTTGCTGGCCATTGCCATGTCTTTCAAGAATTTCAGTTGGACATGCAGCATGACTACGCTTACCAATATGTTGAACCAGCATGGCTACCAGAGCCCGATTTCCGGCCAAACCGGCAGCTTCCATGAATACATGGAATCGCAGTCGGGCGGTCTGCTGAACATCACCACAGATGTGGTAGGTCCTTACGCGGCGAAAAATAATTACGCCTATTATGGCGGAACTAAAGGGAAATACGGGGATGTCCACGCGCCGGCGCTATACGATGAAGCCTTGGTAAAGGCGGACCCGGACGTGAATTTCGCGCTGTATGATAATGACAGCAATGGCACCGTAGATCCGTGCATGATGGTAACCGCGGGCTACTGTGAAACGGAAGGCGCCGGCGAGAACTGGATCGGCGCGCACACCTGGTCTCTCGGGGGCGATTATCCGTGGGGCCTGCCGGCTCGGACTGTTGACGGCAAACAGGCCTATGTGTATTGCACCTGGTCTGAATACCGCGGCACCGGCGGCGGCACTCAGATCTCATCGGTCGCGAATGCTACCCATGAATATGGTCACTGTATGGGCACGTTTGACTCCTATCTGTGGGCAATTCCCCCAAACTGCTATGATCAGATGGCGATGGGTTCCTGGGCGGGCGGCGATGGCGACAATCCTTCCTCCTACATCGCTTATCACAAAATCGTTTGGGGTTGGGTAACTCCCACTACGCTCAGCTCCGCGGCAACCGGCGTGACCATTGCGAACCGGAATGACAACCGGGTGGCCGATAAGGTCGTCAATGCCTCCACTGGCGAGTATTTCTTGCTGGAGAATGTCAAGGTTACCGGCTGGGACGCATACTGCTGGAATTCCGGGATGCTCGTAACCCATTGGTGCGGAGCAAGTCATCTCGAGCCCGCAGATAATTCCGCAAGCTGTAACTCCGGCCAGGCGGGCGATGTCTTCCCCGGAACGGGAAACTACACTTCGTATACGGATACCACGACGCCCAATATGAAGAGCAGCACCGGAGTGAATACCGCCAAACCTATCACGAACATCACCTATCCCTCCTATGTGACGACCTTCGACTTCATGCAGTAGTCGAAAAGTATAGCATCGGATGTTCGGAACAACTGAATAAGCACAACTGAATAGAGAAAACTGAATATGGAATACGACAGCCCGTCCGCGGAATGTGGACGGGCTGTTTGCATGGAGGCAAGTTGAGAGTTGAGAGTTCAGAGTTCAGAGTGGAGCGTGGAGGGCCCGGGATAAACGCTGAACGCTTAACGTTGAACGCTGAACGTCTGGGGGGTGAGGGACGGGCTAAACTCCCGCAGGTTGAAAACCAGCGGGAGGGCTGCCTAAACCCGCGGGGGCTTTATTGATCGTTCTTCGCTCAACGCTCAACGTCTGCGAGGTGGGTTTTTGTAGGGCGGGGGTTCCACCCCCCGCCGAGCAGATAGAATAATCCAAAACCTCCCTTATGTAGGCAACCCGCAGAGAGATTTGGAACTGTAGGGCGGGGGTTCCATCCCCCGCCGAGC
>Ga0315288_10007230_pt1 | contig 14080 bp, 13 predicted proteins | sample YL17G11_20_MG_FD_203454 | JGI IMG/M metagenome (GOLD analysis project Ga0315288, IMG submission 203454) | Sediment microbial communities from Yellowstone Lake, YNP, Wyoming, USA - YL17G11_20 | ecosystem: Environmental > Aquatic > Freshwater > Lake > Sediment | place: USA: Wyoming | collected... | reverse complement strand
TCTCTCGGCGGGGACGGCGACCGTCGCGTTGAAGTAGGCATCCGGCGGTATCTCGATCTCTTTTTCCATGATGCGGCGCCCGTCGATCAGAACCTCGAGCGGGAATTTCGCCGGAATCTCACGCGAGGCGTTCCGGACAACGATGGTGAGTTCGGCGGTCTCCCCCTTGTGCAGGGTGACGCGCGGCGTGAGGATCTTCTCGATCGCGACATTGGCCGCGGCGGCGGTCTGCACCGGAAGCAGAAACGCGCGAACGGGAAGAGCGGTCCGCGGCTTCTTCCCGCCGGACGGGCCGCCGGCGCGCGCCCCGCTCCTTGCGAGCGCGGATTTCTGGAAGTCGGAAACGATGTAGAGCTCCCGCACCTCGCGCCTTGTCTCCTCGAGCGTACGGAGAGCATACGCCACCGCGCTCCGCAGGTCCGTGCCGCCCCACGAGGGTCGCATCTCCTGCAACGCGCCGATGGCCGCCGACCGCTCAAGCGCCCCGTCGTAGAGCACCTCCGGCGCCGTATCGAAGAGAATGATGGAGACCGCATCGCCCCGGTCGAGATTGTCGAGGACCGAGCCGATCCGCGCTACGCCGCGTTCGAACGCAACGCCGCCATCCCCCTCGACCCCCATACTGTAGCTCCGGTCGAGGAGAATGCACGCCGCGCGCGAGCCTCCCGCCGGGAAGAGGGCCGCCAGCCCCCCTCGCAGGACGGGGCGCGCGAACGCGAGCGCAACGAGGGCCATCGCGAGCACCCGCAGCAAAAGGAGCAGAAGCCTGCGCACGTTGATTCGCATCATACTCCGCCGGTCGGAGCGCTCGAGAAAACGGATCGTGCTGAAGGGGACCTCGGGAACGCGCCTCCGGCTGAAGATATGGATGAGAATGGGGACCGCTACGGCGGCCAGCGCGAAGAGGTAGAGCGGATTCAGGAAATTCACCGGAGCCTCCGCCTCTTGTTGAGGTACGACACGAGCGCCTGGTCGAAGGGAGTCTCCGTCGTCACCAGGTTGTAGTCGATCGCGTCCTCCTTGCACTCGCGCTCGAGACGCGAGATCCATTCGCGCACGTTCCGGCCGTATTCCTTCTTGAGGAACCACGGCTGCGTGCGGAGCTTTTCCCCTGTTTCCTTATCGACGAACTGCACCTCGCCTGCATAGTCGAGCGTGAGCTCCCTGGCATCGAGAATGTGGAACACGACGACCTCATGCCCGCGGTGCCTGAAGGCCTTGATCCCGGCGAGCACCCTTTCGGGATCGTCGAAGAGATCGGAGAAGAGAACCACGAGGCCGCGGCGCTTGATGCGCTCGGCCATTTCGCGCAGCACCGGCGCGATCTCCGTCCTGGCGCCGGGCGTGATCTCCTCGAGCGTCGTGAGGAGGTGCAGGAGGTGCCGCCTCACCGAGCGGTGCGGCACGAGGACGTTGATCGCGTCGTCGAAGACGACGAGGCCGACGGCGTCGCGCTGCATGATCATGAGATAGCCGAGCGCGGCGGCGAGCAGCGTGGCGTAGCGGAGCTTCGTCACGGCGGCGCCCCCCGTGAAATCCATCGACCCGCTCCGGTCGAGAAGCAGCGTCGCGCGCAGGTTTGTCTCGTCCTCGAACACCTTGACGTAGTAGCGGTCGGTCTTCCCGTAGATCTTCCAATCGACGCTGCGCGCCGACTCCCCCGCGTTGTACTGGCGGTACTCGGCGAACTCCACCGAGAAGCCGTGGTAGGGGCTCCGGTGGAGGCCCGCGATGAAGCCCTCGACGATGAGCCGCGCCCTGAGGTCCATGTTGGCGAGGCGGCTCACGACTTCGGGCTTGAGGAATTCTGTGAGCTTCGTTTCCCTGGGTGACATTTCAGATCTTCACGGCGCGACGGCGTCGAGGAGGCGCGCGACGAGCTCATCGGTCGTAACGCCATCCGCCTCGGCGTGGAAGTTTGTGACGAGCCGGTGGCGCAGCACCGGCGGCGCGACCGCGCGTACGTCGTCGACGCCGGGCGTCGTCCGGCCGGACATGATCGCGCGCGCCTTGGCGCCGAGGATGAGGTACTGCCCCGCGCGCGGGCCCGCGCCCCACGAGAGATACTGCCCTACCTCGGGGAGCTTCTCGTCCCTGCTCGCCCTGATGAGGCGCACCGCGTAGCGCAGAACGCTCTCGGAGACGGGAACGCTCTTCACGAGAGACTGTATCGCGACGATCTCCGCGCCCGTGAGAACCTGCCCTGGAGCGGCGAGCTCGCGGGATGTCGTCGTGTCGATGATGGCGAATTCCTCGTCGTCCGAGGGGTAGTCGACCTTGATGTTGAACATGAATCGGTCGAGCTGCGCCTCGGGGAGCGGATAGGTCCCCTCGAGCTCGATCGGGTTCTGGGTCGCGAGAACGAAGAACGGCTTTTCGAGCCGGTACGTGTTGCCGCCCGCCGTCACCTGGTACTCCTGCATTGCCTGGAGGAGCGCCGACTGCGTCTTGGGGGGCGTGCGGTTGATCTCGTCGGCGAGAACGACGTTCGCGAAAACGGGCCCCTCGATGAATCTGAACACGCGGCGGCGCGTCGCCGGATCCTCCTCGAGGACCTCGGTGCCCGTGATATCGCTCGGCATGAGGTCCGGGGTGAACTGGATCCGCGAGAACTTGAGGTTCAGCGAGCGCGCCACGGTCGAGACGAGAAGCGTCTTCGCCAGCCCCGGCACCCCGACGAGGAGGCAGTGCCCGCCGACGAAGAGCGCCGTGAGAAGCTCCCCGATGACCTTGTCCTGCCCGACGATGACCCGGGCTATCTCTCCCCGAAGCCTCCCGTACGCGTCTTCGAATCTCGCAAGTATCTCTTCATCTTTTCGATCGACCATCGGCCCTTCCCTTCACCAATACATTATCCAGAGGTCCGCCCTGGCATCATTCTAACATAGCTCATGCATTTTATCATATCAAGGTTCCCCTGTTCGCGGGCCCGGGCGCGTTCTGCTTGTATCAATACCCTTCCTCGGCGATTCCTTGAAAGACGGCCGGAAGACTGGTAGAATGGCTCTCGGAGCAATCCGGGCACGACAGGATGCGAAGAGTCCGCCGCGGTGGAAGGACTACTGCAGGAAATGATGGGACGTGAAAAACTGCTTTTGGAGATCGAAGAGCTCTCCGGCAGGCTTCAATAGAGATTCTATGTTCGAAACAAAAAAGAAGCGCCGCGAGAGGCTCATGAGGACACCGCTTCGCCCCGAGTGGCTCGCGATCGTCGAGCGGAACGTGCCGTACTACCGGCTCCTGCCGCACGAGGACCGCGGGGAGCTCGGAGGGCTCATCCAGGCGTTCCTCGCCGAGAAGCGCTTCGAGGGATGCGCCGGGTTCGAGATCACGGACGAGATCCGGCTCACGATCGCGGCGCACGCCTGCATTCTCCTCCTCCACCGCAAAACCGATATCTATCCCCTGCTCCAATCGGTCCTCGTCTATCCGCACGCGTTCGTCGCCCCCCTGAAGGAGCACGCGCCGGGCGGGATCGTGATCGAGGATTTCGAGGAACGCGAGGGGGAATCGTGGGATACGGGGGCTCTCGTCCTCTCGTGGGACGACGTCTCGGAGAGCGTCGCGGACGTCCACGACGGCTATAACGTCGTGTTCCACGAGTTCGCCCACCAGCTCGACGACGAAGCGGGCATTGCGGACGGGGCGCCGCCGCTCAGGGACAAATCAATGTATGATGCATGGGCGCGCGTTTTCGGCGCGGAGTACGAGGCGCTCTCGGAAGCCGTCGAGCGCCACCGAGCGAGCGTCCTTGACGAGTACGGCGCGGAAAGTCCCGCAGAGTTTTTCGCCGTGGCGACGGAGGCGTTCTTCGGGATACCGGCGGAGCTCAAGGCCCGACATCCGGAGCTTTACGGGCAGCTCCGCCTGTTCTACGAGCAGGATCCCGCCTCGTTCGCTGATTCGCGCTGACCTGCCATTCCTTGAAGATCCCGTCGGCGATCCAATCGGTCCGCGCGCGACTGCAGTACCACGGCGGCAATCACCCCGAGCGCTTGTGGAATCTCAGGGTCGCGACCGTGAACACCGTGACGCCGATGATGAGGAGTGAGCGAAGCTCGCTCCAGAGCACGCCGAGGCCGGCGCCCTTGAGGAACAGCTCCCGCGCGATCACGACGAAGTAGCGGAGCGGATTGATGAGGGTGATCGCCTGCGTCCACCGGGGCATATTCTCGATTGGATAGAAAATCCCGCTCAGGAGGATAAACATCTGAAGGAAGAACCACGTGATGAAGAGCGCCTGCTGCTGCGTGCCGGCCAGGGTCGAGATGAGAACGCCGAGTCCGAGGGTGGCGATGATGAACGCGAGCGCCAGGAGCGCGAGGACGCCGATATTCCCGACGACGGGGATCCCGAACCACAGAACGCCGACGGTGGAGGCGAACGCCCACTCGGCCATTCCGAGGATCGCGAAGGGAATCGTCTTGCCGGCGATGATCTGCCAGGGCCTGAGCGGCGTGACGAGGAGCTGCTCGAGCGTTCCCGCCTCGCGCTCCTTGACGATCGAAAGACTCGTGAGCAGCATCGTGATGAGCAGAAGCAGAATGGAAACGATCCCCGGAACCATGAAGTAGACGCTCCTGAGCTCGGGGTTGTACCAAACGCGGGTTTTGGACTCGACAAACCGGACCTCCCGGACTGCAGCCGGCGCGCGGGCGAGCCCCTCCGCCGCGCGGTCCCTCATGAACCTGAAAATGATCCGGTTGCAGTAGCCGAGCGCGATCCCGGCGGTGTTCGAGTTCTCGCCATCGAGGAGGATCTGGAGCTCGCTCCGGCGCGCCGTCTCGAGGTCGCGCCCGAAGTGCCGGGGAATCACGAGCGCCACGAGCGCGTCGCCGCGGCGCAGCAGCGGCTCGATGCCTCCGCTCGGATCGGCGATTCGATCGACGACGAAACGTTCGTCGTGCGAAAACCGCTCGACCAGGGCGCGGCTCGCGCTCGATCCGTCGCGATCGATCACCGCGAGGTCGAGATTCTTGGCGTCGAAGGTCACCGCGTAGCCGAGGATGAAGAGCTGGAAGACGGGCACGATGAATATGACCCTGAGCATGTTCGGGTCTCTGAAGATCTGCCGCATCTCTTTCCGTATGAGATGAAATACGCCCCTCATGAGCCGCCCCTCCCTCCGAGCTTGAGGCTGAAGCGTTTCATCACGAGCGCCATGAGCGCGAAAGCGATCCCCGCGAGGAAAACGAGGTGGGTCCAGAGCTCCGCCGGACCGCTCCCCTTGAGCATGATCCCCCGTATGATCACGAGGAAATGCGTGGCCGGAAGCGCGCACGAGAGGTACTGGAGCGCCTTCGGCATCGACGCGATCGGGAAAATGAAACCGCTCAGCATGATCGACGGCAGCATCGTCAGCATGAGGGAGAGCATCATGGCGACCTGCTGCGTCGACACAAGCGTCGAAACGAGAAGCCCGAGCGAGAGCGCCGTGAATAGATAGAGCGCGCAGGAAAGCATGAGCCAGCCCCGCGAGCCCACCAGCGGCACTTCGAACCAGAAATGTCCCACCACGATGATCATCACGGCGATGCTGAAGGCGAGGACCAGGTACGGAAGCACCTTGCCGACAACCACCTCGTACGATCTGACCGGGCTCACGAGGATCTGCTCCATCGTTCCCGTTTCCTTCTCCCGCACGATCGTGACGGAGGTCAGAAGCGCCCCGAGCATCATCATGACGAGCGCGACAAGCCCCGGCACGATGAAGTTCGTCGAATCCATCGTGCGGTTGTAGAGGACGACGGGGCGCACTGCAAGTCTGCTCCCCGCAGCCGGATCCGCCGGCCGCGACGAGCCCGCCGCGAGAAACGTCTCGAGGTAGTTCTGGACGAGGGAGGCGCTGTTCGCGTCGCTCCCGTCGATGACCACACCCACCTCCGCCCTGCGGCCGCGCTCGAGCGACCGCGCGAAATCCTCCGGTATGATGACGGCCGATCGGGCCAGGCGTTTCTTGAAGAGAGTCTCCGTGTCGAGCGGATCGTCGTATCGGACCGCGATCGAGAAATAATCCGACGCCCCGAGCGCCTCGACGAGCCCTCGGCTCGCGCTCGTGCGGCTCAGGTCGCAGAGAGCAAGGCGCACGTTCTTGAGGTCGAGATCGATCGCATAGCCGAAGAGGAACATGAGGATGTTCGGCATTATGAAAATGATCCAGAGGGAGCGCGGATCGCGCAGGATGTGCAGGACCTCCTTGCGGGCGATCGTCGGGATCCGGGACCCGCTCATGATCATTTCCCCTTCACGAGACGGATAAAAACGTCCTCGATCGAACCGGCGCGATGCTCCGCTCTGAGCTCCGCCGGCGAACCGAGGCCCACGACCTTCCCGCCGTGCATGATGCAGAGGCGGTTGCAGTACTCGGCCTCGTCCATATGGTGCGTCGTCACTATGCCGGTGACCCCCCCCGCCGCGAGCTCGTTGATGAGCGCCCAGAAATGCCGACGCGCGATCGGGTCGATCCCCGAAGTGGGCTCGTCGAGAAAGAGGATCGACGGCCTGTGGAGAATCGCGGCGCCGAGGGCGAGGCGCTGCTTGAATCCGAGGGGCAGGGCCGCGGTGGGGCGCTTGAGATACGCCCCGAGCTCGAGGGCCTCTTCGAGCTCTTCGATCCGCGCGGCCACCTCAAGGCTCCCGAGCCCGTATACGCCGCCGAAAAACTGCAGATTCTCCCCGACGGTGAGGTCGTTGTAGAGCGAGAACTTCTGCGACATGTACCCGATGCTTTTTTTTATTTGCTCGAACTGCGTGTTGATATCCCAACCGCCGACCGTCCCCGTGCCCGAGGTCGGGCGCAGGAGCCCGATGAGCATGCGGATCGTCGTCGTCTTGCCGGCGCCGTTCGCGCCGAGGAGGCCGAAGATTTCGCCGGCGCCCACATCGAACGAAACGCGGTCGACCGCGGCGAAATCGCCGAACATGCGCGTGATCTCGCGCACCGTGACGGAGCGCGGACGGTCTTCACCGGATACCGGATCGATCATCATTGATTCCTCATGAGCGTGACGAAGGCGTCCTCGATGCCGGGGGGAACTTCCCGCGCGGCGCGCGCGACGAGCCCTTCGCGCTCCATCGAGTCGATGAGCGCCTCGATCGCGCCCCGCGCGTCCTCGAGCACGATGACATGCACGCGATCCCCGAGAATCCGCACGAATTCCGCCGGCACCGACGGCCTCAGCCGCGTGGAGATCGAGCGAAGGTCGCCTCCAAAGAGGGCGTATATCGTGCCGGGGAAGAGCCCCGCGATTTCGTCCGCGTTTCCCGCCGCGAGAATCCTGCCCTTGTGAATGAGCACCATCCTTCGGCAGAGCGCGGCTTCATTCATATACGGGGTCGAGACGACGATCGTGACCCCCTGCGAGCGCAGCCTCTCGAGCATCTCCCAGAAGTCGTGCCGCGACACGGGATCGACTCCCGTCGTCGGCTCGTCGAGCACCAGGAGCTTCGGCGTATGGATGAGGGCGCACGAGAGGGCGAGCTTCTGCTTCATCCCCCCCGAAAGCGCGCCGGCGCGTCGTTTGACGAAATCACCGAGACGGCTGAAGGCGAGGAGCTCCTCCGTCCTTCGCCGCCGCTCCGCCGCAGCGACGCCGAAGAGATCGGCGAAAAAACGAAGATTCTCCGCGACGCTGAGGTCCTGATAGAGGGAAAAGCGCTGCGGCATGTAGCCGATTGTTTCGCGAACGCGCCCCGGCTCCGTGCGCACGGAGTACCCGAGAACGCGTGCCTCTCCCTCGTCCGGATCGATAAGGGAGGTGAGGATGCGTATGAGCGTGGTCTTTCCCGCGCCGTCGGGGCCGATGAGCCCGAACATCTCCCCCGCTTCGACGGAGAAGCCGACGCCGGAGAGCGCGACCGTGTCGCCGAAGCGTTTTCCGATACCCTCGACGCGAACGGCGGGTTCGCTCATCGCAGGTAGACCTCGGCCGGCATGCCTATCTTGAGCTCCCGCGGCGGCTCCTTGATCGTGATCTTGACCGCGTAGACGAGCTCGGCGCGCGCCTCTTTCGTCTCGACGTTCTTCGGCGTGAACTCCGCCTCGCTCGAAACCCACGAAACGACCCCCGCGAGATCTTTTGAGTATGCATCGACGCGCACCGTCGCCGCATCGCCGAGCCTGAGGCCGCCGAGATCCTTTTCGGCGACGTATATTTTGAGCCGGAACGTGCTCATATCGGCGATACGGTAGATGGCGCCTCCGGCGGGAGCGAGCTCCCCCTGCTCGACGAACTTCTCGACGATAACGCCGGCGGCAGGGGCGACGACGGTCCCGTCCTTGATCTCGCGGTCGAGCACCGCGCCCGCTGCGTTGATCTGCTTCTCCTTCGCGTCGAGGAGCTTTTCCTGCGAGCGCGCCGCTTCGAGCTGGCTCTCGGCGATCCGGCGCTTAGTCGAGGCATCGTCATACTGCTGCTGTGTCGCGGTTCCCTTGTCGCGGAGGCCGGAGATCCTTTCGTGGGTCTTCGCCACGTTCTCGAGATTATCCTCCGCCTGCCGCACCGCCTCGGCGGCCGGCTTCCGGTTCGCCTTCACCTCGTCGAGCCCCGCGAAGAGCTGTCTCCTCTGGAGCACGAGCTTCTCAACGTCGATTCGCGCGAGGGTGTCCCCCACGGCGACCGCGTCCCCCTCCTCTCTCGCGAGCCGCAGCACCTGCCCCCCCGTCTGGGCGCTCACCGTGACCTCGGTCGCCTCGAGCGTACCCGAGCCGACGAAGCCTTGCGGCTTTTTCCCGCCGCAGCCGGAAAGCGCCATGCACGCAATCGCCGCGCATATCGCGCAGAGAGACGCGGCAGCGCCGCGTCGGCGGATGTTTACCTGATTCATAAGCCGTGCTCCTTTATGACCTTCGTTCTCCGCTGATTGTTGCGGAGCAGCTTCGGGGCTCCGATCGTGTACCGTGTTGCGGCTCCATGGAAGCACTGTTCTGGCCTCCGTCAAATCATAGCGCACCCGATGTACCGCAAGAAAGTGATTATTCAACTCCCGCGGCCTCCTGTGCTAGAATCAGGGCCCTATGAAAAACAAGGAGATTGCCGCGCGCTTCAACGAGATCGCCGACATCCTCGAGCTCAAGGGGGCGAATGTATTCCGCGTGAACGCCTACCGGCGCGCCGCGCAGAACATCGAAGGGCTCTCGCGCGCGATCGAGGACGTCGCCGCGGAAGGCGCGCTCCACGAGCTCCCCGGGATCGGCAAGGACCTCGCCGCCAGGATCGTCGAGTACCTCGAGAGCGGCGAGATCGACTTTCTGAACGAATTGCGGAAGGAGATCCCGCCCGTCCTTCTCGACATGCTTCGCGTTCCGGGCATCGGGCCCAAAACCGCCGTGCGCCTTCAGAAAGAGCTGAGTATCGCCTCTCTCGCCGAGCTCAGGCAGGCGGCCCTCGACCACCGCATTCGAGAGCTCCCGAAAATGAAGGCAAAGACGGAGGAGAATATTCTCAAGGGGCTCGAGTTCTTGAGCCGCGCGAGCGGCCGCGCGCCCCTCGGCCGGGCGTATCCCCTCGCGCAGCGAATCCTCGAGGAGCTCGCGGCGCTTCCCGCCGTGAAGAAGCTCTCGCTCGCGGGGAGCCTCCGCCGTTGGCGAGAGACGGTGGGGGACATCGACATTCTCGTCGTTTCGAGCGCCCCCGAAAAGGTAATCAGGCATTTCACGCATCTCGAAGACGCCGCGCGCGTCCTCGCCGAGGGTTCGACGAAGGGGAGCATCGTCACGAAGGAGGGCATTCAGGTGGACCTTCGCGTCGTCGAGATGCAAGCCTACGGCTCTGCGCTCAACTATTTCACGGGCTCGAAGGAGCACAACATCAGGCTCCGCGAAATCGCGATCAAGAAGGGGCTCAAGCTCAACGAGTACGGCGTATTCAAGAAGCCCGGCGCGAAGCGGGACAAGCGAAAGGCCGGCACCGCGGCGCGGGAGGAGATTCGCATCGCGGGCAAAACCGAGAAAGAGGTATACCGCGCGCTCGGGCTCCCCTTCATCCCGCCGGAGATCCGGGAGGATTCGGGAGAGATCGAGGCCGCTCGCTCCGGCACCCTCCCCGATCTCGTCGAACGCGGCGACATCAAGGGAGATCTCCACTGTCATTCGGAGTACAGCGACGGCGCCGCCACGCTCGAGGAGATCGCCGCGGCGGGCAGGAAAAAGGGATACTCGTACGTTCTCATTACCGATCACTCGCAGAGCCTCCGCATCGCCGGCGGTCTTTCGCCACAAAGACTCCTCAAGCAGCTCGCCGAGATCGATCGCGTCAACGCCGGGCTCAAGGGCTTCAGGCTCCTCAAGGGAAGCGAGGTCGATATCCTCTCCGACGGCTCGCTCGATATGGACGAGGACGTCTTGAAGCGGCTGGATGTCGTCTGCATCGCCGTCCATTCGAGGTTCAGGATGCCCCGCGCCGAGATGACGAAGCGTGTCATCCGCGCGATGGAGAATCCGTACGCGAACATTCTCGCTCATCCGACGGGCAGGCTCATCGGCGCACGCGATGCGTTCGAGATCGACATGGAAGCAATCATCCGCGCCGCCTCCCGAACCGGCATCGCGATCGAGATCAACGCGCACCCCATGCGTCTCGATCTGGATGCGAAGAACTGCCGCCGAGCGGCAGAGGCGGGCGTTATGGTCGCTATTGGGACGGACACCCATATCCTTTCCGAGCTCAACTATATGAGCTACGGCCTTGGAACCGCCCGCCGCGGCTGGCTCGGCAAGGCGAACATTCTCAATACGAGGACCGCGACCCGGCTCATTGCCCTTCTCCATAAGAAACCGACACCCGCATAGCTGCCACCCCAGCTTGGAAATGCAGCCATTTCGGCGCTGCCAAAATGGCGCCACGGCTGCCACGCACATGAAATTATGGCGCATTTTGTCGTGCTCCCTCTGTCGAATCATTGACTACTAATACCCATGTTGTGAGTAACTTATTATTATAAAGCCCATTACAGAGACCAATCGGCTTGGCACGCCTCCTGCGATACTATGAGGGTGAAGGCGCAGAGAGGTCTGGTTCAATGGGAAACATTCGAAGCAGGAGGTAGTTGCCATGGCGATCATCAGATGGAATCCAATGAGAGACCTTCTCGGAATGCGAGAGGAGATGAACATGCTCCTGGGTGATTTTTTCGGCCCGGATAGAATGGGGGACGAGACGAACTTCGTTTGCTGGGCTCCTCGCGTGGACATCGCCGAGGAGAACGGCAATTACGAGCTCGTCGCCGATCTTCCCGGCCTGAAGAAGGATGACATCAAGGTCGAGATTCACGACAACATTCTCACCCTGAGAGGAGAGAAGAAGCTCGAGGAAAATAAGAAGGAAAAGAGCTACCGGCTCGCAGAGCGCTGCTATGGAGAGTTCGTGAGAGCCTTCACGCTGCCGGAGAACGCGAACCGCGACGCAATCGAGGCGGAGTTCAAGGACGGAGTTCTCAGGCTCACGATCCCGAAGACCGAGCAGCCGAAGCCGAAGCAGATCGAAGTAAAGGTGGCCTGACCCCGCTGGTCTCGCGCCAGAGAGTACCGGGCCGCATGCCACCTGCGGCCCGAAAACAAAGGCGCCCGGAAACGGGCGCCTTTTTATTTCTGCGCGCCGACAGCGCCGGCGCACTATTTTCTCATCATATAATTCCAGCCGCCGAGACGCGCGCGCTTACTTCGCCCCGACCGGCACCTCGGGTCTCTTCGGCTGCTGCTGGTACTGCGGCCCCTGCATGGAAGGCTTCATGTCGCTTCGCCCCTCGGGGCTCATCTTGCAGTTGCCCTCGAAGAAAACTCCCTCGTCGATAACGAGCCGGGTCGTCTTGATGTCCCCTTCGACGCGCGAGCCCGCCTGGAGCTCGACCTTTTCCTTCGCGTCGATATTGCCGATGATCGTGCCCCCGACGACGGCGCTCTTCACCTTGATCTCGGCCTTCACATGGCCGTCTTTGCCGATGACGAGCGTGTCCGGGACCTGAACCGTTCCCTCGAACTCCCCGTCGATGCGGAGCGTCCCCTCGCTAACGACGATCGTTCCGGTGATCTTGCAGCCCTTGCCGATGATCGAATTCATCTTGCCCTCCCCTGGGGTCTGTTCGCCCTCTTTCCCGAACATGATGTCCTCCTTCCTCGCGTCCTTCTTTCCTCCGATCATATTCCTCCTTATTGAAGCAAATACTTCAGGGGATCGACGGGGATGTTGTTTTGCGTTACCTGGAAATGGAGATGCGGCGCGGTGCTTTTCCCCGTGTTTCCCGAATACGCAATCGTTTGTCCCTGGGCCACACGCTCCCCCATGATTACTACCAGCATATCGGCGTGCGCGTAAAGTGTTTTTATTCCGTACCCATGATCTATCTGTACGTAATAGCCGTAGGAATCGTTCCATCCGGCCTCCGTCACGTATCCCGATGCCGCGGCGCGCACGGGCGCGCCGCGATCCACCGCGATATCGACGCCCCCGTGGAAGAGCGAATCCCCCTGTCCTCCCGCCGCTCTGAACCTATTCGTGATGAATCCCCGCACGGGCCAGAAGGTCGGAAGGGCGCGCAGCATCGAGGCCTGCTCCGTCTCGAGCCCCTGCGGGAGCTCGGAGGTGCCCTTTTCGGCCTCGCGCATTGCGACCGAGTCCTGCGGCATCACGATGAGCCCGAGCATCCGGCGCACCTGGAGATTCATCACCCGCAGCTGTGCGAGGTTTCTCCGTAGCTCCCCCATCTGCTCCTGTCGCTTCGTGAGCTCCTCGATCTGCCTTTTGTATATCAATGCTTCCCGCGATTTGACAAGGATCGTCCCGTACGTAGCGACGAAAATCATCATAACGATGAGCCCCGCGGCGACGAGCCCTACGATCGTGTAGAAGAGGGCGTATGGAACGCGAAATGTTCGCGTCTTCTTGAGATCGTGCGGGACGATTATTATCGAGAATTTTCCCTTGTCCATCGCGGCCTGGGCGGCTCCCCGTCCTAGAGCGACAGCTTGATTCCCATCTTCTCGAGCATACGCTCGAGCTCTTCGTCCGAATAATATTCGATCCACAGGATCCCGCCCTTCCCGCGCGGCGTGATCCTGGCGCGCGTGCCGAGATGCATCTCAATCGCATCCTCGACCGCCCGCATCTCGGGGGACGACTTTCGTAGGCCCCGGCGCTTTTTTGCGCGCGGTCCGCCGGGCGCCGAGTGTTCGATCTCGCGCACGGTGAGGCTTTCGCTCACGATTCTTCTCGCCCACTCGATCTGCGCCGCTTCTCCTTCGATCGCGAGCAGCGCCCGCGCGTGGCCGGCCGTAAGCTTTCCCTCTACGATGAGCGCCTTCACGACAGCGGGAAGGTTGAGGAGCCTCATGCTGTTGGCGACCGTGCTTCTGTTCTTTCCGATCATCCCGGCGATCTCGTTGACCGAAAGCCCAAATTCGTCCTTGAGGACCTGGTAGCCGTGCGATTCCTCCATCGGGTTGAGATCCTCGCGCTGGAGATTCTCCATGAGCGCGTGCCTGAGAGATTCGGCGTCGTCCACATCGCGCACGATCGCCGGGATCGTGCCCTTTCCCGCGAGCTTCGCAGCGCGGAGCCGCCGCTCGCCGAGGATGAGCTGATACCGCTCCCCTGCGCGTCTGACGACGATGGGCTGCAGGACGCCGTTGAGCTTGATCGATTCCGCGAGCTCATTGAGGTGCTCGCTGTCGAAATGCGCGCGAGGCTGGCGGGGGTTCGGATCGATTCGTTCGATATCGAGATCCTTGACTCGTTCGGTCTCCGAGACGCTTTCGCGCAAGTCCTGCGATATCAAAGCCTCGAGCCCGCGTCCGAGCACTTTCTTCATCATTTCGCCCGCCCCCTCCCTTCGAGCGCCCTCTTGCCCGTTTCCAGCACAGCGACGAATCTGTCACGGCTCTCTGTGTGGCTGTCCTGTCTGTCGATAAACTCTTTTGCCAGTTTGAGATAGCTCTTTGCCCCCGCACTCTGGACGTCGTATAGGAGCACGGGGCGCCCGAACGACGGGCACTCGCTCAGCCGTACGTTTCTCGGTATCGCGATGTCGTAAACCTTTTCACCAAAATAAGATATGACTTCCTGGGCGACCTGGTTCGACAGGTTGA
>Ga0315288_10007229_pt1 | contig 14080 bp, 10 predicted proteins | sample YL17G11_20_MG_FD_203454 | JGI IMG/M metagenome (GOLD analysis project Ga0315288, IMG submission 203454) | Sediment microbial communities from Yellowstone Lake, YNP, Wyoming, USA - YL17G11_20 | ecosystem: Environmental > Aquatic > Freshwater > Lake > Sediment | place: USA: Wyoming | collected... | reverse complement strand
TTGTGCTCTCGCTCGGGGTTTCCATCTCGGTGGGTCTGATCTTCGGGCTCTACCCCGCCATTCGCGCTGCCATGATCGAGCCCATGGAAGCCCTGAGGGGCGAATAGGGCCTGGCCGCATGCGCGAGCCCCCCTGTCGGCGCCGCCTCCGGTCCACAGATATAAGCAAAATTAGGCTTGTCTGCTTGCCTGCCCCCCCCTCGTGCTATAATACCTCCACGGGCCGCTGGTTCCAGCCTGTGTCTACCTCGAGGGGGCCCGCTGATAGCTGCTGTACCAGGGGGTGTGCGATGGCAATCCGTAGCGTGCGGAACGGACGAAGGGACACGCGTTCACTGGTGATGCTGTGCCTGCTGGCTGCCCTCGCGTGGTGGGCGCCTTCGCCCGCGCGCGGGGCAGGGGTCCCGATCGAGGGCATGCTGCTCGTACAGAGCTGGGACCAGGACTGGCTCTACCATGCGTGGTTCCTGGAAGGCACCTCCGATAACGTGGTGGCGGTGCCGTGGGTCTACGACTTCACGGCTATCTCACCTGACACATCAAAGATCGTCTACGACGTCCGCACCGCGAGCGGCGTCGGCCATGCCGAGACCGGCGAGATCTGGGTGGCGAACATAGATACAAGTGGGGCCACCAACCTCACCGGGCCGGCGGGCCTCGGCGGCGTGAACTGCGCTCCCACCTGGTCGCCGGACGGCCGCACGATCGCCTTCCAGCATGCCGCCCCCGCTCCGGGGCAAGTCACGTGCGAAGCGGGCTTCCAGGTGTGGCTGATGGCAGCCGACGGCACCAACCTCCACCAGTGGATCCCCGCGCCGGCCTTCACCACGATGTCCCCAAGCTGGGCCCCGGACGGATACCGCATTGTGTGTGAAGGCCCGGCCCAGAGTTGCGTGACGGGGGACGTCACCGGCGCGAACGTTACCACTGTTCCGGACGTGAATGGCCGGGATGCGGAGTGGTCACGGGATGGGTCGAGGATCGCCTACACTACGATGCTGCCGGACACTCTGGCGGGCGAGTCTGGCGTCTGGCTGCAGCTCTGCCTGGCCAACCCGGACGGCAGCAGTGCGCAGGTGTTGGTGCAGCAGTTCCTGAGGGACTCGGACCTCACGGCGCACATCGCCAAGCACAACTTCCAGCCCGCCGACACCGACTGGGCCGGGCAGATTCGATGGTGGGTGGGTCCGCGGAAACCGACGTGGTCGCCGCTCGGCGACAGGATAGCCTTCGAGGTCGCGCTGCCCTTTGACCCGAACGGTCCCGAGTTCTGGTTCCAGGTCGAGGTGTGGCTTTACGATCTCAAGACCGGGCAGACCACCCGGGTCACGAACAACCAGGAGTGGGATGAGCGGCTCAGTTGGGCGGGCCCGAACACCTCCTCGGCCTCGCCCAGAGTGACAGTCTACGGCACGAGCGTCACCTTCTCACAGGTGGTCGAGGATGGGTGGACCAGCATCATCCGGACAGAAGGCCTGCCCCCTCTTCCGACTCCTTACCTTCGTGTCGGGAACTCCCACGAGATACGCACTACGGCACAAGTGACTGGGCCGGCCACGGTGGCCATGAGCTATGCTGACGGAGATGTGGCCACCACCGCGGAGGGCCATCTCGCCATGCTGCGCTACGATGAGGCGCAGGCCCAGTGGGAGGACGTCACCGCCTCCCGCGATGTCACAAGGAATGAGGTACGCGGAGAGTCGAGTTCACTGGGGCTGATGGGACTGGCCTTGCCGCTTCCCGCCAGCCACTTCTCGGATGTGTCATCGTCGGCAGCCAGCCCTTACTGGGCGCTGTGGGAGATTGAGGCCGCCTATGCCGCAGGCATAGTGCAGGGATACTCAGACGGCACCTACCAGCCCACCAATCCCGTCACCCGCGATCAGATGGCCGTCTACATCTCTCGCGCGCTCGCAGGCGGCGATGAGCACGTGCCCACCAATCCCGCAAAGGTGTCATTCCCCGACGTGGCTGCCGACCACTGGGCCTACAAGCACATCGAGTACGCGGTCGCCAAGAACGTGGTCAAGGGCTATGACGATGGCACCTACAAGCCGGACCTGGTGGTGGATCGGGGGCAGATGGCGGTGTTCGTAGCCCGCGCCATGGTCACCCCCAGCGGTGACGCCGGCATCCCCGACCCGGTGCCACCCGCTACCTTCTCCGACGTGCCCAGCGGCTTCTGGGCCTACAAGCAGGTCGAGTACTGTGTGGGCCGGGGGGTGGTGAAGGGCTACGACGATGGCACCTACCGCCCGACCGAGGCGGTCACGCGTGATCAGATGGCGGTGTACGTGGCGAGGGCGTTCAGATTGCCGCTCTAGTGCACGACCAGGTTCCCAGCGCTCTCGGGGCCGCTCTGAGGGGTTTCGCCATCAGCTCTTCTGGCGAAACCCCTCAGACATTCGAGTAGACCGTGTTATGCAGCATGGTGTAGCCCTTGATCAGCTCGCCGATGCCCCGGGCGAGGGAGTGCTCCGGCTTGAAGCCGGTCCTCTCGACCTTCTCGTTCGAGACGATGTAGTCCCGCTTGTCCGGGTCTTCGCCGATCGGCGCCTCGAGGTAGACGAACCTCGGAAGCTGCTTCTTGATCTCCTCGCAGAGCTCGACCTTGGAGAGATTGGCGTCGCTCAGGCCCACGTTGTACGGCTCATCCTTCATCGTCTCGAAGTTGGCAAGCCCGTGGAGGAACACGCGGGCCACATCCCTGACGTGGATGAAGTTGCGCTTCGCGTGCCCCTCGAAGATGACTACGGCGCGATCATGGACCGCCCGGTAGGTCAGGTCGTTCACCAGCAGGTCAATCCTCATCCGCGGCGACATGCCGAAGACGGTGGCAAGCCGAAATGTGATGCAGTTCCCAGCGTCGAGGATGGCCCGCTCTGCATCTACCTTGGTGCGCCCGTAGAGGCTGATCGGGCGCATGGGGGTCTCCTCGGTGCAGAACGCGGCCCTCTCGCCGATGCCGTAACCGCTGTTGGTGCAGGGGAAGAGGATCCGCTGATCCCGCGACCGCAGCGAGAGGAGCAGCCTGATCGCATCGAGGTTCACTGTCTGGGCCGCGACGCGATCCTGGTTGCACATGGGTGCGCCAACGAGCGCGGCCAGAGGTATAATCGCGTCCTGGTCCTTGATCGCGGCCTTCATGGTGTCTTCGTCGCGAGCGTCGCCTCGAAGCACGGAGAAGCCGGGGTGAGCGCAGCAGGCCGCGAGGCTGTTCTGCCGGAACATGAAGCTGTCCAACACCGTGACCTCATAACCCTCCGTCAAGAGCGACGGCACGAGTACCGAGCCCAGGTACCCCGCTCCCCCCGTGACCAAGATCTTCACAGGCATATACAGACCACCTTTCAGGGATGAACCAAGGCGCGGCTCACGCCCATTCGCGGTTCACAATTCCCGCGGTCCGACGGCTCTTCCTTCATGGGAGATGGCAGGACGCCAGCCGGGCCGTGCAGAAGGATTACACAGGGTTGTCCGTGCGACTTGGCTACAGCGAGAGACGGCATGTCGGATCTTCACGATGCTCGCATTGTTGTCACCGGAGCTAGCGGATTTCTGGGCCGCCACCTGCTCCCCCGAATGCAGGCGCGCTGCGGTGCAGACAATGTCGTCGGGCTGTCGAGCCGTGACTACGATCTCATGGACGCCGGGCAGGTGCGCCGCATGTTCGACGAGCAGAAGCCGGACGTGCTGGTGCACCTGGCAGCGTACTCGGGCGGCATCGGCATAAACAGAGCGAGGCCCGCTGATTTCTACTTCCGCAATACCATCCTGACGGCGCTGGCGTTCCAGGAAGCAGCCCTTCGGAAGATACGCAAGATGATCTACCCAGTCGGGGGGTGCAGCTATCCCGCCAACGCTGTCTCACCCATTGACGAGAGCAAGATGTGGGATGGGTTTCCGCAGCCGGATAGCGCCGGGTACTCGGTGGCGAAGAAGCTGGGCATCGTCGCCAGCCAGAGCTACCGCCAGCAGTATGGCCTGAATTCCGTGATCCTGGTGCCGGGCAACATGTACGGGGAGTACGATAACTTCCGCGAGAGCGAATCGCACGTCATCCCGGCGATGGTGCGGCGCTACTACGAGCAGATGCGGGCGAACGCGGACTCGATCGTGATGTGGGGAAGCGGCGATCCCAGGCGGGACTTCGTGTATGCGGGTGACGTAGCAGAGGCGATCATCGCGCTGCTGGAGCGCTATGACTCGAGCGATCCCGTGAACATCTCCTCCGGCACCAGCACCTCGATCAGAGAACTGGCAGAGCTGATCAAGGAGCTGGTTGGATTTCGGGGCGAGACCGTGTGGGATACCACGAAACCCGAGGGGCAGCACGTCCGCATCTATGGCGTCACCAAGATGAAGTCGCTAGGTATCACCTGCCCCACCACGCTGCGCGATGGACTGAGGAAGACGATCGACTGGCTGGCAAAGAACTACCATGCCAGAGGGGACGGTATCCGCCTGTGATGCGTGCGCCAAGCGTCTCCCGGCCTGGGGGCTCCGGATGATCTTCATTGTGGGTGGCGATGGGTTTGTGGGATCGGCCTTTGCTCGTTGCTGCAAGCGCCAAGGGCTGGAGTTCGCGATCGTCGAGCCGTACAACTATCGCCAGTATGTGGGCAAGCGGTGCGATCTGCTCATCAACGCGAACGGGAATTCGAGGAAGTTCCTGGCCAGGGAATCGCCGCTGGAGGAGTTCGACCTGTCTGTACGGAGCGTGCGTGCGACGCTGGTGGACTTCCCGTGCGACTTCTACCTTCATTTCAGCTCGTGTGATGTCTACCCGGATTGCTCCTCGCCCGCGACGACGAGGGAAGACTCGACGCCTGATCCGAGGACACAGAGCCCCTACGGATTCCACAAGCACCTCGCCGAGCAGTGCGTTCGGCACGGAGCGGGGCGCTGGCTGATCGTCCGGTACGGGGGGTTCATCGGCCCGAACCTGAAGAAGAACCCGATCTACGATATCCTGCACGGGGGGCCGCTGTGGCTCGACCCTGAGAGCGAACTCCAGTTCCTGCACACAGATCGCGCCGCCGAGATCGTGTTCACACTGGTGGACCGCGGGGTTACCGATGAGATCGTCAATGTCTGCGGTCGCGGTCTCGTCCGGCTCCAGGAGGTGATCGACCACGCGGGGACCTCGGTGCTTGTGCAGCCAGGCAGCCCGAAGGTCCGCTATGACGTGTCCATTGAGAAGCTGCAGCGGTGGGTCGGGTCGCCGGAGACCCGCGCCGCTGTTCTGGCGTTCGTTGACGAGGAACTGGGGAAGGGCTCCGTGCGGCAATGATCATCGTCCAGACACCGTTTCGCATCAGCTTCTTCGGAGGGGGAACGGACTACCCCGAGCACTTCGTCCAGCACGGTGGCGCAGTTCTGGGCACGGCGATCAACCGGTATGCCTACATCTCGGTCTCGAACTTCGTCAGCGAGTTGTTCGACTACTGCATCCGGATCTCGTACCGGCAGGTTGAAACGGTCACCTCTCTTGACGAGATCCAGCATGTCCCATTTCGCGAGTGCCTGCGCTCCTGCGGCATCGAGAGGGACATCGAGGTGGACTACACGGCCGAGCTGCCCAGCTTCTCCGGGCTCGGCTCGTCGTCGTCGTTCGTGGTCTGCCTGCTCCAGGCGCTGCACGCTTACAAGGGCGAGTTCGTGCAGGGGATCAAGCTCGCCTATGAAGCGATCGACCTGGAGCGCCGCGTCCTCGGGGAATCGGTGGGCTGCCAGGATCAGGTTTTCGCAGCGGTCGGCGGGCTCAACGTGCTGGAGTTCAGGGCCGAAGACGACATCACCGTCTACCGGCTCCAGCTCCCCACGGCGCGAATGCGGGAGCTTGAGGAATCGCTGGTGATGGTGTTCACGGGCATCCGCCGGCGGGCCGAGAACATGGCCCAACGCCTGGTGAAGCGGGCAAACGACAATCTACCGGTGCTCATGGATATGCGGCGCATGGTAGACCGGGGCTACGAGATACTGACCGGCACAGGCAGCCTGACCGCGTTCGGTGAACTCCTGCACGAGGCCTGGGTGCAGAAGCAGCGGCTCGACGAGGGCGTCACCAGCCCGGCGATCACCGAGCTGTACGAGCTCGGCCGAGACGCCGGAGCGATCGGCGGGAAGCTGCTCGGCGCCGGCGGCGGGGGGTTCATCCTCTTTTTCGTGCCGGCCGAGAAGCGGCAGCAATTCGGGGAGAAGCTTCGCGATTTCCGGCGTCTGTCTGTTCGCCTGAACAGCCCGGGCAGTCAGGTCATCCACACGAGCTAGGCGGATCGCGGCTGTTGAGCCACACCGCGCAGGATCTCCCTGGCTCTGATCTCCCACGTGTTCTCTCCCGCCTCCCGCAGCATCGCCGCAACCAGGCTGCGATCACGAGTGGCGCGGAGAGCTTCACGGATGCTCTCGGCGAGCCGGCCTTCCTTGGTCCCGAACACGCCGGGAATGCCATGGGCCCCGTCCATCGCCACCACGCATGTGCCGGATGCGAGATAATCCCACATGCTGACCCTCGCGATCCAGCGCGGCGGCGCGCTGGTCGGAGCGACAATGGCTGTGCCCAGCGCCTGAGCGAACTGGGGCATGTCTGCGTACGAGATGTGGCCGATGCGGTGCAGGTTGGGCGGGTCCCGTCTCTCGTCGGACTTCGGCCCCACTGCAATGAAGCTGACCTCCGGCATCGCGGCCGCAGCAGCAGTGATCTCGGATCCATATGCAGCCGCCAGCCCATCATCCACCCATCCGACGAGGGGCTTGCCGAGGTCAACGATGGCTCCGAGCTCAGGCAGCGTCCATCCTCGCACCGGGGTGCTGAAGTGATCGAAGTCGCATGCCTCGGGGACGGAGTTGATGTCGGCGCGGGCATCGCATCGCAGCGACTCGAGCACGCGCGACTCAACGCCTGGGTCGACGAGCAGCAGGTCGAACGTCACCTCGCGGAGGTCAGCCACCTCGCTGACGAGGAGCAGATTGTAGTCGAACTCCTCGAAGCGGTCGACTCTATCGTGCTTGCGGTTGCCGGTGAAGTGCAGGACCATCATCCCGCGGCGCGCACAGGCGCGACTCAACTGCTGAGACTTGCCCCATGGCGCCCAGAAGTCCACTGCAGGCGCCGCCATGACGACGGGCATTCCGAGGTCCGAGAGCAACCGCGCGATCTCAGAAGGACTGAGGTCGCGCAACTGCGCCTGAAAGGGTTGGGCCGGGCGCCGCCAGGGCTGGCCGTGCTTCTGCTCGAATCGCGTGCGATTCGCCTCCCAGAGCTGCTCCCGCGCGGCATGCTGAAGCTGTGAGAACGAAGCCCCACGGCTGTGATGGACGAACACGTCCTCGGCGACCACGAGGCGGTAGCCAGCATTCCTGACTCGCAAGCAGTAGTCGTCGTCCTCGAAGAGCCCTCTGCTGAAACCCTCATCGAGAGGGCCGACCTGGTCGTATACCTCCCGCCTCATGGCTACGCAGAAGAAGCCAAGGTCGCGTTTCTCGCGGGTCCTTCCGAGGCGGTCGAGCAGGACCAGGTCAACGCGTTCGACGGGCACCGCGGCTGGTGGCTGATCCGCGAGTATCCCGAGCGTCTGGTCGTTTCCTGCCGAATCCGTCAGTGGCCCAACCATCCCAACCTCGCCGTCGAAGAGCCGCGCCAGCAACCCGCGCAGCCAGCCGGGCCTGACAACGGTATCGTTGTTGAGAAAGACCAACACCTCGCCCGACGCTGCCTTGGCTGCGATATTGCAGCCAGCGGCGAAGCCGAGATTCTCGGGGTTGAGGACGACGCGCAGGCCGTGAGTCTGTTCGAGCTTCGCGAGCTCTTCCCGCGTCTGGTCGGTCGAGAGGTTGTCCACTACGACGATCTCAAGCTCAGGGTAGTGGCTGTGGCGTAGCAGGCTTTCGAGGCACTCCCGCGTCATCTGCCACTTGTTGTAGGTGACAAGCAGAACGCTCACGCGCGGGATTGCCTGGCGCTTCACAGCGGCGGAGAGCGCCTGGTACCGGTGCTGCCATGTGTTCTGGCTGGCGAAGCACCTGCGAGAGGCCACGGCATCGGGGCCGTTCTCCTTCAGCGCCTGCTCGATTGCCTGGACGAACTCCTCAGTGCTGCCGGCCAGACGGGTCAGACCGCCCAAGTGCTGAAGTTCCGCCAGAGGAGATGATACCACCGGCTTGCCGAGGGCCAGGTACTCGTACGCCTTGACTGGATTGGTCGAGAGCGTCAGGGAGTTGGTCCTGAAGGGGATCACCGCGACATCGAAGTGGCTGGCATAGCCCGGCAGATCGGTGTAGGGCTTCTCCCCGAGCAGGTGGACATTCGCCAGGCCCTGGAGGGGCCGGAGGTTGGCAAAGCGGGTATGGCCGATCAGGACCAGGTTCCAGTCCTGCCGGGCGCGGGCAATCCCGGCCACCACCTGCGTGTCGAACCAGTCGGCTATCGCCCCATAGTAGCCGATGATCGGGCCCGAGAGCCGACTCAGCTCCGCCGGTAGATCGCCCGGCTCGACCGCGAAGTGGTCGTAGTCACATCCATTCGGGATGAGCACGCATTCCCGGCCGGTGCGGCGCAGGCGTTCCGCCAGCCGGTGCGATGTCACCACGAGCATATCGGCCCGGGCGGTCAGGTCCGTCTCGCTCGCCAGCATCACGGGCGAGTTCGTCACGAACCCGGAGTGCTCGTCGAGGCAGTCGTAGACCGCCCAGTTGTCGGGGAGGGAGAGCGCCAGCCGCCCCCAGAAGGGCAGGCTGATGAGGGATAGCGTTGTCGCGTAGCCGAGCTGCTGCTGCACGGCTCGCAGCGACCATTGAAGGTACCGGAGATCGTCGGGGTCCTCAATGGCTGTGCGGTAGATGACCGGCCCGGCCGAGGCGTCGCCGAGACCACTGGTCGCCACGAGCCTGGCTTCATACAGCCGGTCCTCGACCTGCTCGACCTCGACCAGTGAGGCGACCTCCTGGTAGGAGGCGCCGCGAGGGGCGGTCGCGAAATCGGCGCGCAGGTACACGACCAGGCGGCCGTCGCGCGCGAAACACCTCGCAAGCTGCTGGGGTCGCTGGAAGCGGCCGCTCCAAGGGACGGCAGGGAAGACGAGCAGTGCGAAGGGCCCGTTCGCCGCCGCTGCTCCCGGCAGGTCAGGCGCGCTGTCGCCCACGGTAGGCGCGGCAGGGGCTTCGCGAGGGCCCACCCGGGAGCGCGAGCCGAGCACGCCCGCAGACCGAGTGACCAGCCGCCGCAGGGCCCGCAGCACTTCGCGCCGCTGAGCCGGCGAGCCCTGGAGGAACTCGCGTCGGAACCTGCGCCATCGGCGGGTGAGAGTCCAGAGGCGAGTGGTCTGGAACTGCTCAAGGAGAGATTGCTGGCGCGCCGCCAGCGCGGAGAAGACACGGACCTGCTCTTCGGCCGCGGCCAGTCTTCGGCGGAGCAGCCGCTCCTGTGCTGAGATGCGCGCCATCTCGGCCGCGGCGAGTTCCGAGATCAGCCGGCCTCGGTCTTCCGGCGACTCGTCAGGAGGGGTTTCAGACGACATCCGCGAAGCCCCTGCGTCCTTTGCGGAAGGCTGCGTAGCCAACGATCATGAACACGACGCCCAGCGCAATATGCCAGCCCCACTGCCTCCAGTCAGGCAATCGGCTCCAGAGGAGCACCCGTCGGACGTTGGTCACCATTCCGCTCATCGGGTTGATAATGAGCACGATGTGGAATCGCGATTTCGCGACGACCTCTGCCGGGTAGAAGATGGGCGTGGCAAACAGAAGCATCTGGGTGATAATGGCGACCGAGTTGCCGATGTCGCGGACGAACACGCCGAGCGTCGCCAGGAACCAGCTCACCCCGAGACCCACCATCGCGATCGGCAGCACCATGAGCGGCAGCAGGAAAGCGGCCCATCCGGGGTGATCGGAGAGCACGGCGGCGCCGACCGCTACCACCGCGAAGCCGCTCGCGGCAGATACGAGAGAAGAACCCAGCACGCCGACCGAAGTCATCTCGAGGGGGAACACGACCTTGTTCACCAGGTTCGGGTTCCTGAGGAACAGCATTGGCGCGTAGGCCATGGACTCGGCGAGGATGTTGTAGGCAATCAGTCCGCAGTACATCGTGACGGCGAACTCGCCGATGCCGCCAGAGACTGACTGCCCGAATCGCGCTTTGAAGATGAAGCCGAAGACGAAGGTGTAGACGGCGAGGGTTGTCAGCGGGGTGATGAGAGACCACAGAAACCCAAGGTAGGAGCCCCGATAGCGCGCCCGCACCTCTCGCGCTATCAGCTGACGGGCGAGGCCACGATTCCCCCAGAGCGCCTGGACCAGACATACCGGGTCGAACAGCCGCCACAGAGGGACGGACCGCGACGAGATGACTCGTTCCGCCACATTCCCAGCTCTTGCGCTCTGCTGCATGCTAGGCCTAGCCCGCTTGTTACTCTCAATGCTTTGTTCGAGTCCCGCTAGTCCGGCACCTGCTAGGCAGGAGGACGTGCCTCTCTGAGGACCGTGGCAGATGCTGATCCGCCGGTGGTTCCGCGGAGCCCTGGCCACAGGCCTAGCCACGTCCGCTAAAGCGGACGTGGCTCCGGTATGGATTCCTCGCGCTCGTGACGTACCGATGGCTCGTCACGAGGCTCGGAATGACAACCTGGCAGCCACCCCCCCTGGATCGGTGCTCCGGCCATGCTGCCGAGTACGGTTGTGGACGGCAAACCGGATGTGCTATCCTGAGCTTTGTGGATCTCCATCTCGCGCCGAACTGGGCCACATGGCTCCTGGTGAGACTGTGATCGGTCCCAGGCTGGAACATAGGACAGCGCTCCAGGCAGCGCCTGTTGGTGGGATCTGCTTGCTCGCCGCAGGGTCCCCTTCCCACGGCCGACCGGCTCGGCTCGCGAAGGCCGAAAGGTGACGTGACGTGAGCGATCAAGCTGCATCGGGCCGATCCATCTCGATGTTCGTTACCCGTAGCCTGAAGTATTTTCCGCCCATCAGGTATGAGGCCCAAGCGCTTGCCGAGCGGGGATGGCGAGTCCGGATCTACACGATCGGGGAACGCGGAGACGCGGGTGACGATACGGCGGCCCCCCCGGGCGTCGAGACAAGGGTCATCCGCCTCCTCACGCGAGCGCTCCCGTCGGGCGCAGCACTCTCCCTCAAGTACCTCGAGCTCGCACTCAGACAGATGACGGCCAGTCTGGGCGAACCGGCTGACCTGTACGTCGCTCACGATCTGGATGCTTTGCCTCAGGCAGTGGCCGCGGCACGGCTCCGTCATGCGCCAGTGGTATACCGCGCCCATGAGCTGTGGACTGAGAGAGCGCGCGTGCCGGGCAGGCGAGCGTGGCGCATGATCGAGCGCGGACTGGGCGCATGGGTGGATCTGGTCGTCGCGCCGACGCACGAGAGGGCGCAGTTCCTTCGTGACCGCTGCAGACTCGCGCAGCTCCCGATGGTGGTGATGAACTGCCCTCCCCTGCGGGAGCGAGTGGAGGGTGACCGGCTGGCCGAACTCATGGGGCAGGCCGGTCACGACGTCACGGGACGGCGGCTGGTGCTCTACCAGGGTACGGTGGCTGCCTCCCGATGCATCCTGGAAATCGTCTCCGCCAGCGCCTACCTGCCGGACGACGTGCAGGTCGTGCTCATGGGCGTCGTAGACAACGAGTTGCGGCAGGCGCTCGAAGGTGCACTCCTGCGCTCGGACGGCCGTGCAGTCCTCCTGCCGGCGATTCAGCCGGCAGACGTGTGGCCCGTCGTCTGTTCGGCCCAGGCTGGAATTGCCCTCTACCGCCCGGATTGCCTGAACAATCGGCTCTGCGCCCCCAACAAGGTCTTCGAGTACATGATGGCCGGCGTCCCCGTCATCGGGTCCCGAAACCCGAGCCTTGAGCCGCTCATCGAGCGCAATGACATCGGCACATTGGTCGACCCCGAGGACCCGGCTGACATCGCCGCGGGGATCATGCGCGTGCTCGGTCGCAGCGACCGGCGCGAACTGCGAGAACGGGCGATTTCGGCCGCTGCCGGCAGGTACAACTGGTCGGCCCAGGTCGAACCACTGCTGGAGGCCTACCTCCGACTGGCCTCCCGAGACGCTGGCCCATGACCCCGTTCCTGACGGGCATCGAGACGCTGCTTCGCAGCCGGGCCTGCTTGCCCTCCGACCCAACGCATCGGTCACTGAGCAGGCCGCCGATGTCGGAGCGACGAACCCGTAGGGCCGATCCACCATCGGTCGGCCCCTCCTGTTCTGGGCCGCGCAGGAGATGGCGCGTTAACGTGAAACGGCTCGGCCCCCTCGGACTCGGAGCAGGGGAGGAGGCGCGGGGGCCGTGCGATCCTGCGCTCTGGCGTCACACTTCGTGACCGCTGTGGCGCGATGAACGCGGCCATTGGGCGTCCCCCGGGCTGACCCGTGTGTCGCCTGATGCGGCAGCGTCCCTACGCCCGTCTTTTGCCCCAACTGCGCTTCATCGCCTGCATCTCCCGGGTGAGCTTGACCTGCTCCGAGGTCACCTGATTACTCTTGTCGTACAGCCAGCGGCCCTGATTGTCCCGCAGAATAGGCATGCGTTTGGCCACCGCAGGCACCTTCGCGGCGCGGGCCGGCTTCTCTGCGTACCAGTAGGCGACCGAGCTCATCTCGTTGCAGAGGTGATTGCCGTGGCCGTGTTCGATGGTAGCCTTGATCTCCTTCTGGAAGCGTACGGGGTTCTCGAGGTGGAAGACGTAGCTAGTCTGGTAGCCGCCCGTGTCGTGCTCGAAGATGGACGAGCCGTTGCGCAGGAAGGCATTCCGCTGCATCCCCCAGGCCTGGTTCAGGTAGTCCTCGGAACCGGTGCCATGCAGGTCCGGAGGCCACTTGTAGCCATCCACCCAGATCATGTCATCACCTTCGCCCCACCACGTGCCCTGAAAGTTAGTGACGCTCAGGTTGCACCCAATGTAGTGGCCGCGCCCTCGCGTCTCCAGGATGACATAGTTGTTGTCCCAGGCCAGGCGCTCCTTGTTGGCTATATCGGCCTCAGGGCTGTTGACCTCAATCTCATGTCCCCAGCCACCGAACGGGTTCTCTCGCCGAAACTCGGCATGGAAGTAGCCCGATCCTCCGGGCGGCTCCTGCCCATAGGTCTCGTAGTCCACGTAGAAGTACTGTCCGTGGGCCTCCTTCGACTCATTAACCAACTCGACCACTGCCCGTCGAGCGAAGGGCATAGGCGCGTAGCAGTTCAAAGCGCATCCTGCTTCGAACCGGTTATTCGAGCTGGTGGAGGCGCTGAACAGCAGCGACTGGAACGAGTTGACGATGCCCTGGCCGAGACAGAAGAAGTCACCCAGAGGCACCAGCACGCTTGGATACGGAGCGTCGTCCCAGGTGATCCGCAGGAGGCATTCCCGGTAGTGTCTGCCCTGGGTCATCCATATGTGGGTGATGCGCCCTGGGCCCTCGATGTCGGCAAGCACCTTCGTCTCGCCAGGGCCGATGCTCCATGCATCGGCGTTCCGTCCACTTCTGTCCCAGGATGAGAACCGTCCCGTCTTTGCGGAGGCAATGCGAGTGATGTCATCCAGCATGCGATATCCTCCTGAACGCGTCGCAGTGGCCCATCCAGCTCCCCGCAGGCTTCGGCATGCGCCTCGGCGCGACCTTGTTGTCGTAGCTACAGGGTATTGCCGAAGGAAGCGACTGCGGGCCGCGATGCGCTTTCCCGTGGAGACATTACCAGGTCCGTTCCCGCCAGGCCATGGAAGGCCATGTGGTGCTCAGCTTCCTCGCCTACAGCCTCACCACCCTGTTGCTGGCGCAGCGCGACGACCAGCAAACCGCGGGCGAGATCAGGTGGGCGCTGCAGGGCGCCCTGCTCGCCTGGATTTTTGGCGTGATGGGCAGAACCGCCCTCCAGCGCAAAAATGCTTTGCTTGCACACCTACGTCATCCCTTGCTTCAAGGAATGGCAGGAGTATAGTCTAGGCTCCATGGCGGTGTGTGCGTCTTGTACCCATCACCCGTTGTACTCGCGCGCCGGGGTCGGTGATATCCCTTCCCACCGCGCGCTTCCTCGCGGCCTCCTGTCAGCGGCGCGGGGCTACGAGATCGG
>Ga0315288_10007226_pt1 | contig 14085 bp, 10 predicted proteins | sample YL17G11_20_MG_FD_203454 | JGI IMG/M metagenome (GOLD analysis project Ga0315288, IMG submission 203454) | Sediment microbial communities from Yellowstone Lake, YNP, Wyoming, USA - YL17G11_20 | ecosystem: Environmental > Aquatic > Freshwater > Lake > Sediment | place: USA: Wyoming | collected... | reverse complement strand
GTGGGTGAGCAGAATGGGTTTGGGTGTGCCCGTGGTGCCCGAGGTAAAATAAAGCCCGCAAGGGTCGCTATCGTCAAGCTCCACTCTCAGGGGCTGGTGTGAGGCGCTCGCAACCATATCTTCAAAGGCCAACATACCCTCCGGCACGTTGCTACCGACGAAGATAAAGTCTTTGATGGTTCTCAGATTGGGCCGGATGGCTTCCGCACGCTCGGTGAACTCCTCGCCCAGAATCATTGCTTTTGCTTCGGCAATCTCGGCGCAATAGAGAATATCCTTGCTGGTGAAGCGGAAGTTGAGCGGCACTGCCCAGGCGCCGGTGCGGATAATGCCGAAGTACGCCTCGAGCCAGTTGATGGAATTCATCATCAGGTGGACGACTTTATCGCCCTTGCCGATGCCCAGTGATGCCAGCGCGTTGGCGACGCGGTTCGCCCGCTGGTCAAACTCCTCCCAGGTGATAACCTTACGCAGGTTCTTGCTCGGCTTAAGCTCGATGAGCGCCGTCTCGCCGCGGTACATCCGGGCGTTCCGGGCCAGCATCTCGGCGATTGTCATACGCTAGTATTTTACCAGTTCCGGCAGGAAAGTGGCGAGGTCAGGCCAGATAATCAGGATTCCGGTCATCACCAGCAGGGCGATGAGGAAGAACATCGCTCCTTTGAAAATCTTCTTGACCTGCCCCCGAAAGTGGTACCACTTACAGAGTTAGAGTTACCGGCATTTTGGCTTGAGGTGCCGGTGGCCGATAACCAAGTGAGCTATGCGGCCTGACCTGATTATATTCCTTTCTCCAGTCCGCAATCAATACCTTCGCCTCAGTCAAGGTGGTAAAGATCTCCCGGTTGAGCAATTCGTCTCTCAGTTTCCCGTTAAGAGACTCTATATAGCCGTTCTCCCAGGGGCTGCCTGGTTCGATGATCTGTGTGGTACAAAAAAGGAAGGACTGGACATTCCGCTAGTGAAAATATCCAGCCCTCGTTGAATCCCCTATGTTGTTGTCAGGGTTATGCTTTTCCGATTCTAAACACCTTCGTGCCACATGTAGGACAAGACCTGTGAGTCGCTGGCTTGTTCAATAGCTTCTACTCTATTGATTTTCACTCTACCTTCTGTTTAATGTTTCGCTGCGCCCCACGGTATTTTAAGCCTAGCCCCTCTTATTTCAAAGAGACATCGGAGCGCTTTCAAGTCATCCTAGCGAACTTCTGAATGCGATGGGTGTTGTCTATCTCGGTCTCGTAAATATCGCCGTGGGAGTCCACCCAAATGCCATGCCCTACGTCCAGGAGTCCCTTGCCTTCGCTTTCCCGCCCCTCCCATGACGACAGGACGTTGCCGTCGAGGTCGCGGATGCTGATTTTGGGCTGGTGCGGTCCAGTCACCATGGCTTCCACAATGTAGATAACGTCATCCTTCTGGTCGACGTAGGCATCCATCGGCCAGTGAAAACCTGTCCAGGTGCTCAGGTACTCGCCCTCGGAAGTAAATTTCTGAATGCGGTCGTTCTGGCGGTCACATACGTAGACATTACCGCACCTGTCCGTAGCAATATTGTGGACGGTGACGAACTGCCCGGGGCCGCTCCCGTGCCCTCCCCATGTTTTAATTAGCTTCCCCTCGGGAGAAAACTTGTGAACGAACGAGTTGCCGTAGCCATCAGAGATGAACATTTCTCCCGACCGTCCGAGCGCCAGCCCCGTCGGCATATTGAAAGGCGCGCCGTGGTGCGTGGGTTCTGCCCAGTCTCTTTTCCCCAGAGTCATCAATAGCTTGCCGGACGGTGTGTATTTCTCCACAACGTGCGTCTCAGCATCGACCAGATAGACTGAGTCGTCCGGGCCGATGAACAAGCCATGGGCGTATCGGAAATGACCTTCTCCCCAGCACGAGATGAAATTGCCGTCTCTATCGAAAATCAGGACCGGATGGTTGCCGCGACAGAACACAAACACCCGGTCGCGCGAATCAGTGGCGACGTCTACGGGGTCAATCAGAGTGAAATATTCGGGTATCTTCGCCCAGCCGTCCACCCGTTCGTATCTATATTTGCCGTAACCGACAATCATTCTCGCCTCCTTCCCCTTATCTAACGTAGTATTTCACGCTCTTTTTCGGCGGTGGCTTCATCGATTGTGCTCCTGGAGCGAAAAACAGATTGTTCCAGTCCGGACTAGCAGATTTTACCTTACATTCCAAATGCATCATATTGTAGTTATTCGAGGATACGTTGGTCGCCAAGGTCCTTGCTACCAACAGTCTTGACGACCACAGCGCTGTGATATTCCTTTACCTCAAGGCTATGAAATGCATTGACTATATGGAATATGGTAGGCAAATCCTCCCATTTGGCTTTATGAAACTGCACCTCTCCTTCACCTTGCCACATCTCCTTGACGACTCTATTGGGATTGGTTGAAGGGGTGAGTGTGGCATAGGCGATGTCAGCCTTGCCCCACTGGCCGGTTCTAGGCATGTACTTAAAATGCAAAATACCATCATCAGTTTGTTTATTCAAAGACGTTATGTCTCTCGAGGATAGTTGTTTTAGGTTCCACACTCTCAGGTCCATAAATCTAAAGCCCATCCAATTGGCAATGCAGTGCGTTTGTCCCTGGTAAACCCTCGGTTCTGGAAGTTCGCAATATACTTTGTTGAATCCGAGCTCTTCGCGCCCGGTGAAAATAGGGTCACCGAGGTTCTCCCAGAGCACCGTCAAAAAACGACCTTTTACATGGTCTTTCTTTCCATGGAAAACAGCAGGGAAGCGAACGCCGAGTGTGTTATACCCACGACCAGCAAGCCACTCTATTTCAGTAATGTAGTCTAATTCTACCGTCACGATCGGCTCCTCGCTTACTTCAAAACCCTCAGGCAGCATATCTTCGAGCTGCTTCCGATTGGTCAGAAAACTTACTGATATGGTAGTCTCCCTGGGTGAATTCAAGTTGCCATGTTTCTTACCGTTTTCGCCTTGCCTCGGTCCCAAGCTCGGTCCAAAGTGCGTGGGCATCCTATACATTTTGCCAGGTTCAAGTTTGTAAGCCATAGCATTTCTCCTTTATCATTTACTACTCCATTTTAATCCTCGACTCAAATTGTAAAAGAGTACCCTTCCAAGAATAGATTCGCTTTTATTTAGATATAAGGCAATGCCGCAGGAAACCTTAAACCAAAATCGTTAATTAACTCGTTTATGACTTCACGATAGACTTCAATAAACTCTTTATTTGGCTCCCCTGTTGACACATCAAAGCACTCTTGATATCTCCTGCCACCAGGTGGGTTGTGCAATCTACCCTCATATTTATCAAGCAAGGAAAGCACTATTCTATTGACCTCTTTGCGATTCATTCCAGCTACCGCATGTGCTATTCCGCTCCCAAAAATAGGTTCCATAGGCCCACCTACGTCAAGGACAGTATTTTTTGCTGGAGCACCTACTTCAACGGAGCCACCCGATACTACCGTCCCTATAATCCAAGCGCTGTATTCGTAAAAACTCATTTTCGTTGCCATACCAGCGACGACATATCCGGGACTAACCGTGGGTAAGGTGCTATTCCTGGTAATGGCTTGAGTTGCTAGACTCTGTGCCCAAATAGTGTCCCTCGCAGAGGTGGTACCAAGGTCAAAATGTACTAAAAATGGATGTTGAACTGCGCCACGCAAAACCAATAGGTCTACCAGGTTATATGCGGTAGTGACTACGGCTGCTCCCGCAGGACCACCAGCCAGGCCCCCCAGAATGACCCCATTCTCTGCAAAGATCAAGTTGCCCGCGGCGAGTGAATAGGCGACTTTATTTAGCGAGTCAAAATTGACTTTCATTTCGTGAACGGTACTTGCCTCTAAAACATCTGTAGTTCGAATCCCAAAATGATGACCAGCAATGTGTTCTTGTGCTTGCACTGCTGAGGAAACTCCGTTGACAATTGGCATGCCTGGACGTCCAGCTCGGCGCAACGCTTCGCGAGTCAGTATTACTGTTCGTATTGCTCCTTCCACAGCCAGCGGGCTACCGGCAATAAGATACTGACCATCAATGTAGGTTAAGCAGGGTGAACAGATACCGTTGGCCAGAGGATTCTCAGCATATGTTTTGACAACATTAATGAGAATCTGCTCACTTGTTACCCGACATCCGCCACCAGAGCACCAAGGCGGCGTCTTATCTTCGGGAAAACGTCTAGGCATTACTTTGGTGTCTTTCCCCTCTCCAAATGAAATACCCTGAGGGCCGGTTTCAAGCGCCCCCTCTATTTCATTTTTACTAAAAAGAATTCGCCTTTCAGCGTCGAGGCAATAAATCCCTGTTTCTAACAACAACTCAACACCTGCTTCCCATACCCTATCAGCCAGACTGTCATCTGCAGGAACAGGATTCTGAGGGTCATATTTGATGCCATGTTTTTCAATAACCTTTCGCAAACTCGGCACGAGAATCCTGAGGTCAAAATCTCGCTCCGAACAGATTGGCCCGGTAAGTGCTCGTTCCAATACCGTGGAAAAACTTATCATCAGCTGAATCCTCCGTTTGGGCTGTTTCAAGCCATAAAAACACTCCTGTAGCTGTCCTTGATTACTTTGCGTCATCCTTAATGACTTATTTATCTAACAACTTTGCTCACCCTGTACATAACGCGTTTTAGGGTTTGAAAGGAGACTGAATGCTCAACCTTGCTGCGATGTTCTGCAATCTCTTAATGGTTCCCTCGGCAAGGGGGATGCCATTTCGTGAGCGGTCATCCATAGTCCGCCACTCAGGTTCTCCGGGAACGAATATTTCGGTAAAACCATCAGCCTTTGGTAGGGCTTTTAGACCGTCGATGAGATTATCGATATGCTCCTTATAAGTTTCTATATCAGTAAATGTTCTGATATCAATTGCAGCTACGATGCTATTCTGTATTTCGTGACCCTCATATTTTTTTTGACCTAATAAGAAAGGTTCGAGTCGTGGGTCACCTATCATTATACTGGACAAGCATTCAAACATCATTGCCAGCCCGGAGCCTTTAGGGCCACCCATTGGAAGTAGCGTAACAGCCTGTCTAGGATTAGTAGTGGGATTTCCATCCTTGTCCAGTGCCCAGCCTTCAGGTATAGAAACCCCTTTGTCCATTGCAAGCAAAATTTTTCCACCTGCCGCAACACTAGTTGCCATATCCAGAATCAGAGGACGGTGATGTTTTGCTGGTACTGCGATTGATATTGGACTATTATCTACACCGGCTACCCTAGCTCCGTAAGGAGCCATGATAGGAGGACTGCAGACGCAAGCAATGCCAGCCATATCTTTCTCCACCGCCATTGACGTGTAGTAACTCATGGCCCCTTGATGAGTAGTGTCATGGATAACAGCCCAACCAATACCAACTTCTTTTGCCTTTTCCATAACTCGATTCATTGCGAACGTGGTCACCACGGGACCCAAGGCAAGGTCCGCTTCAATCAATAGTGTAGCCGGCGTCTCTTTCAGAATCCTAATACTAGGTTTTGGATTCATGAAGCCGCCCTCTATTTCCTGAACATAAAAAGGAATTCGGAGAACGCCGTGAGAATCAATTCCACGTAGGTTAGCCCATGTTAACACCAGCGCTTCAGTTTCCGCATCTTCAGGAGGCATTCCTACCTGTACAAATACCTCTTTAGTGAACTTTTTCAGTAGTTCGTAAAATACGCGAACTTCACTCTGCCCCATTATTTCTCCCTCCTCATTTCATGGCACGTTTGTTTTCGCCGTAACTCGTCTATTACTTTATCATTTTTGCAGGCAGCCAGTAGTTAGGAGCGTGTGCGGCCGTACCTGATTATATTCTCTCCTCCATTCCTCTATCAATACCCTTATCAATATCCTGGCTTCACCCACAATGGCTCGCCAGCTGGGGAGGACTTCGGCTTCCCTCGTTTTGTTAATGATTTGCTCAGGGTGGTACGCTCTTTTGACCATTCAACTTTCTCTTTCGCGATCCTCAGCCTAACCGTGAAACTGGAATGATTTTTGGCGGTAGGCCAACACCAGAACGTAAGCCACTGCATCTGATTGCTTTCATAACACTGTCAATTCACGGCATAGTTGTCGTAAGCGAGGTAGAGAGCCCAAGCGGGTGGTTAGCTCAGTTGGTTAGAGCGCTGAGTTGATATCGGAGAGGTCAGTGGTTCAAATCCTCTACGGCCCACAAGGCATATTTAGTTCGACGAGGAATCACCGCAGCAAGGTAGCTCCTCGCAACTTTAATTGGCTCTATTCCATGTCCTCGCTCGCCTGAAGGTCTTTTGAACCCCGTATTAGATTAATCCACGCTCTGAGATTAATCTCAGAGCGTGGACATGGCTAGTGTCTTAGTGCTGCTAAAGCTCAGCTAAGGCACTCAAGTATTAGTAGACGCCTTGTGCTTCAGCAAGTTTCTTAAACTCGCGCATGGACTTGGTCGCCCTGGCATAGAGGCTGGTCGGTCCATACTTAGCCACCTCTGCGTCAAAGTACTTTTGCGCTTCGGCAATGAAAGCATCTTCAATCTCCTTGGGGAGCTTCTGGACGTTGATGCCATAGTCTTTTATCTTTTGCATTGCGGTACCGTTCTGCACCAGTTCTGCTTGCCAGAGGTCGTCTATGGCTCCCCGCTGAATCCCAAGCACGATGGCTTTGAGGTCATCCGGAAGAGCGCTCCACGCCTTTTTGCTTGCCAGGATGCAGCCACCATCTGCCGGAGCGCGGCAAAATGAAGTGTAGAGATTCTGAACTACCTCTTGGAATTTCATATCCCAGAAATTGGCCGCGCCACCGTACTCAAAGGAGTTGATGACTCCCCGCTGCATTGACTCGTAAAGTTCCCCACCCGGCAGGAAAACAGTTGACGCACCCAGCTTCGTCATGATTTCGCCGCCGATACCAGCGGTGCGCATCTTCAACTTCTTGACGTCAGTCAGGGTCTTCAGCTCTAGCCCTTTCGTATAAGCGAAGTCCTCTGGAGACTCCAACGCCTTACCGACAAACACTACGTCGAAACGTGCGTACGTATCTTCCGCCATTTTATACCCACCATACGCGGTAAACCAGTACTTATTCTGTACGGTTGACAGCCCGCCAGCCATTTGGTCAAGGAGAGGTAAGGCGGGGTCAAGATACTTGTTGTACAAGTCACCATTGTAAGCATAGTCTAGCGTACCGGCACGCAGAGCTTCAGTTTCTTCAGCTGCCGGGACGATAGCGCCACCGGGGAAGCTCTTAATCACTAACCGTCCGCCCGCTGCGTTCATAATCCTTTTGAGTACCTCTTCTTGTATGAGATGGATAGGATCATTGGCAGCGTAGGCAGATTGGGAGGTCCAGCTAATTACCTTTGGTGGCTGTGCTGGTGCTGGAGCCGGCGCTGGTGCAGGAGCAGGAGCCGGCGCTGGTGCAGGTGCAGGAGCCGGTGCAGGTGCAGGAGCCGGCGCTGGTGCAGGAGCAGGTGCTGGTGCAGGAGCCGGTGCGGGTTTGGGGGCACAACTTATCGTGAATATGCCTGCAATCAGCAGAAGAATAGCCAGAAAAGCAAATATCCTTTTATTCATTTTACTCCTCCTTCTGAATATTCGAATCCGTCAGTCAAGTATTCCTCTTTGAAAGCTAGCACCTCCTTTACAAACGAATTCATGGTTTATCAAAAGAATAGATTTTCAAGGCGGGATGTCACTTGCCCGATTACATTTCCAGGATGACACACGGGAGGGGCGCCCGCACCGGCCTTCGCCTGATTTTCCCCTGACAGAGCCCGCCCTTGGGTGAAACTTCGACACTGACATCCTTTTCTGATTGCAGGTCCTAGATTCAGTTGGCACAGTAATTAGCCGCATCAGAAAATCGAAAACGAATATCGCAGCCGATTGTTCATCCACATTATAACATACTTGTCAAGAGCAATCGGCTTAATTATTGATAAAACCGGCTGATATTTGAGATAAGCAGGAGCTCGCCGGGAACTCCTGAGAGAAGGATTCTGGGTGCCGTAGCCCCGGATAAGGACGCTCCAGGCGGTCTGGAGGGCTCGGAGGGGCTTGACAACAGCGTGGCATGGGGATATTATCATAACCAACGCAATTATGGGTGCTAATCGATTAGTCGCGAGTTGGAGGGGAATCCCGAGTAGAATACGGGTTCAGGGTGGATACCCTCGCTTCGAGATGCAACTCGGAGCGAGGGTATCCTCAAATTGAATCAGAGAATCCCGCAGAATGGCCATCAATAATAGGCAAGAGGGCAAATCGTGAAGAAGATCGTGCAAGTTTGTGAAGCCATTAGCGAGTGGTCCGGAAAAGTGACCATGTGGTTTTGCCTTTTCCTGGTGCTTTTGCTTAGCTGGGAAGTCTTCATGCGGTATGTCTTAAGCAGACCCACGATATATTCCTACGAAATCTCAACGATGATGGGCCTTACCATTACTGTCGGGGGTCTGGCATTTACCCACAAGTATCATGGACATGTAAGGGTGGATGTTTTCTGGAAAAACTTATCGCCTAAAGGAAAGGCGATTGCCGACCTAATCAGCGCTGTACTCTTCTTTTTCCCGATGGTCATCATAATCGCTTACGTTTCCGGGAAATGGCTGGTGAAGTCCATTGTTGAGCATGAGATACTGACCGTGACTTACCTGTATCCTCCTGCCTGGCCGATTCGAGCGGTGATGATGCTGGGCTTCATATTGTTTCTTCCTCAGGGTGTCGCGAAATTTGTTCGCGACCTACACCTCGCCACGAAAGGGGAAGAGTTGTGATTAACATGAGCCCGGAACTGGTCACCATACTGATGCTGGGTGGTTTGATAGTGACCGTCCTGACCGGTTTTCCCCTTGCTATGCCGATAGGCACTGTGGCAATAGTCGTTGGCTTCTTGGTTTATGGTCCGGCCGTCTTTGACCAGACCTACCAGCAAATATTTGCCATCCTGCATAACTATGTCCTACTAGCACTCCCCTTATTTGTTTTCATGGGTATCGTGCTGGAATTCTCGTTAATTGCCGATAAAATGTATGACGCGTTGTTCCTTTTGCTCAGCGGGTTTAAAGGCGGGCTGGCAATTGTCACCGTGATACTCGCCACCGTCCTGGCTGCCTGTGTTGGCGTGATTACGGCTTCAGTCACTATGATAACCGCGATAGCCTTACCCGCGATGTTGAAACGGGGTTATGACAAGAGTCTGGCCACCGGCGTCATCTGTGCCGGGGGAAGTCTTGGTATCCTCATCCCGCCCAGTGTTATGCTGGTTATTTACGGTCCGATGGCCCGGGTCTCGGTAGGCAGACTCTTTTTTGGCGCCATGGGACCTGGTCTTCTCCTATCGGCGTTATATATTATATATGTTGCGGTTCGCTGTTACCTTGAACCGAGTCTAGCTCCGACAATACCACCAGAAGAAAGAGCCGTTCCTCTCTCACGTAAATTGAAACTGGTCGCTATTTCCCTGTTGCCGCCAGTTTTTATCATAGCATCTGTGCTGGGAGTCATTTACATGGGTATCGCTCCGCCTACCGAAGCAGCAGCGATAGGCAGCTTAGCGGCTTTGATTCTTACTATCGTTTACCGTCGGCTTAGCTGGGCGGTCCTGATAAAGATACTGCGGAGCTCCCTGAATGTTACCAGCATGGCGATGTTAATCGGCGCCGCTTCTGTGGCGTTCACCGGGGTTTTCCTCAGGACTGGGGGAGGCGAGGTGGTTCAGGATGCGGTCATGTCTGTCCCGGGTGGGCGCTGGGGTATCTTTTTTATGGTCATGTTAATCTACTTCATCCTCGGATTTTTTATTGAGTGGCTGGGTATCTTCTTCATCATGGTGCCGATACTGGCACCTATTGCGCCCATGCTGGGTTTTGACCCTATCTGGTTTGGAATTATGATTTGCGTTAATCTTCAGACATCTTTCTTAACGCCGCCCTACGCCTTCGCCATCTTTGTTCTCCAAGGTGCTGCGCCGGCTGAGCTAGGAGTGACTACGTCTGACGTTATTCGCGGAGTCTGGCCGTTCGTTTTCCTTATTCTGGTGGGGCTGGCCTTGTGCATTGCTTTTCCGGACATAATCCTCTGGTTGCCAAACAAGATGATTAAATAGGGCAGTCTATTCCTTTTCGCTTGTCCTTTTGACCCACAAACGAGGGGAAGAAGACAAAACCTGCTTCAAGCAGGCGAGCCTGTTTCGGATTTCTCTGGCAACGGACTCGTCAGTAATCAGGTCATAAAGCACTAGCAGAGGGTAAGAAGGCGACACCCTGATTGGGTGGGAAGTCTGGGTGGTTTTGAAATATTCTAGCTTCGAAATGGCCTGGTAGAAAGTTTTCTGTAAAGCCCTGACTTTTAATCAGGTGGTCGCAAGTTCAAGACCTGCGCGGCTCACCCTAAGTGTCTCGAACTAGCCCGGCAATTTGAAAGCAAGCTTAAAAGTTCCACCTATCGTACAGTACCGCCCCACTATACTGGACTCGAACCCGTGCCCACTGAATCTGATTGGGGTCAAATTCACCTTTTCCGCCTGACTCGCACTAGCGAATCGTGTCGACATATCCCGTGCTGGGACTGGCGCTCACCTTATTAGTGTTCAGGTCGGCGCGGCGACCTGGCTGGCTTCAAGGGCTTCCTGCGCCCGCTCCACAGAGACTGACTTGTTAAGCCTTAGGGCTGTACATTCATCATAGATTGTTTTTCACGAAGATGAGATGACCCTTGGAGTCCAAATATCAGTTGACACTTGCCTAATCTGAGTCTATGATTATTCCTGCTACGTGATAGCAGACGAGTAGGGGGATGCGTGCGACGGTCAATATTATCACTTCTGGTTGTTTCAACTGTCCTGCTGTTGGCTTGCGCCCCCGTGCCCCCTCCGGCTCCTGTCTCTGCACCAGAACCTGTACTGGCACCTGCGGCACCGCCTTCAACGGCAGCAACAACTAGTCCCGCTTCTACTTCTGCACCTACTCCACAACCTGCGCCAGCTCCTAGTCTCAGCCCTGCCCCGGCACAGAACCAACTAATGGTTCACTTTATCAACGTTGGCCAGGGAGATTCCATATTGCTTGATTTAGGCCAGACAGAGGTGCTTATTGACGGTGGTGACACCTCGGCTGGTGCAAGCCTGGTATCGTATCTCGGGAAAGTCGTAGATGGTGACATTGAGGCTGTGGTGGCTACCCATCCTCACGCCGACCACATTGGCGGTCTCATTGATGTCCTGCGGGCTTTCCAGGTGGACAAGGTCTACTGGAATGGTGAGGCGGCTACATCAAAGACCTACGGCGACTTCATGGCCCTTGCCCGGGCCGAACCTCAGGCTTCCCTGGAGCAACTCAAGCGGGGAGACACTATCAATGTCGGCAGTTTGGCGTTCGCGGTTCTTAATCCCCCAGGCACCATGTTCAAAGATACAAACAATGACTCAATACTCCTGAGGCTTAAATATGGAGATGTCTCCTTCCTTTTCACTGGTGACGCCGGGAATGACGCAGAAGCCAGTATGTTGGCTGCCGGTCTCAATGTCGGCGCGAATGTCTTGAAAGTCGGACACCATGGGTCAAAGTACTCGTCATCGGTGCCTTTCCTGAAAGCGGTCTTACCTCAAACGGCCGTCTATATGGCCGGTGCGAACAATAGCTATGGCCATCCCCATGCGGAAACTATCGCCGCTCTTAATCAGATCGGAGCTAAGGTTTATGGTACGGACATACATGGCACCGTTGTCGTGGCTACTGATGGGCAAGGCTACGAACTGAAGCTGGAGAACCCGGGGCCGCCTCGTGCGCCGCCGGTTATCCCACCAGTGCCCACGCTGACTCCTACACCATCGCCTACACCTGCGCCAACGCCGACTGTCACGCCGACTCCGACTCTCACGCCAAGCGAGATGCCTGGCGAGCCAAGTGAATCCACGGAGCAGTTTACAAGGAACTACTCTTGGACGTACAAGGGCAAGTGGAGTTGGCAAGGGACGATTCCGAAGTCACTATACGACTACTATCAAGCCTTACCACGGCCTCCCACTAAGAACTACTCCGTATACGTGACTCACCCGTTGGATGACAGCTATATGGATCTGCTGGTGGAGAAAATACGGGAAGCCTCAGCCCAGGAGGGCTTCAGCGAGTATGAGACCGTAGCGTTGGCCGCTGCCTTTGTTCAGAGTCTTCCTTATAGCGATGACTCCGTAACCACCCCTTACGACGAGTATCCAAGATATCCCGTGGAGACTCTCGTGGACAACGGAGGCGATTGTGAGGACACCTCGATCTTGTTGGCCTCTCTAATTGATAAGCTCGGGTACGGAGTAGTGCTGATTGTGCTACCTCATCACTGTGCCGTAGGAGTGAAAAGCGGGGACAACATGTACGGGACGTATTGGGAATACCAGGGCAGCAGATACTATTACATAGAGACGACTGGTGCCGGGTGGGATATCGGAGCGCTCCCGGAAGAGTATCAGAACACGGCGGCGGAAATCTATCCGATGGTTCCAGTCCCGATTATCACGCATGACTGGACGATTGAGGCAGAGGGAAACATCGCGAAAGTCACGGTTAAGGTTGCCAATCTGGGAACCACTGCAGCTCAGAATGTAACTGTATTTGGGGGTTTTGACGCGGGCGGAGACCAATGCTGGAATGGCGAGCTAAGTGACCCATTCCAGGTAGAGGCAAATCATGAGGTGACCATTGTGCTTCGTCTTCGCGTGCCATTGGGCAAACATACTCGTCTTGTTGTGCAGATAGGAATCGACAATCATCTTGTCGACGAGAGCCGCTCGAAGTGGTTTGATACATAGCGCAACACACTGGCCGGTGGACGTTGCCTACTTATTTCCTGTTTCGGTGCTGTGGAATCAATGCGGATTGACGTCGGTTCTCACTTGCGTCTCTGCCTGTTTCGCGCAATCAGTCCTCACCTTGGCAGGGCAGCGGCCGGGTGTAACTAGTGTACCACAGCCTTGCGCAAGATCTCTGCCGCCTTCTTGGTGGCAGTCCGCTCGTTTACCAAGTGGGTGACCTTGTCTTTCTTCTGGTCCCACAGTTCCTCGGTCATAAGTTCGATGAGTTCGCTCATAGATTTCCGCATGGAAAGACTGAGGAGACGCAATTGAAGACAGGTTGCAGCGTTAAGATAGAAGGTGCGGCGTGCTTTAAGAACTCTTTCCATAGCTAATCCTTTCGAATAGAATTACTTAATTACATAATACACTCGATTATTTGACTTTGTCAATGAAATATGCTGTAATTAAGGAGCAATTTCGAGTTTTAAGGTGCAAAATACGTGGAAATCATTCTTGAAATCAGTTGTTAGCGGGTATAAATGGTAATTAAGGACGTCAATCATGAGCATTTTGCGGCCGAAGAAGCGCTATAACAAGAAAACCGGTCGCACATTGGAGGAATTGGCCACTTCCGCGTTTATCAGAGCCCTCGAACGGGACCGGGACCTCCGGACGCGGGTGGCTTTTAAACAAGCGGGACACAGTGACCTACTCGAGGCGGCGGAGAAAGCCAATCAGCCCGATGAGAAGCTGCTGAGGAAAGTGAACGACGTTGTCATTGAAATGATTGATGAAGATCCGGAGCTAGTGAGACCCTATCTCGATGCGTATATACGTAAAATGGCGTTTGGCGAAAATGCCGCGGAACGCCCCGTTGTTCCGCGACGTTCTTCTGCCAGCAGGGAAGATACAGTAAAGTACCTAGCTGCGCAGATCGATGCGTATGAACGCTTGCGATCGAGATTGGGAAGCCCGCGAAATAGGAGCTGGGCTGATCTTTTGAAGGACCCTAGAGTAAGAAGCGCCGTAAAGTCTTTAGTAGACGAGGTCACAAAGAGAGTGGGGCCGCAGAGAGCATCGCCCGCTGACGGAACGCAGACAACAGGTGGTGGGACGCCGAAGCCGCAATTCCCGGGAAGCCAGTTGTGACAGTGCCTGGTAAGGAATGAGGCATATCTGGCGCGAGGGCCGGCGGATGGAGAGTGAGGACGTGGTCCATTCGGGGTTAGGGGGCGAGAGAGTGTGGAGCGAGGATGAGTGAATATGTATAGGGTACGTCAATCCCACCGGGGAGTGCTCTTTCTTGACGAGCT
>Ga0315288_10007225_pt1 | contig 14086 bp, 16 predicted proteins | sample YL17G11_20_MG_FD_203454 | JGI IMG/M metagenome (GOLD analysis project Ga0315288, IMG submission 203454) | Sediment microbial communities from Yellowstone Lake, YNP, Wyoming, USA - YL17G11_20 | ecosystem: Environmental > Aquatic > Freshwater > Lake > Sediment | place: USA: Wyoming | collected... | reverse complement strand
CATTGACTTAGTTGAAAACGATTCTTCTTTCGTTACGATGGATTGAGAGCGAGCCCTTTCTCAACCTCACGACTCAGTTTAGCGTCTAGATCCGACTCGTTCTGGAATGTGTCCATGGCAACCCAATCAATGGAAGCATTAGCAGTGGACAGTTGACCCCTTATCTGGTTCAGCCTCTCTTGCAGCAATTCAAGCCGGATGCTTCTTGCCTCCGTCTTGCGCGCTTTGGACAGAACGACCAGCCTAGTCCACGATCCCACTTTCAGTTCTCGCTTACTCTGAAACGTGACATGGTCTGCTATCAGCGTCGTGAGCACGTCCGCCGTGAGCTTCTTGGGCGTCGCAATTGCTTCCTCGATCTCGACCAGAACAAGAGCGTTTTCAGAATCGCGAGAGACCACGGCGATGTCTAGAAACGCTAGCCATGTGTCACGCCTGTAGATGGAGCCAAACCAGGACAATCAGCCCTAGATTTCAGATCGTCTCCGTGCGCCTATGCGTCGGCATGCGCCGGAGCAAGCGTCAATTTGTGTGTGTGGGTCGCTTGGTGTGGGCACCAAGATTTGAACCCTCATGGGAGAGGCTTTTTCGTCGTCGTCGTCGCGCACCAATAGTCCACACACACAGAGAGTCAAAGGTTCAAATTCGGACGCCCACACCATTAGAGAGAGACGACGCAATCAAACTTCATGGGGTGCAATCTGATGGGGGCAGAGTTTGAGAAGGAATTCTGGAAACACTTTGGGCGAATACTGGCAGCTTTTGTTGGCGCAATACTACTGTACGGAATGACGAATAACCTCGGTATAGGTGTATTCGCATTCTTTGTATTAGTCGCCGCAATCTACCGAAGGAAACTCAAGGATTTGGTTTCTTCCTGAGCTGGGTAAAAGTCGGACAACACAGTCAGCGTTCTCTTGTCGCACTAGTTGTGACGGCAGCCGCTCAGGCTATAAGAGATTAAAATGCCCGGGGGGCTAGAATAGAGCATTGGAAGAAGAAGAGTCACCAGCTATTCCTTTATGCATGAATCGCCAGAGGTTTCTCGGAAGGAACGACTACGCCTTTTTGTGATATCTGCGGAAGACAGGTTTCTGCCGATACATTGGTCTGTCCTAGGTGCGGGCGAATAATCCGACCCTCTGTGTCGCCTATGCCACGCGAACCAAAGGAACACATTCCTCCAGTTAGGCAGACCGGAGTGAGCGAAAGAGCGCAAGTGACAGATATCAAAGTTGGGCCGGCAACCACCCAGCCTGCTGAATCTACACGCTCGGGTCGCGCTTTGATATCGAGATGGAAGGGCATTAGTATTCGGCACCTTGTTGTTGGGATTGTGGTCGGTTTCATCGATGGGATTCTAATCGGAAACATTGTCACAGTTTTTTCAACTTCTGCTGGAGGTGCTCTAGCATTTCTTCTTGCGTGGGTTCTTATGTCGTACATTATCTACAGATATCCTCAAACAAGGATAGCGATCGGATCGATTGTCCTATGCCTAGGGATTATCTCTCTTCTGATACCCTTAGGTTTCTTTGTGATTGGTAGCCAAATGGGAGGATTTGGAGCACTTGCAGGTGGCCTCGGAGCGATAGCCTTTGCGCTAATATTGGGGCCACTAGGCATTGTTCTCGCACTAATTGGATTTTGGCTAGTCAGCCATGGTCTGCGCAGACTGAGGGAGAAGGCCCCTACGTCGAAGCTAGCAGGACCCGTGGTTGGAGCATTCTGTACCTTCTGTGGTGCTCGAATCAGCCCTCAAGGAAGTTTCTGCCCCAAATGCGGAGCAAAACAACCACAAGTCTGACCGCTCGCAGCTATTTGCTCTACACAGTGTGCCTCTTTACGTGGGCGTCGTAATTTGAACCGTCGTTGTCCCGCACTGAAGATTTCCTTGTGGTCGTTGCTGATTGATGCCTTGTATCAGATTCGGCTAGATAGTGTTTCGATCACAGCAACTATTCTCTGTCTGAGTTCGCGCGTGGAATCTATAAATTGCTCTTCAGTCAGGACTTGCAGCAAATACTTCTCTGTCCTATCTGCATGTTCATGCCATTTGCCCAGTTCTTCGTTTGCAAGCAGCAACTTGTCGTAGTGTTTCTCAAGAGATTGATAGAGGGAATCGGCCTCGTCTAGGTACCGGTTGGTAATCAGAAGTTCTGTTGCCGCATATCTCAATCGCGCAGCAGGAAACTTGCGGTCCTTTGGATTCTTCTGATTTTGGGCCGCCAAATCCATCCCATATTTGATGGATTGCTCGTTCTCCTTCAGTTCTGACACAAGGGCTTTCAAACGGCGTATCATCTCATCGCGATGGAGCAGCGCGAATAGAGACCCGCGACCTGAAAGGGTCTCAAGGACATGGCTATCAGGCTGGTCTGGGTGAGTAACGCAGTCGCGAATGGCCTCCTTGAACAGTTTTTGGAATTCGGCCGTCTTTATGTGATCATTCGGAGAATAGAACAAAGTGCTTTTCACTCCGACATCAAAAGGAAGCTTTGTCTCGGTTTCTGCCACAGTAACCGTTCCGTGCCTGAAACTCTGCCGCACGCCCAGCTCCCAGAATACATTGGGATTCTTGTCTGTGAGATCTGCCACAACCACACGAGAAGTGACCAAGTCCGCAATGATTTGTCTGAGGATGTCTCCACGCAATGGCCGAGAGCGTCGAGCTTCTAGATTTGACTCTTCTTCGATGAGAGGTTTCAGAAAACGCTCGAAATGGTCGGTCCAGTAGTCTTGAGTGTGCTGCTCTGTTGTCTTGCTGAAGGGCATAATCACATAGCAAATCGATCTGCCTGTCACATTCAACCAGCAATTTAGGTCGCGCTTGGCGCCGAGTTAAGTTTTGTCTTGTCGGCAGCAGTCTGTGTCATCTTGTGCAACGACATGCAAGCTTACGCGGATGTCAGGAGCCGAACTTTCAGAATCATTCACACTCCCAGAGGAGAGGGAGCAGGATTGGAGAGGAACAGGAGGGGCGTTCGTCGTCGAGTCTAATGGTGCGAGCGTCGTAAATTGAACCGTCGTGAATGAGTGGTTTTGTGTGTGTGCCTCTCTTGGTGCGACCACCTGAATTTGAACCATCATAGGAGGAGAGGTGGTTTTTCGTCGTCGTCGGGTCGCTTGGTGCGCACACACACACAGAATTCAAACTACGACGCCAACCGACGGTTCAAATTGCAGTGCTCGACCACGAGACATATCTATGAGTGGCCTGAGCTCGACTCACTATCATTCACTGTCTTGTTCATTGTTGCACGTCCGTCGGATACTCGTTCGGTCTCACGATTCGCATCTGTGTTTGATCATACTTGTAGGGATCCAGTTGCAGCAGTCTGTGATCCGTGCTAATTATGCAACCGGCTTTCACCGCCATCCCCACTGTCAGAAACTTGTTATCGTACTTGTCATCCGCTGCTCTCTCAAGTTCCACCAGCTGCAGTCTGCTCTTCTCAACAATGGTGATTTTTCGGATATCTTTAAGGTCCTGTATCTTCCTTCTGAGAATCAGGGTGGTCATTCCTGTTTTTCCAGCTTTTCCATCCCATTCCTTCACTATCTCTTTTGAGGACGCGATCACATCACATTTCTTGACTATCGCCTCTCGAAGTTGGTGATATTGGGACCTTTCCCCTAGGGCGCGTATGGCAACACAAGTGTCAAGGACTACGTACAACTGACTAGTCCTCTTCGAGACTTTCCTCCCATTCGTCAAATAGCTCATTTTCAACTTTGAGGTAACTCGGTATCCATCCTGTCACGAATCCATTCTGGTTCAGCTGGAGTTGTTTGATCTTGGTTCCAGACTCCCCCTTCTCCACGTGATGGACTGCGACATTGTCGCGGGACAGCTTTCCGCTCTTCAGCACCTTCGATAGTGCCAAAACAAGGAAGGGGCTGTGGGTTGAGCATATGATCTGTTTTCCTTCCGCTACAGCCGTCGCAAAAAGATCTTGCAGAAGCACCTGCGACTCCGGGTGTAGGCTCATTTCCGGCTCCTCAATCATAACTATGTCGCCCGGTTCGCTCCAGAAGAGTTGAACAATCATTGACAAGACCTGTCTAGAGCCCCCGCTGGCCAAGACCAAGTTGAGATGAGTTTTCAGAACAGGATCTATGAAGTCTGAACCGAGCTGGTCACCGCCCCACCAGCCGGCTCCTATTTTTCCCAGCCCAAATTTCTGTGACCATTCGTCAATCCTATCCTTCTTGGCCGAATATTCTTCCCTGCTAAAGCATAGCGCCAGGATTTCGACTAGATGCTCTCCGCATTTGCCGACCCAATAGGGTCTGCTGCCCGTCTTGACCTCCGCGTCCACTCCTCCTCTTAGCGCTGACAATAGATATGTCCGTTCGAGACAACGAGCAAGGTCCACGACAATCATTCGTGCTATTGTAGACGAGGCATCGGCAATGTTTCCAAAGGATTCCATCTCGGGCTTCGTGAGTCTGCGGAATGTAAAGCACCGTGAGTTCAGGATCTCGGGTGATGAATTCTCCATTTCCAATCCGGGAGGAATTCCTTCACATACTACGCGCGTTCTCTGGCTTGAATCTGTAGTTTCACGCCTCACCTCGACCAACTTTTCATTTCCCACAATAACGTAAGTCGAAGCGTCACGGGTCGACTCCTTGTAGGAGTATCCATATCCAATTGATGGCACTTCGCTTCGCAAGAACGCCCTAATCTCGTTGGTAGCTGCGTCGCTTGGCCTGGCGTGAACCTCGAAGGATATCCAGCGATCAGGATCTTTCCTGTGGGTTGCATAGTCAGTCCACGGGTGAGGATACCTGACGAGGTCGCCTTGTGTCAGACTCCCGGCGAGCGATCGTTCAGCACGCGTCTCCAGCCTGGTAGCCTGCGCAAGGACTGCCAGGGATTCCAGTATGTTGCTCTTTCCAGAAGCGTTTGGTCCGGTGAAGATTGTCAACGGTTTCAACTGGAGCAGGCCACTATCCTCTATGCTCTTGAAATTCTTGATGTGAAGGCCGGTTAACATTCTTATCCAGATAGGCGATGGGCGAGTTGGGCTTATAGGTCCTCCTCGAAACGCTTCTCCGCTGGCCACGAAATGCCTCCACAGGGGCGGCGGACGAGCGAGTGTATTTCTTCCACAGATCTGTTGATAGAAATCTGGGAGCTTCAGGGCGTGAGATAGGCTGTATGTGGCTCTCTTGGTGCGCACACACACCGAGCCCAAATCCTAGCAGAGGCGATGACTCATTACACGCTAGCTCTGCCATAACGCGAAGCGAAGCACCCACGCAACGATCAGCATTGCTGCAAGCGCGCGCACAATCCAGACTCCGCGTCCCGCTGGTGCCCTTGCCTGTATCAACGTGTGTAGTCTAGGTATAGATTCGCCGTGGGGGCTAGCGAGACCTAGACTTTTCAGTTCGCTTTCTATTTCGACAAGCCGGCGAAGCGATGTCTTCACGTAGGGGTTCACGTGCGAGTTATAAGCGCACCATACCCCAAACAAGAACAGCGAGAATATCCCCATCACTGCAACGGTGCGCGGACTCCGGACTACCGGCTCTACAAATGAGATGCCGAACAAGGTCAGCGAGGCTGCTATGAATATTGAGCCAATTGTCCATCGTACGCTGTCATAGTGATCTCGATTCATATGGCAGGCATGATACTCTGCCAAGAGCGCTTCAACAAGCACTTTCGGATCATCGATTGGTTTGGTTTCTGGCTTGCTGCTCGTTTCCTCTGCCGGTTGTGTGCTCGCAATAGGTCCTTTCTCGACTTGTCTCCACATCAGGTAGAAGACCACGATGCCAAAGGCTACAATGAGAACGAGGTTCATGTTTGGAAGCATCCAACTGAAGAAATTGTATGCCCATGCTCCCTCTCCTTGAATCTCAACATGTGTGCTGATGAGGCCCAATCGTCGCAGTATAATATCTACGCTCCTGCTATACTGCAGCAATCTCCAAACCGAAAACAGCGCTATGGCAACCAGCGTATAGTAAGCGACAGCAAACACGGCCTTGCCTCGCTTCAGAGTGCTCCTGATCAAGAGCACTGTCAGTGCCCCTAATGAGCCCGTCAGTATCAGAGAAGCGTAGAGAGAGTATTCAGCAAGGTAAGTCTGCAATAGGATCTGAAGCTGTTCCTCTGCACCCAATTTTCTGCCCTCAGGAATCTTGCAGGAGGTCCAACAGACCAGACTATCGTAATGGGTCATCAGCCTTATGAAACTCGTCATTTGTGCTCCTATTGATGCACGACGACAGAAGTACTCCTATACTTGCACATGGTTGAAACTGGACTGAGTTCGATCTTGCTGACCGTCATCGTGTCAGAATCTGAACCCCTGGTGTGTGTGCGCACAAAGGGTCTCGTGGTGCGGCCATCGCAATTTGAACCCGCCGGATGAGTTTTTTTTGTGTGTGTGGGTCACTTGGTGCGGGCATCAAGATTTGAACCGTCGTCGTTCAGGTCGCTTTTGTGTGTGTGTGGGTCGCTTGGTGCGCACACACACACTCATACGACGACGGACGACGACTGGTGCGCACGCACACAATTACGATGCGAACGACGACGAACGACGGTTCAAAATACGAGGACCGCACCATTGATACCACGCACGGCTCTGCGAGATCTCTCTCAGGGTGGCACAGTCCTTCGCTTCTTGAGTAACAGCAACCTGACAATCACGACTGCCAGAGCTGTGATAACTACGATTGTGATGCAAGCATTCAAGTTGCCAGCGCACCAACTGAGAGCATGGCAGACTGTTGGTGCTGCTGTATATGGAACCTCCAGAGCCCATTGATCGAATTTCGTCCACAGGTCAGCGAGCAGCCGATTGGAAATGAAGGCAATCTTTCCTGTCTGCCTGCTCTCAGGCTCTGGATAGTCTTGGGGCCAAGGGTCGTTTACGAATATCCCGGTTCCATTGTATCCTACGACCACCAAGTAGTGACCAAACTTGTGATGCGTGTCGGACCAGATGAGGATGATCGCAGCATATCCGTGAGAGTTCTGTTCTTTCAACCCATCTATGGTTGTGTGAGCTTCATACACGTTCAAGTATCCACGTTTGTCGAACGGAATACGCGTCATGTTACTGTATGTCTCTCCTTTCACCGGATCTGTCTTTGACTCTTCAGCGAGTATCTTCTGTGGGATCACATCTCCGGAAACATATTCGATCACCATTTGAATTGACGCCGGGCCACAGAAGTAGTTCGTTTCTTGAGCATGATACGGGACGTCAATTAGGTTAGAAGATGGAATCGCGTACACCTGTCCACAGTCGAGAAGAGAAGACGTCAACACGATAGCAAGAAAGAAACAGAGCAAGCCGCTACGGAGAAGCAACACGAGGTCACCCTAGGTATCCGCAGTAGACGTCAGGAAGAATGTTGTGGGTGTCGTCTCTGGTGCAAACGTCGGGATTTGAACTGTCATGAGGAGGGAGCGGGAGGCACGCTTTTTCGTCGTCGTCGCGCACCAAGGGACCCACACTTTGGGAGGTGTATCTTCTAACAGTCTCTCTCCATGTGATTCTTTGACCGTCTCTGTGCACTCAAGGTCTGTGCTATTCAACGATAAAATCAAAACCGGGAAGAAGACGAGTCTGTGAAAGGTCTCTTAGCTTCAGGAGCTCTCTACCCATTTCCGTCTTTGTAACTAGGTACCTGTACAAGGACGGATGGTTTTCTTGCAGTCTTCTTAACTGCCCGTTCCTGATACCCATTGCACACGGCCAGCAACCATTACGAGGGTATCCCATATCGTAGAGTTGACAATGAGGTATTCCGTATTTGCGGTGATATTTCCATACGTCTCCTTCCGCCCAGATAGATATCGGGTTGGCCTTCCATATCCCTCTGTTTCGGCCGAAGTATCGTTTGACGTAGAAATAATCCCCATGATCAACCCAAAGTCGAACACGCGCCCGACTCTCATTCGCTCTGAGCCCTACGATCTTCAAATCAGCCTCAAGTGATTCCTCAACTTTCTTGCTAGGTCTCTCCTGAAGAAATTCACAACATCTGGCCGAAATATGAACTCGATTCTGCGCGAGAAAAGCCTCTAGAGGTGACAGCTGTGGTCTGATGTTCCCAGTTCTGACAGCCCTTTCAACATTTGAAGCGATGTTCTTGCCAAAGATTGGCCACCCAAATTTCAGTCCGACTTTCCAGAAAGTCTCATCCTTGCGGGGTTTTGCAACTATGAGATTCAGTTTCCACATCTTAGCCAGACGTTTGACGAATCGGCCAGCTTCTGGAAATTCGACGCCGCCATCAATATAGATCACAGGTATATCTGGAGCCAGTCTCCTGGCGAGAGACAACACCACAGTGCTGTCTTTGCCACCTGACCAGCACACAACTGGGTGTTTATGCCTATCCAAAGCATGTGAGAGAAGATCATTGGAGTACTGAACCTTCTTGGGCAGGTTCCATTTCAGGTATCTGCCAAGTCGAAGCCAGCCGGCTCTTAGATCCTTTCTTATCGGTTCGGGCCTGGGCACGACCTTGTTCCATCCTACGACAGACCAGTTCTCTGAAGATCTTTAGTCGACTTGATGTTGTGATCAATCCATTCGATATGTAGCTGATTGATTTCTGCGAAACGCCTCCATACTCCGGTTAGATGCCCGCGTGAGGTCCGATTAGTCAACCGTATGACGAGATACAGCACTACAACGCAGAGTGTGAAAGCATACTTGCTAAAGAATTCCACGTTTAGCAAGGATACTCTCCCGTCTATCAGATAGGAGCTAACAGTCTGCAATAGTATCATGGCGACGCATGCAGCCAGGAGAATCTCAAGGAATCTTATGACGTAGTAGATGAAACGACAGCTGTAACCCCTCGAAATTGTCCTCTTCCATTGATCGTGGTGGGGGTGCTGCGGGTTTGCCCAGACGTTGAAAATGTCGTTAAACCAATAGTGCTGGGCCTCCCTTTCTTTCAGGTGAAATTTCCTGGCCAGATGCTTGCTGGGAAAATGCTCCTGAAACGCTCTGGCATACCGACTCTTGGTCGGGTCTCCATAATACAGCGTGTCGGACGAAGCAAGCACAATTTCGATTGTGAGGAAGATGATGTATATGAGAGGGTACCCAACATATTCTGGCAACACGCTAGAAGTCCAAGATCCAACGAACAAAACGGAAAAAGCAACAGAATGGATCAGAATAAACAAGGCGGTCGCGGCAATCAGCTCTCTCTTGGATGAGATGCCCGACCTGCTTGTCAGCTCCTTTAGCTGTTCCATTGGACACCCCTACTGTTTCGCGTGAAGGCTTCCATTTGGCCAGATCGAGTGTGGTTACGGTGCTTGCTATCATTGCGCCCCACCTTGGCGCTCTTGTACGTCTGAAAATGGTGAGAGTAGTATCGGCAAGCAGTGAATCTCAGAAAGCAAGCAATCTCGTATCCTCGTCTAGGGATTTCAGACTTTCGCTGCCCCGAACCTGGACAAGTGGCGAGAGGGGGACTGTCAGAGTATTCCTCTCTCTAGCCCGTCGTCCGTCGTCGTTTTAGACGTGTGTATACCTTGGTGCGTGCGTCCGAATTTGAACCGTCGTCGTTTGGGGTATTTTGTGTGTGTGGGGCGCTTGGTGCGGGCGTCGTAGTTTGAACTCTTGACATCCTAGTCGACGGCATGAGAATGGTCAAGCAGGTTGGATGGTCTCTTGCAGTTCCAGCTCATCTTTGAGAGAACGCAGAGATCATTGCTTCAACATCGTCTCCTAAGGGATAGAGAATCGGGCAAGTGCATCCGCTTCGGTTGTACTCGTCAACCTTCTTCCTGCAATCGTCGGCTGTTCCAGAGGCAGTGATCAAACGTACAAGCTTGTCGTCGATCAGTTCCATTGCTTTTTCGAGGCCGCCTGGCTTTGCTGGCCATCCTCCCAGGGCCTCTGTGACTTGCTTGATCAGTTCCTCCTTGACGCCGCTCGCTTTCGCGATGTGTGGCTGTTGTCCGAGATATTGCGCGATCAATGGCCGCGCTCCGTTCATGGCTTTGTCTGTGTCCTCATCGAGCGAGCATACAACAAGCTGAGGCCTGTCTATGTCTTCGAACTTCCTGCCTGCCTTCTCTGCGCCGGACTTGAGGTACTCCATGGCTGTGTTGTTGTACTGCGGGGAGACAAGGTAGTTCAGCACAACGCCGTCAGCGATCTCTCCAGTGAGCTCCATCATCTGCCATCCTGTCGCACCAATGTAGATCGGAATATTCCGTGGCGTGTCGGGATCGCCGTAGACTACGTCCAACCTGATGTCTCTGACCTTGACGTGATCGCCTTCAAATGTTACTGTCTCCATTCGAAAAAGCCGCTTGAGAACATCTACGTATTCTCTCATGGCTTTCAGCGGTCGTGATCGATCGATTCCCACTTTCCAAGCGAGCGGATCCCACCAAGCACCCACGCCGAGAATCATCCTCCCACCAGACAGCTCATCAAGCGCGAGAAAAGTCGCAGCCGTCAATGCCACGTTCCGAGTCCAGTTATTGATGACGCCGGTGCCTAACTTGATCTTGCTCGTGACGGTCGCCATAGCCGCTAGCGGTGTGATCGCGTCCCTAGCAAGCCGCGACTCAGCCTGCCAGACCGCCTCGAATCCATACTTCTCAGCAAACTGAGCATATCTGATACCGTCACGAATCGGGTGCCTATCTTGAAGGTACAGTGCAACCCTTTCCACCTCTGTCCCCACCCCTACTACAAGCGTACCTGGTTACCGTACAAGCATGATCATGAGGCGTCACTGATACCTAAAGCAATGGGATCGCTCACCTGAACGACAAACGCATCGAGATGTGTCGTATGCATCTAATAGACGACCGATGACACATGTTTTGACGGATCATGAAGCCTGGGAAGATCATTCACACATTCTCTTCACGCGACGGACGAAGGGTGGTTCTGAGGACTCCCACGTGGAATGACCTTGACGAACTGTTGGCGCTCATCAACTCGCTTGTCGAGGAAGGGGCAAACATAAGCATAGATGAGAGAATCACAAGAGAGGAAGAGATAGACTGGTTATCCAAGACGCTGACTCTGCTCGAGAAAGATGAGGCATTCTATGTAGTTGCAGAGGTCAACGGGAGGGTCGTCAGCAACTCTGAACTCCGCTGGAAAAGGACAGGCCACGATAGACACGTAGGCTCGATCGGCATAGTAATTGCGGATGGTTTCAGAGGCCTCGGAATTGGAACAGAGATGATGAGGGTTCTCATCGAGCAAGCTCGTGAGACGGGCTTGAAGGTCCTAACCCTCAGCGTCTATGCAAACAACGAGCCCGCGAAGCACCTCTACGAGAGAGTCGGCTTCATAGAGGTCGGTAGGATTCCAAAGAAGTTCCTCAAAGACGGCGAGTACATAGACGACATAGTGATGACCAGAATGCTGGAATAGAGCCGCATTCCAAAATGTGGATCAGCCATATGCCTCACGGAGAGACCGGTCTCAGGACATCACATCTTAAGGGTCGTGTCTTACACGAATCCCACTCTGGGGCAAGTACCCTGACAGGGTCAGACACCCGCGATCACCGACGACACAGACGTTTCCCAGAGAGATTGGCTTTCACACTGAACAACCGAATCAGAAAGCTCCTCCAGCCCCCAGACCGGCTCATCTCAAAGCTCAACCTGAGATCAAGCGATGTGGTCATGGATTTCGGTTGTGGGCCCGGTTTCTACACGATTCCACTAGCACGGATAGCCTTGAGGACGATCGCAGTGGATGTCTCTCCGCGAATGCTCGAGAAGACCGCGTCAAATGCCAGAAAGAATGGCGTGACGGTTGAACTCGTGAGAAGCGACGGAGCCGACATCAAGCTTGCAGACGAGAGTGTAGACGTAGTTTTCCTTCATCATGTCTTCCACGAAATCGAGTATAAACCCAGAGTCCTCAGAGAATTCCTCAGAATCATCAAACCATCAGGAAGGTTGACGATCATTGAGAGGACTCGCGGTGGCAGACTCTTCGGAGGGAAACTCGGTCCGCCAATCATCGATCAGACGGAAGTCACTCAAGAGATACAGCAGGCAGGTTTCACTCTCGCGCAAACGATTAGGAACGGAACCGATTCCATAATAGTCGGGCAAAAGCCCTAGTCTGCGTCTCTCTTCGTCTCAACAATCAAGCGCTTGAGCGCTGTGCGCTCAGGTGTTCTCCACTTTCACGAATACGGATTTGTCGGCCCCGCAGAGGGGACATCGCCACTCATCGGGGAGCTTCTCGAAGGGAGCCCCAGGCGCTACACCGTTGTCCGGGTCGCCAAGGGCAGGGTCGTAGATGTAACCGCAAACGCCACACTCGTATTTGCTCATGTCACTCATCGTTCGAACCTCGAATACTTCCAGTCGAAGTCGCCCTATGCTATAGAAAAGGACTTCTTGCAAGTAAGACGAATGCTCTTCTTGGTCGAATTAGAGGCATTCTCTGTGAACGAGAAAACCCGTAGCACATTACAGGGGCTCCTAGCGCTTCTATTCTGGGGTTCCACGATCGCCTTCTCAAGAAGCCTCACAGAACAGCTCGGGACACTCACAGCCGCCTCGTACATCTTCTTGTTAGCAGGCGGCCTATCCTGTGCTTACGTCGTCGTCTCGGGCAGATTTGGGAGACTCGCTCATCTCTCCAGAACCTACCTCACAGGATGCGGCGCACTGTTCATCATATACATGGCGAGCCTCTACGTAGCGATCGGAACTGCAACCAATCGTCTGCAAGTCCTTGAGGTAGGGCTCGTCAATTACCTCTGGCCGACCCTGACCCTTCTCTTCGCAGTTCCAATTCTCAAAAGCAGAGCTCGTGCCACACTAATACCCGGGTGCCTTCTAGCATTCGGGGGCGTGCTTCTTGCCGCCGCAGAAACTGGAATGCCCTGGGAGTTATTCGTTGCCAATCTTGAGAGTGACTGGCTCCCATACGTGCTCGCATTCGTAGCGGCAGTCTGCTGGGCGCTCTACTCGAACCTGACTCGCCGGTGGGCAAGTGAGGCGGAGAGCGGGGCAGTGCCACTGTTCCTTCTCGCAAGCGGATTGGTACTCGCTGGGCTGATGCTAATCCTCCCGGAGAGAACTCAGTGGACAAGCCAATCCATGATCGAACTTGCATACATGGCGGTGTTTCCCACAATCTTTGCCTACACATTCTGGGACACAGCGATGCGGAGAGGAAACATGATTCTTGTGGCTTCTCTATCATATCTGACTCCTCTCCTCTCGATTATCATTGGCTCAGTATACCTCGGAGTTGGAGCCGGATGGAATCTGTGGACAGGATGCATTCTTGTGGTTGCGGGATCATTGATATGCAAACTGTCGGTAGAAGAGCCCCCGAAGGGATCGTGAAGTGGTACGGAATCTCAGGCGCAAAGTTCTGATCGTGCTCACAGTGATACTTGCAGTCATTCTGATTGGGCCGTTCTTGATTCCTATTCCCCCGCTTGAGGACACGGTTCCGCCGGGGCACTTGGCTGATCCTGATAGTTTCTTCGTAGAAGTGAACGGTCTCACTGTTCACTGCAAAACTGCTGGCTCCGGTGGTCCTGTCTTTCTGCTTCTTCATGGGTTTGGTGCGAGTGTCTTCTCTTGGCGTGAGGTGATGGAGCCGCTCAGCCACTATGGTGTGGTTGTTGCCTTTGATCGCCCTGCTTTCGGTCTGACATCCCGTCCCATGCCCGGCGAGTGGACTGGTCAGAGTCCCTACGGTCCTGAGGCACAGTCCGACCTCACCATCGGACTAATGGACCAGCTTCGCATTGAGAAGGCGATTCTTGTGGGCCACTCCGCTGGTGGAACGATCGCGGTTCTTACAGCGCTTCGTCATCCGGGGAGAGTTCAGGCGCTTGTGCTAGTCGATCCCGCAATCTATCCACACGAGAGTTCAGAGGATTGGGTTCGATACCTATCCTTCCTACCACAGCTGCAACATCTGGGGCCACTACTCGTGCGCTCAATCGCCTCGGACGGATTCTCCATCATCCGCTCTGCTTGGCATGACCCTTCCAAGATCACATCTGAGATCATTGAAGGCTACCGGAAACCGTTGAGGGCTGAGAACTGGGACCGAGCCCTATGGGAATACACAAT
>Ga0315288_10007223_pt1 | contig 14089 bp, 13 predicted proteins | sample YL17G11_20_MG_FD_203454 | JGI IMG/M metagenome (GOLD analysis project Ga0315288, IMG submission 203454) | Sediment microbial communities from Yellowstone Lake, YNP, Wyoming, USA - YL17G11_20 | ecosystem: Environmental > Aquatic > Freshwater > Lake > Sediment | place: USA: Wyoming | collected... | reverse complement strand
TCCATCAGGTAACGGCGGCAAAAAAAGCCCTTGATTCGGCAGGAAGATTGATACTTGAGAACTATATCAAGGAGAAACTTGCAAGTGTCACAAAGTCCAAGGAAGAGAGCCAAAAGGTAAGGGAGAGAATGGAGAGAATGGAGAAGTTCTGATCTCAGGATAGAGGTTCGGATTAATTGAAGGGGGTGTATGTGTATGGTAGAATGCAAGAAAATGAAGAGGTTTAAAAGGATCGTTCCTATAGGGCTGGTGTTTTTAATGTTCCTTACGAGGGGGGCTTTCGCGTTCTCATCGCCTCCTTCAAAGGGTATAGAGGAAACGCCGAAGATAACAAGCAAATTTGAACTGCCTGCCGCAGATACGGACTGGCCCGCATTCCACGGGGACGTCTCAAGGAGCGGCAGTTCCGCTGAAAAATTCATAACTCCGCCGCTCTCGATCAGATGGGCGTTCTCCACCGGAGGGAATATCTGGTCATCTCCGGCAGTGGTGGCAAAGACCCTTTTTATAGGATCATCAGACGGGAAATTATACAGCATTGACGTTTCGGCCGGGGTCATGAGCTGGGCATTCAAGACCGGCAACGCCATATTTTCTTCTCCTGCCGTTGATAAGGGCTCGGTATACTTCGGCTCTTCCGACCATGAATTTTACGCGCTGGATGCCGAAACGGGGATGCTGAAATGGGCTTTCGAAACCGGGGATCCCATCACTTCATCGCCTGCGGTCCTTGATGATTCGGTATATTTCGGCTCGTGGGACGGGAATTTTTACGCCCTGACGACAGGCGGCACTCTGAAATGGAAATACCAGACCGGCGGGTCCATATATTCGTCTCCCGCCATTGCGCGCAAAAAAGTCTTTTTCGGGTCCTCCGACGGGAATGTTTATGCCATAGACATCGATAAAGGATCGCCCGTTTGGGAATTCCAGACGGATGATTATGTTTCCTCTACTCCTGCAATTTCGGGGAAGATAGTATATGTAGGGTCCTGGGACGGGAACGTGTATGCTCTTGGCAGCGAGGACGGAAAGCTTCTGTGGAAATTCAGGACCGGAGGCGGGATATATTCCTCACCGGCTGTGTTCGAAGATACCGTCATAATCGGCTCATATGACGGGAAGCTTTACTGCCTGGACAGGTATAAAGGGATATTGAAGTGGTCCTATTACTCCAAAGATTCTGTGTACCATTCATCCCCCGTGGTGGCCAACGGCGTTGTTTACGTGGGGCTCGGTTACAAGAACAAGGTGCAGGCATTTAACGCAAGGACCGGTGAATATTTATGGAGCTATCCGACAGGTGCATCCGTGGGCGCTTCACCCGCGATATCAGAAACTAACATGTACATAGCGGCGTCGGACGGCAAAATATATGCTTTCGGCGACGTTGAGCAGCCCTATGCAAAGGTCAATTCCATTAAGCCTGCCTACAATAAATATGATTTCATCATAAGCTGGGTAGGGGAGGATAAAGGCGGCTCAGGAATAAAGAACTATGACGTGCAGTTCAGGAGCGGTGCCGGCGAGCCGTGGCAGGTCTGGCTTACGAACGTAACGACAACCTTCGCGACTTTCGGCCCGAACGATCCCGTGGAAGTAAGGGATAACACTGTCTATTATTTCCAGGCAAGGGCGCATGACAATGCGGGGAACGTGGGTGCTTATGCCGGGGGTGACGGCGATACGTACACGGTAATAGACCTGACACCGCCGAGGATCGCAAAGGTAAGCATAAACAATTCCCAGGTGCAGGCAGGCAGTTTCATCACTTCCAAGCCGCTCATACAGGCATCGATAAGCGATAATGTTTCCGTCGACCCGGACAGCCTGAAAATATACATCGACGGCAAGGAATACATGCCGGACAGCTTTGCCAACGGGCTGATGAAGTTCAAGCAAAAGACCCCCCTAAGCCCCGGGAAGCACGACATAAAGGTTATTGCAGCCGATATCTCGGGCAACAAGGCGGAACCGTGGGAGGTAAAGGGCATCAGGGTTTCGGAAGGCATAGAAGCCGCCGATATCTCGACTTTCCCGACGCCTTTCAATCCGCTGGCGGGTCCGGTTTATGTTTCTTTCAGGCTAAACGCGAACGCCGAGACGAACATTTTCATTTATGATAAATACGGGTCCCTTATCTATTCCATGAAATTCAGCGAGGGGTTGAACGGAGGCAAGAGGGGGTGGAACAAGATCGTCTGGAACGGAGTGACAGGGTCCGACAGCATTGTGGGCAACGGCGAATACTCCTTTAAGATAGTGGCCCACAACAGCCTGGTCGGCAAGGGGCAGATAATAGTCCAGAAATAAGCGCTGAATATAGCTTCAAATAGAAGGTATTTCACAAGATGAAATTCAACGAAAATATTATTGGCAAAATAGCCGAGATCGAAGGAGTTTCGAAGGAAAATATATTAAAAGGCCTTCGCTCCGGAGAGATCGCCATCCCTTATAACAAGATACATTCCCCTATGCATCCCATGGCTATCGGCACGGGCCTGCGCACAAAAGTGAACGCGAACATCGGCACTTCAAAGGAATTCAGCGACCTTTCCCAGGAACTTGAAAAGGTAGAGATATGCCTGAAGAACAAGGCGGATGCCATAATGGACCTCTCAGTCGGAGGCAACCTTGATGAAATAAGGCAGGCGGTGATCAACGCTTCGACTTTGCCCGTCGGGACGGTCCCCATTTACCAGGCGGCTATAGAATCGGGCTCAATCGAGAAAATGACCGCCGATAAAATGTTCAATGTCATAGAAAAGCACGCCAGGAGCGGAGTTGATTTCATGACCATTCACTGCGGCGTGACAAGGGCGCTTATCAAAAGGATCAGCGGAAAAACGCGCATCATGGACATAGTAAGCCGCGGAGGCGCGTTCCTTTACAGGTGGATGACCGTAAGAGAAAAAGAAAATCCATTATATGAAGAATACGACCGGCTGCTTGAGATAGCAAAAAAGTACGATGTCGCATTGAGTTTGGGCGACGGGATGAGGCCTGGATCTATCGCCGATGCCGGAGACATGCTCCAGATGGGAGAGCTTAAGGTCCTCGGAAAGCTTGCGCAAAGAGCCCGCAAGGCGGGAGTTCAGGTGATCATCGAAGGGCCGGGACACGTCCCGCTTGATGAGATAGAGGGGCAGGTAAAGCTGGAAAAAAAGATATGCAATAAGGCGCCGTTCTATGTACTCGGGCCTCTTCCGACGGACATCGCGCCGGGCTGGGACCATTTGACATCGGCCATCGGCGGGTCGCTGGCGGCGGCGGCAGGGGCGGATTTCCTTTGCTATGTGACGCCTTCAGAGCACCTGGGGCTCCCGAGCCTGTCGGACGTGAGGGAAGGCATCATCGCGGCCAGGATAGCTGCCCATATCGGGGATATAGTGAAAGGCGTCAAGGGTGCAAAGGATTGGGATATTGAGATGTCAAAAGCGAGGAAAGCGCTTAAATGGGAAAAGCAGATCGAGCTATCGATCGACCCGGCGACGGCATCGGAGATCCGTGAAATGAGATCAGTGCGGGAGAAGACGGATACATGCACCATGTGCGGGGAATTCTGCGCGATGAAAGTGGTCTCGGAAGCGAATAAAAGGAAAAAATGAGGGTATCACGGCTCGGCGAATTCGGTTTGATCGACACCATCAGGAAAATGAATCCCGCGAAGAACAGGGGCGTTGTCATCGGGATGGGGGACGACACGGCTGTCATCAGGAACGATAAAAGCAAATATATGCTGATGACAACCGATACTTTGGTCGAGAACGTTCATTTCAACCTTGAATATTTCAGGTTCTTTGAGATCGGATGGAAACTTCTTGCCGTGAACCTTTCGGATATTGCGGCAATGGGAGGGATCCCGAAATACGCCCTGGTCACATTGGGGCTCAAGAAGAACACTCAAGTATCCGATATCAGGGAGTTTTACGCCGGCATCCGTTCTCTTGGGGGGAAATACGGCGTTGATGTGGTCGGCGGGGACATTGTCAGCTCGCCGAACAATTTATTTTTTACCATGGACCTTTTTGGGATCGCGGAAAAAGTCGTGAAAAGGAGCGGCGCAAGGCCGGGCGATGCCGTCATCTCCATCGGAAAGATGGGGGCGTCTTCCGCGGGACTCGCGTCCTTGAAAAGATACGGAAGAAAAGCAATGACATCCAATGTTAAGGCTCATCTCATGCCGAAACCGATGCTCAATCAAGGCCGGCTCGCGTTAAAATATGCGAACTCAATGATCGATAACAGCGACGGACTTGCGAGATGCCTCATAGAGATCTGCAGGGAGAGCAAGGTTGGGGCAAAGATATATTTAAATAAGATCCCGCTTGCAAAGGGGGCAAATCTTGAACAGGCGCTTGACGGCGGAGAAGATTATAATTTGATATTGACCGCTCCTGTGAACAGGGCTCGATACGTCAAGGGCGGCGTAGTGATCGGGGAAATTACGAGATCGAAAAATATCGTTATGGTCGACGGGTCAGGTAAGGGAAAGAACCTGAAAGACAAGGGGTACGAGCACTTTTGATAAACAAGAAAAGATTGATCGGACGGTTCATGAAATACGTGAAGGTGGACAGCCTTTCAAAAAAAGAGGCCAAATTCATGAAACTTATCAGGAAAGAACTTTCCGTTATGGGCTTAAGGTCCGTCGAAGATAAAGCCGGAAGCCATATCGGAGGGAACTCGGGGAATCTTTACGCTTTTATCAAAGGCAGTGTGAAAGGCGTTCCGAGGATACTTCTGAACGCTCATGTTGACACTGTAATGCCGGGAGAGAACATCAAGCCTCGGATCAGAAAAGGCAAAATATTCAGCGACGGCACGACCATTCTGGGCGCCGATAATAAGGCAGGCGTCGCGGTCATAATGGAAGTCATAAAGACATTAAATGAGCGGAAGATCAAGCATGGCGACTTAGATATCCTTTTCACTGTGGCGGAAGAGATCGGCCTTACCGGTTCAAAATTCATTAACAGGAAATTCCTTAAAGCCGACTTCGGCTATGTCCTGGACGGCGGAGATGTGCACAAGTTGATCAATAAAGCGCCTTCGCAGGATTCGATCGAGGTCAAGATAACGGGGCGCGCCGCGCACGCGGGAGTGCATCCCGAGAAGGGGATAAACGCCATAAAGGTGGCGTCTTTAGCGATATCACGAATGAAGCTCGGAAGGATAGATCGCGAGACCACGGCGAACATCGGGAGAATACACGGCGGAGTCGCCACTAACATAGTGCCGGAAACCGTTGTTATAAAAGGTGAAGCGAGAAGCCATAAAATCAGCAAGCTAAAGCGGCAGGTCGGGCACATGAAAAATGAATTCAAGAAAGCCTGCTCAAAATACGGGGCAAGATCGGTTTTCCAAGTAATTCCTTCATACAGGGCATTTGAAATTCCCGTGGATCATGCAGCGATGCTTTTGGCAAAAAGGGCGGCGCAGGATACCGGCATAAAACCACAGATTCTTGCTACCGGCGGCGGAAGCGACGCCAATATATTCTCGTCGTTTGGATTGCCGTGCCTGATAATCGGCGTCGGTGCCGACAATGTGCACACGAAAAAAGAGAATATAGCTGCCAATGATATGGAAAAAGGCGCGCAGCTGGTCCTTAATATAATAAAGGAGAGCGTAAATTGTTCGAAAAAACGCTGAAGCAAAAGAGGATCTATAAAGGCAGGATAGTGGGACTGAGAGAAGATACGGTAAAGCTCATTAACGGAGCGGTGTCAAAAAGGGAAATAGTGGAGCATCCGGGGGCGGTAGCCGTCATAGCCGTAACAAAGGACAAAAAACTGGTCCTGATAAGGCAATTCAGGAAGGCCGCGGAAAAAGTCCTCCTGGAAATACCTGCCGGGCTGGTGCATAAAGGAGAAAGAGATATTGACGGCGCACGCAGGGAATTGACGGAGGAATCCGGATACAAAGCCGGGAAGATAAGAAGAGTTTTTGTCGGATATTCATCGCCTGGTTACAGCACCGAATTAATGAAGTTCTTCATCGCTACCGACCTGAAGAAATCGTCCCAGCATTGCGATTTTGACGAGATAATCAATGTAAAGCTCTATCCGATAAAACAATGCATGAAAATGCTGAGATCCGGCAAAATAAGGGACAACAAGACAGCGATAGGGATATTGATGGCGAATTTATGGAAAAATTGATCGAAGATTTCCTGGGCCACCTTAAATATGAAAGGGGATACAGCGAGAACACGACATCCTCTTACAAGAGGGACCTCGTCCATTTCGAAAAGCATCTAAAGCAGCTGCATATCAGCTCGGTCATCAGCATTACAAGACCCATCGTAAGCTCATTTGTAACGGCACTTGTCGGGATGGGGCTTGATTCCTCGAGCGTTGAAAGGCATATAGCCGCGGTAAAATCTTTTTTTGCATACCTGGTAAGGGAAGGGCAGGTAAAGATAAATCCGACATCCGATATCAGGCTTCCGAAGAAAAGCAAGCGCTTGCCGAAAGCCCTGACGATGAATGAAGCGAAGAACCTGGTAGAAAGCCCGAAATCTATCAGGGACAAAGCGATCATGGAGCTGCTTTACGCCACAGGTATCAGGGCTTCGGAGCTTATCAGCCTGACATTAAATGACGCAAATCTTGATGTGGGTTTCATCAAGTGCTTCGGCAAGGGCGGGAAGGAAAGGATAGTCCCGATGGGAGCGGCTGCCGTATCCGCCGTCAGGGAATATATTGATTCATCAAGGCCGAAGACGGAAGGCAATATCGTATTCCTGGATAAGAACAAAAAACCGCTTACCCGCCAGGGGCTTTGGTTCATCGTGAAGAAATATGTAAGATCGTCAGGCGTCAGGGCAAGCGCCTCTACCCATACGCTGAGGCATTCTTTCGCCACGCATCTTTTGGAAAAGGGAGCGGACCTTCGTTCGGTCCAGGAAATGCTCGGCCACAGCGACATCTCAACTACCCAGATCTATACCAGCGTCAGCAGGGAGCGGCTAAAAAGAATATATCGATCCGCTCATCCGAGGGCATGATCATATGGCAGAATTGATAGGCATAATAATAGTGGTGTTTTGTATCTTGATCGCACTGACTGTGCATGAATTCGCGCATGCTTTGACGGCCGACAGGCTCGGGGACCCGACCCCCAGGCTTGCAGGCAGGCTGACATTGAACCCGGTAAAGCACATCGATCCTTTCGGGTTCATCATGCTTCTGTTGGTGCATTTCGGCTGGGCGAAACCGGTGCCGATCAATCCGTACAATTTCAAAGACCCGGATAAAGGGGAAATTCTTGTTTCATTGGCAGGCCCGTTCTCAAATATTCTTTTTGCATGGCTGTGTGTAAAATGCATCAAATTATTTCCCGAGCTTATTCTCGGCGTCCCATTATATCTTGGCATCATGACACTGCTCATTCAAATAAACATTAATCTGGCTGTTTTTAATCTTTTGCCCATACCTCCGCTGGACGGCTCTCATATCTTTGCGCGTTTCCTGCCCTATGAATTGAGGGCCCAGTTCGAGCAATACGGCTTTTTATTGCTTTATTTTATCGCGATATTCCCGCCGACATCGCAGCTTCTAATGCTACTTTTTGATAGTGCTCAAAAATTGATATTGTCTCTATGAAGTACGGGCAGGCTGTCAGATATCTTGAAAGTTTCCAAAGATCGGGCATCAGGCTCGGTCTTGAGCGGATAACCTCACTGCTTGCGCATCTCGGCGATCCTCAGGACCACTTTAGATCGATCCACATTGCCGGGACGAACGGCAAGGGTTCGGTAGCCGCGATGCTTTCATCCATCCTGTACAGGGCTGGCTACAGGATAGGCCTTTATACTTCGCCTCATCTTGTCGATTATACCGAAAGGATAAGGATAAACGAAAAAGATATTTCTAAGGCAAAATTCGCAGCCGCAGTGGCAAAAGTCAAGGAAGTCATCAATGAACTTCCCCAAATGCACCTGACCGAGTTCGAAGTCCTGACAGCGGCCGGATATTTATTGTTAGCACAAGAAAAAGTTGACATAGCTGTTATAGAGGTCGGTTTGGGAGGGCGCCTGGATGCAACAAATGTCATAACCCCGATATTATCGGTCATAACAAATATCGAGTATGATCACATGGATGTTCTTGGCGGTTCGATAAGTAAAATCGCAAAGGAAAAAGCGGGAATTATCAAGTTCGGCGTCCCGCTTGTCACCGGCGAAACAAAAGTTTGGCGCATATTATATAATATATGTAAGAAAAACGGGTCCAAATTCGTCAGGTCGAGCAAAATAAAAGTTAAGTACTCGCCGATGCTCGGGTCCCATCAAGTTGAAAACACAAGGATCGCCATTGCAAGCATTAAGGTTTTAAGGGAACTGGGAGTAAAGATCAGCGATAAGCAGATAGATCGGGGACTCCGCGGCACATACTGGCCGGGAAGGCTGCAGATGGTCAGCAAGAAGCCGTTTATCATCCTTGACGGCTCGCATAATCCGGCAGGGGCAATGACATTGGCAGATTTTCTCCCGTCATACGGAAAGAAATTCACTTTTATCATAGGGATGCAGGCGAACAAGGATATTAACAGCTTTGTCAAAACAATAAAACCTTTAGCGAAAAATTTTATTGTTGTCAGGTCCTCAAATCCCGGAGCTGCCGCAAATAAATTAGTTGCCGACAGGATAATATCCAACGGCTACAAGCCTGTCATGGCGGGCAGCCTCAGATCGGCTCTGGCCAAAGCCAAAAAAAACAAGGATCCCATATGTATTACCGGCTCGCTTTACCTTGCAGGAGATGCGCTCAGGCAAAAACTGTTTGACTTGTGACCACTATTTTTAGTATAATCGGGGCATAAAATGGGCGAAAGAAGAGATCTAAGGGATTTACTAAAAGACACCGATTTCACGCAAAAGCGGATAATAGACGATCTTGCCAATTCCGATACCGAAGCCGACTATCCGGAACGGGGAGTGGCCGGGGACATAAAAAAATCCGAGGGAGGAGATTTTATTAAGAACATTTTTGTTGGGCTTCTCCTTGTTGGCATAGTTGTGGGAAGTTTCTGGATCTCATTTCTCATCGGGAAAAAGGTACTAGTCCCCCCAATAAGGAACCTCCCGACATTTGAAATACCGGCCCCGAAGGCAATATCCAAAGCGGACATTGAAAAGGCGACTCCCGTCAATGAAGAGCCTGTCATTCAGGAAAGGGAGATAAAAGGAATAGATGTCAAATCGAAACTGCCAAAACCCATCTCTGTAATAAAAGTACAATCTGCCGCAAAACCCATAGCGGTCAAGGCAACAAGCAAGCCGGCCGCCATTAAAACACCTATTGCACAATCAAAAGGAGTAAAATATTACAAGGTAATAGTCGGAACATTCAAGACGGCGATCGAGGCGAATACCCAAGTGAAATCCTTAAAGGAAAAAGGATTTCAATCTTATGTAAAAAAGCTGTCGGGACTCTACAGGGTCCAGGCCGGGGCATTCGATACAAAGGATAAGGCGAATCCGCTGGTGGTCAAGTTAAAAGGCAAGGGATTCATCCCCTCAATAATCATTGAATAATTCCTGGCGGCAAATATATTAAAACTCCCTGTAGTTACGGGGATCAGGAGGAAAGATTAATATGGGTTTTTATGATTTTGTTTTCGGCTATTTTTCAAGGGATCTTGGCATAGATCTGGGGACGGCCACAACTCTTGTTTACGCGAAAGGCGAGGGGATAATACTCTGCGAGCCTTCCGTCGTAGCCATAGAAAAGGAAACTGGCAAGGTCATCGCGATCGGCAATGAAGCAAAGGGGATGCTTGGAAGGACCCCGGGGAATATCATAGCGGTAAGGCCGATGAGGGACGGCGTTATAGCGGACTTCGAGGTCACGGAAATGATGCTCCGCCACTTCATAAGCAAGAGCCATAACAGGACGGCATTCGTGCGTCCGCGTATAGTCATAGGAGTGCCGTCAGGCATAACCGGCGTTGAAAAACGCGCTGTGCTTGATGCCGCGATGCATGCCGGGGCGCGGGAAGCTTATTTGATCGAAGAGCCGATGGCCGCGGCTATCGGCGCGAACCTCCCTGTCTCGGAGCCGGCAGGATCTATGATCATTGACATCGGCGGGGGAACTACCGAGGTCGCGATACTTGCGCTTGGAGGCATAGTTGTTTCCAAGTCCATAAGGGTCGCGGGAGACGAGATGGATGAAGCCATCATTGCACACTGCAGGAAGAACTATAATCTTCTTATAGGTGAAAGGACTGCGGAGCAGATAAAGATAGATATCGGCTCGGCTTATCCGCTCGGGGAAGAGCGTACCGTTGAAGTGAGGGGAAGGGACCTTGTGACAGGTCTCCCGAAGACATTGACCCTTACCTCATCGGAAGTAAGGGATGCGCTTTCAGAGCCTATCAACACGATCGTTGATGCGGTCAGGATGACACTGGAAAAGACGCCTCCCGAACTTGCGGCGGACATCATTGACAGGGGCGTGGTCATGGCCGGCGGCGGATCTCTTCTGCGCGGGCTCGATAAGCATATAAGCCAGGAAACGGACATGTCCGTTTATGTCGTAGACGATCCAATGTCCTGCGTCGTTTACGGCACGGGAAAGGTCCTTGATGAGCTCGAAACGCTTAAAAAAGTCTTGATAACATCCAAAAAGGGCGTGTAAGACCCGTAAAGATCAGAGGATTATGTATTATCACGAAAGCGGAAGAAGAAAAAGCGTTTACCTGTGGATCGTAGTTCTGGTCATCGCTGTAATCATACTTAATGTCCCCGCTGTCAGAAGATCAAAGCCGCTGCGCGCGGTCAGGACCGTCGCAAATAACGTTCTATTCCCTTTCAAATATGTATTTAACGCTGTATACGATGGTTCCACATCGGGAACCCGCAATTTCTTCAGGGTAAAAGGCATCCAGAAAGAGAATGAACAGCTTAAGGCCGAGATAAAAGAATACCAGGCAAAGATAGTCCTTCTTGACGAACTTTCCCGAGAGAATGAAAAACTCCGCGGCGCCCTTAATTTCCGCTCCAAAAGCTCGGTTTCCCGGCTCGTGCCGGCGGAGATCATAGGAAGGAGTGGCAGCAATTGGTTCAATATCATTGAGATAAACAGGGGCGCCTCCGACAAGGTAGCCAATGACAGCGCCGTGATAAACGGGGAAGGTCTTGTCGGGCGGGTCTTTGACGTATCCCAGTATTCTTCGAAAGTGCTGCTTGTTACCGACCCGTCTTCGGCTGTTTCCGTGCTGGACACTTCTACCAGCGATATGGGCATCGCATCCGGGAATTCCATAGGGCCGCTGAAGATCCGATATATGTCCGCCACCGCCGTGGTAAAAATAGGGGATAAGATAATAACATCCGGCATGAGCGATATTTTTCCGAAAGGCGTGATGGTCGGCATTGTAAAAAGCGTGAACAAAAAGGATTATGATATTTTCCAGAAGGTCGACGTGGACCCGGCGGTGAACTTTTCCAGGCTCGACAAGGTCTTTGTCATCACAAAATAAATGAAGATAATCAAGATAGTCCTGTCCATAGTCCTCATATATCTATTACAGATAACCGTTGTTTCAAGGCTGTCGGTGTTCGGCATCAAAGCGGACCTGCTTCTTATCGTCACAACGCTATTTGCGGTGACTTACGGCGCGGAAGAGGGATTTTTAATGGGTCTCTTTTGCGGCCTTGTCCAGGACGTGAGCGGCGGGACTTTCTATATGCAGACCATTTCCAAGGCGGTACTCGGGTTCCTGATAGGGACCTTTAAGGAAAGCGTGTTCGGGACGGAGGAAGGCGTTGCGCTGACCGCAGTCGCGGTGGCCACGGTGACCAATTTTATCCTGGAGCTCACGATACTCTTCTTCTTTTTTGGAAGGCCGGTCGCTTCGCCGCTGGTGCTTGCGGCAACGCTTGTAATATCCTGCCTCTATAACAGTTTGCTCGCTCCTCTGTTCTATCCGATCGTGAAATTCGGCTCAAGATTGGTGATGGAGTAAGCGATGGACAGGGAAAATCAAACAAGGCTATTTGTTACTCTTCTTTTCATTATTTTTATCGTACTGTTCGGCAGACTCTGGCAGCTGCAGGTCCTCGAATTTTCGTCGTATTCCACTCTTTCAAAAGAGAACACGACAAGGACGATCCCCACGCTTGCTCCCAGGGGCATAATTTACGACAGGCACGGAAAGGTCATCGTCGCGAACAGGGCGATCTTTTCCGTTTATTTGTTCCCGAGCAGCATCGACAACCAGGATGAATTAAAGAAAGTATTGACCTCCGTCTCGCGCATAGTTGGCATCCCGCCTGAAAAGATGATGAAAAAGATAAGCGAGAACAAGTCGAGGCCGTTCGAACCGATCTTGGTCAAAGACGATCTTTCCATAAGGACAGTGACCGCGCTTGAGGAAAGGCAGCACAGCATGCCGGGAGTGGTGATCAATGTGAGGCCAGTAAGATATTATCCCTATAAGAACCTGGCGGCCCAGGTTTTGGGATTTGTCGGAGAGATCACAAAGGAAGAATTGAACCAACTGCGCGAACAGGGCTATAACTTGAAGGACAATATAGGCAAGGAAGGCATAGAAAATACTTATGATAAGTATTTAAGGGGAATTGACGGGGGCCAGCAGCTGGAGATAGACGTTTCCGGAAGGCCTGTAAGGACGGTCGGAGCGCTTGACCCGGTCCCCGGTTCGGATGTGGAGCTTACGATCGATCTTGAGCTTCAAAAATTGGTGGAAAAAAATCTTGAGGGAAAGCGCGGTGCGGTAATCGTGATGGACCCGAGGAACGGCGAAATACTTGCCATGGCCAGCCACCCGAGCTATGATCCGAACATCTTTGCGGCACCGATGGATAAACGCGAATGGGAAAGGATGGACAGGGAAGGGCATCCCTTCCTGAACAGGGCGCTGTCAACCTATCCTCCGGGTTCAACTTTTAAGGTCGTGAATCTTTCTGCAACGCTACAGGAAAGAACGGAAAAGCTGGATGAGATGATCGAATGCAAGGGTTATTATATTTTAGGGAACAGGAAAGCGCTCTGTTGGAAAGCAACGGGCCACGGAAAATTGAATATACTGGAAGGATTGGTCCAGTCCTGCGATATAGTATTTTATCAACTGGGACTTAAGAACGGGCCATCCCTTCTTTCAAAATATGCCAAAGGGTATGGGCTCGGCGAGCGCACCGGAATAGACCTGCCCGGCGAACTTTCTGGGGTTGTTCCCACGGAGGAATGGAAAAAGCGAGTATACAAGGATGTGTGGGTAAAAGGAGATTCGATAAATTACGGCATAGGGCAGGGTTTTCTTATTGTTACCCCGATACAGATGGCGAACGTTTACGGGACCATAGCCACGGGGAAAAGATATGTCCCTCATGTCGTGCTCGATGTAAAGTCCAGGGAAGGCAAAGAGGTCTTCAAATTCAAGCCGTCCGAAACGGGCAGCATCCCGATATCGACGGAAAATGCAGACCTCCTTAGGGATACCATGAGGCAGGTGGTCAAGCGCGGGACCGGGATAGCGGCCGAGGTCAAAGACATGCCTGCCGCGGGCAAGACGGGGACCGCGGAAAATCCGGGCAAAGCCCATGCATGGTTCATGTGTTTTGCTCCATATTCTTCGCCGGAGATTGTGATCATATCATTTGTGGAACACGGCGAACACGGCGACAGGGTCACCGCATATATTGCCCGGGAAGTGTTAAAATGGTACAAGGATAATTCCGATAATAAGGAAACAAAGGTAATAAAAGGTTGAGAATCGGGATCGTTTGTGATATACTTTTTTCTCGTTTTGGAGGATCAAATTGGAAAAAGTAGAACTGGAAGCGAATAAAAGGGAAAAGACAGGCACTAGCCTTTCACGCAGGGCCAGGTTATCCGGGCTTCTACCTGCCATTGTTTACGGTAAAGGGATGGATTCTCTGCCGATAGAGATCAATTACAAGAAATTCATGAAGATCCTAAGCTCAAAAGCGGGGCGCAATATTATTATCACTTTGAAGATCGCAGGCGATGGAAAGACCAATAACATCCCTGTCTTAACGCATGAAATATTAAGGGACGCCATCAAGGACAGCATATCCCATGTTGATTTTTAC
>Ga0315288_10007221_pt1 | contig 14089 bp, 11 predicted proteins | sample YL17G11_20_MG_FD_203454 | JGI IMG/M metagenome (GOLD analysis project Ga0315288, IMG submission 203454) | Sediment microbial communities from Yellowstone Lake, YNP, Wyoming, USA - YL17G11_20 | ecosystem: Environmental > Aquatic > Freshwater > Lake > Sediment | place: USA: Wyoming | collected... | reverse complement strand
TCGCGACTACGACTGGCGCAGGCTAGGCCGGTAGTCGGCGACCTCGGCCTCAGCGGCGAGCAGCGCGCCCAGCTCGCCTGCCTGCTGTGCAACGAAAACACCGATGACCTGTCGGCACAATTCCGGCACGCTCACCCCGCGCGCCTCGGCGATGCGTTTGAGCCCGACCACCGTTGTCGTGGTGACATGAAACTGCACAGCGAACTGACCGCATGAACCATCCTCGGGCGGTAACCCTGGCCCCACGATGACGGGACCGTCGATGGCGTACTCGCCAACCTCGACATCCCGGCTGGTCTGAGCGACCTCGTTACGACGTAGCGGGCTGTCGGTAGTTTTCGCAGGTGGACAGCGCCGGGCGGAGGTTGTGGAGTTGGCCTATAGGTCCAGGACCAACGCCAAGGCTTCGTCGACCCGTTGCATCTCCTCAATCGTCAAAAACCCGACCGGATCGGTGAGACGGCGCAGATCGACGGTATCGAGCTGATCGCACATGACCAGAGTCTGCTGATCCTCGATTGTCACCGGTGGCCGGAAGCTGGTCTGGCGAGCGCTAGTGCTGGTGAAAGCGATAATCCACGTGCTCAGGGCGAGCCAGTCCGGTTGTAGGACGACGGCGAACCGGCGGTCCTGTTGCTCGTGGCCCTTGCCTCGTGCCGGTAGCCGGTAGACCTCACCCTTCATGCAACGCGGCCCGATCCTGTTGGATCGCCCGGATTTCTTCCAGATCGGCAGGGTCATCCTTGATCGCACGCGCCTCTGCCGCAGCGACCTGTCGACGTTCGTCACGGCGCATCGCTGCCAAAGCCGCCAAGATAACCTGATCAGCGCTTTGACGCCGTGCAGCCCCAACCTCCAGAAGCAGGTCACGGGTGCTGGTTTGAACCTTGACAGTAGTGGTGTCAGCCATACCGGAAGTCTACTCTGGGTAGACCATCGAACGCGGGAGATGTTGGCCGGCGCACGCAGCGATGCGCCTGGACGGGCGGCGGGTTCGCCTCCACACCGTCCGCACCAGCCCCCCGTTGAGACGGGCGCGGCGCGGCCGGCTCACAAGATGGCGAACGGATCGCCCTCGATCAGCCCGAGGCTGCGGCCGTTGTCCCACTTGACGCCGATCTGGCGGGTGAGCGGTGAGCTCCAACTGCCCACCCAGTCGACGGTGCCGACCTCGCCGACCGCGACGGGGTCCGGGTCATTCATCGCGCCGGTCACCTTTACTCGGTCGCCGACCTTCGGTATCTGCTGCATGCCGGCACCGTAGGGCGGCCCGGGGATCTTCGGCGGATGCGGCGCGAGAGGCACGGAGCTGACTCCCCAGCTCCCTGACCAGCGCCGTTGCCGCTGCCTGTCACGTCCTCCACACTGGGAGGAGGCACCGCGTGAGCACGGGCAACCAGGCATTTCGCGCCGCCGGCCGAGGTGAGCACAGTCACCCTCGATGAATCGGCGATGACCGACGAGAATTATGGTTCCCGCAGCGGGGCAGGGAAACGCCCAGGTGAGCGCGTTTTGGGCGGCCGGGACCGGGTGACGGCGCGCGAACAGGGCAGTTGTGCACGTCCCGTTGTTGAAAACAGCAGGATGGGGGCTTTTTCGCGGCCTACGCTGCGCTATGGCTTCAGATCGAACGACTGCCGCTATCTGAGGACCACCCACGCCGAAACCCCGAGGAGGACCCGATGCGCACCGATACCACGTTCCGCTCCGGCGACGACCAGTGCGCGGGTTGGCTCTACCGGCCCGAGGGCTTTGAGGGACCGCGGCCGCTGATGGTGATGGCGCACGGCTTCAGCGGGACCAAGGAGATGCGGCTGCCCGCCTACGCCGAGCGCTTCTGCGCGGCCGGGATCGGGGTGCTGCTGTTCGACTACCGCCACTTCGGCGCGAGCGGCGGCGAGCCGCGCCAGCTGCTCGACATCTCCCGCCAGCTCGCTGACTATCACAACGCGCTGGCGTAGGCCCGCGACCTCGACTGGGTCGATCCGGAGCGCGTCGGCCTGTTCGGCAGCTCGTTCTCCGGCGGCCACGTGCTGGCGGTCGGGGCAGCCGACGGGCGGGTCGCGGCGATCGTTTCGCAGTGCCCGTTCACCGACGGGCTCGCGACCCTCCCCGCGCTCGGGCTGAAGGCGATCATGCGGGTCGCCGTCGCCGGGGTGCGCGATCAGGTCGCCGCGCTGCGTCGCGGTACGCCGTACTACATCCCGGTCATAGCACCGCCCGGCGGCTTGGCCGTGATGACCAAGCCGGATGTGGCATCCGGCTGGTCCGCGATCCTTGAGCAGTCGGTCGACCCGCAATGGGAAAACCGTGTCGCCGCCCGGATCGCGCTGCGGATGGGAACGTACCGCCCGGGTCTGAACGCAACGAAGCTCCCCTGCCCGGCGCTGTTCTGCATCTGCGACCAAGACTCCGTCGCGCCCGCGGAGCGGACTGCCACGCTGGCCGCGCGCGGGCCGCGCAACGAGATCAAGCACTACCCGATCGGACACTTCGACATTTACGTGGGTGATGACTTTGAGCAAGCGGTCGCCGATCAGACCGAGTTCCTCGTGCGGACGCTGAAGCCGTAATGCCGCACCTGCATCCAAAAGCGTTGCGGCTCATTGACGTCGCTGAGTAACACCGCCTCGGCGGCGCTGATCGCCGCGCCCCGCGGGGTCTGTCGTCGGTGCGCGCTGACGCCCTCCTGGCGTCAGGGATGGGCATCCGTCTGCCCTTATGGGTGGTCGAGGCTGAGGCTGAAGACCTGCACGGGGGCTGACTTCCCTTTCAGGGCGTGTGATCCCCGGTCGATGAGACCGGGGGGCCGGGAAGGTAAGGCGTCGCGGCACGGTTGGGTGAGAAGGATCGTGTCACCGGTGGTTTTGGTGAGTTGTTCGACACGGGCTGCCACGTTGACGGTGTCCCCGATGAGGGTGAACTCGAGTTTGCCGCCGCCGCCGATGGTTCCGGCGATCACCACTCCGGTGTTGATGCCGATGCCGATGCGGAGGTCCTGGCCGAATCGCTGGGCGACGAGGCGGTCGATCACCAGGGCGGTCCTCAGGGCGGCGTCGGCGTGATCGGGGAGGTCGTTGGGTGCGCCGAAGACGGCTAGTGCGCCGTCGCCGAGGAATTTGTTGACGTGCCCGCCGGCCTGGACGACGGCGGGCACCACGATCTCGAACAGGGCGTTGAGGCGGGTGACGGTGTCTTCGGCAGAGTGGGCTTCGGCGTAGGGGGTGAAGTCGCGGATGTCGATGAACATGACTGTCACCTCGCGGCGTTCCCCGGTGAAGACATCGTCACCCTGCTCGAGAAGCTTCGCCGCCAGAGCCGGATCGACGTAGGTACCGAAGGCTGCGTGGAGTCGTCGTCGCTCGGCCAGTCCGGCCTGCATGCGGTTGAAGGAGGCTGCCAGCGCACCGAGGTCGTCGTCCTGCACCACCGGCAGGCGCTGGGTGTAGTCGCCGGCGGCGACCCGTTCGGTTCCTGAGGCGAGGTCGCGGATCGGGCGCAGGGATTGTGCAAACACGGCGCCGACGGTGAACGGCACTCCGACGACCACGGTCATCGCACCCCCGATCGCGGCGAAGAGGACGGGCTGATCCCGGGCCCGGTCGAACACGGCCGCCAGCATCGCGCCGCACACGGTGAACGTGAACACGGACGCGAGCAGCAGCACGCTGGACCACGAGGCGAACGTTGGGCGGGAGCGGGGCAGGTGGTCACCGATCGCGGTGTCCCCGGCGATCGCTGCCCTGGCCGGTCGCACGACTGCTTCGGCCGTGCTGTGCACACCAACCAAAGTGGTGGCCGTTCCTATCACCGCCCCCAGGACCGCGTACTGGATCAACTGCGTCCCGCCCGCCCCGGCGATCGCGCCGACAAGGACCGACAGCACGCCGTAAGGCACGGGGCCGGCCCACAGCATTCGGGGGACCCACCGCCGGGCATAGGTGTAGGTGGCCTCGAGGGCGCTCGCGCGATCGACCTGGTGGCCGGCCGCCCACAGCTCGGCGGGACGGAACTGCCGGCGCCCGGCAAGAGCGTTCGCGCAGCACCACACCAGCAAGACGACCACGGTGACCGCGGCCGCCTCGAGGTAGTGACCGGACCTCTCGACAGCGACAATGAGAAACGACCAGAGGAAGTAGGCCGGCAGCGTCAAGAAGAACACGATGGCCCAGACCACCCACATGTATCTCGCCCCATGCCGATCCCACGCCCACTGCCAGATGCGGTCCATGCAGGGGAGGTTAGACCTGCCCACCACCTCGCCATCGGGTCTCGATGGTCCAGATCGGACGCCGCGTGCGATATGACGAGACAGCACCGAGCAGCGGTGACACCATATTGATGTGGACCCGGTGGGGTGGGGTTGACCACGACCGGGCTGTCGTGTTCCTCCTGCGGCACGCAGTTGTCGCCGGACTCATTGTTCTGCAACAAGTGCGGCGCACAGGTCGCTCACGCGAGTCGCTCGGCGGAGTACAAGCAAGTCACGGTCCTGTTCGCCGACGTGGTGCATTCGATGGACATCGCGAAGTCTGTCGGTCCCGAGCGACTGCGGGAGATCATGGCCGGGCTGGTTGATCGGGCCGCGGCGGTCGTGGGCCGCTACGGCGGCACCCTGGATAAGTTCACCGGCGACGGGATCATGGCCGTGTTCGGCGCACCCCTCGCCCTGGAGGACCACGCGATGCGGGCCTGTCGGGCCGCCCTGGACATCCACACGGTGATCGGTGATCTGGCCGATGAGGTCAGCCGCAAGGATGGTGTGGATCTTCAGCTGCGGATCGGTCTGAACTCGGGCCAGGTCATCGCCGGGGAGGTCGGCTCGGGTGGTGCCGGTTACACCGCGATCGGGGAACAAGTCGGCCTAGCGCAGCGTATGGAGTCGGTCGCACCGCCGGGTGGGGTGATGCTCAGCGCCTCCACCGCCCGGCTCGTCAAGGATGCCGCCCTACTTGGCGACCCGGAGCTGGTCCACATCAAGGGCAACGACCAGCCGGTGGCCGCCCAACGGCTGGCGGGCCTGCCAGACCGGGATCATCCCGCCGCCGGAACCGAGTCGGCTCTGGTCGGTCGACGTTGGCAGATGGCCGCCGCCGAGGGCCTGTTAGAGGCTGCCACCAAGGGCCAGGGCGCGGTGGTGACCGTGGTGGGCTCCCCTGGGATCGGCAAAAGCCGCCTGGTGCGCGAGATCACTGCGCTGGCCGCCGCCCAGGGTATCGAGGTGTTCACGGCGTTTTGCGAATCGCACGCCACCGATATTCCGTTCCACGCGGTGGCGCGGTTGCTGCGGGCCGCCACTGGTGTCCGTGATCTGGACGGCCCGGCAGCCCGCGCCCACGTCCGTGCCCGGGCCCCCGACGCCGACCCCGAAGACCTGGTGCTCTTCGAGGACCTGCTGGGCATCGCTGATCCCGAGGTGGAGTTGCCCAAGATCGACCCGGATGCCCGGCGGCGGCGGCTGACCGCCTTGGTCAACGCCGACTCACTGGCCCGAAAGTCTCCGGTGGTCTATGTCATTGAGGATGCGCACTGGATAGATGAGGTCAGCGAGTCGATGCTGGCCGAGTTCATGTCGGTGATCCCGCAGACCCCCTCGCTCGTGCTGATCACCCACCGCCCTGAGTACGCCGGGAGGCTCACACGGGTGCAGGGTGCCCAGACGATCGCCCTTGCCCCGCTGAGTGATCCGGAGACCGCCACACTGGTTGGCGAGCTGCTTGGATCGGACCCCTCGATCGGCGGGGTGGCCACCCTGATCGTCGAGAGGGCCGCCGGGAATCCGTTTTTCGCGGAGGAGATTGTGCGGGATCTGGCCGAGCGCGGTGTCCTGCAAGGGAACCGCAGCGCCTACGTCTCCACGGCGAATGTGGCCGAGGTCAGCATTCCCGCGACGGTGCAGGCCACCATCGCCGCCCGCATCGACCGCCTGGACCCGGGGGCCAAACGCACCCTGAGCGCTGCGGCGGTCATCGGATCACGTTTCAGCCGAGGCCTGCTCGAAACAGTGGGCGTAGATCCCGTCCTGGAAGACCTGGTGGGGGCTCAGTTCCTGGATCAGGTCACCTTCACGCGACAACCCGAGTATGTGTTCCACCACCCGCTGATCCGCACCGTGGCTTACGAGTCCCAGCTGAAATCCGATCGCGGTGAGTGGCATCGGCGGCTGGCCGCCGCCATTGAGGCGCGTGGAACACCCGATTCGGACGCGGCGCTGATCGCCGAACACGTGGAGGCCACCGGTGATCTGCACGCCGCCTACGGGTGGCACATACGGGCCGCAACGTGGGCGACGAACCGTGACATCAACGCGGCATGGCTGAGTTGGGAGCGTGCCCAAAGGATCGCCGACGCCCTACCCGCCGAGCACCCCAACCGAGCAGGCATGCGCATCGCCCCGCGCACCATGTTGTGCGGGATCGCCTGGCGAGTCCACGCGAACGTTGCCGGTGACCGCTTCGATGAATTGCGGGAGTTATGCACCGCCGCCGGGGACAAGACGTCGCTGGCTATTGCCATGGCGGGGCTGGCGATGGATCACGCGTTTCAGGACCGGATGCGCGAGGCGTCGCAGCTGGCATCGGAAGCGATGGCCCTCATCGAGTCGGTCGGCGATGAGACCTTGACGGTGGGGCTGGCCCCCATGGCCATCTGGGCCAAGACCGAGAGCGCCGAGTGGAGTGATGTGCTGCGGTGGTCGCAGAGGGTCATCGACCTGGCTGACGGTGATCCGTCTAAAGGCGACTTCATTTTCGGGTCTCCGTTAGCAGCCGCCTTCGCCACGCGGGCTCTGGCCGGTTGGAGCCTGGGTCGTCCCGGATGGCGCGACGACATGCCCCTCGCCCTCGCCATGGCCCGCAGCGCCGACTCGATGTCCTACGCCACGGTCGTCGGCGTCGTCTACACGGTGGGCATACCGTATGGCGTGCTGAAGCCCGACGATCGCGCGGTGCGCGAGATCGAGCATGCCGTGCACAATTCCGAACGATCCGGTGATGACCTCGCGCTGTCGAACGCCCGGGTAGCGCTGGGCTTTGCGCTGGTGCACCGCCAAACAGTTACCGAGCGTGACCGGGGACGGCAGCTCCTAGCCGAGGTCGGCGACATGTTCCTGCGTCGGGGACACAACCTGTGCGATTTACAGATTGTCAACGTGTACTCCGCACGTGAGAAGGCTAGGCGTGGAGATCGCGATGGCGGGATACCGCTCATGCGCACAGCAGCCGACCATCTGTTCCGTGAGGGACGGCTGCTGGCGTGGGGCGTTCCAACGACGGGTGTTCTGGTGGAGACACTGCTCGACCGCGGGGCCGATGGTGATGTGGCCGAAGCCGAGGCGGCGATCGAGCGGTTGGCGGCAGTGCAGACCGACCCGGGTTTCGTCCTGCGCGACATCTGGCTGCTGCGGCTACGGGCTCTTCTGGCCCGCGCTCAGGGCGACGAAGACGGATACCGGGACTATCGGGATCGCTATCGGAAGATGGCCACCGACTTGGGCTTTGAGGGGCACATGAAGTGGGCCGAGGCGATGACATGAACGGCGTTGCCCGGCAGGGGGCTTCACCCTCGGGGGTGGTCACGTTCCTCTTCACCGACATCGAAGGCTCGACTCGGCGGTGGGAGGCCGACCCGGCGGTGATGCGTGCCGCTCTGGCTGCTCACGACGAGGTTCTGCGTGAGGCGATCGAGGCCCACCAGGGCCTGGTGTTCAAGCACACCGGTGACGGGGTGTGCGCCGTCTTTACCTCGCCGAAGTCGGCGGTGGATGCCGCAGTCACCGCCCAGCAGGCACTGGAATTGCCGGTACGGATGGGGATTTCGACCGGGGAGGCCGAGCTGCGGGGGTCGGACTATTTCGGCGCGGTGCTCAACCGGGCGGCCCGGGTGATGGCCGCCGGTCACGGCGGCCAGATCCTGCTCGACGGCCTTACGGCGGGTCTGCTGCGTGGGGTGGACCTGATCGACCTAGGGTCGCGGCGGCTGCGGGACATCACCGACCCGGTGCAGGTGTTCCAGGTCTCTGCCCCGGGCCTGCGCACCGAGTTCCCTCCCCTGACAACCCAAGATCCGGCGTCGGGGAACCTGCGGGTCCCGACCACCAGCCTGATAGGGCGTGAGAAGGAACTCGGCGAGGTGGCCACTGCCCTCAAGGCCCATCAGGTGGTGACCCTGACCGGTCCTGGTGGGGTGGGCAAGACCCGCCTGGCCCTGGAGGTCGCCGCCCGCTCCGCCGAGGACTACCCCGACGGAGTATGGGTCATCGAGCTGGCCCCGGTCGCTGACCCGGCCGTGGTTCCCGAGGCCTTCGCCGCCGTCCTGGGGATCATCCAGCAGCCCGGCCTGAGTCTGGCCGAGAGCCTGGCCGCTGCGTTGGAGGGCCGCTCCCGGCTGCTTGTGGTCGATAACTGCGAACACGTCCTGGACGCCGCCGCCGAGATCATCGAGAACATCCTGTCCCGCTCGTCGACGGTGAGCATCCTGGCCACAAGCCGCGAGGGCCTACAGCTGGCCGACGAGCAACTCTGGCCGCTCCCCGCCCTGGACACTGACGGAGTCGAGTCGGCTGCGGTGAGCCTGTTCGTGGAACGTGCCCAAGCAGTAGCACCGGGCATCTCATGGGCCGACGATGCAGGTGCGGTGGTGGAGATCTGCCGACGCCTGGACGGGATTCCGTTGGCCATCGAGTTGGCCGCCTCACGCCTCCAGTCGATGACCGTTACCGAGGTACGCGATCGTCTCGATGACCGGTTCCGGCTGCTAGTGGGATCACGGCGCGGCCGAGAGCGCCACCACACCCTCCGCCACACCGTCCAGTGGTCTTACGACTTGCTCGACGACACCGAGAAGACACTTCTGACCCGGTGCTCGGTGTTCGCCGGTGGCTTCGACTTCCAAGCCGCCCACGCGGTGGCTGGTTCCGGTGACGACCTCGCCACTTTGGACCTCCTCGATGCCTTGGTCCGCAAGTCACTGCTGGTTGCCGACCGCTCATCGGGGCGGACCAGGTACGTGATGCTCGAGACCATCCGTCAGTTCGCCGAAGAGCAACTCGTGGCCTCTGGTGAGGCCGATGAGGCCCGTGCCGCCCATGCCCGCTACTTCGCCGGGCGTGAAACCGACATCATGGCCCTGTGGGACAGCCCCCGACAGGGCGAGGCCTACGCCTGGTTCACCGTCGAGCTGGCCAACCTGCGCACGGCATTTCGGTGGGCCGCCGATCATGGCGACGTCGACGTGGCTGCTCCTATTGCGATCTACGGGACGATCCTGGGCAATCAGGCCGGAAACTATGAGCTGATAGCCTGGGCCGAAGAGCTGATCGAGCCTGCCCGCGCCGTCGACCATCCCCGGTTGGGGGCTCTGTACGAGATGGCGTCGATGTGCTTTTTCGTTGGACGGATCGAGGCGGCTGTCGGGTACAGCGACGCGGGTCAGACGCTTCTCGGTAGCGGCCGGGACTACGAGCTGCCGTTCGGCGGCGAGGGCGTGCTTGGCGGTGCATACCTACTTATCGGGCAGCCCGAACGGCAGGTCGAGTGGTGCCGAGATCAGCTGGCACGGGGTCGCGACACCCACGCACTGACCCAAACACAACTTGTCGTGGCGCTGACCGCCGCCGGTGCTGTTAGCGAGGCGATGGCCGCCACCGAGGGTCTGATCGACGCAGCGGAAGCCACCCGCAACCCGTATGTGCTCTCATTCGCGCTTTTCGCTTACGGGTTTGCCTTCCGCGACGCCGATCCCGCCGCAGCACGGGAGGCCCTCCGTCGGGGGATGGTGCTCGCTGGGGACAGTGGCAACCGCTGGAGCGAAGCAAGCCTGGCGGTCGCCCTGTCCACCCTTGAGGCTGTCCACGGCGACACACTGGCCGCGCTCGACTACACCGGTGTGGCTATCCGCCACTTCGACGACGCAGGAAACACCAGCCAGGTCGGCGTCCCCCTAACTGTCCTGACTGCCCTGCTGGACCGGCTCGGACGCTACGAACCGGCGGCGGTCATCGCCGGTTTCGCCGTCGATCCCCTCAGCACGGCAAGCTTCCCAGCGATCACCACCACGATCACCCACCTGCGCGACGTCCTCGGCGACCAGGCCTACGAATCACTCGCCCGAAGGGGTAAGACGATGACGCCCGCTGAGATGGCGACCTACGCCTATGACCAGATCGACCAGGCCAGAGCAGAACTCAACGCCGTCTCGGAATAGACCACAAACAAGACACCGCGCCGGCCTAGCTTCGGTGAGTTCCAGGCGCCCAAACCCACACATCTACCCCAAGCTCGGCCTGGCCTCCCGGGTGCAGGTCGTCCAGGAAGCAGCCAGGCACATCGGACCCGCTGACCGGGACCGCTAGGAAATGAAACGGTTTGTGAGACAAACTGCGTATGAAACGACGTGAGACAAATCGAAGTGATGCAGGTCAGAAGACCGCGATATGAAACGGAATTTGAGAACCTGATATGGAGGCCAGTTTGTCAAGAGGGCAGGTGAAAGCCGCCCCGACGGTCGCCGGGGCGGCTTTCGTTTGACTGGGCTCGGTGATGGCCTCGACGGTCGTTGCTCACGACGGTGGTGTCAGGCTGATATGCGCGGGTTGGGTACCGCAGGACGATGTTCGGATGTGAACGGTACTGCTGTCTACAGTCGAGCGTCACCGGCATTGATGTGTGTTAATCATGCTGTGGCTCATAGGTTCTCCGCAGGTTCGTTCACTCACCGCGTCGCTGCTTGATCAGCCGGTCCCAGTCAAGTTTAGGCCTGCGCCGCTACTGCAGGGTGGCCAGAGACCAGCACCAGCCAGCCAGCTCGCGGGCGATGGCGACGTTGGCCACGCTCGGGTTCTTCCCGCGGTCGATGAAGCTCTGCCAGCGCTTGTTAAGACGTCGGTTGCCGGTATGGCCGCGGGCCCGAAGGGCGGGATCGACCTTGGCCCAACGGGCCCGCAGTGTCGGCCCGCAGGTGCTGTAGGACTTGCGGTGATGCCAGGCCGACTCGATCAGCAGGCGCCGCACGTGGGTGTTGCCGGCCTTGGTGATCGAGCCCTGCACCCGGGAGCCCCCCGAGGAGTGTTCGGAGGGCACCAGACCGACGTAGGCGCCGATCGAGGACCCGGTGAACCGCGACCAGTCACCGATCTCCACGGTCAGCGCCAGGCCGGTCAGGGCCGAGATGCCGCGCAGGCAGCCCAGCCGGTTGACCGGGTCGGCGAACCGCGGCGATGCAGCGACCACCAGAATCTGCTCATCGAGGCGATCTCTTGCTGCGGTGGCCGCCAGGACGGCGTCGAAGCTGTAGTCGAACGCAGCTTTGAGGTGGACGTCGTCGAAACGCTGTCGACGCAACCATTCCTCGTGCTTGCACGTCCACGGTGTCCCGCCCGAATAGACGATCCCCTGCCGCAGCAGCAATTTCGACAATCGATGCCGGACCCGCATTAAATCGGCGCGGGCGTCTTCGCGGGCCCGCACCAGATCGCGGACCGCCTCGATCTCACGCTCGGGCACCGTCACTGCGGTGATCTCACCGAGCCGCAACAGCCGGGCCAGATGCGCGGCATCGCGGGCATCTTGATCCGATCCCCGGACGGGCGCTGCAGCTTCGAGGGAGCGGCGACCAGGCACACCATCCCGGCCGCGCTGATCGCCCGCGCCAACCCGAAGCCGGTCGGGCCCGCTTCATAGGTCACCCGCACCGGCGCGCGCAGCTGGCCCAGCCAACCCAGGACCTGGCCGTAGTCCGGACACAACCGTGCCCGAGCGATCTTGCCTGTTTCTTCGTCGATGCCATGCGCGACAACCGAAAGCGCATGCACGTCCAACCCGACACTCGTACCCTGAACAATCACCGGAGGCCTCCTGATCTGCAAATGTGGCTCTACCAGCGTGAGTGTTCACCCACGCCGGCAACCCACGAATCCTTTTGCAGCACGAGGCCTTCGGCCTCAGAGCTAGCCCCCATACCGTCTACAGGTGCTCCTAACATGCGCTCGGCGTCAAGGACAAAGGCAACGGGCACACGAACGTGCTGCACCGGTTGTGGCTCGACCTGTTTCACGGGGATGCGATCAACTTCCGGGCGGTCGTGCTCAGCGTGACGGTGGTGGTGGTGGTGGTGGCGGCGGTCGTGTTGCGTCGACTGGTGACGCGCGACGGCTGGCCGCAACCCGGACGGGACTACTACCGACGGAAACGAGCCGCCGGCAAGAGCCACCGCGAAGCCGTGCGCTGCCTCAAACGACGAATCTCCGAAAGCGTCTACCGACAACTCATGCGCGACGCAGACACTTCGACAGGGGCAGGCCCGGCGGGACGCACGGGGGCGACTACAACATCCAGCGCGGCCGGCTCACACCCCATCACCAGCACTTCGGACAGGCGCCGTCTAGTCGTCGAGCTTGAACAGGCGACGCGCGTTGCGGTAGCCGATCGCCTCGCGGTCGTTCTCGCCGATCTCGCACGCGTCGAACCAGTCCGACGCTTCCCTCATCGACTCGAATGGATGGTCGGTGGAGAACAGCACGCGTTCGGTCCCCAACTCCGCCATGGCATTGCGCATCGCGATCGTTCGGAAGTTACCGCTGGTGGTCACGAAGAAGTTGCTCCGCAGATAGTCGATGAAGGGGCGCTTCGCCGGTACGCCCATCGGGTTCTTCCCGTCGGTGGAAGCCCAGCGCGACGTTCGCCAGATGTTGTACGGCAGTAGCTCGCCGAGGTGTCCGAGCACGACCTGAAGGCGCGGGTAGTCGTCGAACAGGCCTGAACCGATGAGTCGCAGTGCGTGGCCGGCGGTTTCGACGGAGAACTGCCACGCCGGACCCATCAACCACGGATGGCCTTCGATGATGAGGCTCTGGCTCGGCAGCGGGTTACGTGGATGAAGGTAGAACGGCACATCGAGATCCTCGACGGCGGCCCAGAACTGACGGTATTGCGGAAGATCGTAATACGTTGCGTTGTCGTCGCTTCCGATCTGCGAGAAGCCGTTGACGAGGGCTCCGACGAATCCGAGATCGCGAACCGCGCGGGTGAGCTCCTGTGCGGCCGCCTCAGGGTCCTGCAGCGGAACTGCGGCGAACGCCCCGAATCGGTCGGGGTGCCGGGCGACATGTTCGGCGAGTTCGTCATTCGAGCGCTTCGCAAGCTGTATCGCGACGCGAGTGTCGGTTCGCGACTGCACGGCCGGGGCGTTGAGCGAGAGAATCGAGTAGTCGATTCCGCACTCGTTCATGGTCTGCAGGCGACGGTCTTGCACATCGAGGAGTTCGCTCTTGCGGGTCGGCCAGATGTCGGCGCTGAAGTACTCCTGCGAATCTCCGATTGTCTCCTCGGTCGCGAAGTGTTCCTCGAGCGCGACTTTGTTCCTCATCAGGCGGCATCCCTCAGGGTTTGGGTGTGAGACGGTCGGAATAGATCACGCCGTCCTTCATGACGAGCAACAGCTTCTCGTCCGGGTTGCACAGGACTCGGGCGTCGCGCAGCGGATCTCCGTCGACCACCAGAAGGTCGGCGAATGCACCCTGCTTGATCGTCCCGAGCAGCCCCGGCATCATGAGTAGCTCGGCATTGACGGCGGTGGCCGACCGAACGATGTTGCGGGCCTCGTCCAAGTCCGAGCGGATCTCCAGTTCCCGCAGTTGACACCGCCGCGCTTCCGGGCCCCACAGGTCGGTGCCGAGGGCGATGGGCACGCCGTGCTTGCGCGCCCAACCGTAGACGGCCCTGCCCCGGTCGATGGTCTCGGTGATGTTGTGCACGATGGTTTCGGAAAGGCCTGTCTCGCCGGCACTTTCGACGCGCTGCAGCAGAGATATGAAGGTCGGATCGAAGAAGGCCGCATGCTCGGCCATCATCGCGACGGTCTCCTCGGTGACGAAGTTCGCGTGCTCGATGGACCGCACGCCGGCCTGCAGGCAGCGGCGCACCCCCGCGTCGGTGTACACGTGCACCATGACGTAGGTGTCGCGGGCAGCGGCTTCCTCGACCGCCGCCTCGATCTCGGCGCGGGAGAACTCGTAGCGGGTGGCGTGCGACTTCGACGGGAACACCACCCCACCGGATGCGAACAGCTTCAGCTGTGTCGCACCGAGTCGCAG
>Ga0315288_10007219_pt1 | contig 14090 bp, 20 predicted proteins | sample YL17G11_20_MG_FD_203454 | JGI IMG/M metagenome (GOLD analysis project Ga0315288, IMG submission 203454) | Sediment microbial communities from Yellowstone Lake, YNP, Wyoming, USA - YL17G11_20 | ecosystem: Environmental > Aquatic > Freshwater > Lake > Sediment | place: USA: Wyoming | collected... | reverse complement strand
ATAGCAACAGCTCATCACTGCATTGTTGGACACAGAATTGCGATCACAATCTCAGCTACAGGCGAACCAAGCTTGGGACTAGAAGATCTTCCAGCTAGTGTTGGACAGGAAGTTGAATACGTCACCTACAGAGACTGGACCGAGTGGTCTAACCAAACGGTTCACACTAGTGCATCTCTTACAAGACATCTAGGTGTCGTTACTCGTTTTGATGAAGAACATGACGTAGCAATCATGAGAGCCCCAGAAGAGTCGGAGAACTGGCTTACAATGAGCACAGGTCTTCCACGTATTGGCGAACGCGTATACAGTGTATCTCAGCCCGGAAGCCTTAGATGGATGCTTTCTGAGGGCATTGTGGCTCAGCTTGAAGACATTGAAGGGCATACCTTCATCATGGCAACAGCACCGGTATACTTTGGATCATCTGGTGGGCCGCTTATCAACAATCAGGGTCTCGTGGTAGGAGTAACCAACTCCATTGCCTACAGACAGCCAAACTTTGGACTGTTTGTTCCAATTGTTCGTGTCTTGTCTTTGTTCCCAACTCCAACACAACACACTCGTCACTAATACTTAACAGTGTGAAATCTCCTCTACATCTCTTCATTGAACAACTAGTTGAAAAAGAACTTGAAGAAGCTATGGCTCTGTCAATGGGCGGTGGTTCTTTACAATCCTCTGGACAAGTTTCTGGCACGGGTGGTTCTGCTCTTGGTATGGACATGACAGCAGCTCACAAGAAGCTCTGGTCAGGTGACAAGCCAATCAAGAAGAGTGTGAAGAAAGAGTCAAATCTCTTTAAGGGTCCAAGAGATGTTGAACCAGCAGAGGACGACATGAATGCTCCAAAGGAATATCCTGCCTTTGGTGGAGATCCCAATATCATTCAAGGTATGATGGGTGTTGACAGTCACTACAACTACCCACCTGCACATCTCAATCCAGAACTAGTGAATGCTCTAGCTGGAGATGTTAAACGTAGAGGTAGAACAGTAAGTGATAACTTGGATGAAGAGGCTATTCCATTTACACAAGCAATTAAACAAAAACTAGCGCTTTGGGTGAAAAAAAGCAAGACAACTAAGTTAGTACTCTATAATCCAGCCACCAATTCTATTTTGGCGCACATTGACATATGGAATTATGAAGGTTGTGGACATATGATAACAGCATCGGTAGCAGATCACGGATATGGTCCATTAATGTATGATATCGCTATGTCATATGTTTATCCCGAAGCTGTTATCCCTGATCGTAGTAGTGTTTCGCCGTCAGCTAGAAACGTTTGGAAATATTACTTTGAAAACAGGAAAAATGAACTTGTAATAAAGAAATTACCTATTGATTGTGGAGTACCGTGGAAAGCTGAAAAAGATCCATACTTGAATAACAGTTACACTATCAAACAACCACTGGATTTTTCTAAATTGATTGACAATCACTTAAAATCAAAGAGTGATCTTGGAAATATTGGTAAGCGTGCCACAGAAAAGTTCATATATGCTACAAGACACGGAAATTCAACCGAAGAAACAAATGAAAACGTCTTAGACCAACAGGGTCAAACAAAGGCTCCGTCTACAAGATCACCGTATGGTCAGACCTATCTCCAGAAGGATGACCCACAGAGAAAAAGAGAGATGGCCATTCTCCAAAAGGTTAAGAAGAATCTTGACAAGAAAGCTTACACTCTCCACGATCCACCTTCAATGGGAATCTCTATAACAAATCCTAAATTGAAGGATCGTAAGTAATCAGTAAATAACCATATTCCTACAGACTATCATGTAACAACGCATGGCACTGTTTGAACACATATGGTCTCGTGTCAAGAGTTGGTTTCATGATGAAGATGAAATGACCCTAGATGACAAGTTGGCTATATTACATCCCGGAGATATGATAAGTATCAAGTTTAGAGACCTGGGTAAACTAGGTTTCCTTGATCCCGCTGCATATGCGTCATCTAGATTTGATGCCGAAGACTTCAAGACAAGACTCCTACAGGGACAAGTAACAGCTGTAAATGCAGTGAGTGAACTTGATGGGTTCATGTATTTTGAGTTACAGGTTGTTAAGCTTAATGGCACCGTTCGCAAGTATGTGCTAATTGAAGATGAAGTAGAAGAACTAGAGTTCCTAACCAGCAAACACACAGATGGAGACTAACGCGTGACCAAGATGTTTATCAATCAACAGGACATGGAAAAGATTGCCCTTGTCCTAGCAGAGATTCATGGCTGTAATCCTGATGATGCCTACATGAATCCAGGCAAGTGGCTCACAACTGAGGACACAACCGCAGAGGAAGTCTTTGTTGTTCCAGAATTCAAACCAAAAGCTTTTCCGCAGCAAGCAAAGAAGTAACTGTGAAACAGTATCTTGAAATGCTCCGTCACATCAAGGAGAACGGAGAACTTATCTCAAATGGCAGAACCAAGGAAGGCTACTATAGTGTCTTTGGTTACCAGAACCGTTACAACCTTAGAGAAGGATTCCCTCTCTTGACAACCAAGAAGATGTTCACAAAGGGCATTACCCACGAACTCTTGTGGTTCTTGAAGGGTGATACCAACGTCAAGTATCTCCAAGATAATGGAGTGAAGATCTGGGATGACTGGGCAACAGCTGAACAGACAGCTAAGTTCGGTAGACCAGTTGGAGAGCTTGGACCTGTCTATGGCGCTTTGTGGCGTAGGTGGGAAGCTCCTAAGTCTGAGGAAAACTTGTATGGAGAGTTTAGAGCTGCTGTTGCGGAATCCCCGGATGAATTTGGAGTCGGTTCGTTTTCTAGCTGGGCTATACGTCATAGAAATCAAAGCATTGACCAAATTGGTAGAGCTATTGAACGCATCAAGACCAACCCAAGCTGTCGTAGGTTGATTGTCACAGGCTGGAATCCGGCAACATGTGATCAAGTAGCTTTGCCTCCGTGTCACACACTGTTTCAGTTTCGTGTATCTCATAAGGGATCAAGACTGAACTGTCAGCTTTACCAACGTAGCGCCGACGTATTTCTTGGAGTGCCCTTCAACATTGCCAGCTATGCTCTGCTTACTCACATGGTAGCCCATGTTACTGGTCTAGAGATTGGAGAGTTCATTCACACCTTCGGTGATCTTCACATCTACGAGAATCACATGGAGCAAGTTGACCTACAGCTTTCCAGAGAACCAATGAGTCTTCCCAAGCTCTGGCTAAATCCAGAGGTGAAAGACATTGATAGTTTCAAGTTTGAAGATATTCGTATTGAGGGATATCAGTCGCATCCCTCAATCAAGGGAGATGTAGCAGTATAATGGCGTATTTTCACTCACCTAAACCTGATACCAACGCGACCAACACGTATCTCCAGAAAGAGCTCGTGAAGCTCATGGTTGCTTACCAGAAGCTTGAACAACAGGCTTTTTGTGAGCATGATTGGGAGTGTCGTGTTGAACGTGATTGGGATGGTCATCGTAGTGACAGTCATGAGATATGGTTCTGTAAGAAGTGTAAAACTGGAGACAGATAATGATTAAGAATGTAGCTATATTGGGTCTTGGACATATTGGTAAGCATATACAGTATAGTCTTCTCGGTGACGAGAGATTAGCTGTTACAGCTTTTGACCTAACAACCGGTCATGACTTGTCAGATCCAGGAGTTCTAGATACGATTGCTAAAGCAAATGACGCTATCATTGCTGCTACGCCATTCTTCTTGAATCGTCCCATTGCCTTTGCTTGCTACAACCACAACACAGCTTACTTTGATCTTACAGAGAGTAATGAAGTAGCTCAGTATATCAACAACCTACATGCCAAGGCTCCGATGGTGTCTCAGTGTGGTCTAGCTCCTGGTATGGTTAGTATCATTGCCAGTTACATGACCCAGAAGTTCCAGGAAGTCAAGAGTATTGCTATCAGGGTTGGAGCTCTTCCCAAGTCTCCAAACAACCGAATGGGTTATAATCTTACCTGGAACACAGAAGGGCTCATAAACGAGTATATCCACCCCTGTAAAGCTGTTGTTGGTGGTAAGCTTACTCTGGTGTCTCCTCTGGAAGATCTAGAGAACGTTGTAATCAATGGAGTTCAACTTGAAGCCGCTAACACTAGTGGTGGTATTGGTAGTTTGGCTGAAACGTGGACAGGTAAGTGTGAATCTGTTACCTACAAGACCTTGAGATATCCTGGACACTGGAATCACATGAAGTTCCTTAAGGATGACTTGGGACTCAAAGAGAACTTCCAGACTTACGTTGACCTGTTCAACAAGAATGTTCCAATCACGGATCTAGACCGAGTATTCATCTTGATCAAGGTCACGGGAGTTGCAGATGGACGCCTACAAGAAAGTGTCTACAGTAAGGTCATTGAACGTGGTGACACTGGTACAGCAATACAGATTTCAACAGCTTCTGGCGTTCTCGCTGTTGTAGATGCTTGGGTAAAAGGACACCTAGATGGACTCACAGGTTTAGTAAAGCAAGAAGACATTCCATTCTTGCCTATTCTGCGCGGTAGATATTCTGCTTGTTACAAAGGTTGGTAATCAAATGTTTCTTTCAATGTGCGTGTGCGTGTTTACTATGATTGTTGTTGTGCCTGTGTGCATGGTGCTTATAGCACACAAGGAAGCAAAAGAAAGAATAGTCTTTATATCGGAATTCATGACTGTCATCATGAATTATGAACTCAAAGACATGTCTCTTTTTACTGTTAGCTCTAGCTGCTTGTGCTCCTGAACAACATGGATGGCCCAGCATCTCTAATGGTTCAGATGCCGGTGATGCAGATACCGGACCCAGAATTCAACCCTCTGACGCAGCTGTGTCAACCACTGACAATGCTTATCTCTGCACCTGTAGAATCCAAGTTCCCTTGAACTGTATCAATGGGTGTGGAACGATTGGAACAGGGACAGGAACAACTCCGGACCAGTTCTGTGACTTCGGTTACAGGAACGCAATTGTTTGTTTGCCATCTCTTGGTCATCCTCCAACTAACGCTGATCTAGAAGCTGACTGTTCTGGAAGAGTTCAGACAGCTATCAGAGAGGGTTTGAGAGTTGGCTATAATGGTTGCACTGGCGAATCCCCTCATCTTGGGGTTTGTGACATTCGTTTTGGATGTTCTGCCCTACATGAAGATGGAATGGCATACACGGTTTCAAGATCATACTGCGAGGGTTCATGCGCTCCCGTAGCTTTAGTTTCAACTCCTGGAGCTGCTGGAGGCTACAACTTCGGTCATGCCTCGTATGTTCCAGCTACTTTACAAGCACATTGTAGCACTCCAAGAGCTGACACAGTTCCAGTTTGTGGACAACTTCTCTAAGAGGAATCAAATGTCAATCGTTGAACACCCCGTCAAGTTTGAATACAAAGAATGCGCAGAGTGTCATGAAGAGACTCTGGTAACCGACATGGACCCATATTATACTGAGCTGTGTAAGTACTGCGTAAAAGAGATGGAACATGCTTAACCTAAAGTGCGATCACTGTAAAGAGCCGATTGTGTTTGGTGGCGCCTTTGTTGATGGCGACAAGATCTGGCACAACGAATCAACCTCACAGAATTGTGCTCGGGCAGCGCACATGGCAGAACAGGGATATCCCTTTCAGTGTCCAAAGTGTGATGGTAGAGGACAGGAACAAGTCGGTTGGGACGAGTTCTTTGAGTGCTATGTTTGTCTTGGAAGAGGCTTTCTAAAGAAGGAAGCCATTAAACTCTCTGAAGGAGTTTGGAAAGCAGCATTTTAATGCCAATTGTAGATGCGAGAGCAATTTCATATGACAACATGAAGCAATTTGCTTTAGGTCAACCGGTTCAACTTCAAACTCAACACGGTGGAGAGGTTCAACCTCACGAAGCTGTGTGGATCATCAGTATCACAGATCACGATCTTCCAAAGATTTTCAATGACGGTGACAGAGTTCTGACTCTTGTTTTCTCAGATATTGAACCAATGGACCCTAAGTTTGTTCCACCAGTTGACAGTCACTACATGACCGAAGCTATGGCTGGTCAAGTTCTGGACTTCATTGAGAGAGCTCAACAGTCACCAGACAAGATCATGTTGCTTGTGAACTGTCGTCATGGAATGTGTCGTTCTGGAGCTGTTGTTTCCTTTGTTGGAAACGTTTGTGGCTTAGGATACTGGAACACCGAGAGACGCAATCCGCAGATTGTTCCCAATCACTGGAATCAACTGTTGTTGTTCAAAGAGTATTTCAAGCGACAGTTTGGAGCAAAGTAATGTCCAGCGGACAAGCTTGGTGGGCAGAGAAAGAAGCTGAAAAGGAACAGCGTGATCTTGATGAACTCAAGAAGAAACATGCCATTCCGGGTGACAAGAGACCAACTCTAAGCAAATATAATGCTCAAGAAAGAGAGCTTCATACACAGAGCACCGAGTATCCAAAACTGAATGGGATCTTGTGTGACAGGTGTCGTGTTGAGCTCTATGACACAACCGGTATTGTGTTAGATGTTGGGTTAACTGGTTCCAGTATCAACTATAACCAAAGAATCTGCACTCTACAATTTCCACAGATTGAAGTTGAGTGTCATGTCTGTAAGTTTCAAGGGTTACGCATAGCCTAGATCTTGATGAACTTGTGAACCTTTGGAGAGAAGTAGCTGGCGTTTGCCACCTTCACTGTCAAGTTCTTCAACGGCTTATACACTGTGTTCTCGTGTGTATGCCCAGCTAACACCGTTAGCTTCTTTTCTTTCCTGATACTCATAAACTCAACCAGAGCATCTCCCAGAGCTTTACTGGTGAAGTGAGGTAAGAGGTTGTCGGTCATTGGTTTTCCTCCATGATCACAGGATTCTGCAAAGGGAGGAACGTGAACACAGAGAATTACCTCTTCAAAGTCCCTGAAAGCATTGGAGAGCTTCATGATGATCTGTTGAGTGCACAAGTCAGCTAGCTCGCGAAGCTTCTCAAAGCGTTGTTCTTTACTCAACCACGCGATGTCTCCAATCAGGATGTAGTCAGGAGCCATAAGCACTCCGTCCAAGAGCCCCAGAGACCGCAGAGAGCCCGCTCTACCATCCCACCAGTTCTCGTTACCTACAATACACGTCGTGTCATTCAAACGAATATAGTCAATTCGGGTAAGCCAGTGAATGTCAACCGGAAGGTTGTTGATCATGTTCTGGGTGACTGTTGCTATGTCAGATTTGTAGAAGTCATGGTTTCCAAGCACAAAGTAGATTGGAACCTTAATTTGCTTGTGCAGTTCTGTGAGAAATGAAATTGTTGAATCAGATTCAGCAATGTCTCCCGTCAGAATCAGACCTATACAGTCATCCTCATGGGTTATTTCCTTACAGAACTTCTTGATTCTCTTTGCCGTTGTGAGATTGAAGTGCGTATCGCTTGACCAAGCTAGCAATTTGTGGTTCATATTGTTAATCATATGTTACATAGTTCTGGACTGATCAACGGATCGTTACAAACAGGAAACAAATGAAATTATCGTTAATTGCAGCAATGGATGAAAAAAGGGGTATCGGCAAGGACAACAAGCTTCCGGGTTGGAAGGCTCCTGGAGACCTAAAGAGGTTCAAGGCTCTTACCACAGGCAAGGTTGTTGTTATGGGAAGGAAGACCTTTGAATCCATCCGAGCAATGACTCCACCTGAGAAGGAAGTACTTCCAGATCGTGTCAAGATTGTTATCTCCACAACAATGGAGCCATCGGGAGACAAGTTGATTGTCGTTGACAGTCTGGAGTTTGCTATCCACTTCGCAAAGGCTATGATCCAGAAATTCTCAATGCCAGAAGAGATCATGGTAATTGGCGGCGGGCAAGTCTATCTTGCAGCTCTGCCTCTTGCAACCACGCTTCACCTGACAATGGTCAAGGGTGAGTTTGAGAGCGACACCTTCTTCCCGGATTTCCAGAGCTCTGGCAGATGGACACTTGGAGCTACCGAAGACTTTGAGACACACTCGTTTCACACCTATGACGTAGCTGTCCCTGTTGTTGAAGAGCCAGTCAAGTAACTAAATGAGATCCGTCACAAGCCCACTTCGCTATCCTGGTGGAAAACAACGCCTCGTCAAGCAAATAGCCGAGCACCTTCCAAAAGAAGACTTCTGGGAGTATCGTGAGCCATTTGTTGGTGGGGCTTCCGTGTTCTTTCACCTGCGAAAGCTTGGAAAGGGACGGACATTCTGGTTGAATGACCTGTTTGAACCCGTAGCTAACTTCTGGAAACAGGTGTCTCTGAATCCACAAGAAGTTATTGGTTATATCAAGGCATTCCGTACGGATCAACCCAATGGCGCCAAGCTCTTTCAGGGGATGAAGGACTTCTATCGTGACTGTCCCAAGGAACAACACGAAGATGACTTAGCAGCTGCATTCTTCATTGTCAACCGCCTTAGTTTCAGTGGACTAGGATTCAGTGGAGGATTCTCTCAAGCATCGTATGATGGAAGATTCAATGACACCCACATTGACATGATCTTGAGGTGTTCTAATTACATGCTTGGATGTGATGTAACCAACTTTGACTACAACGTCTTGTTGGAAGCTCCAAGTATGCATCCAGGAAAAGATGTCTTCATCTTCTTAGATCCGCCCTATGACATAGACTCTAGTAACCTCTATGGACACAAGGGGAATACTCACAAAACGTTTGACCATGTAAAGTTTGCACAGGACTGTGAAAGGTGCGAACACAAGTGGCTCATCACCTATAACGACAGTCAAGAAATTCGTGATTTGTTTAAGGGGTTTGCTCGTATCGTTGAGGTACCTGTGACCTACAACATGAATTCAAAAAACAAGAAAACCTCTGAGCTGATTATAACGAATTACTAGGGATGACCCGCTACCTTGTTCTCACCAGCCTTGAGTTTGTCAAGTTGGTTTTGAATACTGGTGAAAGATGCTAAGAGGGTCTTTGCCATTGTCATGACGATAGTCTTCTTGGTTCCTAGGAACTTCACAATCTGACCAAGTAGTGCTGTAACCGGTGCAACGTCAATTCCATCAATAATATCAGTTATAGGTCCAAGACTGGTCTTTACCATCTGTTTCTTCTCTAGATCAGCAAACAGTTGAGGATTGATTGTGGCATTGATCTTGGTCTCAAGGTTGTTGAGATTCTTCAAGAGTTCATCAAGAAGTGGCTGTGACACTTCCTTGGTCAAGTCGGCAATAGAATGCTCAAACTCTGAGCGTAGTCTAAGAATTGCCTTGCTAAGTCTGAAGAAGAACTTGTTATGGGTCTTGAAGCGCTCTGAAGTCAAAGGGTCAAGAACTTTCTTGGTTGGTTTAGCTGTTGACTTCATATATGCAACTGATCTCTTGAAGACATCAAGTTCTCCATTGATATACTCCTTGAGATCTGTTTCTGAGATCATTCCAATGATACGACTGTACTTCTCAAAGGAGTGACTTATCTCTTCTTCTTCTGTCCATGAGTTTGGCGTATAGAGAATGGAACCAGCATCTAAGTCAATTGACAGTCTCTTGGCACCAGCATCGTTACGATACCTAAACTTGACCAAGGGTTGAAAACCCTTTGGAAGACTGCTCTTGGGATCGGCTTCAACGTATGCGACAAGGTTGTTACCTCCGTCATATTCAAACTTCAACTTCTTGACATTCTTACGAATATACTCAAACCAACCAGGATTCATGATCTTCTGGGCGCTAGCTTTCAACAGTGTCGGAATGTCGTCTTGCTCAACAAAGCGAAACACCATGATCAAGAATGGGTCAATAACTCCAGGGCTGGTGAACGTCTTGTTCTTGAGACTTGGAATCACTCTCTTCATGAACAAGTTCAAACTGGATGCAATGTCGGTGCCTGCCTTGGCAATAGCTGCATCAAGACCTAAACCAAACAAGAGATTGAGCTTAGCGTTGATCTTCTGTGGAGAAGCGCTTTCTAGCTGAGAAGAGTCGTCCTTGAGGGAGAAGTCAATATCATGTCTTCTGCCATCCTTGAAGTCAATAGCCACCTTTACGTCAAGCTTCATAGCTTGTTCGGATTCAGCTGCTGAATTGGTAACAACAACGTCAACCTTGTCAACTGTGTTGTTACTCATCAAGGCTGTTAGGGTCTTGAAGGCATTAGCAAACTTTGGAACACGAGCTATGATTGTCATCGTGTTAGCAATTTGGTTCAGAACCATAGGGTTGGTATCAAAGCCAGGGTCTGCAACGAAACTGTTGATCAACTTCTCGTTCTTGAGCTTGCCAATAGTAGCAAAGAAGTGAATCTGGTCTCCCTGGTCTTGTGGGCTGAGAGCCTTGAGATCTGTGTTTGGAGACCTGTTGAACGTACGATGCATTATACCGCCAACGTTGGTTGCAGTATATCCAAGTGTTGTCTTGGTCCCTGATATCTTACCATTGCTAGCAATGATGTAGTCCTTCATTGCCAACACAGTATCTTTGTCAACACGACCTTCTAGAAGGTATTCTGAAACACACATGGTGAAAATGAGCTCATAGATGTCACCAGCGTTGAGAGCTTCTTTGTTGTCTCTGAACTGCCCCGTCTTTGACATACTCCCAACAGACACAAAGGCATTGACAGCAATGATTTTGTCTGTTCTTGGATCAGTAGCAACAGGTGGATTCTTGATGAGTTTGTTGAGAACGTTGTTTCCAGTTCTCTTGACATCAATGTAGAGTCTTCCAGCAGGCATTTCCTTTGGATGAAACAGTGTTGGAACATAACCAGATTTAGCTGCATTGCCGATTGCAGCATGAATGTTTGGTTGGTTTGGTGTTAGATACACATAGGCATTGAGCGGAACGATTTTGAGTTTTGAAAAGGTTGTTGGAGGTGGAGACGTTGCCTCTCCACGCTTTGCCGGCTTCTGTTGTTGAATGACAACTTCAATCGTAACACTTTCAACAGCAATGGGCTTGTTTGCGTCCGAGAGTAGTTTTACCAATCCACTAGAATAGTCAGTGGCTCCTCTGTCCAAGTGTGCTTGATAGGAATCCTGTGACATGGTTGCTTCCTTGAGCAACCGACTTTCCTTGAGCATGAAGTTTGAAACTACTTCTTGAGTTACCTCGTCAAGCACTTTCAAAACACTTGGGTTTTCTGCTTTCAAAACACTTAGGTTTTCTGTCATTGATAATCCTTCCATTAAATAGGGGTCAGGGTATTGCGTTAACAACCAAATGTCTATGGTCTAAACTCTACCAGAGGTAGAAACACAATGCCAACTTTTATTGAACTAGGGGAACGAATCGGAAAGCTTTTGGAAGAAAAGAATGCTGCTTATGGCAATTCTTTTGACGACGCTGGAGACTTTCTCAAACTCCTGTACCCAAATGGAGTTCAACCAGAGCAGATGAACGACATGCTCTGCATGGCTCGTATTTTTGACAAGATGAAGCGAATTGCTACAAACAAAGATGCTTTTGGTGAATCACCATATCAGGATATTGCCGGATACGCTATTCTTGGACTGAGAAGGGTTGAAGCGGAGAAAGAAAAGCAACCACCAACAGTTATTAACATTCAACAGTCATTCGGTCCATATGGTCCAATCGGTCCTACGATTAATCCAAACACTCCCTGGTCTAATCCAACAATCATCATTCCTGTTCCTACGATGTTACCAATTCAGGAACCAATTGACCTAACGCCAAAGATTATCTGTAATTCTCCCAACATTACAAATGAATTCCCAAACTTCTGTTGCTCGGAGGCAATAGATTCATCGGTTTTTCCTCCTATATGTAAACATTCCAATGAAGAAAACAAAAACAACCGTTACGAAGATACAGCGGATCAAAGAGATCACCTTGTTGAACGCAGAACAACCAGTTCCACTAAAAACGGCACGAAGAGAGCGTAAGCTCGTTGTTAAGACTAAGTCTCTTGACAAGTTTACCGCTTATGATGCTTATGGTGTTGAGAAGCTAACTCTCAGTGACAACAGTCACATGACAGCTATTCTCCACTGGGTTGATTCTAGACACTTCATGGGAACCTATGGAGTTAAACTAGATGACATCAAGGGCTTTGTAGCAGTTGGTTTTCTTGGCAATATCCCTGTGGGTTGGTGTGTCTTGCACTATCAAACCAAGAAAGACAACTGTCTCTCGGTGTCCATTTACGTTGATACCTTACACAGACGCAAGGGATATGGTAAACAAATCTATAATACCCTTGTAGAACATCTACACAGCAAGGACAAACGTGAGAATCTCAAAATCAAGCACTATGCCTTTGACAAGGGTGGCAAGAAATTCTTTCGTAACTTTAATGCCATTGATGAAAGAAAGTAGTTAATGCCTACAGCATATGAAATACTTGGTGTTGAGCCTACTGCTTCGGATGATGATATCAAGAAGGCTTACAGAAAGATTGCTTTTGAAACTCATCCGGATCGCAATCCAAACAACCCTGAATCTGAAGCCAAGTTCAAGTTAGCCAATGATGCATATGAGAAATTAGACGATCCTGCTAAACGTCAGGACTATGACCTACGTCTTCAAGGCAAGCATCCTCAACAGCAAGAACAAGCCAGCTATGAAGCTGCGATGCACATGGCTAGAGAAGAAGTTATACGTGAAGTCTTCACGCGTATGAGTATGGGCAATGGTCCCATGCACGGCTTTGGCAGACCTATGCAGGAACATCTAGAGGTTCATGGAAGAGTGATTCTTCAACTCAAGGATATCCTTCATGGAAAAACCGAAGAACTTGATGTTCAAATAGTAGAAGAACAGTTCAAAGATGGTGTTATCACAAAGCATCATCACAAGTTCAAGGTTCCAGTAAAGATTCCACCGGGATTGAGAGGCGGGATTCTCATTCAAACGAATGTTACCTTGCCAAACGGCATCAAGAAGACTCTGAACATAGAAGTTCTCCAAGAAGCCGATCCAAGATATGACATGACGATGCAGGGCGATCTCTATGGCCATCTCTGGATAACCTATCCTCAAGCTATTTTAGGTGGTATCTGTGATATTGAGCTCATAGATGGTAAGAAGGAAAAGATCAAGATTCAAAAGGGCACTCGTCCTGGACAGAAGATCAGGATTGCTGAACAAGGCCTTCCCAAGAACATGAGAGACCTACGAAGAGGTGATCTCTACTATGTGGTTGAAGTTGACATTCCAACGACTATAACCCAAGAACAAAAAGAAGTTTTGGAAAACTTACAAAAGCTCTTTGAACAACAGAATCCACCCAAGTCATCATAAGGACACACCAAGAGGAATTATGTCAGAACGTAAAACATTCAAGCTATCCGACCAAATCATCGGTCAAATCAGAGAAGTACTCCAGTTGTCTCTTCTCACCAGGACACACATCGTAGACAATCTTCGTGCTATGGAGATTGAAGAGAGTCCCGAGCACGCTGGCACGTTATTGCTCTCGGAAGGTTACTGTACAGGTTGGAACGAGATGGTTGCCAAGATGTACGCTGAAGCTGAAGAGAAGCACGCTCACGAGACAAGCACCATCGCCGAAGATGAACCCGCAGAGCCAGAGCAAATCAACGTTCAGATCAAACTGAACTAATCCACATGAAAAAACAAGAACTGCTTTCCAAGCTTGGTCTTGAAGATCCCTTTACGGGATTTCAGCCAAAAGAAGACACCAAGCTTTGGGGTTGGAATGGCGACAGAGCTATTTTCCCTCAACTTGTAAGCGATCTTAAACCAAAACAGGTAATTGAGGTTGGTTCTTGGATGGGACTGTCATCTGTGAACTTAGCATCCTCTCTCAAGAGGTTTGGACTAACAGAAAGCTCTCTCATCTGTATTGACACTTGGCTAGGCTCACAAGAGCATTGGCAAGATCCCACACTACGTCCCCACCTTGAGCTAGAGAATGGTTTTCCAACCTTCTACAAGCGCTTTATGAGCAATGTTGTCAAGACTGAATGCTCAGATGTGGTTCTACCTCTCCCAATGCCTTCGCTTATTGGAGCGAGTTATCTAAAAGCAAATGGGGTAAAGGCAGATCTCATCTACATAGATGGGTCACACGATGAGAAGGATGTCTACGCTGACCTTACAGCTTATTGGGAGCTACTAAATCCAGGAGGAGCCATCTTCGGAGATGACTGGCCTTGGGATTCTGTGTCTA
>Ga0315288_10007217_pt1 | contig 14091 bp, 11 predicted proteins | sample YL17G11_20_MG_FD_203454 | JGI IMG/M metagenome (GOLD analysis project Ga0315288, IMG submission 203454) | Sediment microbial communities from Yellowstone Lake, YNP, Wyoming, USA - YL17G11_20 | ecosystem: Environmental > Aquatic > Freshwater > Lake > Sediment | place: USA: Wyoming | collected... | reverse complement strand
ATCAATGCGGGAGAGTACGGAAGGAGTATGAGTGGGACCACGGAGGCGATCTGGCAGACTGCTATCAGCGTCACGCTCCCTCTGAACTCTGCGAACTTCGGGACGACGAACCAGCCAACAGCGATGACCGCGTTGGACAGCGTGATTATCATTCCGACCCACATGTCCGGTGCCCCCATGCTCTTGTTGAAAATGACCGGGAGCCAAGGGATCACGAGGGCTGCCCCGAAACCTATCAATGCACTCTGGAAGGAATACATGATTAGGATCCCCCGGGTACGTTTATTGAAGTGTGTTCGAAGCGACTTTTTCTTCCTATCGGTTTCCTTCACGCCTAGGATGTAGATTATTGGGACGAACGCGCAGATGGTCGTTGCGAGGAAGACGAGCTTGAAGCCCGTCAAGGTCTCCGGTCCGAGAAGATCCTCCATGATCGGAGGTCCGACGAAACCGAGAAAGGTCGCGATCGTGAGGCCGATCTGGTTGACGAACCCCTGGAATCCGTACAGGAATTTCATGTTAACAGGTTTGGTCTTGGCGACCAACAAAGTCTCGAGCGACGGCCACTGCAAAGAGCCTCCTAGGCTAGTGAGCGCGTAGCCCACCGTGAACACGGCCAGATTCTTCTCCGTGAGGAACAGGAGCAGGCCTGATATCGTGCTCCCAAGGCCCACAAGGAGCACCTTCTTCCGGCCGATGGAGTCGGCGAGATACCCGCCGAACAGGTAGGTGATGACGCTTACCGCCGAGCCGATCCCGCCCATCAGTCCGATCTGCTCGGACCTGAAATCGATTGCGGCCCAGTAGTAAATGAGGACATACCAGAGAACTCCTCCTGTGACGCCGGTGAAGAAGGACGCCTTGACGATGCTCTTCTCTTCTCTCCCGGCCTTCGAGAAGTAGCCTGCGGTCGCACGAGCGCCATCTTGGCCTGCTCTGGCAAACCCTGCTAACCTCCCAGCGGATCTCTCCTTCAGAATGATGCCCTCGGAGAGCTCCCGAGACCTTGCGCCAATATTAAGATGGCGCTAGCACAACAACTGTATAGAGGTATCTTTTTATCCACTCAGGATTGGTAGGTCGGCACGATGAGTCTTGACTGGGAAGGCTTTGTCGGCAAGTTCGACAGGGTCTTTCCCGAAGGATCCCCCAGAAGGAAACTTCTGCAGATAGTAGCGATCGTGCTGCTGTTCGAGGGCATATCCGTCCTCCTGCTATTCTCCAAGGCCGGCCTGCCCGCAGGTCTGTTCTCTCTCGCCCTCGGAACGTTCCTAATCCTCATGCTCTACCCGGGCGGTCGCAGGGCTCCCGCCCCTCCCTTGGAACGGGTGCCCAAGGAGCCGATCGAAGATCCTCCAGGCATCAAGCTGATAGACATGTTGGTCAGGTGGGTCGGGAACGACTACATAGTAATGGCCCTCGGAGCTGCCACAATTGCGTTCGTACTGATCTACAACAACTTCGTCTCGGGAAGGCGTGAAATCGGGGACCTGGACACGCTGACGATCATGTTCGGCGGCCTGATCATGCTCTACCCGTTCATGGCGAAGAAGTTCAAGGTGGAGGCTTCATTCTCACTGCTCTTCCTTGGACTCGTAGTCCTGCTCCTCGTCGTTCCTCAGGCTGTTGCGTCCGCCCGGGCGGACGCGGGCTCCTCGATAGGCAACTGGTATGTCCACTACATGCTCGCGGCTCCCTTCGCTTGGATCCTGGACCTCATAGGAATCCCCGCAAGCTCGTCAGGGAGCGTGGTGATGATCCAGTTCCAGGACGGGACGCGGCAGGCACTGGGAATATCGGCATACTGCGCGGGGCTCTATTCGTTCTCCATCTTCCTCGCAGCCTTTTTCTCGTTCGTGCTCGTGTTCGAACGCCTCAGGACGAAGGTGCTCATTTTCGTCCTGGCCGTCGGTTTGTTCGTGGCCTACCTTGGTAACCTGTTCAGGATGGTGATAATCGGCATAGTTGGATACTACAACGGGCTGGATGCCCTACTGTGGGCGCATGAGAATGCTGGTTGGGTCATATTCCTTTCCTGGTCGGCGGTCTTCTGGTATATCCTGCTCAGATACACCTCCAAGAAAGCCGTCAGAGATTCCAGGACTGCTGAGTCAAATTAATAAGAGTCAAGGTGTCTGAAGTATTTGCGGGATTGCCTGATTGGAGGGTTGATTCGCGTTGGCGGTGTTGTCTAGGAAAGTCGTCTTTCTGTTCTTGGCGGTCCTCATACTCCTCTCGATTGCTGTTCGGTACCCTCTCGTCGAGCACGAGAGGTTCCAAACGGATTCGTACACCATCCATCTCTTCGCCAAGTCAATCGTAGACAATGGATATGCTAAGTGGACCTTCCATGTACTGTCATATCTTGGATACTATCCCATCTCTTATCCCTCAGGTTCACCTTTTTTGCTGGCCGAGTTCTCATCAGTCACTGGGATGGACCTGGAATCGAGCATACTGTTGACGGACTTCCTATTCGCCGTGTTGTTCTGCCTTGGGGCCTTCCTTCTCGCCCGCCAGTTCATAACAAAATCGGAATACGCACTTCTTGCGGCCTTCTTCATGGTGACTGGTGCGAGGTTTGTCGACACAACATACTGGGACGCTAGTGCCCGTGGGCCCGTGATTGTGCTCATGACCCTGGCAGTGTTCGTGTTGTTCCGAGGCGCGGCAACGGGTCAGACTAGAATGCTGATCTTCGCGGTTTTGTTTGGAGTCGGCTCCTTTGCCACACACCACATGGCCGTATTGCTCATACTGTTCGGATTTGGCTACACGCTCGCAGGGTTCCAGACGCGGTATCTACTGCCGAAGTTTCGCAACCAGAAGTTTAGAGTGGCGGCTGTTTGGAATGTCACTCTCGCAGTGGCAATCGCCTTAGTATCATACGGTTTCTTCGGCTACCCCTCGGATGTGGCAGAGATGAACCTCCGAGAGAGCTCGCTTTTCAACCTCAATCCGGCGGGACTTTCGATTGCATTGAACATGGCTGTCTCGTACACAAATCAGATCGGCTTCATCATCGTTTTTGCATTTCTTGGGATTCTAAACATGGTCAGGGAACGACGCCTGCCTGTGGAAGGGCGTTTCATTGTGTCGATCCTGATAGCATTCATACCTGTGTTGGGCAACACTCTCTACATTTCAATGCTCTTGGCGCCTTTCATTTGCGTACTGGGCGTGTTGTACATCTCCAAGATGCTCAAGTCGGCCAGGAAGAGTCTCATGTTTGCGGTCGTGCTTGTCCTAATGTCTTCTGCAGTCTTCCTTCCACTCTGGTCTAGTCATAGATGGAACGGGGGTGGTGGCTACCAGAGCGGACAGATTGTTGAGGTCGATAGCAGGATATACAGCGACGCTACTTACCTCAAATATCAGTACCCCGGCACATTCGGAATATCGAATGCAAATACGTTCTGCGTTCAGCTTTATGTCTTTAGCGACACGAGGTTCCTGGCCTCTGGCCTCGCACTCGCATTCAACGATGATGTCTCGAGATCAGACCTCAGAGGGAATGTGACGTTGTCGTCCGCGCCGTTCCCGAACAATCTGTACAATTGGCTTGAGTACGCCAACGAGCCGAATTTGGATCATTATGTTAGGCAGTTATTCACCGTTGGATTCGGAAGCCTAGGTATCACCCAGACTAGGGAGTACTTCTCCACCCACCCCAAGCTTGTCGTTGCTGTCGATAACGCACTGCCCACGGAATATGCCGAAACGTACTTCCTACTGAAGAATACTAAGCTTCAACTCGAGTTGAAGAATGCGACTCGGCAATCTCCCCCCGCACCTGTCGATAGTTACATGATCTATCAGAGCGGAAGGCTAACCCTATACGCCGTCGGGCTGGGTATCTAGCGGCGTCTACGCAGCGAATCCAATGGGCCAACCGAGTCATGCTGGGAACGATTCTAGCAAGACTTATCTACGAGTACAATATCCACGACATGCTACAGGACAGGACAGATTCTATGGAGTCGCTGCGCGCTAGATATGAAGCTCTAACCCCGAGATTCTACTCTCTTCTGATACTGTTGTTCGCGGCCTTCATGACAAGGTTATTGCCGCTTGCGATTAGCCAATACCCCATCAACAATGACTCGATAACAGAGTCCCTCATCTCGACAGAGATACTCAACAGCGGACACCTGGTATCCTCTTCGGATCCGCACTGGATGTGGACGCGCACGGGCCTTACCCCTGTTCTCAACGTAATTCTTGCCTTCTTTGCCGGCCTGCTAGGGACGACACCAATCGCCTGTGCACAAGTGTTCGGTGCTGGAATGGCTGTGACAACAATTGGCGGGGTCTACCTCCTGGGGCGGCTCGTGACAGGGAGTGAGAGAGGGGCTATCACTGCGGCGTTCATGGCTCTCATGTTTGGCACGTTCGTCTTCACAACCGGATCGATATGGAAGGAGATGATGGGCCTGTCCCTCTTGATTGTCGCCCTCTTCGCCTATCTGCGGAGGGATTCAATAGAATTCAGGGCATTGATGTTTCTCCTTCTACTGATCATCCCGTTCGTACATCACCTTGTAGCCGCAGTCACGTTTCTTGCGTTTGCCAATCTTCTCGTGTGGAGCTTGTTCTTCGCCTTCTCCAGAGGCACCTTGACCAGGACGAATCTGCTTGATTTGGCCACGATATCGATTCCAGGAGCGGCCGCAGCAATCTTTTACTCAAGTGTCGGCTTCGACAGCGTGATTCAGATGTCTTCGGCCACGGACCTACCTACGATCGTTGCTGGCTTCATCGGAATGAGTGTCTTGAGCATAGTGATTCTGTCTACCAGGAGGCACGCTAAATGGTCATTCGCCCCGCTCGTTGGAGTGGGTCTCGGGACACTGATACTGCTCGACTACTCTGGATATGTCTTTCATTACTCTACTTCGGCTACGAGGGCATACGTTCTTCTTGGGTTGTCCACTGCATTTGTCGCTGCCCTCGCGTGGTTCGGGTCAGAGGTCATCCTCGAGACGCGGCCTAGATACCGCGCATTCCAGCTAGCTCTGCTGCTCTCCCCGTTGACGATTCTGGGGTTTGGAGCGATTCAAGGGACGACGTTGAACGGACTGAAGATCATCTATCGCTCTTTCGACTTTCTTGATCTATTCATCTTCCTAGGTGCTGCAGCAGCGATGGTCGAGATTCATTCTCGACGCAAGAATCTGTACGAGATTGTCGGCGCATTTATGATAATCTCTCTCGCGGTGTCATTCCCCTTCTCGTATGCTTCTCAATCTTTGCTGGGAGTCAGGCATGACACCCAAGGCTACGAGCTGGATGCGCTCGAATGGATGGGAGACCAACCGAAGGCTGAGTCAATCATCTCCGATGAGCGCATATGCTACTTGGCGCGCAGCGTCATTGGCGTCTCCAAGGGCTCTTCGCTCCCACAATACATAGCCACGAACACATCGGTCCCCTATTACCTTTGGTTCTACATCATGGAGGACAGCTGGACAACTATCGGAGTCAACAACTACCCGCATGGGGAGCTTGTGGTGAATCTATCCTACTACGAGAGAATGACTGAGGCAGCCGACGTCTTCTACCTTGGAGGACCGGCCTCTGATAATCTGGTGGTTTTCATGACATCGCCAATCGGCAGCAACACAATCTACGGCCCACCGCATGGTTAATTGGGCGTGTTAGACACTGGCCGTGGATTGTGACATTGCGTCTTCGTAGTATTTCACGGTCTCAGTAGCGCATACTTCTGAGGTGAACCTCTGTTCAATGGTTCTTCTCGCGCTCGTTCCAATCGTTCTGCAGAGAGCGGGGTCTGAGAGGAGCCGATCGACAAGCTCCGCAAGCTGGTGTGGTTTTTCTCTTTACGAACAGGAAGCCGTTCTTGCCATTCTCTATCATGTCGGCACACCCTTCAGTATTCGCGCATACCATCGGTCTTCCGCATGCCAATTGGCCCATTGTGTCATAAGAATGGTTCCCGTATACATCTGCCTTCACACATATCGCAGCATTCCTATACATGTTGACCAGCTCGTTGCTGTGACACATAACTAGCCCGCCATCGCAGCAAGTTCTTGCTCAACCTCCTCGCTCGCACTTACCAAATCCCGTTTCAATCTATCATGGGGCCAATTGGTCCTTGGCCACGATGCGGCCGAAGCTTCTTTGGGAGAGAACCCTCGAGGGCACGAATCCTCATGGGCAACTTTGTTACTCATCCAACCGTGGGCGCCTCCAACCGGCTGCCTCTCAGAGTCTAGCGGACGAGCTCCGAAATCGTTCTCAGGTACAGGCTCAGGTGAGTGTCAGGGCTGAACCTGGTTTCGTAAGTCCTTCTGGCCATTCTCCTCCGGTCATTGAGAGAGTCCCGAGTATGCCATGCATCGACAATGAGACTCGCAAGCCCGTCTACATCGCCCATTGGGAACAGGAGAGAGCCAGAGTCGGGGCCAACGATCTCAGGCAGTCCGCCGATGTCTGATGCTATCACCGGCAGTCCGAGTGAGTATGCTTCCAGAATCACGGAGGGTGCGTTCTCGTACCAGATAGAAGGAACCACTTGCACCGCGGCATTCTTCCTTATTGCCTCGACCTCCTCGCGACCAATGAAGCCAGGAATTGAGACTCGATCGCCGAGCCCGAGTCTCTCAATACGCCTCTTCAGCTCTCCCTTCAGGGTCCCTTCTCCGATTATGGCCAATCTGAATCCCTGGTCGCCGCGCGTCTTGAGGAAAGAATCCAGAAGCTGGAGAACCCCCTTGTGATACTCAAGCAGTCCCAGGTAGACAATCGTGTCGGGCGAAGACGAGTCTCGCCGAATATCACCGCCCCGATCCGGCACAAAACCTCTGATTACCTTGTGAACCCGAATCCCATCCTGTCCAAGTCTGTGGGCTACGAAGTCGCTCACTGACAGGACTTTCATCTGATCGGGAATGGAGACGACTCTACGTTTCTTCCCCGCTCTCCACAACTGCGGAGGCTTACGCCATTTCAGGTGGCAGACCGTGCACAGTTTTGGCGTCTGACAGATGCTCATGTCTGCACGAAGTAGGCTCGATCTGGGACACACAGTGGTGTAGTCATGCGCTGTGTATAAGCTCAGCGCCCCATCAGATGCGAACGGTCTGTTGATGAACCCTTTTGTGCCGTGCCAGTGGACTACATCCGGCTTCAGATCCCTCGTGAGTTCCTTGAGGCTATTCTCGGCGGCTCCTATGAAACCAAGTGACAGCTCAATGATGGGATATAGTCGTCCCAATCTGGAGGTGAAAGGATGCCTCTTAAGGCCACCGTCAGCAGTCTCGTCAGGCACAATCGGTCGGGCATCTCTGAGGAGTTCATACGATGCTGGGCTGTGAAGCACATGAACCTCGTGTCCTCTGCTGATCAACTCCCTAGACAGAAGCTCAACGAAACCCGCATCGCCCCCCAGATGCTGTGGGGGGAAATGGGTGGAGACCATCAGGAATCTCAGAGTTTCCATTAGACCGCCGACACTGCCACTGGAATAGATGATCGCTCTTTATCTCCTTTTCCGTTGCTCATTCATGCCAGGACATCTGTATGTCCTCTTGGATTCATCCCTCACTTGCCTGCTGGAGGCGGAAAATGGTTCGGGACATACTCCGAGGTTTCCATCATTGCCTGTTCTCAGTGCCGCGTATGACGGGCAATGCTATGCACGAATATTCGATTAAGGCCAACTGTTGAACCTCACAAAAAGATGGAGCGATCGACTAATGATACCCGAATGAACGATGCTCTTCACACATCCTCAGAGGATGGCGCCCAGTAAGGATGGAAACGTCAGCACGAAAGGGTTATATGGTTTGTCCTGGATTTGATGTAACCAGCAGACCGCAGGAATCGGTTTTCAAATGCATGAGGAATTTGGGATTGGGGTCGACATCGAAAGCATCTCCCGTTTCTCCAATGTGAAATCCATGAAAGACAAGTTCTTGAACACCTTCATGACGGAAAGAGAAATTGATTATTGCTTCTCAAAGGAATCCCCGTTCCCTCACATCGCCGCAAGATTCGCCGGCAAGGAGGCAATAATCAAGGCTCTTGGCGGACTATGCATCAGAAACGTCTCCTTCAAAGACATAGAGATAACGAATGACAAGCATGGAATCCCTTGCGCATCGATCAGATTCAGAAGGAAGTCAAGTACCCAAGTCAAGCTTAGCCTAACACACAGCGAGGACAATGCTATAGCGTTCGCAGTAGCAATCAAGGAGGGAAGAGATGGCTGACGATATCGATGTGAAGATCAAATCAATCTTCTGCCAGGAACTTGGTCTGGACGACAGCGCAGTCAACGACGTCACCGCTTACGATTCAACAGATGCATGGGATTCTCTCAAACACCTCCAGCTAGTCTCTAGATTCGAAGAGGAGTTCGGCATCGAGTTGCCAGTCGACGACGTCATCGCCATGTCCACATTCCCCAAAGTAATGGAGATAATCAAGAGAAACATCGCCAAGAAGGGTGCCGCCTGATATGAACGTAGTCGACTATCTTTTCGAGCATCACAAATCCAGCAAGAAGGAGTTTATACATGGATTGCTCGAGTCCATTACCATTGGCGATCTGTACGATAGAGTCGAGAGGACAGCAAAGAACATCGTGAAGACCTACGGGGTCGGTAAGGAGATCATGCTCATCTCTGAGAACAGCGTTTTCTTTCTCGTAAGCTACTTCGCAATAATGAAGAGCGGCAATAAGGGGATGCTTGTCGAGACCAAGGTCACAGATATGGAACTCGATGATCTTATGCGCCGTTGCAGTCCTATGGCGATTTTCGTACAGGACAAGCTGAAGAAGAAGGTCGAGAAATATCCTGGCCAAACGATTGTAGCGGAGAAAGAAATCGCGGAATTCGACAGGCCGATTAAGACTGCAATTCCAATGACCCATGACGACGATATCTGCGACATCATATTCACGTCCGGGTCCAGCGGAACCAAGAAAGGGGTAATGCTGACACACAAGAACATCCGAGCCAATACCGAATCTATCATTGAGTATCTCGGGCTCACCAAGAATGACCGCCAAATGACTACACTTCCCTTCTACTACTGCTTCGGTGCATCACTCTTGCACACTCATCTGCGCATCGGAGGCAGCATGGCGTTCGACACCAGTCCGTTCCTCGGCGGAGCAGTGAGAGCGATTGACAAATACGAATGCACTGGCTTGTCCGGTGTCCCGGCAACCTACCAGATACTCATAAGCAAGACGGATTTCCTCAAGAAGGAAATGCCCAGCCTGACATACATGACTCAGGCGGGGGGGAAGCTGGAGAACAAGTTCATCAAGCAGATAGTGGAGAATTTCCCGAACAAGAAGTTCATCGTAATGTACGGCGCGACAGAAGCAACCGCTAGGCTGTCCTACCTCCCGCCGGAACTTCTGCCCAAGAAACTGGGGTCCATAGGAAGGGGGATCCCAAGAGTCAGACTGGAGGTGCACGACGAAGAAGACAGACAGATCAAACCAGGCGAGGTCGGCGAGATTGCCGCCAAGGGTGATAACATCATGGTCGGTTATTACAAAGATCCAGAAGGAACAGCTTCTACCCTGAGGAACGGATGGTACTACACAGGCGATCTCGCAACAGTGGACGAGGAGGGCTTCATCTTCGTCGTCGGCAGGTCGAAGGACATCCTCAAATCTGCAGGATACAGGATCTCCCCGTACGAAATAGAACAGCTGATCTGCACGAACGAGAAGGTAGCTGCATGCGCAGTAGTCGGCCTTCCAGATGACCTGATGGGAGAATCGGTAACTGCAGTCATAGAACTCTGCCCCGGCCAGAAGCAAGATGAGGTCGTGAAAGAAGTCCAGGAACTCTGCAAGAAGAAGCTGCCCTCGTACAAACTTCCCAGGAGGATCGTGTTCATAGACCAGTTCCCGCTCAATTCATCAACCAAGATCGACAAACCCAAGGTCAGGGAGATGTTGATGAGCAAGAAATGCAATTAGGTGCGCAGGCGTTCCGATGAATTTGAGCCGACCTCTGAGCAATGTCATACTCGAGGACCTCCTCCAGATGCCGCAGTATTCTCTTGACGACACTGAGAAGAACGGAGTTCTTCTCAAGCTCATCAAAGAACAGCTCCCGAAAACCATGGCGAACCCTCACATCAAGAACCTTTTCGAGAAGCAAGGCATAGACATCGAGAGGATCCAAAACGTCGAGGATGTCCCATTCATTCCCGTTCAGATGTTCAGATATTTCGACCTCTCGACCAATCTCGATGAAAAGATAGCGCGGATCATCAAGTCGAGCGGCACCACTTCAGGCAGCCAGAGTATGATCCCCATCAGCAAGGAGACCGCTGCGAATCAGATGAAGGGGTTGAAATCGATCCTCGAGGACTACATGGGGCAGAAGCGCCGCGTAATGATTGCCATAGATCACATGGGAATAAACGATCCCAAGAAAGAAATCACCGCTAGGGGCGCGGGAGTCAGAGGCTTCAGCCTATTCGCGAAGGAAATACTCTACGTTCTGAAAGAGTATTCGAACGGTGAGCTCGTGCTCGATATGCCAGTCATTGAGAAGCTCCAGAAGGAATACGCGGACAAGGACGTCTACGCGTTCGGGTTCACGTACATCATCTGGAAGACATTCTGCAAACAGATGAAAGAGAAGGGGCTGAGACTCAAGTTTAATGATGCAATCGTCTTTCACGGCGGCGGCTGGAAGAAGCTGACCGCGGAGAGGGTATCGAAGGATGAGTTCTCGAGAACGGTAGCAGATCTGATTGGCACTAAGCCCGAGAGAATCCATGATTTCTATGGCATGGCAGAGCAGACCGGAATCATATTCATTGACTGCGAGCACGGGAACAAGCACGTCCCGAACTTCTCCCAAGTAATCGTGAGGGATATGCGCACGCTGAAACCATGCAAGGTCGGTGAGAAGGGCCTTATCGAAGTCATGGGTGTGCTATCCAACAGCTATTACTCATACGCGGTCCTTACCGAGGACATCGGGCATCTGGAAGGAATAGACGGCTGCCCATGTGGCAGAAAGGGAAGGTATTTCAGGTTCGACAGCAGGGTCGAGAGAGCCGAACTCAGAGGCTGCGGAGATACATTCAGGGAGTGAAGCAAGTTGATTAAGTGCCATCTGTTGGACGGCGAATTCGAGGACGTCGAATTGGAGGACTTCGACAAGGTCGTCCTCGCGGTATCCAAGAACAGAGCCGCACTTGCAAACATGCCCTTGAAGGCCATCACTGAGCTGCTGAACCAGCTAAGCAAATCGATCATTCGAGACAAGAACCTCGCAATGCTAGATGGAGCGAGCTTCATCTCTATGTGGTTGCGCAGAGACAACCTCGAACGCATCTGCAAGCTCAATTTCGTGGACAGCTCGTTTCTCGATCATTTCGCGGACAGCGGTGCCGGATTCGAGATGATTGCCCAGCCGCGCGGAATAGTCTGCCACTGGGTCGCTAGCAACGTGCCGACACTGTCGTTCTTCTCGCTCGTCATGGGGATCCTGACCAAAAACGGCAATATCCTAAAAGTCTCTGAAGAGAACAAGGACATATTGATCGCACTCGTTCGGTGCCTCTCGGACCTCAGGATTGAATTCGACGGAAAGAAATTCTTCGGCAAAGACATTGTCAAGGCCATATCAATCGTCTCGTTCGATAGTAGAGAGACAGCTCATGGCGAGGCATTCTCGATGGCTGCTGACTGCAAAATCATCTGGGGAGGGGCGGACTCGGTGAGAGCAATAACTGCTCTACCTCAGAAGGAGACATGCGAGATCATCCCTTTCGGCCCGAAGTATTCGTTCGGTATGTTCGACAAAGGGTCGGTGGAGGGCGCGGACTTCAGGTCCGATCTCAGGAAGGTTCTGAGGGACGTCCTTATGTTCAATCAGATGGCCTGTTCTTCTCCCCAGGTGCTTTTCTTTGAGACGAGTGCCAAACCATTTAACGAGATCGTACAAGCCATGAAGGAGGAATTAGCAGGTCTTCCTGAGAAACTCCTTAGCAGACCAATCCCCCAGCACATCGCTTCCAAGATCATCAACACCCGTAGCATGTATCTCCTATCGGATGACAAGGAGGTAATTCAATCGGAAGGGCTCGACTGGACGATTCTCATCAACAGAGATCCGGGACTCGAAGAACCGATTCATGGCGGATGCATCTTTATCAAAGAAGTCGACGACATCAGGGATGTCGTACCGTTTGTCACACGGAAGATCCAGGCGATTGTCCTATGCACTGCGGACAATCAGAGGCGAGAAGCATTCGCGAAGGTCGCCACCGAAAAGGGAGCCGACAGGATTGTACTCCCTGGCGCGGCTCACGATTTCACACTTCCGTGGGATGGCATAATGGCGCTCAACCGCCTGGTTAGATGGGCAATTCTTTATTCAAAGAAGGCTGATGGTGGGTCCAATGCTGCAAGGTAAGGTGATTCTGGTCACGGGGGCCAGCAGAGGCATCGGCCGCGCAATCGCACTCATGGCTGCGAAGAACGGTGCGACGGTTGTAGCGAACTACAACCGGAGCGAACGCGAGGCGAAGGACCTTCTCAACCAAGCTGCCGGAGAAGGGCTCAAGATCGACATCTTCAAGGCCGACGTCTCGAGCGAGCAAGAGATCGACTTGATGTTCAAGCACATAAGAGAGAAACATGGTCGTCTGGATGCACTCGTCAACAACGCTGGCATTGTCAGCAATAATCTTCTAATGATGACAAAGACCGATGAACTAGACAGGATTATCGAGGTAAACTGCAAAGGCCCTTTCCTCTGTATGAGGTCCGCTGCAAAACTGATGATGAAACATAGATACGGAAGGATTGTGAACATCTCTTCGATTGTCGGCGTTCAAGGCAATTCCGGCCAGGTCGCCTATTCTGGGTCGAAATCCTTCATCATAGGAATGACGAAATCCGCTGCGAAGGAACTGGGGATGTACGGGATAAACGTGAACGCGGTAGCGCCAGGGTTTATTGATACCGACATGACGAAGAACCTGGGCGTTGAAGTCAAACAGAAGCTGCTATCCAATACCCCTCTCGGAAGAATCGGGACTCCTGAGGACGTGGCAAAGGTGGTAGTTTTCCTTTGCTCCGATATGGGCAGTTTCATCAGCGGTCAGGTTATTGGCGCAGATGGCGCTCAAATCATGTGATGGAAAGACTACAGAAATGGACCCACATCCATAAGTTGTTGTGATGAAGCTCGATCACATCGGAAGGTTCGCCAAGAATCCATTCACGAACCATTTGATTTGAGATGGTCATTCTCCAGACGCCTGACTGGCCGAGCGGGATTTCCTGCCACGACCGTGTATGGGTCGACATCTGTTGCCACAACACTCCCGGCCGATACTACACAATTCTCACCCAAAGTCACACCTGCCAGTATGATTGCTCCGGGGGCAATCCATGCTCCAGACTTGATTAACACTGGCTTCACCTCTCTCGGATAGTACTTAGATTTCAACTCGAAGGAACGAGTTGGGTTGGAATGTGAGAATATCATCGTTCTCATTCCGATGCTGACATTGTTCTCAATCGAGATCTCCTTTGGATAGATCTCGTCAAAAATCACTCCTTGGCCTATGTAGACCTCATTGCCAATCTTGACCCCTCTAAGTCTCTGCAAAGCGACTGTCACTGAGGCTGAGGGAACGGTCTTGGCGATGGCTTGAATGACCCAGGACATGCCAATGAACAAATACAGTTTCACGACACGAAATCTACCTTCGTAGTGGTAGTATGATAGTATCTCGTCGTGACTCCTTGTGTGTGCGGTCATGGCCTTACTTTCCGTGTCATAATTGCGATTGAATATTTTAATTATAGTCTGGGATCATATATATTACTAGTCAATGGTTCTGGAACAATTCGGGTGGCATAGACGTCTCCGAACGCAGACACTGTTGCTTGACTGCTACATGTAGTCGCAGACCATAATATGACTAACATCGTCAAGGAAGAGATGATGGTAAACGTCGATCTGAGGGACAGCAGCAGAACGTGCCCGATATGATGGCGTGTTAGAAGAGGCTCCCCGCGCATTTGGGAGATTGCAACAAACCCAAAGGCGGGAGAACCATGAGATA
>Ga0315288_10007216_pt1 | contig 14093 bp, 16 predicted proteins | sample YL17G11_20_MG_FD_203454 | JGI IMG/M metagenome (GOLD analysis project Ga0315288, IMG submission 203454) | Sediment microbial communities from Yellowstone Lake, YNP, Wyoming, USA - YL17G11_20 | ecosystem: Environmental > Aquatic > Freshwater > Lake > Sediment | place: USA: Wyoming | collected... | reverse complement strand
GAAATATAACGGTGGCAAATGTTGTTCACCGCATGCTTCTCATGTCTTCTGACAATCCAGACATGAGAAGTATTCAAGTTCCGTACATTGAACGCATACTTGTTCAGTTTGCAACCATGTTTATTACAGGAATCGCATTTTCAATGAGAGACGGCGAACAACACGATGCGCAAGAACCCGTTCCCATCGACGTTGTAAATGATGAAAACCCCCTTCGCACTGAGGACGAATACGATGCGGCGATAAGTAACCCGGCAATCGATGCCGCCGTTTCATACCAATCCATCGTTTCCTCCGACATGAATTTTGACGTTTCGCAGCCGGATAATGTTACCGCCATTCTCCTCAGAAGAGCAATCACCCTCTCAGAACTCGGCTCACAAAGAGCCGAACTTGGAAGTAGGCGCGCTGCTAGAGCTGATGCTCGACGCCAACAGATGCAACTCGTGCAGCAACATTTAAGAACAGAAATGCTGCGCCGTCAGGCCATTGCGGAACAACTAGAACAACAAAATGCCGATGGTGAGGAAAACAGTGACGACGAAACCGTCGTTATGGAAGAACAACGAGAACAAGAACAAGAAGAAAATCCTTGGGGACCACAGTTTTAATTCACCACTGTTTGAGAGAAATAATATTAATAATAAAATCAATTGTGTTTTCATTTTATTATTTTTTTTTCTTTTTTATCCTATTTTCTAGACTTGGATTTACTTCTTCTATTTCTATTTTTTCTACTCCTTGATTTTTTTGCGCTTCTAGACCTGGATTTAGATTTTCTTACGCTTCTAGACTTGGATTTAGATTTACCACCATCAGCATATTGGTCGCGTTCGTCTTGAGTTAATCTTGGCACCGCGTCTCTACTAAATAATGATAATGGGTCTTTTCCTACAGCTACTATGGCATAAACATGTTGATATTTCTCACCACGTTTATATACCATCCCAAACAACTCGGGTCTTTGAGTAAAAAAATTAATAAGTTTATTACCTCCTCTCGGTATCATTATACCAGAATCACGTTCTAAACTCGACAACGAAGATGCAGTGTCTCGATTCGTTTTTCCATTTTCTAATAACCATCTGTGAATTTTTCTCACAGCTTCATCTTCACTAACCGCCATTTTTATTTATAATTTTTTATCTAAATTATATTATACATTTATTATAATAATTATAAGTAATTTATTATTATTATAAAAATTGAAATATTATTTTAAAACAGCAAATAGAAGCACATAAACCACATATAACAAATGCTCTCAAATCATGGAATTTCTGTAACTGCTTCAAAATGGAATTGTTCACCCGCAATGGCAACATGTGATGGCATGTATCCGCTACCTTCTTTTGATTCAGAAAAAGATAAAAGTGAAAGTAAAAGTGAAAATAGTGGATGCGACGGTGACAACGACCCACCGACCTTTCTCGAAAAGAAAAATCCGCACGTCCGAGACGCCCGCATTTCATTCGACGCGGGTCCCCACATTTACACCATTGATAACGACCCCTCCGTAAAATACACGTCAGTCACAACGTGGAATCACAAACACTTTGAAGAGTTTGACGCAGACGCCATTATTACGCGCATGATGTCCGGGAAAAATTGGAATTTAAGCAAATATTATGGCATGACTCGCGACGAAATAAAGGCAACGTGGGACAAGACTCGAGACGATGCCGCCGCCGCAGGAACCGCCATGCATTATAACATTGAGCGCGTTTACAACGGCTGCGGGTTGGACCAAGTGGATGATGGCTCTTCGGAATTTCAATACTTTCGACGCTTTCATGCGGACCACGTCGAGCGCTTGGAGCCGTTTCGCACCGAGTGGATGATTTTTCATGAGGAACACCGCTTGTCCGGCTCCATTGACATTGTATTTAGAAATTTGGACGACGGCACTTTTTCCATTTACGATTGGAAAAGAAGCAAGGAAATAAAGAAAACGGCATTTGGCGGCGCGTTTGCAAAAACGGAGGGGATTGAACATTTGCCGGATTCGAACTTTTGGCACTATTCTCTCCAGCTCAACACTTATAAAACTATTCTAGAACAAAAATATGCCATGGTCATTCGCGACATGTTTCTGGTTTGTTTGCATCCCGACAATCCAAACAAATCTTATATAAAATTGAAAGTCCCCGACTTGTCCGACGAAATGGATGCGCTCTTGAATTAGAGAGCGAGTAGTCATCATCATCATTTTAATTTTATGTTATTTATTTTTTTATATACTGATTTTATAAAGTTAATGGAAAAGGCTTTTACAAATATTTATATAAATAAAATATGGGGCAATAATGGCGTTCGTCAATATGATGGTAGTAGCGGACATGGAAGTGTTATAAGTTTCAACAAAGACACTTATGTTCCTTTCTTGAAAAAATTTATAACTGATAATAATATTAAGAATGTTACTGACTTAGGGTGTGGTGATTTTAAATGTGGAAAAATAATATATCATGATTTGAATGTAATGTATACAGGTTATGATGTATATGAAAAAATAGTAGTTTTTAACTCAAATTTTTTTTCATTACCAAAATATTCTTTTAGATATTTAGATTTTTGTAATAATAAAGAAAGCATTGCAACCGGAGAACTGTGCATTTTGAAAGATGTTTTACAGCATTGGTCTTTAGATAATATTTATAGTTTCTTAGATTATTTGGTTGAACATAAAATATTTAAATATATTTTGATTTGTAATTGTTGTTTTCAAACCGATGATGCTGATGCAGATGATACAAAAGATGGAGATTTTAGACCGTTAAGTTGTGACTATTTACCTTTAAAAAAATATAACCCCGTAAAATTGTATAATTATCATTCCAAAGAAGTGTCAGTTATAGAAATAAATCAGGGTGTTTAAAACGCGTAAAAGGTAAAAGTTATCAAAACATCATCCCTACATTGAAACCATTCGAATGCACGAATCCTTGCTCGTATTTGTTTCTAGCGCGCCTTTGATTCGCCGACTTATTGCTGGAAATGCAATATTTATTACTTTGCGCTCTCCGTCTTTAACATACGCGCTTATTATTTTAAACAGCTCTTTTATTTCATCATGCTCTGATGCGAGAAGTTTCAACTCGGTTAACTTTTCCACTATGGGTTTGACTTGCTGTTTTCTTTCATCTTTTGACCTTTCATGAAACATGTTTTATATTTAATACGTTTAATACATTTAATATATTTATTTTTTATTTAAATATATTATCATTCCATATAAAATAAAATGACCCCCGCCAACTCCGACTGGTATCAATCACTCAAGAAGTCACCACTTACCCCGCCCAGTTGGGTAATCACAATCGCGTGGACGACTTTATACGCGCTTATTATCGTTTCCGCTATTATTTTCCTAAAAAATGGTGGTAGTGTTCGTTCCGCCGGTTTCCTCTATTATTGTGCCGCGTGGGTCCTTAATCTCTTGTGGTCGCCCCTGTTCTTTACCTACCAGCGCCCTGATTTGAGTTTCGTCGTTGTTTTAGGCCTTATTGTGCTCATTGCGTACACCATTATTGAATTTTATAAAGTGTCGCGTACCGCGGGTCATTTACTTGTTCCTTATCTGGTATGGGTTATATTTGCCGCCTACCTAAATAAGTACATCGTAATATGTAATAAAAAGTATAGTATGACTCTCTTACCTTCTTTTGTAAATAAAGACTGGATTTGTAAATCATCATAACTTGCGCAAATGCTTACGTTGCTTAGTCTGCGTCTTTAAGCGATTATTGAATTCTGGGGTTCAATTATTTTTTCTGGCATCGGCGTAAGTGTTCTATTTTTGATTCTCAATGATGCATTGATTGTTCGATTTTTTGCGTCTTTTTCATTTTTGTTTCGTCGTCGTGTCATGCGCTTTTTTTTTGATTCTTTGTCATTATTGAACCTAACGTTATTTTTAACACGATTTGTTTTTTTTACATTTTTATTTTGTTTATTGTAATTATTTTTCTTATATGTTTTCTTTTTTGTATCTTTATTTATCTTGTTTGTTCCTGAATTTGCTTCTGCTTCTTCTACTTTTTCTTCGTCTTCTTCTTCCACTTTGCTTGGTTGGTTGGTTGCTTCTTCTTCTTTGTCTTCTTCTTTGTCTTCTTTGTCTTCTTCTTTGTCTTCTTTGTCTTCTTCTTCGTCTTCTTCGTCTTCTTCGTCTTCTTCTTCGTCTTCTTTGTCTTCTTCTTCCACTTTGCTTGGTTGGTTGGTTGCTTCTTCTTCTTCTTCGTCTTTTTCTTCTTCTTCTTCGTCTTTTTCTTCTTCTTCTTCGTCTTTTTCTTCTTCTTCGTCATCTTCTTCATCATCTTCTTCGTCATATTCTTCGTCATCTTCTTCGTCATCTTCTTCGTCATCTTCTTCTTCTTCTTCGTCATCTTCTTCGTCTTCGTCTTCGTCATCTTCGTCTTCTTCTTCTTCGTCTTCGTCTTCGTCTTCGTCATCTTCTTCGTCTTCGTCATCTTCTTCGTCTTCGTCTTCTTCTTCTTCGTCATCTTCTTCGTCATCTTCTTCGTCATCTTCTTCGTCTTCCTCTTCTTCTTCTTCGTCTTCTTCTTCTTCGTGTTCGTCTTCGTCTTCTTCTTCGTCTTCTTCTTCGTCTTCTTCTTCGTCTTCTTCTTCGTCTTCTTCTTCGTCTTCTTCTTCGTCTTTTTGTTTTTTTATTTCATGCACTTTTATTATCATGTTGTCATCTTTGTTATCATCTTGTGGTTGTTTTTGTTGCTGCTCTTGTTGCTCTTGTTGCTCTTGTTGCTGCTCTTGTTGCTCTTGTTGCTGCTCTTGTTGCCCTTGTTGCCCTTGTTGCCCTTGTTGCTCTTTATTATTCATTTTTATATTATTAATATTTATTTTTTTATGTGTTTTTTCAACTAAACATGATTGTGATTGTAATTGTAAACGAGGCATTTGCTTCAATATTACATGCAAAATATTTGGTTGATTCAATTGGTTATTATAATTATAATTGTTATAATGGTCATTATATTTATTCTCATGATATTTATTCTCATGATATTTATTCATTTCTTTAGTTGTTGTGTCCATTATATATTTATTATTATTTAAAATAATTATTTTAAATAATAATAATAAGTAATTAGAATAATTTAGTATAATGTTTAGCAATACAAATCAATCTGTTCTTGAAGGTGGGAATAAAGATACTTCAAAAAAATCTACATCATTAAAAAAAGAAAAATACATTGACACTTTGTATGATGCAGACTTTATAAAAAAATACTTTTCATAGCATTTTTATCTTATAATATTATATATATATATATATATATATATAGTAATTCATCATCATGGTTAAAATGAGAATGTTTGGCTTCATACAGCAAGCTGCTCCAAAACAAGCACCGACACCGGTCGTAAATGCAAGCGGCGGTTCTGCTTCAGGAAAAATGTTTGATATGAAAAATCTTGACTCCATAATGAAAGTTAAAAACACCGGATGTAAAAGTTGTGGAGGATGAGAGTATAATGGACTGTAATGGAGTATAGTATAACATAACATCATTATGATATTATGTTAATAATAATAATAAAAAAAATAATAACATGATGATATTATATACAATTTATTTATATAACTTCTGCAACTCTTTTTTTTAATTTATTTTATGGTATCCCACCTAACTTTTAAGATTTTAGTTATTGGAGACCAAGATGTTGGAAAAACAACAATCGTTAATCATTACACGCTCATGCCCGCGTGTTTTAATTCTGGCTCCACAATCGGCATAGATTTCCAGTCCCGCATGGTTGCTCTTTCTGCCGATGCCGTAATATCGGACCCGGACCACATTGATAACGCTGTCATTGACGCTTATGCTCTTGCAGCAGCAGCAGCACCCGTTAAATCGGTAAAAAATTATGACCACATCAAATGTTGTTTTTGGGACACATCGGGTTCGCCGCAATATCAGGGCATTGCACAATCGTATTACAAACATATTTCAGCAATCATCGTGGTTTTTGATTTATCAAATGAAAAAACGTATACCAGTTTATATTCTTACATTTATCGCGTAATAAGAAAAAATGTTTGCAATCATCATCACAAACATCCGATTTTAGTCATTGGAAATAAACTGGATAAGCGTACAATTAAAAAAACTCACACCCAAATTCACCATGATTTATGTTTAGAATTTCCATATGAAACTATTAAATACTCTGAAGTATCATGTCTAGATAAAGTTTACGTTGACGACGCAATTCGTGATAATCGCCATGATAAGTTGAGCAAATCTTATAATCCAAGTAAATTATCTCAGACTTCTCCGACTGCTAAAACTGCTCCGACTGCTCCGACTGCTCCGACTGTTTACAATTGTGCAACTTGCGCAAAATCTTCCGACGTGCATTTCGCAATCACATCATTTTTACAGCTCGCATATGATTCTGCCGTTAAGCCCCACTATTACAATCCAAACGCAATTTCAGAAATTGGATGCGCAGGAATTAACGGAACATCGCGGTATTTTAAATTAAAAAAAGACAAAGATAATGATTCGTCGTCATCTTCTATTAAAACTCCTCGAAAATGCTGTGGTGAACATTACTATTCGTATTCATCGCATTTATATCCTTCTTCGCCTTCTTCGCCTTCTTCGCCTTCTTCGCCTTCTTCGCCTTCGAAAGAAAAAGATTATTCAGGATGTGGTTGTACTATTTTATAGCCAATAATATTTTTATTTTGTTATTGTATTATATATTATTATGACGGAAGTTCAAAATTATTATGAAAATATTTTTAACAAGGAAATAAAAGTTAATCTTGATAATGCCGTTAAAAGTACTTTAAATGATGAAGACCATGTATATGAAGAGTTTGAAAAATCAATGGAACCCGTTAATAAACAAATTATTAAAGCAAAAAAAGACGCTAGAATAGATTATGATTTAGTTTCAAATATTATGATGTTGCTTGAATCAACTATTATTCTTAATCCACGAATAAGTAAAAAACGAAAATATTTTATTATGAAGTGTTTTCAGCATTATAACGACCATCAGCTTGATAAAAAACGTACAAAATTGAAAAATGCAAAAAAACTTGGTTGGTTAGATTTATATAGTTCTTTAGAACAAGACATTGCTTTTCAAATGTTGTTTAATCAAGAATATGAAAAATCCATTCAAGAAGAACGAATAACTCCAGGTTTACTTGAGTTACTAAACACAAGACACCACAACAAAGAATTGGTACCAGATTTTATGGCATACCAGGAATACTCACCCAAAGTTCAAGACTGGATGAAACAAGATTCCGCCGACATCGCCACCAGTCAGTATGCTGCTACGTTATTCGACGACCCCAGTGAATTGCCGCCACCCAATAGTTTAATGAATGAAGTGGATGGAGGAAGAAGAAAATCAAAAAAAAAACAACACCATAAAAAATCAAAATCCAGAGCCAAATCCAGAGCCAAATCTAGACCCATCTATAATCGCAAACAGACAAAATAGACAAGACAGATAAGATAGACTATCAATAAATTAATAATAAATAATAAATAATAAATATATAATTTATATTAAAATATAATAAATTATATACACTTTATAACACGTTCTATACAAATGACAAGTTCGAGTTTTGATTTCAATGTTCAAAATTACTCAAATGAAGAATTAGAAGACTTACTCGGTTTACAAAAAAGTTATAGTGTAAATGACATCATGTCCAATAAACAAAATCTATGCATTCAACTCGCTTCCACTCCAAGTAGCATTCAAGTGCAGTCCCAAATGAGCGAATTTTTAGACGCTGCATCAAAATGTTTAATTTCAGCTGTGGCAAAGGAAACGACGAAAAAAGAAAAAGGACATGACAAATATTTTGACTCGATTCAAAAATTTCCAAATAACACGGTCATTCCCGGCTCTGTAGCAGATGGACATTTCGTCATTCCCGACGCTTATCGCATGACATCGTTGGAAGACTATAGCAACATTAGCGGTCTGAAAGTTGGCGAATTCGGCGCGCCTCCAGGAAAAATTAATCCAGTTAAGTATTCGACAATTGTATCATCCATAAATATCGATTCCAGATTTAGACCCAATTATTTTAATTCAAAAAGCACGGACTTGCACATTACTTTACCGGAAAGAATAGATAATATCGTGTCTTATCGTGTCGGCTCGATTGAAATCCCGTTTTATGCGATTTATGCTGTGAGCGAACTCATTGGAAATAATGCAATTCAAATTATATGGGGCATCAGTTCTAATTATACAGACACTTTTACAATTGTCATTCCTGGCGGAAATTATTATACAACTGCCGATTCTACAGATGTGCTCGCTTCCGCTTCTATTGAAAAAACAATTAATACAGTTTTAGAATCAAATACGGTTAGCAGCGGTGGTGGTGGTGGCTTGAATGGAAAGTTGAATTACCACGTTGACCAAATAAGCGGTAAAAGCGTGTTTTCTCAACCTGCCGGTGCTACTCCGATTTATTTCAAAGTCATCGTCAACGTCAGAAGCAACGGAACTCCAAATTACGATACGCCGCTTTTATCATTCTTGGGCTGGAACTTGGGATTTAGAAATGCCGAATACGTTTCAAATAACAACGGAATTGGACATTATGGAGCCGTAGTGTCAGAGTCGCTCCTCGCATTCAAGGCAGCAAACTACATTTTTATTGCAATTGACGATTACAATAACAGCGTAAATGATTATTATTCTGCCGTGTTTTCTGATTCATTCGCAATTAAAAATGTAATTACAAGAGTCAATGTCGGCATTTTAAGAGAAATCAGCGAAGCTTCGAGCACACAGCTCAACAGGCAGCGCAACTTCTTCGGACCCGTAAATATCCAAAAACTCCGAATAACGCTCTATGATAATTTTGGACGCATTGTTGATTTGAATGATATGGATTGGAATTTGGAACTCATTTTTGAATGCGTTTATGGGTAAGCAAGTATTAGTATATCTGAATCAGAATAGCATAATATTTATTCGATTCTTTAATTCTTTAACATTCGGATTTATATTTTATTCATAATGTAATAATACATGTATAATACAATTTAGTAACTTACAAAAAGTCATTCAATTATTATATTTATATTTATATAGTATACTTTATATAAATACACAATCATATGGTTTTACACGGATTAAAACGAATATTTCAAAAACCGACCCCTGACCTTAGTTCAAGCGACCGAACTAACCAGCTTCGCTCCAAAACAGTTTACGCAGGAACGGTAGAACTCTCAACAACACTCGATAAACCGGGCAATAATCGATATAAAACATATAATGGACCATTCGAAATCGCGAAAAAAAATATATACACGGATTCAACATTGATAGCTAGCACCAGTTACAAGGATTTGCTCGATATTACAAAAGGAAAAGTGCTTTTAAATAAACTGCCGCTTACTGATTCAACATACCATTATTATGAGAAGAATTTTGGCAACGGGGAAATGTATGTTGCAAATTATCAAAAGTTTGATTGTTCTAAAATTGGTCCAACCGGCTGCAGTAATTCAATCCTGGTTTACGATATGTCAAGAACTGGATTCACAGGTCAGGGCTCTTACAACGAAAACTCTATCGGAAATACTGGACCATCCGGAATGTTCGGGTCAAGTAATAATATTTTTATTGACCCAAAACACTGTTATTACAGAGACTCGTGTTCTACTTCATACATGAAATTTGTCGACATTAATTTCAAGGGACCAACGGGCGCAACTGGGGCAACCGGAATTACAGGTCCCAGCCAGTATTTTGCCCAGCAAATTATTAACGGCGACGACCAGTATAGCGGATTTCGTTTCCCAATGTCAAATTTTACCCTGACTTGCAAACAGCGGATAGATTCTCAGGCAGTAGGTCCACTATTTTGTCCAGAGAGATAACGATTAATCTAGCAAATTTAAATAAATAATATTAAATAAAGAGATTATATACAAAAACATTAATATATTTAGATATTATAACAAATATATTAATGGATTCTTTCCGTTCGAGGTCGACACGTTTTTTTAATTACGTTTTTATAAAACACCCAGAAGAGCAAAAAATGACATACTTTGAACACTTGAAACATGCATGCTGTTATAGCGTTCAAGCGCTTGGTTGTTCCCTTGTATTTATGGTTCACGGGATTGTACCGTGTTTATTCGAAAAAACCGGCTCTGTCATGGTAGACCGCTTGCATATTCAGTTGCACGAAGCAAAAAATAAGGAAGATGAAAAAATGGATTAAGCAAAAAAGTTAGAAAGACAACTGTGTCATGTCATTGGTTTTTTATAAAAAGATAGTATATGATTTGATTTGTAGAGAGAAGAGAGATAAATCATTAATTCATTAAATTAAAATGTAAATTAAAATAAATAGAATGTGTTCAAGTAAACGTATAATTCACATATGATTTATATATGAATTATTATTATTATCTCTATAGAGTTAAGATAATGTTATTATGAAATCACGCTACCATTATCACGCTGCCACCATATCATTGTTTTTATAAAAAGATAGTTTATCATTTGATATGTAGAGAGAAGAGAGATAATTCATTAATTCATTAAATGAAAAGAAATTGTATTTAATTTTATCATTTTCATGTTTCATGTTCATTGCATCATTTCTTGCCAGTGCGACGGCGAGGAGCCTTGCGACGAGAAGCGCTGCGACGTCGTTTTGTTCTAAATCTGTGTTTTTTTTTATTTTTTGCACCACCTAACCCGTCTGCTTGCCGCTGCGCCAGATAAGACAAATATTCTAAATCATTGTTCGCTGTCTTATTTGGAATATTATGTCTTAGGACCATGTCGGGTCCTCCCTCCTCATTCATTCGGTTCCCTGCAAGCTCATTCAATCGCTTTTTAGCCCAATTCTCGTTATATCCCTCCACATCGTCAGCGCCTCTGTCGTCGGTTCCTAAAACAATTGTATTTCTTGTAATAACATTTGCCGTAAAATCTTTATCTGCCACATTAATCATAGCGTCTTCAAATTGAATTGGAGCATTTTCATATTCACCTGGGGGACAATTAGAATTTGCGGGTGGGTGCTTGAATGCGCAAGGGTTTTTTAGTGCATTCACCACATCATCGGATGCCTTCTCCCATTTACCCTTTTTGGACCTAACATAGTAATGTTTATGATTCATTTTATAAATACCAATATATTTTAAAATATAAAAAAATGAATATTTTGTTTAATTGTATCATTTATTGCTAGTGATATGACGCGAAGCACTAGATTAGTTTTTACAGTGAGCGTCATATAGTTTATCATTTGATATGTAGAGAGAAGAGAGATAATTCATTAATTCATTCAAATAAAAAGAAAAAGAATCGGCGTTATTTTATCACTCGGTAATGTGTACTGGCGACGCCAACCCTAAACCCTACGGGTAGGCTAAACCCTGGTTTTAAACCCTGATTTCTAAACCCTAACCCGTATAAACCCTATTATTGAAAAGTTCAGAAATGAGTGCTATAGTGAGAAATGAGTGATAAAGCGCGTAATGGGTACAATTTTGCATTGATTTTCGTTGATATTGAAAAGTTCAGAAATGAGTGCTATAGTGAGAAATGAGTGCTATACAGGGGACATGCTGTCCCCCCTGACCCCTTGCCTGTATCGCGAATAAGTTTTTGAATAAATCTGGTGTGAAATCTGGTGTGAAATCGGGGGTGAAATCTGGTGTGAATCTGGTGTGAAATCGGGGGTGAAATAATTCATAATTAATTAGTTAATTAATTATGATTTATCTCTCTTCTCTCTAACTTTCTCTTTTATTTACAAAATTATTGGTTAATGTTGCTGTATTGCTTCATCACTTCTTGACGAAAATAGCAATCTTTCCAATCCTTTGTGAGTTAAATAACTCATCATCTGATTTCCACCATTAGTATGTGTTAACTTACAATATTTTTGACTATAATCATACGCTCGAGTCGACGCTCTACTATTCGACAATTTTAAAATACATTGTATATCCACCGCTCTATATGATGCATATGGTATCGTCTCTTGTAATATTACATTCGTTTCAGGATATTTTGATTTTATCCGCATCGCACATTCATGTTCGTGTTCCATTATCACATATCTGCATGTAAATTATTTTTAATATATAATTTTATTCAATTTTATTATTTTTTTACGCATAATATTCATACTGTAAATATCATGTTCATTTTATGAACAACACCCTATCATTAGATGCATCATTCCCCCTTCATTTTATTCACTTTTATTTTATTATTCCATCTGCTTCTTCCCATCATTACATCATAATACCCCCTTATTCAAAAGTTCAGAAATGAGTGCTATATTCAGTATTGAGTGCTATAGTAGAAGGGGGGCATACGCCCCCCCTTTAACCCCCTCTGTAAAAGGAGGGGGGTCGGTCGCCCCCTACATCCCTCATCTTTATATATTGATTATGTCGCTTCCTACTTCAAGCAGCGATTGCTCATGTGGCGCAAAGGGAACCTACGGGTTCCCCTTTAACCCCTCCCTTCAGTTATGGGCAAGGGGACAGAGGGGACAAGTTCGAATCCCACCAAAGTCGCTGCAAATTTTCAGTTCAATTAAACCGGCATGGCGCAGAGGTGGATTTCAAGGCACTTGAGAAACTTTAAACTTTAACCCCCTTAACTCAGCGGAAGAGTGCCCAGGCTCATAACTTGGGAGTCACACGATCGAAACGTGTAGGGGGTATACATAAAGGGAACCTACGGTTGCCCTTTAACCCCTCCCTTCAAACATAGGCAAGGGGGGTTAGAGGGGACCCAAGGCACTGCGTTTCGCAGCATGTCCCCTACATCAGATTCGCATCGGTGCATCAAGGCACTTAGAGCACTTTCATCCCTCGTAGCGCAGTGGAAGCGCGCCGTAAAACACCGTCTGTCGACATTACGATGTGTAAACATCCGAAAGACAAATGGTTATCGCATAACAAGCCGGAGGTCACACGATCGAAACGTGTCGGGGGAATCTCATCATTCGGCAGCTTTACAGAAGCTGCTCTCAGGGGAACCTACGGGTTACCCTTTAACCCCTCCATTCAAATATGGGCAAGGGGTCAGAGGGGACCCAAGGCACTGCGTTTCGCAGCATGTCCCCTTACAGCCGGCGTAGCTCAGCGGAAGAGCGCCTAAACACCCGTCATCTTACAACTATGACTCTCACAAGTCCGACTAAGAAGATGGTTATCCGCTCATAACGGGGAGGACGTAGGATCGAAACCTACCGCCGGCATTCACTCTTTTTGGGGAACCAAGTCTTTGGGGAACCAAGGTACAAAGATTTACGCCCCTAGGACCCCTCCTTTTTATCTTTGATTTTACAAATTCATTTCTTTTTTACATTCACTTCTTTTCAGTTAATCATTCTTAAAATCAATCATAAATATATAAATTGAAAACTTTTTTTCTTATTTCACTCTCTTCAGTCCCTCTTCTCTTAGTTTTATGACTTCTTCCAATTCTTCCAATACTCCCATGTCTCCCATTCGCGACTTCAAGGGTGATGCGACTGTCGACATAGTATCGACTCCCGCATTCTTATCGACTCCTTCAGACATGACACCCGCCAGGCTGTTCTCAACCCCATCTGTTGAACTGATTTCGCCATCTTCATTACGTTTCAGTACTCCACACTACAAACAGCATTTCTCAAGCTTTTTGGAACCGACTCCATCTGCGCCTCTGCCTGTGCCCATGAACAATATCAATATCGTCAACGAATTCAGGTGGATGACTCCAAGTGTGGAAGTGCTGACTTCTACATTGTCATCATTATCAAGCGATGACGACTCCGACTCCGCTCATTCCAATTCAGCTACCGGTTCATTGTCCGACTCCTCAGAGTCACTGCAATTCAAGTGGAGCGAAACCCCTTAAATCACTCCCACATTACGACTGTTACATGCTATGCAAAAACAAAATGAAAACAAAATGAAAAACAAAATGAAAAACAAAATGAAAAACAAAATGAAAAACAAAATGAAAAACAAAATGAAAAACAAAATGAAAAACAAAATGAAAAACAAAATGAAAAACAAAATGAAAAACAAAATGAAAAACAA
>Ga0315288_10007215_pt1 | contig 14095 bp, 15 predicted proteins | sample YL17G11_20_MG_FD_203454 | JGI IMG/M metagenome (GOLD analysis project Ga0315288, IMG submission 203454) | Sediment microbial communities from Yellowstone Lake, YNP, Wyoming, USA - YL17G11_20 | ecosystem: Environmental > Aquatic > Freshwater > Lake > Sediment | place: USA: Wyoming | collected... | reverse complement strand
CGCCGGTGTGATCGGCCATCGCTTCGTCCCAAACCGTGTCGGCTATCGTAGCCGCCGAAGGGGCCGCCGGGATGGCCGCAATGAGTCCGGGAATTGTCGTGCCGGTATCGGTCAGAATATCATCAATCTCATCGTCCTTATCCGTCACGGCGCTGCTGCCCATGATGTAGTGCGTCGGGAGCTTGTTGTAGATGGCCGCAATTTGGTCCCGATAATCTGCCACGGCCCACACGGTATCCACGTCGCCTGTAGCGTGTTTGGCAATCATCCTGACGATGACATTTCGCGGCGAGTCACCCATATTGGCCCAGATAACATCGACGGCCTGCCATGAAGAATCTGAGCCGTCGTAGTCTGCAATTTGATCCTCATCGAGAGGGTTCCGTGTAGCATCCACGAGAGGGTCGGCAAACTTGTCGATGATTTGCAGTCTCGGCGGATAGGCCGTATGGTCTTCGGCGTCGGCAATTCGCATAAAGCCGACAACTTCAATTGCCGTACCGGGCAGTACAACAGTTTCATATTGCCGGAAACACGGATACGTGGCCGATGCGCAGGCCAATTCGTACCATATCGAGTATCCAGTCGGCGGAGAGGCCGTCTGAGAAGTGACTATGCCACCGAGACACCATGCTTTATAGGCATTGTCCACTGCATCGTGGTTAGAAGATTCGAAATAGGCAAACTGGCTTCTGGCCAGTAGTGTATCGTAACCGGTGAACTCCGTACCGGCGAAAGTAGTATTGTATGATTTACCCCCGAAAGCACGATAAATCTCAGTTGTGTTACTCAAAGTGGCATTCGATAAAATATACGCTGAGCCGTAATATATTCCATAGTTGCACCCAGTAATCGTGCCATAAACTATAGCTTCTACACCAGTATAAAGACCATAATTGCATTTTGAAATTGTTCCTGTAACTATAGAAGCTGAGGGACTAATTAAACCTTGCGTGCACCCGGTAATTGTACCGGACATTATAGACCAATTACTCCCCTGCATTCCTACCCCACATCCCGAAATTATCCCGGACACAGTATTGAACGTGCCGGAGTAAAAACCATAAACTCCCTGTCCCGCCAGTACGCCGGAAAAAGTCGTTCGAGATGGGTCATATATTCCATAAGAAGCAATCCCTGAAATCGTCCCGGCAATTGTATTTAATAGACCGCTTCTAACTCCTCCATTGCCCCCTGAAATCTGTGCCGCGATATGGCAACCGGTAGTCCCGGTCTGCATCGTAACGCCGTAATCCGTCGTGCCAATGATTCTGATATTCCGAGTAATCAGAAACACGTAAGCTTCCGCCGCTTTCGCCGCCGTCAATCCTGCCGTGACATCGATGTGTGCAGCGGCCCTGCCGCCGGCGGCAATTACTCTCACCTCCGATTCCGGCATACCGGATGAGCCAACGTCGTCTATTCTAACGGTATCGCCATCCGCCCAAATATCACCGGTAATATCCGTATCGACGCCAAGCTCTGTCTGGCCGATTGCCTCGATACCGGAAAGTTTCACGTATTTAATTGCCGGCTCCGTGCAGTAAAGATAGAGTTTTCCTCCCGTAGCAACAGAAATGGTATAGGCTGCACTACTGAAATTGATGGTGAACGTGCACGTCGCAGGATACGGCACGGCCACCGATGTTCCCGCCTGCAACGTCCCATTCACTGTCAGGTTTCCGTTCATCTTGAGGACGTAAGCCCCCGCCGTCGTGGAGGCGATGAGCGTGGTTCCAGCGGCAATCGTACTGGCCCCCAAACCGGCAAATGCGGACTGGTCAACGTCGAAGGTACACGTTTGCCCGGCGGCTAAAGCAAAAGTGTCCGCATCTACAGGAACACCCGTGTTCCAGTTGGCTGCATTGCTCCAAAGAGTATTGACCCCGGCTGATGTGAAGGTCCGCAGGACCGCCCACGTCGGAGACGACAAAAGAGAAAGAATCAAACCGCAGATGAACGCAGATAGACGCCGATTCTTCTTTGTAATCGAAAATCTCCTCACGGCATCACCCCCGTTCCGCCGCAATAAGGACAGGGTTTCGGCATGGCCTCAACGATTAGTTTTTGTGACGCCCACTGCTTATCTACCAACGCCTGCCATTGTTTCGCGTCCGGGGCAACTTTTCCCGCCTCCGGTTTGATCTTCAATTCCTGAATCGAACCATCAGGCATCTTCACCCGTTGATAGTAAGCTATGGGTTTGCCGTACATCGACCAAGTGTATGATTTGACCAGAACCGGTTTGACCTCCACCGGGGCAGGAATGGGCACGGGATCCGATATTCTTGCAAAGACTTGAATCCCCGCAAAGATAAACACCGCCAGACCGCAGAGAAGACAGATGACAGATGACGGATGACGGATTCTCCGCCCTCCGCCCTCCGTCCTCTGCCCACGGTTTTTGTGTCGATTCGTGTTCATTCGTGGTTAATACCTATTCGAAAATCGTAAATCATCCGCCGCCCCGACTCGCGCCGGGAGACGCGGGGGCAAGGAAATCATAAATCGCTTAATCGAGTCCCATTGCGATGACGTCCACGTCCATCGTGGAGCTGCCCGTCCCGTCGTGCTCGATCTTGAGATTCTTGTTCGTCGTAATGACCAGGCCCGCCGCCGATGGATCGGCCCAGAGAAAGCTTCCGCCTGGTTTGATTGTGAGAATGTCATTCGTGACCACTAATATCCCTATATCCAGAGAGGCCCCTCCAAAAACCTTCAGGGTCGCGTCGGCGGATTTGTTCTTGATATAGAGGAATTTCAGGGCCGCCATCGTCAGGGCCCGGTTGAAGATATCCAGCAGCGTCCCTGATGCGTACAAGTCCAGGGTCGTAGTGGCGGCGTCGGCCAGGGTAATCGTATCGGCGTAGATGATATTGATGGCCCCGGCGCCGGTGCCATAAGCCCAATCGACGTTGCCCACGGAAACGGGTACCTGGAACTCGCTCAAATCACCGGCCAGAAAGGCCTTCAAATCAATCACAACCCCGGCCTGACCGCCCAATCGTGTAGATCCTACAGACATGGTTAATCTCCTTATGTTTGATTAAAAAAATTCTTGAAAATTACGTCCAGCCCTTGCCGGTCAACTTCTGATTTTTGCTCTTTCGGACGATCCGTGCCGTCGAGCATTTTCATGATTTTCTTCGCCGTCTTTTCATCCTTGTAGCCGAAACTGCCCGATATCAACGCCCTGCTATTGGCCGCCGGCTCCCCTACGGGCCAATACTGCTCGATGATGTACTGTTCGATCAGCTCGTAGGCAGTGTGGCGCTTGCAAAACTCGCTAACAGAACACTTATACTCTCTTGCAGTTCTCGCAAGCCAGCGACGCCAAGGATCTTCAATAAGTTTTTTAGTATGGCGTCCGCACCGACGGTGTTGAAACCGTTGACTCTCAGAATGACGTCCACGAGTTCATCTATTTTCGTGCCGAACTTGCCGTTGATCTCGTTGACCTCGGCGTCCTCGAAGAACCTATTGCCGTCCTTTGTGTAGAGCGATAACTGGACCAGCTTCGAGCCGGCCGAGCAGCTCCTCAACTCATCGCTGCCGTTCTTCCATTTGCGGTATATTTCGAGATCGTAAGCCGTCAGGCCGCGAATAACGATTTTCCGACCGCCGATCTCGTAATCTTCCTGCGGAATCTTGTCCCATTCGTCGAGAATTGCCTGTTTGTCTTCCTTCAGTGACATTGTCTTCCTTTCATTTTTGACGTGAATTTTCACTAATTATCACGAATAATTCGTTTAGTTTTCGTGTTCATTCGTGGCTAATCTTTCCTTTTTACACTCCCGTATGCGCATGGGCGCCGCATCGCTCGAACGTGATCGTGAACTCCTCCACCCCGTCCGCTTCACCGGAACCCGGGTCCCCCAGATCCGCTATGACCGCCTGTCCCGACATCTTCGAGCCGGTCGGATGAGTCACCAATAGAGTCGCCTTTGTCCGGGCGTCGAAATCGGTCTGAAGTTGAGCATAGACGGCGGCCGCGGCCGGATTGTAAATGAAGGCTAAAGTCACCTGACCCGCGTCGAAGGCCCCTACGATCTTGTCGGCGTAGCCGCTGGTCGAATCACAGGTAAGCACGGGATGGATCGTGGCCTTCCGACTGCCCGGTGCGGGTGCTTTGAGTTCGGGAATCACCGTGCCATTCCACTTTACGGTGGTCCCAATTGCCGTTATTCCACTCGTTGCCATATTTAGCTCCTAACAAAGTTCAGAGTTCATAGTTCATAGTTCATTGTTATGCCTGCGTATAGCCATTCAGCAGCGCCGTTCTATAGAGGACCTCGACAGTCACTTCCGCCACCACGCCCCCCGACATAATTTCAAAGTCCGCTTTCGGGCAATCGATCCGGATGGCCACGCCTCCGCAGGCCGTCCCGGCCGAATCGCCGGCCAGAAGCAACCGGCGAATCGTCTCGATCATCCGAGAGAGAACCGTATCGGCGACGGTGTCGGCCGGCAGCTCCCGGATGATGCCGTGACAGCTCCAGGTCGCTTTCTCCGTCCGCGATGAGACCGTGGTGCGGCTTTCCGTCTCGATGCCATCGGCCTCGATCACGACGTCGCTGTGCTTGAAATCTTCGACGGTCCAATCCAACACTTTGGGCCGGACCGCTCGCAGCGTCAGCGTCGCATCGGCGTCCTGCTTGCCGTCCAGGGCGGCGGCGATCCATTGAGCGATCCGTTCATGTATCGTTTCACTCATAAATGTTTAGCCACAGATTTCACAGATTACATTGATTCGTGTTTCTTCGTGTTTATTCGTGGTTAAATTTCTCAGAACGGCACAACCGATCTTTTTTCCCAATTACGAAGCTCGACTCCGACCTGGTCATCTAAGAGTTTATTCAAATCGACGCTCACGGCCGCCGGCAGGGCGTCCTTGAGGCCGGGCTCATTGACGATCACCCGCCAGACCGAGGGACCGAACTTCTCGCCGATCGGCAGCCGCGATGCACGGTAACGCTTGAAGACGCCTCGATGACTCATCTTTCGGATCTCGGCGGCGGTCTTGCCTTCCGCCGCCCATTCGGCCCGCCGCTCGGCGGAACTCGTCGTCAAGTCGCTGCCGGCCCCACCTTTCTTGCCGGTCACCGTGGCGATGAAGGCCCCTTCAATCATCTTCATGGAGCGGCCGATGCGATAGCGTACACCTCCGCCGGGGACCCGGGACGCCAGGCCCCGGGCGATCTTTTTTCGGACCGATTTGCTGATCGCAGTCTGCTTCGCCTCGAAACTGCCCAGTGGCGCCCGGAACGGATTACCAAACAATGATGCGACCATCCGGCCCTGAGCCGCCTTTTTCTTGCCGAGCGATTTACCGACCACTGTAGACGGCAGCGTTATGGCCGAGCTGACGCCTCGCTTGTATAGGGTGAAAGCCTGGTCGATGCCGCGATTGAGCGACCGAACAATGGCCCGATTCAACCCGCCGGGGATCGCCGCCAGGACCCGCTCGGCCTCTTTCAGGCTCGCTTCGTCAATCTTAATTTGAACCGACAAAACCATAATTGTTTAACCGCAGATGAACGCTGATAGACGCTGATAAATCGCAAATCATAAATCGTAAATCTTTTTCAATGGCACTCGTAGGTGACCCAAATCCCATTGGCCTTCACGATTCGAGCGAGCTGCATCGTCCGGGCGGTCGCCCCCGGACGCGGCGGAACGCTGATCGTCTGATTATCCGCGAACTCCGAGGCCGCGATGCCGAGCGTGGCATCGTTGGCGACCTTGATCTGGACCAGCGGGCTGCGATGGCGCAAAATCGGATCGACCGTGGCGTCATCGGTGACGTACTTGATAATCGCCGTGATCGCCCGATCCAGCGTGCCGGGCTGAAACGTCACCGGCTGGCCGAACACCGCCAAGAACGCCGCCCGGCCCGCCGTCATCCATTTAGTTTCAAAGGCCGTCGCCATCGCCGTCCACCTGCCTCTTATGTCGTATGCAACGTCGCATGGGCCGCATACTGCCACCGGCCGAAGCCGGCCGCCCTTCGCGTATAGGCCTTGACGAGCATCTGGTCGTTCAGGCGATAGTGCTCGCTTTCGGGGCCGAACACGTCCACATTGTCCGCCAGGGGGATTTCTTCCTGACGGATGAACGGCTTCAGCGGCGCATCGGTTCGATACACGTCGAAATCGACCGTATAGGTCAGCCGGGGATTGGCCACGACGCGAACGTTGAAGCCATCCTGCTTCAGCGACAGGATGGTATTGGTGTCGCCCTGATTGATCGTCATATTGACGATGGCCGGGACCAGGTACATCCAGAGCGAGGGGCTCGTCATGACGAGGAAGTTCTTGGCGTCTTCGTTCATCGGCTTGGCCTGGTCATCCAGAATAGCGAGCATGTGCGTAATCACGCCGAGGATCGCCTTGACCGCCTCGGTGGCCGTCGGTGTCGCGGCCGCCACAACGCTTAACGCGGAAATGTCGGTATAGACCAGCAGATTCTTCTGCGTCCCGCTCTTCCGTTCCCCGTGGGAAGCGCTGAAGAAATTGGTGCCGTCGTAGCACTTGCCGAGCGTGGTCCCGGTGCCGGCCAATGCCAGCGTGCTCATCAATTCCGCCCAGTGATTCACGCACCGCGTACCGAACTCGTCGACCTGGGCCATGACCTGGCCGGTCTTGTCCCGCTCAATGTCCTCCCGCTTGATATTCAGTCCTCCCTGAAACACCTTGTTGCGGAGCTGGTAGAAGTACTCGGCCGCCTCTTCGCCCTTTTTCTCGCCTTTGACCTCGGAGAGCCCGGGCGGTGTGCCGAGCCATGCGTAGGTCTCAATGGCACTGTTCGAATCGAACGGTATCGACAAGAGATCGATCCAGTCGGCCATAACCTGGGCGATCCTCAGAAAGAACTGGCCTCGAACGCCCGCTGTCGTGATGTATCTCATTTTAAATTCTCCTTATTGAGTTGTTAGTTCTTAATTCATAGTTCGTAGTCAAAGAACGATGATCCATGAACTACGGACCGTTTCTTTTTCATCGCCCCGTGGCGATATGGGCGCAAACAAAAAGGCCGTGTGAGAGTGTGGTCCCACACGACCTTTTTATCTGCCTTGCGTCACCCTCGGACTGGCCGGCCCTTGGATGAACCCGCTATTGACTTGTTAATCTTTCACGAATTTTTCGTATAACTGGACGTGGTCGATGGTCAGCTTGCCTTTTTCTTCGAGCCTCCGGAGACTGGCCGTGATCTCATCAATAATCGTCTGAGGAATTTCGACCACCTTGACCATGCCTTCGGCTGCTTTTTCGACCCAGCGCACTTCTCCCTTGATCGTCTGCTGGAAGATGAGTTTATCGTTCTCCTCTTGCGAGAAACTCAACTCGCCCAACAACGTCTGCACCATCTTGACGAACAGAAACCTGCCCTCTTTGGGCACCAGATCGAGCAGCATGACCCGGTCTTTAACCGTCAATTCGTATTGCATAATGCGCTCCCTGTTTCTTTTATTGGATTGCACTGATTCACGTCATACGCCCGTATCCTGGAGCGCAACCAGATAATAGGTCGTTCCCCCTATTTTAATCGGGATCATCTTATCCCCGGTTGCGAGTACGGGTGCATTGCCAGTGGAGGTGTAATCGCCAATGTCCCCCGCATTCTGCAATTTAAACAATCCATCGAACCGTCCCTTAGCCATGTCTGTGTTTATGCTCAGAACGTGGGCGTTGGCGGGAGCCCCGCCGGTTTCAGTGACGTAATATCCCACGTAGATGGCCGCCAACGATCCGCCGGCCAAATTGGGGGCGGCGGCGGCGATCTCCGTTTCGATGGTGGCGTAAATCGCAGAATGGGCATATTCACCGCTACCCGAGAGGGTTCCCGCGTCTTTGATGTGCAAGTTCGCACACAAAGTATGACACGTTGCCGCTGACGCGCCATTGATATAGGTCCTGAATTTGAACATGCCGTAATTGCAATGTCCGGCGGCGGCGATTTCGCCTTTCAAATAAAGACCCCTTTTGGGGCCGCCGGTCCCGGCGAAAGTTAAAACCATCGCGTTGATATTCTCTTCGCCGGCCGGACTCGTGGCGAGTGTCAGATTCAAACGGCTCGCCAGGGTGCGCGTCGTCTGAAATTCGACACTAGCGATATTCGTCCTCACGTAACGAACAACTACGCCGACGCGGCTATTGCTGCCGGAGGTCAGCGTATAAGTATCATCCGCCGAGGCGTAAACGTCTTTGCCAACGTCGGTGATAGCCACGCCGGTAATCGTCACGTGCAATCTATAGCAACCGCACAGGCGCTGGATGTTGTTATCGCCCGCCGAGCCGGCTGAGTTGTCGTAATACTCCATCGAGTGGCCCACGAAGGGATCGCCGGCGACCAGGCATCGGGCGTAACCCGAGCCGTTGTCGCCGAGAATCGCCCCTTCATAGATCACCGCGGCGGCCTGGGGGTATTCGCTCTGTTCGCCCCTGATAAAGGTCAGCGGCGTATTGGCTGTTAATGTCATGATTGATCTCCTTTATTGAGTAAATAGTTCATGGTTCGTAGTTCATCAATGAACAAAGAACTACCAACTAATCGTTACTTGTTTTTCATTTCGCCGGATGGCGGACGCCGGCAATGTAGGCCTCCGCCGAGCTGAACCGGTCCTTCAGGTCCTGCGTTTGGGCGAAATGCTCCTTGAGCTGCGCATCGGTCGCCTTGGCCTCATCGAACTTTCCGGACGTTCCCGGGGCCGGGGCCGTGTCGCTGAACTCGGACACGGCGGGATCGATTCGTTTCGCCTTGAGCGCCGCATTTTCTTCAGCGAGGCGTTTCGTCTCCGCCTGCAGTTTGATCATCCTCAACGAGGCCGCATCGGCGGCGGTCTTCCCCTCGGAGAGACATTGGACGATCAACGCCGCATCGTCGCCGCAAACCTTCTGCAGGTCGGCGAACCGCTGCTTGCCGGCCTGCTCACCTTCGGCCTTGCCTTTGATCAGGACCTGGTTGTAGATCTCGGGCAGGACGGTCGAAAAATTCTCCCCCGTCAACTCTGCCAAGGTCATGTTCGTGATTTCTTCGGGCATGATATTCTCCTTATGTAAAATAGTTTCAAATGCCTGGGATTGTGTATTCTTCAACGCCCCGAAGACGCAGATACTGCCTTCCAGGATCAGGGCGTTACGAATAATCGTACCGGGTCCTTTCAACTTATGACCGTTGACCTCCCCCGTCTCGCCTTCCTTGATATGCTCGAGGGTGCTTTTATCCGGATCGAACCGCAACGATGCCTCAAAGGGGAATCCTTCATCCATTTCCGCTTTGACACCCTGGGCGAGCGGCGAGGTCTTGAGAAAATCGCCTTCCATGACGAACTTCGGCTCAAAGACCGTCGTGTCACTGACGGCGATCCGCTGTGTGACGTCATGACTGAAAAGTATCGGATTTCTTTTTTTGGCCATCCGCATCGTTTTCTGGTCGAATGCCAGTTTCCCCCAATACCAATGATCTACAATTGAACCATCGTAGAGCGTCAGTTTTACTTTGTTCTTCGGCTTGTCGGGCGAAGTTTCGGCGAACTCCACCAGACCGGGCATCGTGAAAATGAAGGGATTCTCGGCAATCTCTTTCAAAATGACGGGGTCTCCCGCCGCCTGGCGACTGCTGCTGCCGGCCGGTTCGAAGGAGATATACTTGACCCCGTTATCCTTGAGCCACTTCCTGGCCTTCTCTGCGGTCCAGTTTTCTTTGGCGAATCTCAATGCCTGCGGGACCGGGTTATCACTTGGTTTGGCTTTGCCTTTGAGCTTGCCCCAGATGATCGCCACGGTCTTGGGCACCTTGATCTTTCCGTAGATCATACCGCCATCGGTCCGGCGAAAACTCTTCGGGTCGAAATCATCCGGGTTTCTCAAACGGGCGGCGTGCTCATTGGGATAGGGCATTATTTTTCCTCCCCGTTGGATTGCGGTGCTTGTTTTTGAGGAGTCAGGACTACGCCGCTTTCGGCGATCTCATTTTCTTCCTTGACCCGCTGGGCCAGGATTTCTTCCGACCAGTCGCGGCCCTGGCGGGCGGCGATATCAGTGCGAGTGGTCGTCAAGTTGTCGAGCAGCTCAATTTTGTCGGCCTGGGCCTCGCGATAGGGATCCACGTAGGGCCATCGTTTCAAATAGATCTGGTGTGCGGTCCAGTCGTCTCGCTGTGTCAGCACCTTGCGGTCGATGAGCTGGCGGATCTTCCAGAGCCATAACCGCCGGACCAGGGGCCGGACCACGAGCTCCTGCTGATCGCGCCAAAAGGCCCGGGCCTCGTTATAGGCGAACCGTCCGTTCATAAAGGTCGCGTTACTGAAGTCCCCCGTCGTCAGCATCAACGGCAGGCACAGCGGCGAGCCGATGAACATGAGCATCCGCATGACGAAGGGATCGAAGGCCTGGGCCGGCCGGGCGGCGCCGAGAACGTCGAGCTCTTCACCCCCGGCACTGTCCCCTTCCCATATCTGACCCGGCTCCATGCGAACCATCCTGCGTCCATAATCATCTTCTTTTTCGTCTCCCCCCGTTGTTTTCATGCCGCCCAGCGAACCGGTCAACCCTGCACCCGTATACGTTTTCACTTTGAGAGGAAAACAGGCGTTGACTTTGGCCGCCACGACCTCGGCGTCCACGTAACCGAAGAGCAGATCGATATAAACGACGGCGCTAGTCAGCATCGGCTCGCCACGCGAATGATCGAACCGCTCCGGATCGAACATGTGATGGACGATCTCGGCGGGATATTTCTGATATCCGGTCGGCTGGATGTAGCCCCATTTGTTGGGCTTGCCGAGATAGTAGCCGAGGACCCGGCCGGTCTGTTTGCTGAAGGCGACGCCGTTGACCACGTCGTAATATTGCGGATCGATCTCGATCTTCGAACCATAGGGCGTTCCGCAGCATTCACCCTGGAACGCCTGGGGACCCTCATCGGTCAGCAGGGTGAAGATGTCCCCATCCTGCATAAACCGGTAATCGCATTTATGAATATAGGCGTGAAAGTTGAACCGGCCCGTAACGTCACAAGGCTGCTCGACCATCTCGGCCTTGACCGCCTGTTCAGCCGCTTCATTCCAGCCTTTGTCCTCCGTGCGGGCCTGGATCCGCGTGGAGGTCCCGACGATGTTCGTGACTAATTTGCGAAACAATCCCTTGACCAGGGGGTTATTGTTGGAAAGGTCCCGGGCGATCTGGCGGAGCTCATCCAGCGTACTTTCGCTGAGGTCCCGGTCACCGGAACGGGGACCATAGATCCGTTTCTTCCGCAACCGGCTCCGGTCGAGCACCTCGTAGGCAAAACGATGGGCCTGCCGGGCCCTCGCCAAACGGGGCGAAAGAACACTGACCGGGCCATCCATTGCCTCCGACATCCGGCCCCAGAACGAATTACGCTCGCCGTTGCTCATCAAAATTCCGACACCTTGATATACCCGCTGTTTCCCCGCTCGGCCCGGCCGAGTAACCGCTCTTCCCGCTTGTAGAGAACATCGAGCGATGGATACGTGATCGTCGCCCCTTCGTCGTTGACGAAACTCTGGGCCCCCGATTCGACCGCCGCAATCGCCGCCTGAACGCTCGTCAATTGTTCCGCTAACGTGGCCACATCTTGTGCTCCATAATCAAACCATTCACCACATCTGGTATACTGTATAGGCACAGTATCGGCAGGGCGGGGAATGTTTGAAATGGGGTCGTTACCAGGGATTGGTAACGAGTTGAAGATTTATTTTTGCTCGATGCTCTTAAAATTCAGCCCGCACGCACGGCATTTATGGTACCGGATCGGTACCTCGCTCGAATAGACCGGGCAATCTTCGGAGCCGCAATTGGGATTCGGGCAACGGACCTTGACGTAATAGACGACCGGAATGCCGTCTTCGTCCCTGGCTGGAAGCCGCCGTCTCATCGGTTGATCCGGCAACCCTAAATCCGGCAGATCATCAAAAAAACCGCTTGGCATTGATTATTTCTGAGGCTTACGTATATGGTTCAAAAAACAACTTAAACTTCTTACCGTCTTTGTTCATCTCACTTAGTCGGTCAGCCTCCTGCTTTGTGATTTTGACCCAAAACTGGATGGCAAGTATCGTCTCACCGGCTTCCTCCAAAATCATTCCAAAAGGGGGAGTAATAAATGACATACTGGCGTCGTGGAGTTCTATGCCTTTATCGTGCTCTGAACCCATTCCTTGATTCCTTTCAATTGAAAATCGAAATCATAAATCGTAAATCGCAAATCTATAGCGTTGGCGTTCCGTCCCAGTAACTGCTTTCCTGTTTCGAGTCGTCCTTGTGTTTCTTCATCCGGCCGGCGACGGCCTTCACGTAGTCCACGTCCTGAAGGTGAAAGACGCCGGCTAATTCGGCGGCCAGATCGCAATAGACGCTCGCGTCCCAGATATGGTTTTCGCGGAAGCCGGGCTTGAGCACCCACGTGACGATCTCGCGGCCGCTGCGCGTCCGTTTGACAAGCTGGGCCTCGCTGGCCAACTGCCTGGCGAGGTCGCCCGGCAGATCGTTCGGCAGATGCAGGAACCCGGGGCCTGGGGGTTTTTCCTTGTCGTACAGGCATTGCCAGAGCCGGTCCTTGCCCGTATCAACGCAGAGATCGAATCGCCGCATGGCCTTGCCGGCGACGGGACGGGCCTTGTAGTAACTATTGTGCATCCGGTCCCTGCCATATCCCATGACCGGGACCACGGCCCCCTCCGGGAATCGAAGACAAAAATCATAGACCACGCTCGATTCCTCATCGCGCTCGGCCACCTGGTAACGGCAGTCGACGGCGGCCCGGCTGGCGTAGTACCGGACCGATTCATCTTCCGCCGAGACCCATTCGCTGCGGACGAACGATTCGACCAGGTCCCAATTCTCCGGCCGGCCCGTATGGCCCGTCTCCAGCCGCCCGGCCCACAGAAGCCATTGCTCGTTTCGGAAACCGTAGCCCTTTGTCACGGCCCATACACAATCGGTCTGAACGTCGATGCCGTGACAAATCAACTGGACGCGGCGGGGCACGAGCCTCTTGACCATCGAATAGTCGCCCACGTGGGACTGCAACTGAGTCAGGCCCGTCTCCCGCTCCCGCCGCTCGAACGCCCGGGCGTTCTGATTGTTCCAGAAACTGCGATACGGTCCTATGTCACCCGAATCCCGCCGCTTGATGGCGGCGACAAACTCGGCGGCTAATTGATCGACCGTCGTGAAGGATGGATCGACCAGTACCGCCGGCACGCACAATGCCTTTTTGTCGCCGTCCTCCCACTCGCCTGCAATCTCCCCGTCCCTGCCGATGGTGCACCCGCTGGGACAGGCCCGGCAGCCCGAGATGGCGGCCTTGCGCTCCAGCTCGGACCATTCGGCCTTGCAGTGAGGGCATACGTACCGGGCCTTCCGCCGGCCCTTGCCCGGCCTGTAATGATAATAGGCAGGGTCGAAAAACTTGCCGTCTTTGTTTTTGTCGATGATGACGTTCTCGAACATAGCCTCGTGATATTCCCCGCACTCGGGGCAGACGACGTGGAGGGTCCATTTCTGACATTCCTCGAAGTTTTTGTCCGCAACGTCGCCTTTGTTGCCGGGGCGCGTGATGAAAAAACGCTTGCTGATACCCTCATAAGTCCGCGTGCCATAGCGCAAGGTATCAATCGTACTGACGCCGTCCACAATCTCCACCGTCCATAAAGCGACCTCATCGCCCGCCAGGTACTGGATCGCGTCATCTTCGAGCGTGACGGGACTGGTCGGCCAGCCCAGGACGAGCTGCATATTGTCCATGTCCGTCACCTCCCCGATCAGAAGGTTGCGAATGTCCCCGCCCAGATGGTGCATGATGCGAGGCGATTTCTCGAAGGCGGGCCGGAACCGCTTGATCCGTTTCTTGGCGACCTTCTCGTCGGGCAGGATGATCTTCATGGGACCCGGGACCACGTCGATAACGTAGCCGAGCCACCCGCCCAGGATCGTTGATTTGCCGGACTGCCGGCAGGCATAGACCCAAATTTCCCGCGTCGTTAAATCACACAGCCATTCGATCACGGGCCTCCAGAAAGGCGTCGTCTCCAAACTCCACGGCCCCTTTTTCCTCGAGCTCTTCGCGGGCA
>Ga0315288_10007214_pt1 | contig 14096 bp, 12 predicted proteins | sample YL17G11_20_MG_FD_203454 | JGI IMG/M metagenome (GOLD analysis project Ga0315288, IMG submission 203454) | Sediment microbial communities from Yellowstone Lake, YNP, Wyoming, USA - YL17G11_20 | ecosystem: Environmental > Aquatic > Freshwater > Lake > Sediment | place: USA: Wyoming | collected... | reverse complement strand
GGATTCCTATCAGCGGCTCAGCGGGGTGTACTATCAGCGGACCGCCTCCAAGGAGGAAGCGGCGAAGTTTTATGAGGAATTCGCGGGCCGTTTCCCTAAATTGATCTCTCCCTTGACGGCCTGGGTCCAGCGCATTCTCCAGGATAAAGAACCGGTCGATAGAGGCATCGAGCTGGCCCTGAAAGCCATCGAAATGCAAAAAGCCGCGCCGCGGCCGACGGGAGCGGCGGCGGAAAGGGCTATGCCCATGATCCCGGGCGCGAGCATGTCGCTCAACCTGGGCCGTCTCTACGGCCTCAAGGGAGAAAAAGCAAAAGCCGTCGAGACCATCGACGCCGCAGCGGCGGAATCCGGCGACAACGCCCGGATGATTCCCTCGATCGCCCAGGCTTACATCGATATCGGAGCCGAGGATAAGGCCCTGGCCCTTTATGGACCGGAGTTCGTCAAGAAAAATATCGGGAGAGCAGCTTCATTGTCGCCTTACGCTTCATTTTGGGCCCGCCAAGAGAAAAACCTGGACAGCGCCCTCGAAGCGGCCAAAAAAGCCGTCGAACTTGGGCCTGAAAATCCCATGGGCTGGATAACGCTCGGCACGGTCTATGTCAAATTGAAGAACGCCGCCGAGGCCGTAAAAGCGGCGGACAAGGCCCTCGAAGTGGCGCCCCCGGCCCAAAAGGCGGTTATTCAACGGCAGGTGGACCAGATCAAGTCCCAGGCCGCCGCGATAAAGTAAATTTCCTGGCTTACCGCGCCCGACGGAGAAAGCCGAGCGCCTGAAGAGCGGCGACGCAGCCCTCTCCGGCGGCCGAGACGACCTGGAGTCCGCCGCAGGTCAGGTCGCCGGCGGCGAAGACTCCTTCCAGGTTCGTCCTTTGGAACCGATCTACGGCGACGCACTGCTTGTGGTCGAGATCGAGGCCCGCTTTGGCTAGGAGCGGCCCCGTAGGGACCTCGCGGAATATGAAGACGGCGTCGACGTCGAGGAGCATCTCGCCCGAGTCGGTCGTAAAGACGATCCGCTCGACGTTCTTCTCCCCGGCGATTTCCATGATCTCGGCCGGGGCGTGGACGGGAATTCCCAGCTTTTCGGCCCGGGTAAACGCCCCCTCGAACGCGGCCGGATCCTTCATCTTGCCCGCGACCCAGTGGACGTTGACGCCCATTTGGTGAAGGGCCAGGACGTCCTCGACCGCCTCTTCGGAATGGCCGTAGGCGGCCACGGAGCGGCCGCGGTACAACGGCCCGTCGCAAACGGCGCAGTAGCTCACCCCGTATCCCACCAACCGTTCCTCGCCCGGAATTTGCCGTTCCCTGGCAAAGGGCTTGCCCATAGCCAGAACGACGGCCTCGGCCTCGACGAACGCGTCGCTCGTGCCGGCGAACTTCGGCAATGTTTGGAGAGAGAGGGCGATGACGTCGCCCTGGACGAATCGGGCGCCGAACCCCTCGGCCTGCTCCCGGAACTTGGCTAAGAGCGCGGCGCTGTCGATCGACGCAAAGCCGGGATAGTTTTCGATCTCGTACCCAAGGGACAGCCGCGAGGCCGCCCGTCCGCCTTCGAGCACGACGGTCGCCTTGCCCGCCCGGGCGGTATAAATGGCCGCCGTCAATCCCGCCGGGCCCGCCCCGACGATCAGGATATCCGTCTTGATGGTCTGCATGGGACGATCTCCTCGCCCCCCATCCTACCATAGCCGGGCCGCCTCCCCGAAATGGATTTGCCGTCGGAAGAGCGACGATTCGCCGTTGACACGGCAAAAGCGGGCGGCTACAGTGGAGGCCTCGAAAAAGGAGTTCGATGCCGAGATCACGGAAGTCAAGAAACGGGCGGGGAAATACCAGGAATTTCGTTCAGCGTCTCGGATTCCTGACGTTTTTTCTGGCGATAGGACATCCCTTCCTCTCCGCCGCAGGCGCCCGCACCGGATTTTGTTTTTCCTTCTCGGCGCATTCCGCGGATTATCGGGGCGACTTCCGCGACGCCCGGATCCTTTGGCATTTCGAAAAGGCCTTCGAGTTTCCCCGGCTCGCGAGAGGATACGGCCTCGCCGTCAGCCTGGGCGCCAAGATGGATAACGGCTCCTGGGACGTCTCCTATCTCCGTTCGATGCCTGCGGCGGTCTTATATGGCGGAGCTTCCGCCGCGACCGTCTTCCAAGCCTTGGAGGTCAACGGCCGGTCCTTTCTGCTCCGACGTTCGGCCGTCCATCCTTACTTCCTCGGCGGCATCTGTCTTCCTGTTCTGCATGTTTCTCGCGGCTCACAATACCAAGGCCGGAGCCAGGACGCCACTTACCTCGGCGGTGGGTTGAACGTCGGGGCGGGATTGTCGATCGACATCGGACCGTCGATTGTCCTCAACGCCGGCGCGGCGGGGCGTTTTCTCTGGTTTCTCTACGCCTTCGGGGGAGGCAAAGGGCGGGACATCAACTATCTGACCGACGGCCCCGCCGGCCCCAGGCTCGGACGACCCATCCGGACAACATCCCTCGTTCTCTCCGTCGGCCTCGGGTTCATCCTTTGAATCCGCTATCGAGGACGATTCTTTCGCGATAATCGACCTTGACCTCGGCCCCTCGCCGCGGGCGCAACAAGTCGAGGGCTTTGAGAAACGTCTTGTTCCGGCTTCGCCACTTTCGGTTGAGGGATCGGGCGTAGAGCCCCAGGCTCAGGGACATCCAGCGGCCGCGGATGAGCTTCCGGACCTGCTCTTTCAGGGAATAGAATTTCTTGTGGCCGAGGATCTGGGCCTGTTGAAGACCATAGAGGGAGAAACGGGCCGGCCGGAAAACGGCGTGATGGGCGTCATAAAGCGACCAATCCTTGAAACAGATCCTGTTCTCCGCCTCGACCTTTTCATAGAAATCCGAGCCCGGCAGGGGCGTCAGGATGAGGAATTGGGTGGAGGTGAGGCGGGCGTTCTTGGCCCAACGAACGGTCGTCCGGACGGTCGACCAGTCATCCTGGTCGAACCCGAAGACGAACATCCCGTGGATATGGATGCCGCGGCGGCGGAGCACCAGGACGGCCCGATCGAGGTCCGCCACCGTCTGAGCCTTGCGCATGCCGACGAGCGTCTTGGGATTGACGGACTCGAAGCCGATAAAGACCGTATGGCAACCGGCCCGCTTCATGATGTCGACGAGCTCGGGATCGCGGGCGACGTCGGCCCGGACCTGGGTCGTCCAGCGGAACTTGAACTTCTCCCGGATCATCGCCGCGCAGAGCGCCTTAGCCCTTTTCCGGTCGGCGGTGAAATTATCGTCGTAAAAAAAGACGACGTTCCTCCGGCTGTCGTAGCGGCGCAATTCGCCCAGGATATGGTCGGTAGAGCGAAACCGGTAAGCCTTCCCGAACATCCCAGTCACCGAGCAGAAAGAGCAGTGGAAAGGGCAGCCGCGGGAGGTCTGGACGGGGATGATGCGGCGGCCGCCCGCCCTCGGAGGACCGGACCGCAGGAGCGAGAAGTCCGGATACGGCAGGGTGTCGAGGTCCCCGACAAGCGGCGCCGGGGAATTATGGACCGGCTGCCCCTTCTCCCGGCGGGAAAGCCCGGGAACGACCGAAAGGTCGCCGCCCGAACGCCAAGCCTCGAGAAAGTCCGGAAGCGTGGCCTCGGCCTCCCCTCGGAGGACGAAATCCGCGTGTCCGAGAGCTTCTTCGGCCAGAAAGGTGACATGGGGACCGCCCATGAGGACGGTCTTCCCCAGGGCTCGCGCCCGGTCGGCGATGGCATAAGCCCGGGGAGCCGTGGCCGTGATGGTGGAAATGGCGACGATATCGGCGTCGCGCAGGGCGGCCGCGTCGATCGGCCGGACCTCTTCAACAAAAAGCTCCACGTCCCAACCGCGGTCCCGCATGATCGTTCCCAGGAGAAGGGGGCCGAGGCGGGGCAGGGGGTACTGGGAAAAGATATGCAGGTTGGACGGGCGCGGCTCGATGAAGACGATCTTAGGCATGGGACCCTTCTTCGACCGAGGGCGGCCGCTTATCGTTCCGGGCTTTCAGGCCGACGATTTCCTTCTTTTTTTTCTTGAGGAGACCTTCCCAGCGGTCGATCCCCTTCGCCAGCTGGCGCATCCGATCGTGGAGTCCCTCTATGGCCCTCAACATTTCATCAAGCTTCAGGGCTGCCGCCTCCCGGGGAAAGGCGTCGGAATCTTTCTGGAGGGCCAGAAAGTCGCGGAAGGTGCCCGAGCCGGTCTTGATCTCCTCGAGGGTATAGCCGAAGAGCTGGAGGTCGCGGATGAGCCGGCAAAGATCGACATAAACGCCGGCGTAGAGCCGGAATCCTCCGCCGCTGCGCATCTCCGGTTCGATAATCCCCATCTCTTCCCAATGTTTGATCGTCCGGGGGCTGAGGTCGGTGCGCTCGGCGAGCCGGCCGACGGTAAGGAGCTTGTCCTTTTCGCCGGCCTTAGAGGCGCCGCCTTCGGTTTTCGGAAAACCGAACTTCTTGACGATCTTCTGGATCTCCTCGAAGCCATAGCCGATCTCCCGGAGTTTCTTGAGGTGGAGGGCCCGGTCGACATCAGCGGGAACGTAGAAAGGCATGCCTTCGTCGGCGAAGCCGAGCGGCTTGAGCAATTTAGCCTTCGCCCAAGCGTCGAGGTCGGCCTCGGGAACGCCTGTCTGAACCGCCAGCTCCTCGCGGGTGAAAACATTTTTTTCCATATTTCACCTATACGTTTATATTATAATTAATCCCGATCATCATACACGTATACGTATATGTATACGCATATTTCGGAACGATGTCAAGTCATCACGGATTTGTTGTTGGAACTTGCGTTGTTGTTAGACCCGTCTGACAACGGAGATGACCCTGACGCCCGACGGGTGGAAGGCTCGAAGGGACACTCTTGGACGAGAACCCTTGCAATGGGTTCTCTTCCAACGAGCAGCGGGAAGACCCGCTCGCTCTGCCTTCTTTCCAAGGAACATTAGGCGTTAGATCTTTTTACTATTCATCGCCAAATGCTCCATGGAGGAGTGTCCACCAGGACCCGTCGGGCGTATCAATCAGCTGCTATTGGGGTCAAAGAGAATCTTGACAGCCTCGTCGACGCGGCCTATAGTGGGGCGGCTGCGATGCTGAACGCGATCACGATCCCGCGCCAACTGAAGGACCTTCTCGGCCGCGAGATCGGGCCCACGGACTGGCTTGAGATGACCCAAGAGCGGATCGACTCCTTCGCCGCGGCGACGGACGATCGTCAATGGATCCATGTCGACCGCGAACGCGCCCTCCAGACCCCGCTCGGCAGCACGGTCGCCCACGGATTCCTTCTTCTTTCCCTGATCCCCCATTTTCTCCAGAAAAGCGCCGTCTTCAACTTTCCATTCAGAATCGCCGTGAATTACGGCTTGAACCGGGTCCGCTTCCTCAATCCCGTCCGCCCGGGGGATAAAATCCGCCACCGGGCTATCCTTCAGGAAATTACCCGGAAAGGCTTCGGACGCCTCCTCCTCAAGATCGACAATACTATTGAAGTCGAGGGCGCGCCCAAGCCGGCCCTCGTCGCCGAGCTCCTGGTCCTGTTTTTCGTCTAATCGCCAAGACTTCTCGTCACCCTCGAGCGAAGAAAAATCCCCCCATCCTCCCCTTTTCAAAAGGGGGGAGGGGGGGATTTTCAAGGTAATTGGCGCGGCCCGCCCCGATTCCCGCGCCCGAAGGTCCGTCCTCTTTTAGTCCGCCTTTGTCCGAACGAGAAACGCCCCCAGGAAGCTTAGGACAAAAACCACGCCCCAAAAGTAAGCGAGGCCGAGGGCGGCATTTCCCCACACGCCGATCGAGGTCAAAAGCGGAGGGAACGCGGTCGGCCAGAGGTTGACCTTGAACTGCATGACGACGAACTGGAGGACGACGGCCAGGACGAGGTAGAGCAAGCTGAAGGTCACGGCGGTCTTCGCCCGAGATCGCTTGCCGACCGCTTGGGCGACAAGGCCGCCCGCGATCGGAGCAACGATGAGGGCGATGAGGATGACCACCCCGGTCACGGTCCGGAGGCCGGTCATCTTCCAGCCGGCGTGGGTATGCATCCCGGGGAATACGCCCGCGAAGCTCTTCAGGATGTCGCCGATATTTGCGGCCGACATTCCTGCGGTCGTTTGGCTCTGAACGAGGACAACGACGAGGTAGACGAGGTAAACGAGAAGCGTGGCGACGAGGACACCCAGAATCGAACCGCTGAAGAGACTCCCTTTCGCGGCGGCGGCCGCCAGCCGGGGCGCGTGGACCGCCGGGACATAAGCGGGCGGCGGAGTCGCGTACGGCGGGGACGGCGGCTGGGGCTGAGTCGGTTGAGGCGTCCGGGCGATGGTCTGGGCCAGGCCGGCCATCGCTTCGGGCGTGGCCATCATCGTCCGGCTGGCGTCGGCGAGGTTGATAAACTCGAATTCCGCCTGGTCGAATTTGAGCTTGTCCCCGGTCCGGAGAATTTTCCGGTCCACTTTGACGCCGTTGACAAACGTTCCGTTGGTCGAGCGCAGGTCCTGAATTTCGTACCTGTCGCCCGTTTTCACGATCTTGGAATGTTGAGCGGAGATCGTATTCTCGACCAACACCAGATCGCAGTTGGGGATCCGGCCGACGAGAAACTCGCTTCCTCGGAATTCGTACGAATTCCCGCGATACGGTCCCGTCAAGCCGACAAGCTTGACTTCGAGATTGCCCGGCTGGTTTGGATTCGTCATGGCGACTCCCTTCAGGGCGAATCCTAACACCACGCCGGGGCGAAAGTCAAAGCGGCAAGGCCCGTCACGCCCCTGACCGTCAAACACTTCTGCGTGCGGAAGCCTATCGAGCCTCTTAGCGTCCCCGAACGCCCTCCACTCCAGATCGGGTTTGAAGGTCCTCCCCTCGCCGCTCCTTCTCGGCGCCTCGGACTTTACGCTCTTCGTCCTTCACCAGCTCGTAGCTTCGTGTATCGGCGTTGATGGTCTCTGAAACCTCGGCGTCCGAAGACGGGAGCCTCGAAGAGCGTCTGCAGGGCGGCAAACCCTCATCACGTTCCGGGCGTCCGGGGACGATTGGCGGCTCGACGGACATACATTATAGATGCGACAAACTGTTATACGGTCAGGGCAAGACCGCTATGGGAGTTTGTAGAAACCGCGGATCATCCGCAAGAGCCGACCTTCCGGCAGGAGGCGCTTCAGGAACCCCATCGCCGGGACGAGATGCCCGGTGTAATAGACCGGCTTGGGGTGTCTTTTTTCGAGGACGCGGAGAATCGTCTTGGCGGCGGCCTCGGGCGGCGCGGCCTTGGCCATCTTCTTGTCCCGGGCGGCGCGGAATTGTTTCAGCTCATCGGCATAGGGCGATCCTTCGAGAACGACCGTCCGCGGCTCGATGCCCGTCTTGATATAGCCGGGGACGACATGCACGACCTTGATCCCGAATCGCCCGACCTCGCCGCGAAGCGACTTGGTGAAGGCTTCAAGGCCCAGCTTCGTCGCGGCATAGGCCGATTGGAAAGGCGGCGGATAAGTCCCGGTAAGCGATCCGATGTTGATGATCGCCCCCCTCCCCCGCTCGCGCATGGCCGGGAGAAACGCTTTGATCAGCCGGATCAGTCCGAAAAGATTCATCCGAAAGAGATCCTCGACCGATTCCGTCGTCGCGTCCTCGACGGGCCCGATCTGGCTCTGGCCGGCATTGTTGACGAGGATCTCGACCGGACCGGCGGCGCGGGCGCAGGCTTCGACCGAGGCGGGATCCTCGAGCCGGAGAGTCAGATAGACGACGCCGGGGAGCTTATCGGCGATGTTTTGCGGATCACGCGACGTCCCGAAGACTTCGACGCCGCGCTCGGCGAGCGCCGCGGCAAGAGCCCGGCCGATGCCGCGGGAGGCCCCCGTGATCAGGACGGGGCCGGCGATCATGTTACGGAGTCATCCTCCGGATCCTCGCTCGCGCCCCGGTCGAAGGCGGCCTTGACGGCCTCGAGGTCGAGATGGAGGTCGTCGCGGACTTTCTTGTAGGCGGAGATCGTCCGCTCGACGTCCTCGTCGGTGTGCGAGGCCGTCGGGATCATCCGGAAAAGGACGATGTCTCTGGGCACGACGGGGTACATGACCCCGGTGATGAAGATTCCCTCGTCGCGCATGCCCTTAATGATGGCCAGAGCGATCTGGAGGTCCTTCAGGTGGACGAAAACGGGGGTCACGGGCGACGGCACTTCGCCGACCAAGTATCCGAGATCCCTCAAGCCCGCCTTGAGCTTCCGATTGACTTCCCACATCCGGTCCCGCCGCCATTGGTCATTGACGACGAAATCGAGGGCCCGGGTGAGGACCTCGACATAGATGATGGGCAGGCTCTTGGCGAAGACCTGGGTCCGGGCGTTGAACCGAACCCATTCGACGACGTCCTTCTGGGCGCCGGCGACGCCGCCGATCGCGGCAAAGGCCTTGGCGAACGTCCCGAGATAGACGTCGATCTTGTCCTGACAGCCGTAGATTTCGCCCGTCCCCCTCCCGGTCGGCCCCACGACGCCGAAGCCGTGGGCATCGTCGACGAAGAGGCGGGCGTCGTATTTGTCCTTGAGATAACAGATGTCGCCCATGGGGGCCACGTCGCCGGTCATGCCGAAGACTCCCTCGGTGACGACGAGCACGCCGCCTTTACGGTCTTTATGGGCCTTCTTGAGGTGGGCCTCGAGGCTGTTCATGTCGTTATGTTTCCAGACCCGGAACTGGGCCCGGGACATGAACATGGCGTCCACCATCGAGGCATGAGCCAGCTTATCGATCAAGATCGTGTCCGTCGTGTCGCATAAGGCCTGAATCGTGCCGAGAACTCCAAGGTAGCCGTAATTGAATAGGATGGCCGCTTCCTTCCCCATATAGGCGGCGAATTTCCGCTCGAGGTCGAGATGCCTCGACGTGTTGCCGGTCATCATCCGCGAGCCCATCGGGGCCCCGGGGCCATACGTCCGCGCCGCTTCGACCGCGATAGCCCAAAGTTCCTCGTTTTCGGCTAAGCCAAGGTAGTTATTGATCGACCATTGGACGACCTTCTTCCCCTCATACAGCATCTCCCGGCCCGGCTTGGGATCGAGGACGGGACGGACGAAAAAATAATCGTTCCGGGCCCTCATCATCCCGAAATACCCGCCGTCGGTTTTACATTTCGCGAAAAGATCCATCGTTTCTCCTCGAATCGTCCGCCTTTTTATAATATGAGGGCCTCGGATTGTCAATCGCGGAATGCTTCGATATATCGTATAAAGAGTTAATATCTTTTCAATATGGTGCTTGTGAAGAAAAGCCCTGGGGATTATCCGAGGGCGACGTCCAGAATCATCATGAGGGCGAATCCGGCCATCGCGCCTAAGGTGGCCGTGTCGGTGTCGCCGCCGATCTGAGCCTCGGGAATGACCTCTTCGACGACGACATAAATCATCGCCCCCGCGGCAAAAGCTAAAGCCCAAGGAAGAAGCGGCTGGGCCTTGAGAACAGCTAAAGCCCCCAACACACCCGCGACAGGCTCAACCAGGCCCGAAATCTGGCCGTAAAAAAAGCTCTTCGCCCTCGAAAGGCCTTCGCGTCGGAGCGGCACGGACACGGCCGTCCCCTCGGGAAAATTCTGGAGACCGATGCCGATGGCCAAGGCCACGGCCGCGCCGAGGGTGGCTTCTCCCCCGCCCAGCCCGACGGCGCCAAAGGCCACGCCGACCGCCAGGCCCTCGGGAATATTATGGAGGGTGATGGCCATAACGAGGAGGACCGTTCGCCGCCAGGAGGTCTTGATGCCTTCTACCTTTTCGAATCCGGAGTGGAGGTGGGGCAAGAGCTTGTCGATGATCTTCAGGAACGCCCCTCCGAGAAGAAATCCGCCCGCCGCCGGAACCCAGGGCGTGACGCCCCGGGCCTCGGCCATGGCGATCGACGGGGCCAAGAGCGACCAGTAGCTGGCGGCGATCATGACCCCGGCGGCGAAGCCGAGCATGCCGTCGAGGAGCCGCTTATTGAAGTCTTTGAAGAGGAAGACGAGGGCCGCTCCCAGGGCGGTGACCCCCCAGGTGAACAGCGTCGCACAGAGCGCCTGAACGACGGGATGGAACGATCGGAACGCCTCGATCATGGCGAAGATATTTTACCGTTTTTTCCCGGGTCACGGAACAATCGGATCTCCTGGATGGACCACGGACGGGTCGGATGCGCTCCGGTCAGCGTGAGACGAAGATACCGGAGGGCGGTAGGCTCGACGGCCAAGTTCACGCCGTATCGGGAGAAATCCTCGATCGTTTCCGGCCGAAGGAAGGGAAAGTAATAAGGATGCTCGCCGAGGTGAATCCACTCCATGGAATCGACGGAGGCCGAGACCCGGAAACTTCGCGGGAAAGTCAGCGGCCTCCGGTTGAGGAGAAATTCGATCCGGTCGATGCTCACGACCCGGCCGATATCCAGCAGGAAGAAGTCCTTCGGGCGTTGCGGACCGTCGGTCGCCCAGCCTGTTTCCAAGTCGCCGTCGAAGGCCAAGCGCGCGAGAGCGATATTTTCCCGAGTCCAGGCTTTCCAAAGGTCGCGCCGTCCGATCTCCTCGAATCCACGCCGCTCCTCGTCCGCTTCGACTTGCCAAGGTTTAATCCGGTACAGAAAATCGCCGTCGCGGTTCGCTATGAGTTCAGCGCGGAGAGAGAATCCGGCCAACCCCCGGACGATTTCGCGGCCCTTCGGAGCCCGGAATCCGCGCGTGTGGACGAGAATGTAATCAACGTCCAAGCTTTTCAGAAAATCCAAAGAAGATCGGCTGGGAAACCGGTCCATCGCTCGGTTCACGATGATCGATCCGGGCGGCGTATATCCGCTGTACCCATTGACCAGCCGTTTTCCGTGAAAAATGGAGTGATACATATAGAGAGCTTCGCTCCCCTTCTTTTCCAGCGGTTGGGGCATGGGCAATTCGATCAACGCCGCCTTGTCGGGGAGCGAAGCGACATCGCGATAGATCGATGGGACCGCCTCATTTCCGCCGACAAAGGCGAGAGGAAGCGGAACCGAGGCGTATTCGATCAGGATGAAAATCCCGAGACCAAACGCGAGAGCGGAACGGGCCGTTCCCCGGGGCCGGGCTTTCAGAAACGCCGCCGCCGCCCATCCCCCGACGACGCACGATCCGACCATCATGATGACCGCAAAGCGCGAAGCCGCCCTCACGCCGTCGAAGCCCGGAACCCAATCGTACAAAATCCCAAAGGGGCCGGGGATCAAAGGCGCGTCGAAGAGCCTGATTTGCGGACCTAAACAGAGCAAGGCCGCGGCACAGGCCAAAACTGCGTAGGTGCGAAAAATGAACCTCCGTCCCCTGCTCTCGGTCGGCGTCAGCGAGGTCGTTCGGAAGGCGTTCCTCAGCTGGATCCTTAGCCGGGGATCGAGGATGATTCGGGCAGCCAAGGAAGCTCCCCATAACAGGAGCGGATTTCTAAGACGGTGCATCGAGACCCGAAAAAATCCCGCGTGCCAGTCGAATCCCCCCGTTTGCGCGACGTACAGGATAAGCAACGCAAAGGAGACATTCATCAGGTCCCAAAACGCCCAAAGGGGACGGACCGGATGGATCCGGCGGGCCATCCGCCGACGCCGCACCCATCCCCAGCCGAGTCCGGCCAGGATCGTGATTCCCGGAAAAATCTGCATCTCCTGGTTTCCCCACCCGCTCGTCCATCGCCCCAACAGAACATTGCCGGGGGGAACACTCAAAGAAGTGCTGAAGTTGGGCGGAGTGGAGAGCCACGGCTTCCGGGGTACGCTTAAAAGCCATTTTGCGATGGACCTGGATGTAGGGGACAAATACGGGAAGCAGAATGGCGGCGCAGAGCCCAATACAGGCCGCCGCATGAACATAGAAGCGGGGCTCTCGCCAGGTACCCGATTTGAACGCAAAAACGGGGACAAGCACGGCGAGCGCCAGTCCGAAGAACAAGCCGTAGTAGGCGCAACTCAGGGTTTGGACGATGAAGAAGGCGCTCGCGATGAAGAGATCTCGGCCTTTGAACGTCTCGAAATAGCGATGAAGGAAGAGCAGGCAGAACGGCATCCATCCGTAAAACAACAGCTCGAGATGAGTGAGGTGGGCGAAATTATACGGGAAAAAAGCGAACACGAGCCCGGCTAGAAAAGCCGCCATCCGATCCCTCAGGAGGTGGTCGACCAGCAGGAACATTCCGGCGGCGCTCAAAAAAAACGAAAAGATGAATAGCCCGTTATAGGCGAAGAGGATGCTGCCGCTGAGCGCGGACAGCGGCCAGGCAAAGGCGGAGAGGGCCATAATCGCGTCGGCATAGAGGAGAGTGCCCTGATGAGGATAAAAAGCGTTCGTGTTCCAGAGCCCCCGCCCGCCCTCGAAGGCTTTCTGGATGTTGTGGGCCATGACCCAGACATTATAAAGTGGATCCTCAAGGTCGCCCGGGATCCGCTCGGACATATGAAAAACAAGGGGGAAGGTCATGGCGATCGCCAGGAAGGCAAAGACGAGGAAAGCCGCACCCCGAAATCCGAACCGTGATTTCAACACCGTCAGACTGGGATGACTCAAAACATTTTATTCTAGCGAAATCGGATCAGTTGTTCAAGAAAGCCTCGTCCGGATAACGCTATGGCCGGACGATTTCGATTTTCGAGTTGCCGCGGACGGCGCGAAGCGGGACATACGTCGGATAGTCCCAACTTGTGGTCTTCTGGAAGGTGAGCTTCCGGCCGTCTTGTAGGACCGTCCACTTCGCTCCGGCGGGAAGCGAAAGCCAAAGACCCGTCGTGTGGGCGTCGCCCGTGCGGTTTTCCATGAGGAAAGCAAGCTTCTTCATCGCTTTATCGATGACCACGGCCTGCTTGGCCGCGAAGCCGTCGCGATCGAGCTCGATCTTGAGCTTCTTCAAGCCCTTCCCGTCGTCGAAAACGGCGTAGAAGCGCCGGCGCAAGCCGTCGCGCGGCACGACCGAGAGAGCTTGCGGCCCGACCGTGAGGGACCCGCCGTAAGCCAGCCAATCAAACGTCGGATCGCGCGTCAGGATGGTCGCCGCGATCCGCAGGCCCGCGCCGTAGCCCAGGTCGATCTCGCCGTCGTACGGCCAAGCGCCGCGGGGCACTTCCTTGCGGATCCAGGCCCGTCCCCACTTGGCCGTCATGAATTGCCAGCCCGTGGCCCCGTCGTTTTCCTTCCCCGGGAACCAGAAGCCGTAGTTCGTTTCCGGCCGTCCCGTGTTCATGAGCGCCCAGGAGCTGAGATACGAGGCGTAGCCGAGCTGGAGCCAATCATAGGGAACGGGGGCGAAGTTGAGGCCGTAATCGAGGACACTCCAGCCTCCCATGTTGGCCATGTAGCTCAGGGAGCCGGAATCGGACGAGGCCGTGAAGTCGGCGCCGAGGAGATAGTAGGCCGTCTCTAGCCGGCCGCGGACGGCCAAACCCGCCCGATGCTGACGGTCCATGAACGCCCGCGAATCCTCGCGTTTGACCGCCGGATGGGTAAGCCACCGGTCTTTGGCTTTATCGAACCAGAGTTTTTCATCGGGCTTCATCTCGTGGGTCGCGCCGTATTTGGCCAGGGCATAGCTCGACTCGAAGGCGGTGCGGTCGAGGGCATACTCCGAGCGGAAGGGATACTTGTCGTCGTAGACGAAATACTTGACCTTCTTTTCCCATTCGGCCCGGAGCCAGGCCGCCTTCTCGGGCCGGCCCTCCTTATCGAGCGCGTCGATGAGGTTGAGGATGACGAGCTCGTTGTAGCAGCCCCACTTATACGTTTCGTACCAGGGCAGGACTTCATAAGGATAGATGAAGTAAGCCCTGGCGGTTTGATAGGCCCGTTCGAGATACCCGGCGGCGTCGAGGTAGCGGACCATCTTGGGGTATTTGTTGGCGATCTCATACATGTGGAAGTAGAGCATGGCCATATGCGGGTAATCATAAGACCGCCAGATCTTCATCTTGTCGAGGTTGGAGTTGGAGCTTTTCGCCCGGAGGAGCGGATCGCGGGCGTCGCGCCAGTTGGGCACGCCATGGAGGCCGTACGGATAGGGCGTTTCCTGGTCCGTGCGCTGGAGTTTGCCCCAGACGAAATGCTCGAGATAGTATTCGACGGCGGC
>Ga0315288_10007213_pt1 | contig 14096 bp, 13 predicted proteins | sample YL17G11_20_MG_FD_203454 | JGI IMG/M metagenome (GOLD analysis project Ga0315288, IMG submission 203454) | Sediment microbial communities from Yellowstone Lake, YNP, Wyoming, USA - YL17G11_20 | ecosystem: Environmental > Aquatic > Freshwater > Lake > Sediment | place: USA: Wyoming | collected... | reverse complement strand
CGCGTACCCCGACAGCACCATCGGACACAGGGAGATGGTCGGGGTCGTCGATCCACGGAAGTATCGGCTCTTCCCGGATGGATTTCCTCAGAATTTTGTGAGGGCGCTCGAGAAAGCGATCGGGAGCGGGGTGATGCTCAACCGGATGGCGGGGGGGATGGAAGCGATCGAGGAAAACAGGGAGCTCCATGAGCACACGGGCCGGCCGATCCTCTACGCGAGCAAGTGCGACCCCGTATTGCAGCTCGCGATGAACGAGGAAATCATCCCCGTGCCCGAACAGCACCGCATTGTGGATGCAAGTTTCACCCTGGCGCTCCGCATGGGGGTGAAGATCACCCGCGCCATCGGCCGGTCGTACGTGATGAGGGATGGCGCTATTTTCAGGACGCTCAACCGCCACGACTGCACCCTCCCGCTCGAGAAGCCAACGCTCATCGGGATTGCCCGGGGCAGGGGCGTTCGCACCGTGAGCGTCGGAAAGGCGGCGGAGCTCGTGGGCGCCGATTTCGATGATACCATCAAGCTCACCGACCCGAAGCTGCTCGATCCCGCGCTCGGCTTCAGGTTTGTTGACAAGAAGAAGCGCGATACCAATCCCTATTCGATCCAGGGGACGGTCAATGCGCTCGTTGCGGCCAGAAATATTTCACGCCCCAGGGGGACGTTCATTTTCGCGAATTGTGTGGACGCCGACAGCCTCTTCGGGCACACCCGGGACATCGAGGGGGCGCTGCGTTCCATCGAGGAGTTTGATCGCATGCTCCCCAGGGTCACGCACCTCCTTGCCCCAGGAGACATGATGATGATCACCGCTGATCACGGCATGGAGCACCGTGAGGATTACGGCTATCATAGCCTGGAACCGTTGCCGATGCTCGCGACGGTCGTGGGCGTTCCGTTCGATCTGAAGCTGTTCACGCGTGAGACCCTCGCGCTCGCCGGTTACCTCGCCGCTCAGATTTTTGGCTGCGCGGAAGAGTACGTCGCGACGTGCGCGCTGGGGAAGTATCTGAGGGGAGGCAGGACGGCGCGCCCGGCAGGCGCCAGATAAGGAGGTACCATGCGCAGGACCATCACGTTTAAGGGAAACCCGCTGACCCTGGTGGGCAGATCGGTGGAAGAGGCAGATGTGGCTCCGGATTTCAAAGTGCTCTCGGGGGATTTAAAAGAGGTCAGGCTGTCGCAGTTCAAAGATCTGGTTAAAATTATCACCTCATTCCCCTCGCTCGATACCCCTGTCTGTGATATGCAGGTGAAGGAGTTTAATACGCGAGCTACGTCGCTCTCGGATGAGGTGGTGGTCCTGGGGATCAGCAACGATCTGCCCTTTGCCCAGAAGAGATTCTGTGAAGATAATGATATCACCCGCGTGGCGGTCTTATCGGATTACCGCTATTCCTCCTTTGGCATAAACTACGGCCTGCTCATCAAGGAGCTCAAGCTCCTGGCGCGCGCGGTGTGTATTCTTGATAGAAGTAATATCATTCGATATATCCAAATCGTCGGGGAGCTGACCGCACCTCCCGACTACGACCGCGCGATGGCACACCTGCGCGAGGTCATTGCGAAACCCGCGCCGCGCGCAGGCGGGGCGCAGCCCGCTCGCTGCGCGCCCTGCGAGGGAGGCATCACCCCATTGCCGAGGGATGCGGCGGAGAGATCGGCTGCCCGAATCAAAGGGTGGGAATTGGTCGAGGGCGTGAAGCTCAAGAAGGAATTCACCTTTAAGGACTTTGCCGAAGCGAAGTACTTCCTCGATCTCCTCGCGATGGTCGCTGAGGATCAAGGGCACCATCCCGTAATGACGCTGGGGTACAACAGGGTGAGGGTAACGCTCACCACGCACGCCGCCGGAGGGCTGACAGAGAACGATTTCATCATGGCGGGAATTATTGATGAGATACGCACTGATCAATGAATGCAAGTGATCGATTATTCAGAACCGTTCGTGTATACTTACGAGGGAGCGGAGACAGGGGATCCGTCAGGGGAAGGAGGTGCATGATGAGCGCGGTGGTGCGTGTGGTTACGTGCGTGGCGATTTTTATCTGTGCGGCAAATCTCTCGCGCGCCCAGGTAAGGGAGGAGACAAAAGAATACAGGCATCTCAGTGCCGAGGGCAGGGCGATTGCCGCTCAGAACAAGGAAGCGCCGGAGGAATATCAGAAGGCGCTGGATGCCATCAAGGCGGGCAATGAGGCGAGGACGAAGGGTGACGACGCGGGGGCGTACTGCCTCTACGGCGAAGCCATCTACAAGCTCAACCTCATCGCGGAGAAGTATCCTGACTGGAAAAAAGATACAGTGGCAAAGCAGCTCAAGAACATAACCGATGTGAGCGACAAGCTCACGGCGGCCACCTGTAAGAATCTCGAGCAGATGAAGGATGCGCAATTTCGCCTTGAGGCATGGGAGCGGCAGGTGCTCATGCTGAGGAAGCTCGATAAGATTATAGAAAGGCTGGAGTACCTGGAGCGAGAGTACTGGAATAAAGACGACCAGTACATCAAGGATATAAGGGCTATCCTGTTTAAACGCCTCGAAAAGTAGTCCCGCTGCCGTGCGCGTCGTTCGAGGGGTGCGCCACGCCCCTCCCCGCCTCCCCGCGGGAGGGGAGCGCGGCGAGAAATACAAATCCTGCGCACGAAAACGCGCCTGCGACGCCGAATGCCCAGAGCGGTCCCGCCCACTCCCAGATGATGCCGACATAGAGGCTTGAGAGCATGTCCCCGGCGGCATTGGCCGTCGCGAGGAGCCCCAGGCCGTAGCTGCGGACAGAACGGGGGAGGAGCTCGGAGACGTAGGCCTTTTCAATGGTGTCCTCTATGGCTATATAGACGCCCGAGAGGGCGAAGATCAGCGCGAGAGACGCGCGCGAACCGGTTCCGGCCCAGAGGAGCAGATTGCAGACCGCCCCGAGGCCGTACCCCAGCGTGAGCACGTGCTTCTTGCTCCACCGGTCTCCCGCCCTCCCCGCGGGAATGGTGGCGAGGGCGCTCACCGCATTGTGGAGGACGTAGAGGAGGACGGGGAGGCTCAGGAACAGGCCGCCGATTCCGAGTGCAGCCCCCGCCCCGAGTCGCCGCGCCGCCACCAGGATCAGGAACGTCCGCGAGAAATCCCCCATCCCGAAGGTGAGAATGGCCGTGAGCAGCAGCCCGAATCCACTCGGGAAGCGCGCGTGGATGTCGTGGAGCGCGACCGGGGTCTCGGGGTGGCGCGGCTTTTCCCTGACGAAGAAGAAGACGCTCGACGCCGCCAGGATGCCGGGGATGAGCGCCCATGCGAAGATCTGGCGGTAGCCGAGGCCGATGGCGATGAGCAGCGCCGCGGACAGGGGCCCCGCCACGGCTCCGATCATATCGCCCGCGCGCTCAAGGCCGAACGCCCTCCCGTAGTGTGTTGGGGGGACGGCATCCGACATCATGAAATCCCTCAGCGGCGCCCGGTAGCCTCTTCCAATCCAGGCCGCAGAACGAAGCGTCAGGAAGCCCCAGAACCCGCGGCCCCACGACAGTGCCGCGGTGGAGAGCGCGGTGATCAGGTATCCACACGCCGTGATCGATTTCTTGCGGGAAAGGCGCTGGCCGAGGTATCCGCCGCCCAGCTTCGCCATGCTGTTGAGGAAATCAGCCACGCCCTCGATCACGCCCAGCGAAGCCGCTCCCAGTCCCATTGTCCCGATGAACATCGGTAAAACGGCGGTTGCCATTTCGTGGCCGATGTCACTGAAGAGACTGGCTGACGCCAGCGCGATCACGGAGAGAGAAAGCCAGGAGGTGCCTTGTGAGTGCCGCGCTCGTCTCATCGGGGCCCGGTTCCGCAGCCGGCCGTGATTGCCGTGCTCAGTTGCTCCCCTCGAGGAAGATATCGTGGGTGCTGTCTACGGTCTTCCGGATCTGGCGGCCGGTGTTGTGGCATCCGGCGAGCAGCGCGAGCGCGAGCAGGAGGAGCAGAGAAACCGCGCAGAATGTTTTCATAATTCTCCTATGCCTTATGGTGAGCAGCTGATTGACCTGATTTGCACCCGCACCCTGAAGGGTGCGCTACAGAATATCGGAAAAGGGCGCGCTACAAAAACATCGGGTCAATCAGAGAGATCAGGTGCGGGACTCAATAGCGCCTTTCCCCCTCACCGCGCACCGGCTGATTTCAGCGCCGCCGGGGGCGCTGCGGTTTTGAAGGCGGTTTGCTACCCTTTCCCTCATTCGTTTTTTTCGTTTTGGTGAAGGTGGATACATCGAACGCCACGTCCAGGAGGAGCGAGTTCTCATTGTCCGGTTTGATTGATAATTCCTTGACCGTGAGAAGCTGGCCGGAGTTCTCTATTTCAAAGAGGTAGTTCGCCAGTTTTTCCAGTTGCACGTTTTTAAGCCTGACGGTGGCAGTGTCCTCCTGGTAGTTTTCGTTGATTATCGTGACATCGAGCTTGATGTCTTCGAGATTGGGGAGTATCCCCCCCTTCTGGGCGAGCGTGCTCAGGAAGTCGTGGGGATTGAATTCGGCGGTGCGCTGGTCGAGGCGCTGGCGGATATCCCTGATCTCTCTGTCGAGCTCCCGGTAGCGCGCGGTGATGCGCCGCGCGGTGAGCAGGTCGCTTTTCATCTGGGGGATCTCGTCCTGTATCCGCTCAGCGTATTTGAGGAACGGGTTAATGGCAAACTGATAGATGAGGAACAGGGCGATCGCGCCGAGGGCGGTCGCGATGAGATTCTTTTCTCTCTTCGAGATCTTCTTCATGAACGATATCACTTCCCTATCGCCGCGGTGAGCTTGAACTTGTGCTTGTTGCCTCCGTGGGCCGACGTGGAGGGGACATCAACGGTCTTGAAATATTTTGATCTCTGGAGCGCCTGCTTGATCCTGTCAGCATCGGCGGGGCTGTTGACCAGACCATCCATCTCCACCCTGTCCTGGCTGACAGACAGGTTGGTGACCTGCACTTTGATCTCCTCTGGAACAAGGGCGCTGATTTCTCTCAATATTTCAAGTGATGATACCGCCGTGTCTGACAGCGATGAAAAACGCTCGTAGGACTGATGGTACTCCTTGAACTTCTGCTCCATCCTGGCCGCCACGGAGACCGCGCCCGCGGCCTGCTCACCCGGGAAGGTCTCGCGGTAAATCTGCTCGAGCTCTTTCGCGAGGGCCGCGTGCTCGTGTCTCTTTTTGATAAACAAGCTCGTGAAATTGAATGTGAGAACCCCCAGGATGCAGACGCCGAGGATCGCCGCAATCACCATCTGCCGTTTTGCCCTGGCGAGGCCCCCCGCATACGCGAAATCATCCCTTCGGAAATCGACCTCCGCGCCCCCCATGCCGAGCCCCTGGATGGCGAGGCCGGTCGCGATGCCTGCCGCGCACATGGCCTCATCGCCCCCCGAACCGTCGAATGGGGCGAGAGAAGAGAGGAGGCGCGCCTCGCAGCCGAATTCCCTGGACAGGAGCTCGCCCATCCGGGCGAGCAGCGCGCCCCCCCCGGAGAGATAGAGCCTTGAGACCTCTGCGCCCTTGAGGGTCGCGGAGGTCGAGCGCATGCTGCGATCCACCTCACTGGCGAGGCGTGTGAGTATGGGGCTGATCGTCTTCTGGATCCGCTCCTCATCCCCCGAAGGCTGCTCTCCCAGAACTGCCGTAGCCTTTTCGCGCTTGAGTTTTTCGGCCGACTGGAAATCAATCGCGAATTCCTTCTGGAGCGCCTCGGTGATATCGTCGCCCCCCACGGAGATGCTCCTGGCGAGGATCGCGGACCGCCCCCTCATGATTACCAGGAGCGTCTTGGTGGCGCCGATATCCAGGAGCATGACCATCTGCTCGGGGGCCGCCGCGCCCGCCCTGAGCAGATAGTTGTTCACCAGCGCGAAGGCGTCGACGCCGAGGATCTCCGGGTCAAGTCCCGCTGCGTTCCATAGCTCAAGCTGTTTGGCGATGAGTTCTTTCTTTGCGCCTATGATGATCACCGGCGTCTTGTTATCTTCTGCCGCCGCGGTTTCGAGGAAGTCGATGACGACCTCTTCTATCGGGAACGGGATATGCGGCTCTGCCTGGAATTTGATTACCTGACGTATCTTGTGGTGCCCCTGGAGCGGCACGACCGCGTTCCTCACGATCGCCGAGGAGAGGGGGAACGAGCTCACGAAGCGGTCGGTTGAGATTTTCTGCTCATTGAGGAATTTTTTGAGTGATTCCGCAACGAGCTCCGGCGAGGGACGCTCCGCCCTCTCGCGGGGAATTTCCACCAGGTATGTCTTGACGATCTTCGCGGTGTGGCCGCTCCTCCGCACCTTGACGGCCTTGATCGCGCTCGCCCCGATGTCGATGCCGAGCGGCCTGTGGGCGCTCCTGCCGCCTATCCACGCCCCGCTTCCCTTGTTCATCACTCAGTTCTCCAGTAGAGAATCTTCACGTTCGCCTTGTCGTCAATGTACACGAATGCCTGGAGCTGCTTCCTCGACTCGTTGACGAGCCCCTCGGCGACAATCTGGAAGCTGTCGCTCCCCACGCCAATTTTTGCCTTGAAGCTCGCCGGGACGTGCTCGCCTATTTTTTCGCTGAACTGCGCCATGTCTTTGAAGTAATCCCTGCGGGTATAGGTCACGATCTCCTTGACCAGGGATTCGTTTTCTTCCTCGAGGAGCGCCGTGAGCACCTCGGGCGGAGCGGTGTTCACATTCACCTTGGTCCGGGAGCAGACTGTGAGGCAGTCTCTCAATCCCACCTTGCCCCGCTTCCGCCACTCTTTGCGGCTCAGCTCTTTCTCGAGATCGATGATCTCTGCCTGGCCGGGGCCGAAGTAGAGGTCTCCCGTCACGCCCTCGACCAGGAGGAGTTCCGAGAGCACATCGAGCGGCGCGTTCTTCGGGGGAGACCCTTCGCTCCTCGTGTAGGCGTCCTCCTCCCAGTCTCCCTTATCATCGCTGTCCATCCAGTCAACGATAGCCGGCGTCACCTCCTCAGCGTCCACGCCGCGGATGTCGAGCGTTTCTATGAGCCTCATGATATCTTTCTCTACCTTTTTGTCAACAACATAGCGCGCCGGCGGCTCCTCGGCTGTTTCCTCCCCCTCTCCCTTCTTCTCCTCTTTGACCTCTGCGCCCGTCTTGTCCTTGTCTTTCTGCCCCCACGCCCGGGGAGTCTTCTTTGTTTCTTCCGTCGCCTTTACCCCGCTCTCCGCCGCCCCCTCGCCCACCACCGGCGTTGCGGCCTTGGGCGCCGCGCTCACCTCCTTGAGCTCTTTCACGAGGATGTTGATCGGGATCTTGCCGCTCTCGTCAATAACCTTGACGGTCAGGTATCCCGCACCATAGGGCTCCATGTGCCGTTCCTGCGCCCAGTCCTCGCCATAGTAATCGGGGAAATTCACCTCTTCGAGCTGTCCCGCGACCTTCTTCTTCGCCTCTCTCTTGAGGACTTCCTCCGGTTTCTCCGCGGGGCGTCCCTTCTCCTCATCTTCCATTGCCTTCTCGTCAATCTCTTTAAGCCGGTGCTCCCGGACGCGGGCAATCGTCTCGTAGATCCCTCCCCGGGCGATTGCCGAGGCGAGAAGGTCGTCGCGGAGGCCGCCCGCGATATGTAACTCAACCCGCGTGGTGTAGTTGAACTCCAGCACCAGGATTGCGAAGATCGCGATGACGAAAAGGGTCAGCAGCAAGATAATACCCTCCTCACCGTCGCGTGAGTGACTGTTTCTTTCCATAGGTAACCAGGCATAATTAAATGACAAATACCAAAGGACAAATGACAAATGCCAGGGAAATGACAAATGCCAAAGCACAAATGACAAATGCCTGTTTTGTCATTTGAATTTTGTCATTTGTCATTGTTTCTGTTTCCCTCCCCTTTTGTCATTTGGTATTTGTCATTTCTTCTGTTGCTCTCCCCCCGTGTCTTCCTCCTCCTTTTCCTCCCAGTTCCCTCCCGCGGGGATGGCGGTCTCCGTGACGAACGTGGTGTACCTCACGGCCTCCTCTCCCTCTTTCCCTCCCGCTTCCTCTTCCGTGCGGAAGACGAGTTTGACCCGAACGGCGGTGGGGAGTGAGGCGCTCTCCCGGGAATCCCAGGAGGAGGTCCGGCCCTCCTCTCCATTGTACTCAAATTTCAGTCCGGCGACCCCCTCTCCAATAACCCTTGTCTCGCCGCCGGAGAAGGGGTCATCATCGAGCCTGGGGTCTTCACGCCGGAGAATGAACAGCTCGTCCTTGTCGCCGGGGGCGAGGAAATAACTCACTATGCTCAGGGTGCTCTCCCGGGCGTCCCTCTCCTGCCTCTCGTGGTGGGAACTGATGAATGTCACGCTGTCGGATGGGTATTCGCCCTCGCCGCCCCCGGTCCCCACAAAGAACAGATATTCCTTGTCGGCCCGCAGGAACGCGCACGCGAGATCGGATGCGATACGGTCGAGGATGAGGCTGGCCATGTGGGTTCGTTCCATGTCTTGTTGCGAATCATAGATGATTCTCAATCCTCCCAAGTAGGAACCGTAGATGACGCCTGCGACGATACTGGTGATGAGTATTGCCACCAGTACCTCGGCTATGGTAAAACCGCGCCGCCCGGGGGCGGCGTGGTTATCCCTTCTTCTGCTCACCCTCTTCCTCTTCTTCCGGCTTCCCGAGATCGGCCAGGGAGGTCATCACGGTCACCCCCGGCACGCCCTGTGTCCCTCCGAGCTCCCCAGGAGGCGTGAGCGAGACCTCGAGCGTCACCTCGCGCAGCGCTTCCAGTTCGGTCTCCTTGACGGAGAGCGTCCACTGATAGTGCTCATTATCCTCGAACCCCCCGCGCGTCTCTCCCGCCGGAGGGAGTTCGCCTGTTTGCAGCTCGGCGAGCTTCTGCTGGGCGAGCAGGCTGCATACGGTCATCGCCTTCGCCTCGGCGTAGGTTCGCGCGCTGATCACATGCGTTGAGAGGAGGGTCACCATGCCGATGGATATGATCACCAGGGCGACCATGACCTCCATCAGGGTGAAGCCGTGGTGTATGCAGCAGAGAGGCCGGCCAGAGGAAAAACTCCCTATTGTCCGTGTCATCATCCTCTCATCCCCCCGCCGGCACCCCCGTGTTCTCCCTGTCACGAATACCTTCTAGAATATCCCCTTGTGGTATATCTCCTTGTATCCCTTGAAGTAGTAGTCGTATATCACTGATCGCCCGCTATAGGGCTTGATGTGCAACGAGTAGAACTGTTTCCCGCCGTAATCGCTGAAATGGACAATCGCTTCATCGCTTTCGCCCTTCGGATAAAAGGCGATCATATTCCTCCCCCGGCTCTTCCCCGCGCGCCCCACGATGGCGACGTCCTTAAACCTGATCCCGTCAGGGAGCGGCCGTGGCTTGGTGAGGTGGGTGCGTACCTCCGCGGGCCGTCCACGTCCGCCGGCGACCGTCACCCAGTACCTGCCCTCATCCAGAGCAAAATTCAGATGGTACACGTTCCGGGACCGGGATGCCTCGCTGCTGAGGTACCTCACCAGCGCCGCGAGCCGCCGCGCCTCGCTGCGCATGGTGCCGCGCGTCATGAAGCCACCGTAGCGGGGTATGGCGATTGCCAGGATGAGCGAGATGATCACCAGCACCACACAGAGCTCGATGAGGGTGAAGCCGCGCGCCGGCGATCTATTTTGCGTAGTTGGTGACGTCATCCTCGCCGCCGATCCCCCCGTCCGGCCCGCCTGACTCGATGTCGAAGTCTTTGTTGTGGGAGCCGGGGAAGCGGTACCCGTAAGGCTTCCCCCATGGATCCATGGGAATGCTCTCAATGTAGTCCGGGACGAGCGCCTCCAGCGAGGTGGGGTACGTCGCGTTGTTCTCAAGGTAGTAGTGCTGGAGCGCCTGCTCGAGGCTGGCGACCTGAACCTTCGCGGCCTGAATCTTTGCGGGCTTTATCCGCCGCATCACCCGAGGGCCGACAATCCCCACCAGGAGGCCGAGAATCACCATGACGACGAGGAGCTCGATCAGCGTGAAGCCATGTTTTGTCCGTGCCATAGTCCACCACCTTTCTTTGCCAGCTATAAGCTGTAAGCCATAAGCTGTAAGCATGAAGTCGTATTGTAAAAGTTTTTGCTCATCGCTTATGGCTTAAAGCTTACCGCTTATAGCTTAATCCTATTTCACCATCTGGTTCATTTCGAAAATCGGCATGAGGATGGCGAACACGATAAACCCCACCACCCCCCCCATGACGATGATCATTGCCGGCTCAAGGAGGGAGACGAGGGCCACCACGGCGTTCTCCACCTCGATATCATAGGCGTCGGCCACATTCTGGAGCATGTCCTCGATCTTTCCGCTCGTCTCACCCACGGCGATCATGTGCGTGACGATCGGCGGAAAGACCCCGCTCTTCGCGAGCGGCTCGGCGATCGATTTCCCCGCCCCCACCGCTTCAGCTGCCTCGTCGATGGCCTTTGAGAGCACCTCGTTGTTGACGATGGTGCGGACGATGCCCATCGCCTTCAGGATCGGCACGCCGCTCGCGGTCAGTATGGAGAGCGTCCGGGCGAAGCGCGAGACCGCCATCTTGCGCGCGAGCTGGCCGAACACCGGCACGCGCAGCTTGGCCCTGTCCATGAACAGCTTGACGCCCTTCTTCCTGCTCGCCCGCTTTACGATGACGGTGAGGCTCACCCCGACGAGGATGAGCGCCCACCAGTAGCTCTTCATGAACCGGCTCACGTTCAGGAGCAGCACGGTCGGCCCCGGCAAATTCTGCTTGGTCTCAACAAACACCTTGGTGATCGTCGGGACCACGAAGGTGAGGAGGAGCCCCACCGCGAGCACGGCGATCACCGACATGAATATGGGGTACACCATCGCCGAGCGGACCTTGTTCTGGAGCGCGAGCATTTTCTCGTTGAATGTGGCGAGCCGCTCCAGGATGCTGTCGACCGCGCCGGCGGATTCACCGGCGCGCACCATGTTCACGTAGAGATCCGAGAATATCCTGGGGTGTTTCGCGAATGCGTCGGCGAGGCTCACTCCCCTGTTGACGTCTTCGCGCACCTCGATGATGTGCGTGCGGAGCGGGCTGTCCGCGAGCTGGTCTTCAATCGCCTGGAGCGCGCGCACGAGCGGAAGGCCGGCCTTGATCAGCGTCGCGAGCTGCCGCGTCACCACGGTGACCTCGCGCAGCCCGACGCGCTTGAACAGGGTTTTGACGCTCACCTTGGTGCTCAGGCTGACGCCCTTCTCGGTCTCCTTGATCTCGACCGCGAAGATCTGTTGGAGCCGGAGCTTGGCGCGCGCGTCCTTTGCCGAATCGGCGTCAATCACGCCGGTGGCCGCGTTGCCATTCTGGTCGAGCGCCTTGTATTCAAATGCGGGCATGTGTAAGACAGCTTCTCGTTTCTCGTTTCTGGTTTCGAGTGTAACGTGCAAAAGTCTCTGATGCTACACCTCGAAAACCTCTTCGCGCGTGATGCGCAACACCTCTTCGATGGTGGTCATCCCCGCAGCGACCCTCAGGGCTCCATCCCCCCTGAGCGTGAGCATCCCCTTCTCAATCGCTTTCTTCTTGATGATATTTGAAGAGATGCGGTCGAGGATGAGCTGCCGGATTTCATCATCGATGAGGAGGAGCTCAAATATCCCGCTCCGTCCATAGTAACCAGTCCCGAGGCAGGATTCGCACCCCTTGCCGCGGAAAACCGTGTGGCTCTTCAGCGTCTTCGGATTGAGGCCGAGCTCTCTCAGAGACTCCTCCGGCGCCTCGCATGCCTCCTTGCATTTGGGGCAGATGACGCGCACGAGGCGCTGCGCCATGATCGCGATCACCGAGGAGGAGATGAGGAACGGCTCCACCCCCATGTCGATCATGCGGGTGATCGCCCCCGCCGCGTCGTTCGTGTGGAGCGTGGAGAAGACGAGGTGACCGGTGAGAGAGGCCTGGGTAGCGATCTCGGCGGTCTCGAGGTCGCGTATCTCTCCCACCATGATCACGTCGGGATCCTGCCTGAGGATGTGCCGCAGGCCGTTCGCGAAGGTGAGGTTGATCTTCGGCTTGACCTGAATCTGGCCGATCCCCGGTATCTGGTACTCGACGGGGTCTTCGATGGTGAGGATGTTCCTGTCTTCCGTGTTGATCTTGCTCAATGCCCCGTAGAGCGTCGTTGATTTACCGCTGCCGGTCGGGCCGGTGACAAGGACGATCCCGTACGACATCTGGATGAGCCGGTTGAATTTTTCAAGCTTGTCGGGTGAGAACCCGAGCTCCTCCAGCCCGTAGAACGTGCTCCCCCTGTCCAGCAGGCGCATGACCACCCGCTCCCCGTGGACGATGGGGATGGTGGATACACGCAGGTCGACCTCCCTGTCCGCCATCTTGATCTTGATGCGCCCGTCCTGGGGCAGGCGTTTCTCGGCGATGTTCATATTGGACATGATCTTCACCCTGGAGATGATCGCCGACTGGTACCGCTTGGGGGGGGTGAGCGTGTTGTGGAGCACCCCATCGATGCGGAAGCGCACCTTGAGCTCCTTCTCGTACGGCTCGATGTGGATGTCGCTCGCCCTCGATTGCGCCGCCTGGAAAATCATCAGGTTGACGAGCTTGATCACCGGGGCCTTGTCATCGATGTCCATCAGGTCCTCGGCCATCTGCTCGGAGAGGTCGAACACCTTCTCCCCCCCCGCCTCCTTCTCGGCCCCCATGTCCTCGATGAGCTCCTCGGCGGCGCCTTCGGCGTGCGCATAGACCGTATTGATGACGTTGGCGATCTCGGAGGCCTTCGCGATCACCGTGCGGGTCTCGCACTCCAGGAGGAGGCCTATGTCATCGAGGGGCTGCGTGTTCAGGGGGTCGGCGGTCGCGACGGTGACCGTGTCGTTGTCCCGTTTGAGGGGGATGATCTGGTGCGTCTGGGCGAAATTGCGCGGAACCTTCGCGATGAGTTCATGATCGACCATCTCGGGGGTGAGCGATTTGAGGTAGGGGAGGCCGAAGAGCTCTTCCAGGGCACTCTGGAGGTCGTCTTCCTTGATGTACCCGAGATCGAGGAGGATTTCACCGATCCGCCTATCCGAATCCTCCTGCTTGGCGAGACCCTCGTCGAGCTGATCCGGGGTCAGGGCTCCGTGCTTGAGGAGGATCTGGCCGAGAAGCTTCTTGGTCGCTGCTGCCATCGAATTGTGCCTCGAATATCGTATACGGGTTGCCCGGTGGCCTATTCCACGCCCCGCACCGTACACGCACGGTTTGAATTGTGCGAGCCGTTCGAATCGTGTGAAGGGTACAGTCCGTCGCGCGATTCAAACCGGTTCGCTATTTTTTTACCCCGTATGGTTTCGCTGCCTCGCCCGCCGGCGGCAATTTTTTCACCGGTTCGTCATTGATCGCACCAATGTAGCGGTCAAGCATGCGGGGCGGACGGCCATGGGCCTCTTCGAGGAAATCGCTCCTGCGATCTCGCGTCTTCTGGGTCACCATCGCGAGCTCGGTGGGGTTCCTCACGATGCGCGGGGTGATAAAGACAATCAGGTTGACTTTGGTCACCGAATTCTTGCGGAAGCGCGCGAGCAGGCCGAGGACGGGGATATCACCCAGGATGGGCACCTTCGATTCCTGGGTCGTGTAGAGATCAGTGATCATGCCGCTGAGCACCACCGTGTGGCCGTCCTTGACCGTGACGACGGTTGATGTTTCCCGCTTGAGCGTGGCGGGGGTCAGCGGTCCCGTGATATCGGCGAGGTTGACTCCGACCAGCGACTCTATGGATTGATCGACCTCGAGCCGCACGAAACGGTCTTTGCTGATGTGGGGTATGAGCTTGATTTTTGTCCCGACGTCGCGGTAGTCTATCTGCTGGATGGTGTCGGTCCCCGTGGTGCCCGCGCCGGTGGTCAGGGTTGAGGTGAGGATCGGTATCCTCTCCGCCACATTGAAGGTAACCTCCTCGTTGTCGCAGGTGAGCACCTGTGGGGCGGCGAGGACGTTGATATCCGTATCCGCCTCGAGCGCGTTGAGGAGAACTCCGAACGGCCCGATCTCGTTCTTGTCGCTCTCGGGGACGTAGATAAAGCCGTAGTTGAGCCCGCCGCCGGCGCTCAACGGATAGTTTGTGCCGGCCTTCACCTGGTCCAGGAGCAGCGACCTC
>Ga0315288_10007212_pt1 | contig 14097 bp, 10 predicted proteins | sample YL17G11_20_MG_FD_203454 | JGI IMG/M metagenome (GOLD analysis project Ga0315288, IMG submission 203454) | Sediment microbial communities from Yellowstone Lake, YNP, Wyoming, USA - YL17G11_20 | ecosystem: Environmental > Aquatic > Freshwater > Lake > Sediment | place: USA: Wyoming | collected... | reverse complement strand
GCTGGCGTAGGGGAGCCGGTTGCGGATCAAGTAGCTGATGACGCTGACATCGAGGGCCTCGGCCGGGGGCACCATGCGCATGCGGTCATCGACTGCTTCCTCGATATCGACGTTATAGTGGGTGTGCGTGTTCCCCGAGTACCAGCCCGCGGCGCGCATGTCGCGCAGCACCGCAATATCGAAGTCCTGCCGGTGCCTGGCGCCGGCCGCCACTTCCAGGGTGACGACGCCGGCCTCGTGGCAGATTCCGCGCACCACCTCGATCTGATAGCGGCCCGGAGGAACCGCCACTTCGTACTCGCCGCGCGCGTAGAAATACCTGACATCGGTGTCGTTCCGCTTGGGCATGCTCCGGATGCAGGAAGCAGGCATGTAGGCTTCGCCGGAGTCTGCCGCGGTCACCCGGATTTTCGCCGCCACCGGCTTGCCGCTGGCGCCGTCGCGCAGGGCGCCGTGAATCACGCCCGCAACGCCCGTTTGCGCCTCGCCCCGCGAGGGAAGAAGCAAGGCCCCGCAACTCAAAATGGGGATGGTTTCGAGAATTTCACGCCGCGAAAGCCGCGCTGAGTGACCCATAGCGAGCCGAGTATACCACCGGCCTACCGACCCAACCACGCCCGCCACATCGCGCGTGACGAGACGGGTGGTTATGCGCGATGATCAAATGACGTTTATGGAAGAACGTGATCTGACACAGTTGCCGGAAACCATGCGCGCCCTGGTCCTGAGCGGGGCAGGGTTCGAGCACCTCAGCGTGCGGCAGGTGGCCGTTCCGCGGCCCGGTCCACGGCAGTTGGTGGCCCGCGTGGACGCCGCCGGCATTTGCACCTCGCTGATCAAGCTGGTCGAGCAAGGGCCGGCCCACAGCCAGGTTTACGGCTGGGACCTCGCTCGCTTCCCGCTGATCCTGGGCGACGAGGGCTGCATCACGCTGGTGGAAATTGGCGAAGAACTGCGCGGCCGTTACAACAGCGGCGAGCGCTACGCGATCCAGCCGGCCGTGGACCATCCGCCCATCAACCACCGCGAGCGCTACCGGGACAACGCCCGCGGGGTGAACAAGGTGGCGGTCGGCTACACGCTCGGAGGCCATCTGGCCGAATACATTTTGGTCCCCGAGGAAGTTCTGGAGGCGGGCTGCCTGCTGCCGCTGCCTGCCGCCGGCTTGCCCTCCGCCCACGCGGCCATGAGCGAACCGATTTCCTGCTGCGTTTCAGCGCAGGAGCACCATCTCCGTCTCGTTCAAGACAGCCCGGGCCGCGAGCGGCGCGCGGTTAAAGGGCTGAAGCGGGGCGGCGTCACCGTGATTCTGGGCGCCGGCGTCATGGGGCGCATGCACGTGGACGTGGCCTTCGGTTGGGGGCCGCACGCCATTGTCGTCTCCGACCCGCTCGATGCCCGGCTGGAGCTGGTCTCGCACTTTTTCGGCGAGCGTGCCCGGCGCGCCGGCACGGCGCTGCGCGTGCTCAACCCGCGGAACGCTTCGCTCAAAACCGCCATCGACGAGCTGACCGGCGGAACCGGCGCCGACGATGTGATCGTGGCGGTGGGTTCCCGGCAGGCCATCGAGGAGGCCCAGCACCTGGCCGGGCGCGGCGCGGTCCTGAATCTGTTTGGCGGCCTGAAGAAGGGCGACGACGCCGTAGCCCTGGACACCGGCATGGTCCACTACAAGGAAATCAACGTCACCGGCTCCAGCGGCGGCTCGCCCTGGGACATGGCCCGCACGCTGGAGCTGATTGCATCGGGCCAGATCGACGCCGCCCGGCACATCACCCGCATCGGCGACCTGGAACACGCGCCCGAACTGCTCGAGATGGTCAAGGCGCAGGAGCTTGACGGGAAGGCCGTCGTGTATCCGCACCGGCGGACATCGGCCATCCGCGCCGTCCGTGGCTGGTCGGCCGAGGACGAACGCGAATATCTGCGGCGAGGCGAGGACTGAGCCGCAAGGACTGAGGAATGGCTTCGCGCGACCGCACCTTCGTGGGATTCGGGTTCGGACCCATACAGGCCGGGCTGTTCCTGTACGAAGCCTTTCACTCCGGCAATTTCCGCCGCCTGGTCGTGGCGGAAGTGATGCCCGATGTGGTCGAGGCCGTACGGCGGCACGGCAGCCGCTACTCGGTCAACGTCGCGCATTTTGACGGCGTGCGGGCCTCCATCATCGGCCCTGTCGAGATTTACGACCCGTCCGGGGAGAGCGGGCGGGAGCGGCTTATCGAGGCGGTGGCCGAAGCCGAGGAAATGGCCACGGCCGTGCCTTCCGTGACGCACTACGCCTCGGCCTCGCCGGGCAGTATTCATCGCCTGCTGGCGGAAGGGCTGCGGCGCAAGGCGGCGCGCAACGGCCCCCGCACCATCATCTACGCGGCCGAGAACCACAACCACGCAGCCGAATTGCTGGAACAAGCCGTACTCAAGGAACTGCCTGCGCCGGAACGAGCGGCCGTGTCGGACCGCGCGCAGTTCTTGAATACCGTCATCGGGAAGATGAGCGGCGTGGTTGAGGATGCCGGCGAAGCCGACCGGCTCGCGCTGGCGCCGATGGTCCCAGGCGCTCGTCGCGCATTCCTGGTTGAAGCCTTCAATCGCATCCTGATTTCCAGGGTCGATTCCGGCCGCGGCTTCTCGCGCGGCATTGCCGTGTTCGAGGAAAAAGACGATCTGTTGCCGTTCGAGGAAGCGAAGCTGTACGGGCACAACGCCACGCACGCGCTGGCCGCCTACGTAGCCGCCTTGCGTGGCGTCGAACGCCTCGCCGACCTGGCGCGCCACCCCCACCTGCTAGGTCTTGTCCGCGACGCCTTCCTCGACGAATCGGGCGCAGCGCTGGTTCGCAAGCACCGGAGCGTCGATCCGCTGTTTACGCCGGAGGGGTACCGGGCCTATGCCGACGACCTGCTGCGCCGCATGACCAACCCATTCCTGCTGGATACGGTCGAGCGCGTGGGCCGCGATCCGCGGCGCAAGCTGGGGTGGAACGACCGGCTGATCGGCACCGTCCGCACGGCGCTGGCCGCCGGCGTCGAGGCCCGCCGCTACGCCTTTGGCGCTGTCGCCGCGCTAGCCCGGTTGGATAAGGGCGCGCCGGGAAGCGCGCAGATGTGCGCCGAGCTGCTGGACGACATCTGGCGCGCCGATTCGCCGGACCAGCGGGAGCGGGCCGCGGTGCTTGGCCTGCTGGAGCGCGAGCGCCTGCGCCTTGCCGAGTGGCGGCACCGCGGCTTCCCCGCCCTGCGCGCATTGTTCGCTGTACCGCCGGCGTCCCGCCGGTTGCGCCGCTGAGGGGCGTCTCGCCCCCGCAGGCGTTACCGGCGGGACGCCGGCGCTACATGGCTGGGGCGAGACGCCCCTCAGCCGCGGATTTCGCAGATTCCACAGATTCAATCTGCGAAAATCTGAAAACACGGAGTGACCGACTTGACCGGCCGGGTCTTCGGTGTCAGTCTGATGTTGCGACCGAGGCGACACAATGGGCGGAGGGTCCGCAGGAAACAGCAGCTTACGATAGTTTACTGGAAGGGTGAACGATTCTGGCTCGGAAAGCTGTTAGAACACCCCGAGATCATGACTCAAGGCGAAACGCTGGAGGAACTTGAGCAAAACCTTAAGGACGCGTATCTCATGATGGTGATGGAAGACGTGCCCGAGAACTACCAGACCAAAGAAATCGCCCTGTGATCGGAGATGGACCATGCCCACAAAACGTCTCGCATTCATCCTTCTGGCAATCCTGATGGTTCCGGCAGCGCTTCAGGCCCAGGAGGCCCGCGGCACAATCACGGGCCGGGTGATTGATCCCAGCGGCGCGGTGGTGGCCGGCGCCGAAATCCGCGTGACGAACGTGGCCACTGGTACCTCTGTCGCCAGCCGCACCAATGACAGCGGCAATTACGCCATCCCGTATTTGCTGCCCGGCGTGTACAACGTGATTGCCGAGCTGGCCGGTTTCAAAAAGGCCGAGCGGGCGGGAATCGAGGTCCGCGTCAACGACATTCTCGACGTCTCGCTGCAATTACAGGTGGGCAACGTGAACGAGACTATCGAAGTGGTGGCGGCGGCGCCGCTGCTGGAGTCCACGACGGTGTCGGTCGGCCAGGTGGTGGACGGCCGGCGCCTGACCGAGCTGCCCATCCAGGCCGGCAATGCCTTCGAGCTGGTGCTGCTGGCTCCCGGCGTGCTGAACACCACCAATATGCGCCAGCGCAAGGCGGGCTTCGGCAATGCCTCCTCGCAGTTCAAGACCAATGGGAACCAGTTGTACTCGAACGAGTTCACCCTGGACGGCGTGCCCAACACCTTTACCTTCACCGACAGCCCACAGGTGGCGTTTCAGCCGCCGCGCTCGGCGGTGAGCGAGTTCAAGGTGAATACCAGCGCCTATGATGCCAGCCTTGGCCATACCGCCGGCGCAGTGGTCAACCTGGTCACCAAGGGCGGCACCAACCAGTTCCACGGCGAAGTGCACGAATGGCTGACGAACAGCGCCCTGGACAGCTCGACGTTCTTCCAGAACCGAGCGGGGCAGGCCAAGCCCGTCTACCAGGACAACCAGTATGGCGCGTCGATCGGCGGGCCGGTGCTGCTCCCCAAGCTCTATAAAGGCAGCAAGCGCACCTTCTTCCTCTATGCCTGGGAAAGCAACCAGTTTGGCAAGCCCATTACCAACATCGGCACCGTGCCCACGGCAGCGGAGAAGAACGGCGACCTGTCGGCGCTGCTGGCGGTGGGCTCCAGCTACCAGGTTTACGATCCTCTGACCACCACCCCGGCCAGCGGCGGACGCCTCAGCCGGCAGCCGCTGGCGAACAACGTCATCCCGGACAGGCGCATCGACCCCGTCGCCAAAAAGCTCATGGCTTACTGGCCCGCGCCCAACACGCCCGGCACGGTGGACGGGCAAAACAACTACACGCGCGCCACCAAGGACACCATGGACTACTGGGTGCATTTCGCGCGCCTCGATCACAACTTCTCGGAAAGAAACCGCACCTTCCTGCGCCTGGACCGGGACGACTACAAGGAAAGCAAAGAAAACTTCTACAACAATATCACCATGGGGCAGAACAACTTTCGGCGCAACCAGGGGCTGGCGCTGGATCACGTGCTGGTGCTGACGCCGGCCTCGGTGGCCAACTTCCGCTACGGCATCACCTATACGCGGGCGCCGCAGGCCCGGAAAAGCCAGGGCTTCGACCTGGCATCGCTGGGGTTCTCTCCGACGCTGGTGTCGCTTGTCGATAAGAGCATGGCCAGCTTCCCCAACGTGTATTTGAACACCAAGAAGGGGAATGCGGCTTGCAAGGGCACCTGCACCGGCACGTTTTCGGGATTCGGCGAATTCGACAAGGGCGAGGGCGTCAACACCGGGATGATCCATAACTTCGCGGCCACATTGACCACGCTGCGCGGCCGGCACAATCTCCGCTATGGAGCGGACTGGCGGGCCTACCGCGCTTTCGTCTCCCCGCTGCGCTTCGACGTGGCGCCCGGCCTCCAGTTTCTGCCCACCTACACCAAAGGCCCCAGAGACAACTCCGCCGCCGCGCCGCTCGGCCAGGAACTGGCCGCGTTCCTGCTGGGCATTCCGGAAGGCAACATGGACCGCAGCGCCAGCGCCGCCATCCAGAACACCTTCACCGGCTTGTTCATCCAGGACGATTGGAAGCTGACGCGCAAGCTGACGCTCAACCTGGGATTGAGATACGAGTACGAATCGCCGGCCAGCGAGCGCTTCGATCGCGCCGTCCGCGGCTTCGACTGGACCGCCCCGAATCCGATCGAGGCCCAGGCGCGCGCGAATTATGCCAAGAACCCGATTGCCGAAATCCCGGTGAGCCAGTTCCGGGTGGTCGGCGGGCTGCTGTTCGCCGGGCCTGGGAATCATGCCCTGTGGCGGCCGGATAAGAACAACCTGCTTCCGCGCCTGGGCCTGGCTTACCAGATCGACACCAGGACGGTGTTGCGCGCGGGCTACGGCATCTTCTACGACACCATCGGGGTGGACCGCAGCCCGGCCATCCAATACGGCTTCACCATGTCCACCCCCATCGTGCCTTCCAATGACAACGGCTTGACCTACGTGGCAACCACGGCCAATCCCTTTCCCAACGGCTTGCTGGCGCCGCGCGGCGCGGCCGACGGCCTGGCCACCAACCTGGGGCAGGACGTCGCCGTATATCCATCCCGGCGCACCCCGCCTTATTCACAGCAGTGGACGTTCGGCGTCCAGCGCCTGCTGCCCGGCGAGTTTCTGCTGGACGCCAACTACGTGGGGAACAAGGGGATCCGCCTGGGGCTGGACCGCAGCATCAACCAGAATCCGTACCAGAGCACTTCGAAGGAGCGCGACCAGGCCTGGGTGGATTACATGAGCCAGAACATTCCCAATCCGTTCTATGGCCTGAACCCCATCTTCACCAAGACGACGATGTCCCGCTCCGATGTGCTGCGACCCTTCCCGGAGTTCGGCGACGTGCAGGAACGACAGCCCATCGGCTACTCCTGGTACCACGCCTTGCAGACGCGTTTGGAGAAGCGGTTCGCGAAGGGCTACACGCTCAACGCAGCCTACACCCGGTCGAAGTCCATGGACGCCACCGGCTTCCTGAACAGCGTGGACACCATGCCCTATCGCTCGCTCAGCCGCTATGACCGCCGGCACCGGCTGGTGGTCAGCGGGATCGCGGAGTTGCCGTTCGGGCACGGGCGCAAGTTCGCCGCCGGGATTCCCAAGTCGCTGGACCGCGTGATTGGCGGCTGGCAGTTGAATGCCGTGGTGACCAAGCAGAGCGGACCGCCGCTGGCCTTTGGCGACGTGGTATTCCGGGGAGACACCAGAACCATCGCGCTGCCCAAGGACAAGCGCTCGGTGGACCGCTGGTTCAACACCGATGGCTTCGAAAAGCGTCCCAGCAATCAACTGGAATACGCCGTGCGGACCTGGCCGCGTTATTTCTCGAACCTGCGCGCCGACGGCCAGTCCAAGTACGACTTCTCGTTGATCAAATATTTCAGATTCGGAGAGCGAGTCCGGCTGCAATTCCGCGCCGAGTGCTACAACTGCCTGAACCACCCGAACCTGGATACGCCGGACATGACCGTAACCAGCAGCACCTTCGGCATGGTCAGCGAGCAGGCATCGACGGCGCGGCAGTTCCAGGCGGCGCTGAAATTGACGTTCTAAACCAACGCGGAATGGGACGCAGATAAACGCAGATCGACGCAGATAACAAACCCCTGAAATCTGCGTTCCCGCCGCGGCGGGCGTTTATCTGCGTCCTATTCTTGCTGTTTTTCAGGTGACACTGTTATGAAGAAACTGGCTGTTTTTCTGGCTCTGGCGGTGTTGTGCGGCGGGTTGTGTTTCTGCGAGGAGGCGAAACGGCCCCGGATCCTGGGCGTTGCGCACATGGCGCTTTACGTGAGCGATTTGGCCAAGGCGCGCGCCTTCTACAAGGACTTCCTGGGCTTCGACGAGCCGTTCACGATCAAGCGCAAGGACGGCACGGAGCGCATCGTTTTCATCAAGATCAACGACCAGCAGTACCTGGAGCTGTTCGCCGAGCAGCCCAAAGACGACGGCCAGCTCAACCACATTTCTTTCTACACCGACGACGCCAAAGCCATGCGCGACTACCTGGCGGCGCGCGGGGTCAAGGTCCCGGAAAAGGTGGGGAAAGGCCAGACCGGCAACCTGAACTTCAACATCAACGACCCGGACGGCCATACCGTCGAGATTGTCGAGTACCAGCCCGAAAGCTGGACGGCCCGCGAGAAGGGCAAGTTCATGCCCGAGACCCGCGTCTCCACCCGCATGACGCACTTCGGGGTGCTGATCGGACCCCTGGAGCCGGCCATGAAGTTCTACCGCGACATCCTCGGCTTTGAAGAAACGTGGCGCGGCAGCGGCTCGCCTCGGATGCTGAGCTGGGTGAACATGCGCGTTCCCGACGGCGAGGACTACCTGGAGTTCATGCTCTACAACAAAGAACCCGACGCCCGGCAGCGAGGCGTCAAGAACCACATCTGCCTGGTCACGCCCGACCTCCAGAAGGCGGTGGCCATGCTGGAGGCCCGCCCGGCGCGCAAGAGCTACACGCAGCCGATTGAAATCTCGGTAGGCACCAATCGCAAGCGGCAGGCCAACCTGTTCGATCCCGACGGCACGCGCATCGAGCTGATGGAGCCCAACACCATCGACGGCCAACCCGTGCCCTCCTCGACGGCGCCCCCTCCCCGCTGACCCGAATTGAAGTACACTTGCGGCGTGGAAACGATGAACCGCCGCGAGTGTCTTGCGCTTCTGGCCGGCGTGCCGGCCGCGCTGAGGGCCTGGGGCGCGCCCGCCGCGCCCAAGCCGAACATCGTGATCATCCTGTCGGACGATCACGGCTACGCGGACGTGAGCTGTTATGAGCACCCGGCCGAAATCCGCACGCCGAACATCGACCGCATCGCGCGCCGCGGCGTGCGCTTCGTGCAGGGCTACGCCAGCGCCTCGGTGTGCGCGCCCACCCGCGCCGGCTTGATGACCGGCCGCTACCAGCAGCGCTTCGGCTTCTACACCGCTCCCGACTCCCGCGCCGGCCTGCCCCTGACCGAAATCACCATCGCCGACCTGCTGCGCAAAGAAGGCTACGCCACCGGCGCCTTCGGCAAATGGCACCTCGGCATCGAGCCGCCCTACCATCCGTTGAAGAGGGGCTTCGACGAGTTTTATGGGTTCCTGGGCCACGGCGCGCACGACTACTTTGACTTGAAGCGGGCCGCCGAGCCGTTCCAGTCGATCTGGCGCAACGGCGAGGTCATCGACGATACCGGCTACCTCACCGACAATCTCGGGCGGGAGGCGGTTTCCTTCATCGAAAAGAACGAGAAGCGGCCCTTCTTCCTCTACCTGGCTTTCAACGCCGTGCACGTGCCGCTGCAGGCGCCGGAAGAGGTCATCAAGAAGTACGACACCGGGCGGCGCAGCCGCGACATCTACTTGGGCATGCTGGAGCGCGAGGACGTGGCGGTGGGCCGGGTGCTCGATGAGCTGCAGCGCCGCGGCCTGGACCGCAATACTCTGCTGGTCTTCTTCTCCGACAACGGCGGCGCCCGCGCCAACTCTTCCAGCAACGGCGCGTTGCGCGATTTCAAGCAGAGCGTATACGAAGGCGGCATCCGCGTCCCGTTCATGCTGAGCTGGCCGGGGCGGCTGCCGCAGGATGCCGTCTCGCGCGAGACGGTCATCTGCCTGGACGTGCTTCCCACGGTCTGCGCCGTGGCCGGCGTTCCGCTCCCCGCCGGCCGGATCTACGATGGGAAGGACATTCTGCCGGCGCTTGGCGGCAAAGCATCCGGTCCGCTGCACCCGGAGCTGTTCTGGGATGGCGACGACCTTAAGCGGGCCGTCCGCGCCGGCCGCTGGAAGCTGGTCGATAACGCCGGCAAGATCGAGCTGTTTGACCTCGAAGCGGACCTCGGCGAGAAAAACGATCTGGCCGCCGAGCGCCCGGACGTCGTCCAGCGGCTCCGCGCCTCGTTCGACAATTGGAGAAAACAGATGGCGCCCCGCATCCGCAAGCCAGGCCCCGGTGAGGCGGAGGAGGACGAGGGCGGGCGGCGGCCGGCCGGCGGCGCCCGCAAGAGAAAGAAAGGATAACGGGGCCCCCGAACGCTTCAAAGTAATACCTGAGAACGTGCTTGGAACCACCTGTTTCTAAATGCGTTATGGCCGGCGCCGGCTACTTTGCCGCATTCCACGCCGAAGCCTGGAATCGGCTCCCGGGGATGAACATTGCCGCGGTGGCCGACGCCGACGAAGCGCGCGCCCGCCAGTTCGCCGCGCGCTGGGGCATCCCGGCCGTTTACACCGGCGTCGCGGATATGCTGGCCCGCGAACGCCCCGCGTTTCTCGACATCGTGACCCCGCCGGCGACTCACCCGGCGCTAACGGGAATGGCCGCTGCCGCCGGGGTGAACGTCATCTGCCAGAAGGCGATGGCGCCCGCGCCCGAGCAATGCCTGGCGATGGTCGAGGTCTGCGAGAAGGCCGGGGTCCGTCTCCTGGTCCACGAAAACTGGCGCTGGCAGCCCTGGTATCGGGAGATCAAGCGCCTCCTCGATGTGGGCCGCTTCGGCCGGATCTTCTACCTGGGGTTCCGCCTGCGCTGTGGAGACGGCCGCGGCCCGCAGCCCTATCCGGCGCAGCCCTATTTCCGGGACATGGAGCGCCTGCTGGTCTACGAAACGCTCATCCATTTCCTGGACACGTTCCGCTTCCTGGCGGGCGAGTTGCGCTCGGTCTTCTGCCGGACGGCGCGGGTGAATCCCGTGATCCGCGGCGAAGATTGCGCGCTCATCCAAATGGTTTTCGGCTCGGGCGCGCAAGGCCTGATTGACGCCAACCGGATCAGCGGCGCGCCGCAGCCGGACCCGGCATTCGGCACGTTTCGCCTGGAGGGCGAGCGCGGCATGGTTCGGATGGCGCCCGACGGCCGCCTGTTCGTCACCGAACACGGGGGCCAGGAATCCGCGCACGACTATGCCATCCCGCAGCTCGGCTACCGCGGCGACAGCGTCCGGGCGTTCCAGGAGCACGCGCTGACCTGTCTGCACAGTGGGCAGCCGTGCGAGTCGGAAGGGCGCGAGTACTTGAAGACCATGGCCGCCATGGCGGCCTGCTACCAGTCGGCGGCCACCGGACAGGCGGTGGAGTTGGATGCCGGTCGCCGGCCATAGCGCCGGCCCGGCTCACTTTCGGCCGGCTGAGGCTTCGATGTAGGTCTTGAACTCGTTCGATTTGCCCGGCGGCGCAATTTCAAACTTCAGCGTCGCCTCGTTCGGTCCCTTCTGTGCATAGCTCAGCCGGTAACGCGGCAGCGCTGGAACCGCATCGCTTAAAAAGACCGCCGTCTGCCGGTCGGCAGCAACCGTGACCCGGTACTCGATCACGTGGCCCTCCATATCGAAGTAGATGGCGCGCAGCGACTTGTCCGCCGGGTCGTGATACACGTACATGAGATCGTCATGAGTGAATTCCGGCCGGTCTTTTGTCGCCGGATACTCGGCGTGATTCTTACGAACCAGGACGGTGGCGTTCAATTCCGGGCGAAACGAGAACCAGCCGCTGCCCTGGCCGGGTTGGCCGCTGCCGCCGCCCGTCCATTCGCCGATCAGGAACTCCAGCCCGCCCCAGGACGCGGCGGAGCGCTCCTGCTGGGCCACAGTGAGCGCCGCGAACAACAACCCAACAGCCGCCACGGCCAGCGCGCGTTTGATTCCAGTCTTGACTCCGGTCACCTTTGCACCTCAGGAGAGAATGTTGGGCCGCACACCCGGGTGCGGCCCTGCGTCCGGGCTTCTGGTATAGCATGGATTTGGAACTCTTGGCGGCTCGGCGGGTTTATCAGAATCAGAGATGGATAAGTGTGGGCAAAACGCAGATCGGGCCGGCCCGTTCGGGGCGCCGCGTTCGAGGCGCGCCTTTCTGGCTTCGGTGGCTTCCCTTCTGCCGGCGGGCCGCTTGCTGCACGGCGCGCAGGAACGGACCTTCTCCGCCGAGGTCAAGGTGGTGAACGTGCTGGCCACGGTGCGGAGCCGCAAGGGAGAGATCGTCCGCGACCTGAACCAGAACGATTTTCAGTTGGAGGAGGACGGCCGCCCGCAGACCATTCGCTATTTCTCCCGCGAAACGAACCTGCCCTTGACGCTTGGCCTGCTGGTTGACATCAGCGGAAGCCAGCGGCGCGTTCTCGCCGAGGAGCGCCAGGCCAGCTATCGCTTCCTGGACCAGGTGCTGGACGAGAAGAAGGACCTGGCCTTCCTGATCCAGTTCGAGAGGGAGGTGGAGCTGCTTCAGGATTTGACTTCCTCGCGCCGGGAATTGCGTGCGGCGCTGGCCTTGCTGGAGGCGCCGCAACCGCAGCGCGTGAACCCGCGCAACTTCCCTGCTCCGGGCGGCCGCCGTCAGGGCGGGACCTCGCTGTATGACGCGGTCCTGCTGGCCTCCGACGAGTTGATGAAGAAACAGGCGGGCCGCAAAGCCCTCATCGTGCTCTCCGACGGCGTGGACAACGCCAGCAAGGTGGGCGTCGCCGAGGCTCTCGAGGCCGCGCAGCGCGCCGACACGCTGATCTACTCCATCCTGTTCTTCGACGAGGAAGCCTACCGGGTGCCGATGCGGCCCGGCCCGGGCATGGGCCGCCGCCGTGGTGGCTACCCGCAGCCCATGCCCACCCAGGCGCCGAACGGCAAGAGGATCCTGGAGCGGCTCTCCAAGTCCAGCGGCGGCGGCTTCTTCGAAGTCTCCAAGAAGCACCCGCTGGAAGAAACCTACGACCGCATTCAAGAGGAGCTGCGCAGCCAGTACAACCTGGGCTATTCGCCCGAGCGGCCGGACGCGCCGCCCGGATACCACAAGATCCGCCTGACAACCAGCCAGAAGGGCCTGGTCGTGCAGGCCCGCGAAGGCTACTACGCCGACCGTTGAATTGAACCACTAAGACACGAAGAACACAAAGATCCACAAAGGAGAGCTTCTGTGTCACCTTTGTGCGCTTTTGTGTTCTTTGTGCCTTTGTGGTTCAATCTGCGGCATGCCTGATCATGTTGCCTGGAGCAGGCGCGGGCTGTTGCGGGCCCTGGGCGCCGGCGTAGCGGGTGTCATCCCGGCGCGCGCCGCCACGCGCCCCAACATCGTGCTCATGGTGGCCGACGATCTCGGCTCCGGCGACCTTTCTTCCTACGGCTGTCCCGACATCCGTACGCCGAACATCGATTCCATCGGGAAGCATGGCGTCCGCTTCAGCCGCTTCTACTCGAACGCGCCGGACTGCTCGCCGACCCGCTCCGCGCTGCTGACCGGGCGCTACCAGCACCGCATCGGGGGCCTGGAGTGCGCCATCGGCGTGGGCAACGTGGGCCGCTACGACGACGCCGAGTGGCTGGCAAAGCGCGGCGAGCTGGGGCTGCCGCTCTCCGAGATCACCATGCCGCGCATCTTCAAGGATGCCGGCTACGACACCGCCTGCTTTGGCAAGTGGCACCTGGGCTATGGGCCGAAGTTTTCCCCCAACGGCCACGGCTTCGACGAGTATTTCGGGATCAGCGGAGGCAACGCCGACTATTTCACGCACCGCGAGGACGACGGTACGCCGGTGCTCTACCACAACGAGCGCCCCGTGGAGCGCAAGGGCTACACCACGGACCTGATCGCGGAGGAAGCCATCCGCTGGATCAAGCAGCAGCGGCGGCAGAACCCGTTCTTCCTCTACGTCACCTTCACCGCGCCGCACACCCCCATCCAGGATCCCGACGGCTTCGATCCCGCGACAGGGACCGCGCCGGTCAGCCAGGGCGACCGGCGCATCTACGCCAAGATGGTGGAGCGCGAGGACGCGCGCGTCGGCGATATTCTCTCGCAATTGCAGGCCATGGGCGCGGCGGACAACACCATCGTCATCTACCACAGCGACAACGGCGGCGACCCCAACGGTCGCAACGATCCGCTGCGCGCCCGCAAGGGCACGGTCTGGGAGGGCGGCATCCGCGTGCCCTGCCTGATGCGCTGGCCCGGCGTGCTGCCGGAGGGGACCACCGTGTCACAGGTGGGCGTGACCATGGACCTGCTGCCGACTTTGCTGGCGGCCGCCAGCGTGCCTGCGCCGCCGGGCCGGAAATTCGACGGCGCCAATCTGCTGCCGGTCCTGACCGGCAGGCAGCAGCCGTTTCTCCGCACCCTCTTCTGGCGGGCCAAGCGGGGCGACCGGGTGCGCAAGGCCGCCCGCCACGGCGACATGAAACTGGTCATCGACGAGGGCGAGGAGCTGCACGACCTCTCCACCGACGAGCTGGAGCGGAAAAACCTGCTGCCCGGCGCGCAGAAAATCGCCGCCGGTCTCAGGGCCCAGCTTGCCGAGTGGGAAAAAGAAGTGATGGCGCCGCGCCTGCGTCCCTTCCGCACCACGCCGGGGTAGTGCGAATTTCTCACCGCTTGGCGGCTCTGCCGCTCTGTCCGCCGCGGCGGACGGAATGCCTCCGAAGCTGTGAAGAAATTGGCCTGCACGCAGCTTGGCCACCTCTGCGCGCCCTGTGCGCGGGGCCTTT
>Ga0315288_10007210_pt1 | contig 14098 bp, 12 predicted proteins | sample YL17G11_20_MG_FD_203454 | JGI IMG/M metagenome (GOLD analysis project Ga0315288, IMG submission 203454) | Sediment microbial communities from Yellowstone Lake, YNP, Wyoming, USA - YL17G11_20 | ecosystem: Environmental > Aquatic > Freshwater > Lake > Sediment | place: USA: Wyoming | collected... | reverse complement strand
TTTCCCGGTGATGAACGTGCGATAGCCGGTTTCTTTTTCAGCGGGTGGGGGGCCGGGCCGTAGAGCTGATGCGAATCGCCAAGATAGCGGACGTTTCTCGCCGCCCGGAAGACCGTTTGTCCGGTGATCAGCATGGTCCGGGAGGACACGCAAACCGCGCCGGCCCAGGACCCCTGGTTGAACGCATGGGTGAAGGTCACGCCCTTGTTCACGAGCCTGTCCATGTTGGGCGTCCGGACTTCCTCATTGTTCAAAGCATGAATGCTTTTACACGTTTGATCGTCGGTGAGAATGAACAGGAAATTCGGCTTCAGAGTGCGATCGAGGTTCGCCGTTTGAGGGCGCCCTCCCGCCGCCCTAAGGCCGAGGCGTTTTGACGGGAACGAGCTCGATCGATTTGAAATACATCAGGTAATGATCCAATTGTTTTTCGGGATAAATCCTGAATGTCGTCTCGCCGGCTTTGTGGATCTCGAACCAGCCGATCTTCTCCGTCTTATATTCATACCAGCCCGTTGAGGATTTGACCGTCGCCTGAATCCGGCCTCGGCCCGACTCCACGAAATAGCCGGCGTTTTCCCATCCCGGCACGGCGGCATAGGTGATGAACACTTCATAAGGACCCGGCGTCAGGATTCGGACGCGCCATTCGACGAAGTCGTCCGGTCCCTGCATTTTCGATATATGGAATTGTTCGGTCTCCCCCTTCCGGTTGAAACGTTTCACGGCCCGGCCGCGGGTCGCCGCCGTCAAATAATCCAGGAGGACGGGTTTGCCGGGCTCCTGAGAAACGACCAGGGGGTCGATGTCCGGCCGGCCCGATATTTCGAGGACTACGACGGAATCGATTTTATCGACGGGCTTCTCCGGCAGGGCGATCGAAATCCGCCCGTCGCGATCCCGCTGCGGGGAAAGCGGTTTGTCCTTGTCCGCCAGAAAATAGGCCTTGGTCACCCGGTTGCGAAGGCCGGCCAGGGCAAGAATTCCGTTCTCGGGCCAATCGAAAACGTGGAGATACAATAATTTCCCCTTCCGCGTCGCGAATCCCCAGGGGAGCTCGGTCGGGAACGGCGAAGGAGACGTCCCATAGATGCTCTCGCCGTTTCGCCCGATCCAGGCGCCGACCTCGTCGAGAATATCGACCGAGGGCCGGGGGATGATCCCTTCGCCGGTCGGCCCGACGTTCAACAGATAATTACCTCCCTTGCTGACGACGGACACCATCCGGCGGATGATGACCTCGGGGGATTTCCAGTTCTGGTCGAACCGGCTGTATCCCCACGTGTCATTCAGGGTTTGAGGCGTTTCCCAGTATTCCTCGATCCCTCCCTGCGGCATTCCGTTGTCGGTCAGGCTCTGGTAATCCCCCAGCAGTTCCTTGTCGTAATGCCCGACCCGTCCGTTCACCAGGCATTGAGGTTGAAGGGAATGGACGAGATCGGCGAATTCCCGCCCCTGCTCCTGGGTGTACATCCCCCGGTCGAACCAGACGATGCCGAGGGGCCCGTAATTCGTCAGCAACTCCCGGAGCTGAGGGATCGCTTTCCCGTCCAGGTATTTCCGGAAAAGCTCGGGATGATCCATGGTATCGAGGTTGGTCTGGGAGGTCTCGTAATCCCAGACGTTACCGTAGGCATAGGGGTGGTCCCAATCCTCGCGATGGGAATAATAGACGCAGAATTTCAATCCCGCTTCGGCGCATGCCTCGGAGAGCTCTTTGAGGGGGTCTCTTCGGAAAGGGGTATAATCGAAAATATTGTAGCCGCTCGCCTTCGAATGGAACATGACGAAGCCGTCGTGATGCTTGGCCGTGACGATGAGATATTTCATCCCCGTTCTCTTGGCCAGGGCGACCCATTCCCGGGCGTCGAAACCCGTCGGGTTGAAGGCCGCCGCGATCTTCCGGTAGTCCTCGACCGGGATGCGGAATCTCTCCATGATCCACTCGGCGATATCGCCCTGTTCTATCCGTTTCCCCCTCCACTCGCCCCCCAGGACCGAATACGGCCCCCAGTGGATGAACATCCCGAACTTGCCGTCTTTGAACCAGGACGGAAGAGGCCGGCTATTTTCGGCCGGATCGGGAGGGCGATCCTTATGATTCACTTGAGCGCACGCCACGGCAAGCGCCATCATGACGATGGTCATCGTTTTCCAAGCCATATCGTGTTTCCTCCTGCATCGGATGGGCATATCCTCTCGATCTTTTCGCCGGCGCCCGCTATTTCTTGAGGCCTTTCAGATAGTTGTCGTACCAATCGATCATCCGGACCAACATATCTTTGCGCTCTTCGAGCGTGTTGGGCCCGCCATGGCCGCCGTCATGGTAGCGCAGCCAAACGCACTTCTTCCCCAGACGGCGGAGGGCGATGAAGATTTCCTGCGATTGGACGGCTTCGACGTTCGGATCCTGGTCGCCCGTAATGCACAGGAGGGGCGTTGTGATCCGGTCGGCCTGGAGGATGGCCGAATGGGCGAGGTAGCGTTCCGGGTACTCCCACATCGTCCCGCCCAATCTGTCTTGGCTTTTTTCGGGGGCGTGGGTGTTGCGGATCCCCAGGCGCGGGCTTTGGGAATAGAAACTGACCATATCGACCTTGCCCGAGTTGTTGATCGCCGCCTTGAACCGGTCGGTTTGGGTGAGGAGCAAGACGGTGGCGTAACCGCCGTAGCTTGTACCCTGGATCCCGAGTTTATCGGGATCGGCAACGCCCATCTCGACGAGCTTGTTGATCCCGGCCAGGGCGCCTTTCATCCAGGCCTCGCCCGGGAATCCGATCCGGAGGTTCACGGACGGATGGAAGACCGCATAGCCTGCCGAGGTGAAGACGTTCAGGGTGGCGTTGAATCCGTTGTCGAAATACTCCTCGTAAATCTCGGTGATGAGGGGATAGGACTTCCCCTTCTCATATCCGGCCGGATAAAAAAGGACGCCGTAAAGCTTCCGGCCGTCCGAATCGCGGTAAGAGACCAGCTCGGTCCGGCTTAAGGTTTTTCCCCCGATCCAGGAATTCAATTCGGTCAGCCTTCTCGCCGAAGAAAAGTCGGCGGCCGCCGCGTAAAGGTCTTCCGGGGCGTCCCCGTCCGATTCCGTGTAGAAGAACGTTTTTCCGTCCTCCGACAAACGCCAGCTCGAATAGAGCCGGTCCGTCCGGACGAGGTCCGCCATCCGCTTGGCCTTGAGGTCGAACTTGACGAGGCCTCGCTCATACCGGTCCGCCGCCGCGGTCGAGAAATAGATCAGGCCGCCGTCGGGGCTCCAGCCGACGACCTGAAGACGCGGCCGTTCTTCTTCTTTTTCCGGCAACTCGTAAACCATCTCTTTCGCCCCGGAAGCGACGTCGACAGTCCAATATTGGCGGGGCCGGCTCGGAGTCCGCGCGGCGGCGGGAGCGTCCGGTTTCTCGCCCTCGGGCCCCGGGCGAACGCTCGTGCAAAGGAGGGTCCGTCCGTCGGGGCTGAACCGGGCCGGATCGAAATTTTGCTTCGGCTTCTTTTCCTCCGGCTTCGTCCCGGGCGCTGCGGCCGCCTTCTCGGACTTTTCCGGAGGCGCCTCTTTTTCGCCGACAAGCAGCCGGGGCTCGGCATCACCGATGCCCATGACGAAAACGTTGCCTTTGTCGGCGTAGGCCAAGGCCTTGTTGTCTTGCGACCACACAATCGATCTCTGTTCGTACGGTTTGAGGAGAATCCGCGGCTTCGCTTCGGTTCCCGGCGAGAGGGGCAGGGCCTCGAGTTGGTTCTTCGTCCCGCCGATGACGTCGTAATTTGTCTTTTCGGTCACGTCGCGCTCGAAGAGAAGATGAGAGCCGTCCTTAGCCAGTCGGATTGAATTGAGCGGAATCTCGGGGAGAAGTTCGACGAATTTTCCCGTCTTCCATTCCCAGGAAACCGGGAGGGCGAGATTGGACCTTCGCCGGACGTCGTCCCAAGGCAGGAACGGCTTTTCGGAGTCCATGACGATGATCGGCGCCGCGGTCAAAGCCTTGAACATTTCCGCGCTCCGGACCTTCCATTCGGGGGTGCGGAGGGCGAGATAGAGCTTGCTCCCGTCGGGCGACCAAAGGAGGGGGGAGTTCGCGGCGATCGGCTTGGCGTTGGACCAGGCTATTTTTTCAAATGCGCCGGTTCCCCGGTTCCAGATCATGGGGACATAGCGGTCGCCGCGCAACACCAGGAACGCCAGCCGGGCTCCGTCCTGGGACCAGGACAGAGACCGGCACGCCTCCTTCTTCGGCAGAATCTTCGTCTGCTTTCCGGTTGCGGCATCCAGCAGGATCAAGTCGGTTTGAGTCGGACCATGGTATGTCGGATCCCCGTAGCGGGTGTAATCTTGGGGAAGGCGGTCGGCGGAAGTTGAAAGCGAGCAGGCCAAAGTGCCGCCGTCGGGAGTGACCGCTTCGATCCGAAGCGACTGAACCCGGAAATAGTCGTCGATCGTGAACGGCGTTTTGGCCTGGGCGGACTCCCCCCCGCCCGGCCCCGGGAAAACGACGAGACCGACGAGAAAAACAACTCTCCAAGCTAGGGTTCTAGGACGGCTCATTCGATCCTCCTCCGGGATATCGTTATTTCGTTTTCAACCAGATCAGGAGTTCCTGGGCGTTGCCGCCGATCTTATGGACGGTGATGGTTTTGTTCAATTCCGGAATGGGATAGGACGGAGTGACGATCTGGATGTTTTCGAAGACGCCGGCGTTGATCATTTTTGTCATATCCTCTTCGGAATCGCTGCGGTCGTAAACTCTCCCCTCCCCGACGTTCACGAAGCCCGTCGTGGAGGTCCCGTCCTCCCAGACTGTCACGCCCAAGGGCAGGACCCAGCCGTAGAGACGGGCACCGTGGGTGTGGCAGCGGTAGCCGGGATTGCCGGGATGGCCGAGCGAAGGGTTCGTCCACAGAAGTTGTGAAAAGCCCAGGCTGAAGATTTCTTCCCATTCGCCGCAGTCGGGCACCCAGGGAATGTCGATCTTATAGAAATCCAGCCAGGCTTCGTGCACATTGAGCGCGCCGTTGCGGACCTCGGCATCCCAGACATCCACGATGGCCAAGCGGATGTCCCCCAGAGGGGGATCGATGGCTAAAGTCGCCACCGGTTTGGTGATTTGATTCACAAGCCCGGTGAGAATCCAGTTGGAAACGGCGATCGCCACGGGTTGGCCTTGCCCGAATTCGTAGTAATACTGCTCGGAGAACCGTCCGTAATTCCGGTTGGGCATATCGGGACGAAGGTAGGAGAGGCCGAGAATGATATAGCCGTTCCCCTTGGTCGAGACCGGCCGCAGATAGAGGCCGGCCTTGAAGATGTTGCTCAAAACGATTTCGCCTCCGTTCGGAAGAAGGCACTTGCTCGAGGGCAGCGAACTCGTGATCATGGAGAGCGGAACGTTGATCCGGCCCAGGCTTTTGAAAACCTTGATCGCCTCATTGACGACCGTATTACCGGAGGACTGGGCGGAGGCGCTCTGCTGGATTCCCAGCAGCAGGCAGGACGCGCCGGAGAAATCCAGCCAGATATCCTTGGTATCGACCGCCAACCTGAAGTAGAGCTCGAGGTCGCTGCTGAAGATGCCCTCCTTGGCGGTCATCTTCAGGCAGGCCTGGTTGCGTCCCTGTCCCCACAAACTCAACATCGGCTCCGTGACGGTCATACCTTCGTAGGTGAACTCGTTGGGATGCTTGACGTAGTAATCATGGATGTAATCCTGGACGAGACTGGAGTCGATCTGGGCGAGGATATCCCAGTCGGCGGCCTGGGTCACGCTTGTCCTTTGGAGACCGTCCGCGGAGAGGGTCTCTAATTTCTTGACCTGAGGCTGCCGGTGGGACGTGAGGACGCAATTGCGGATCGTCTTGGCGTCGGCGGGATCGGCTTCGCCCGTAACTTCCACGAAGTCCCATGGATTGAGCCCCTGGCAGGCGTTCGCTTCCTTGAAATAGCAGGTGTATTGGAGCCTGGCCTCCTCGCCCGGCAACGTGGAGCCGATCGCCTGGACCGTAACCTTGGGATTGGACCCTGTGCAGGCGAGGCCGACCACCGATCCCGTGAGTTTCATCCCCGCCTCGGGATACCAGCATCCGTAGAAGGTCGTATCGCCGGACGACGCATACGGACAGGCGATCGAGACCCGCTCGCCGACCCTGGGAGGACTGTAAAAGTCCGTCGTGCTGGCCATCTGGATATAGTAAATCACGTTGTCATCGCCCCTGATCTTCCAGGCGTCCTGGCTCGGCTCCACCATGGTCCCCTTGACCAGCTTGGTGTTCGGAGGAAGGACGGGCGCGGCGACGGCCGGAGCGCTCTTCTTTCCCCAAGTCCTGGATAGAGCGACCTTTTCCTCGTCCAGCGTCCGTCCTCCGGCGACCAGCTCGATCAACATCGTCTTGCTTGATACCGGACCGTCCCCCTTCAATTCCAAGCGGGCGGCGGCGTCCCCTTTGTCCGGTCGGAGCTGCGGCGCGGAAAATACGATATTGGGCATCTTTTGGTTGCTTCCATCGTAGACCGCGCCTCGGAGCGTCAAGGGCGTCTTTTCGTCCTCTCCCCAATACTTCAGATTGACCTGAACGGCATGGGAGCTCAAGGGGCGGACATCAAGCACATCGACCCGCGCTTTCCGCTTCGCCGACGCGGGAGTCGAAGGAGATTCCTGGCGCCAATCTTTCTTGAAATCAAAGTTCCGGCTGTAGAACCGCTTGCCTTCGCTTTTCGAGTTGAAATAGAACCGGAGCTGGTCCGAACTGACGGAAGCTTGATTGGATTCGAGAGCCAGCGACAGCCTGGCGCTGCCGATTCCGGGATGAGCCGGCACCGGGCGGGTCGCAACGGCCTTGACCACCGTTCCGCGATTGAGCGCTTCCACCCCGATCTCCATGCCCTGGCCGTGGTTTTCATACAAGGAGTAATCGACGCTGACCCTGATCCCGCCCAGGTCGAGACTCTGAGAAGATAGGTTTCTGATATTGGCCTTGACCAATTCGATATCGCCGTTGGGCATGAGACGAAAAGCCTCCCCTTTTTCGGCGGCTTTCAACAAAGCCGGCGCGGCCTTGGCGCGCGGGATGAGCCCAGTCACAGATCCGGCGGCCTCTTGCGGGAGGGCCGGAGCGGGCTTAGTCTCGGCTTTCGTAAAGGGCTTTTCCTTCGGGGCTGGCGCGGCCGGCGCCCATTTCAAGTTCAGGTCGAATACGCGGTTGAAAAATACGTTTCGCTTCCCCTGCCCATCCCTTTGAAACAGGATCACTCGAATCCGGCTGCTTTGAACCGGGCCGGCTCCGGCGTATTCCAGCGTCAACCGGACGGTGCCTTGGCCCCGGGTGATCTTTTGGGCCGCAGCCTTGATCCGGACCTCCTCGCCGTTCGCCTGCAGGGGAACGGCCGAGGCGAACACCTCGACGCCGTGATCGGACGAATACTCGTAAGCGACGGAGCAGGTGAACCTGTTCGACGGGCGGCCTTGATCCTCCACCTTCACGCCGCCGATCCGGTCCGTTTTGGCTTGAGGTCCTCCGGACGCGGCCAGGATCGACAGGAGAACAGCCCATGTCGCGAAAATACCGATACGGACGCTTTTTTTCATTGGATGAACCTCCTCGAGATCATTGGGCCAACTATAGGACGGACGGCGACAAATTGTCAACGCGGCCGCTCTTTCTCGGCGCTGAATTGATACAATCGGGCCTCCCTGTGGTAGAATATTTTTATAATCGGCAGTCGAGGCATACGCATGGAAACAAAATTGAGAATGATCTATTGGAAAGGGGGAAAGTTCTGGGTGGGCAAATTGCTGGAGTATCCCGAGATCATGACCCAGGGCAAGACTTTAGAAGAACTCGAAGAAAACATGAGGGACGCATTTGCCCTAATGACCATGGAAAATGTCCCCGAAAAACACAAGATTAAAGAACTTGCTCTCAACGTATGAAGCGCAAAGACTTGATTAAAAAAATTTCGACTTCCGGGTGTTTACTCCTCAGACATGGCGCCCGCCACGATCTTTATGGAAATCCGAAAACCGGCAAAAAGCAGCCCATTCCGCGGCATGGCGAAATCGACGAAAACCTAGCCAAGCACATCATCAGAATTCTCATAAGCGAATAAGCGATGGAAATCGAGTCTATCCGAATGAACCGCCGCCAAATCCTCCGGCTGGGAGGGCTGGCCGCCCTGGTCTGGGCGGTGCCTTCGTCCGTTCGGGCGGCCGCCGATAAAATAACCGCCGCGGCCCCGAAGCGGCTTTCATTTTTCAACACCCATACGGGAGAACAACTCGAATCGGTGTTTTGGGAGGCGGGGGATTATCTCCCCGACGAACTCCGCCGGATCGATCATATCCTTCGCGATCCCTTGACGGGCGAGACGAAGGATATGGATGTCCGGCTCATCGATCTTCTCCACAGCCTCCGTCAGAACCTGGCCGCGCCGAACGCCTTCCACGTCATCTGCGGATACCGCTCCCCGCAAACCAACGCCGCCCTCAGGCAGAAGAGCTCAGGCGTGGCCGCTCACAGTCTCCATATGACAGGGCAAGCGGTCGACATCCGCCTGCCGGGAGTTCCCCTGCCTTCCTTGCGCCGCGCCGCGCTCGCTTTAAAAGCGGGAGGGGTGGGGTACTATCCCCAATCCGACTTTATCCATGTGGATGTCGGCCCGGTCAGAACGTGGTGACGGAGCCGGTTCGGCGAGCGCCCGGATCAGCGGCCCGTCCCGGCCGTAAACGTCCCTTTGAAAATGCGTGACGCCCAGGTCGTCGACCCAAGCCGTCAGATAGACCAAATAGACGGGGACAGGCCGGGAGAGCCGGACGTTCCGGGTTGGGCCTTTTTCGATCGCCTCGACGATTCCCCGACGGTCCCAGCCCGCCTCGCCCGCCAGGAGATATTCGGCTAATCCGATCGGGTCGGCGAGGCGGATGCATCCTGAGCTGAAGACTCTCTCCGCCCGCAAAAAGAGCCCGGGTTCGGGAGTGTCGTGAAGATAAACCGCGTGCTCGTTGGGCATCATGAACATGATCCGTCCCAAGGAATTTCCGGGGCCCTGATCCTGACGCAGCCGGTAAGGGAAACGGGCTACGCCGAGCTTAGACCAGTCGACTGTCGTGGGATCGACTTCCGCCGCTTTTTCCGTCCAGTCTGATAACACCCGTATTTTCTTCGCCGCGAGGTACCCCGGATCTTTTTGGACCTTTGGGAGGATGTCCTCGACGGCCAGCTTGGGAGGGACGGTCCAAGTCGGATTCAGAACCAGATAAGTCATCTCCGATCCAAAGACGGGGGTTTCGCGGTAGTCCCGGCCGACGACGACGGGCATCTTCATTACCGAGAACCCCTTCTCAATAACATCCAAGGAATAGGCAGCGATATTGACCAGAATATAGCGTTCCCCGAAATCGGAGGGAAGCCACCGCCACCGCTCCAAGTTCGCTTTGATCTGATCGATCCGGCGCTCGACCGGGACGTTCAGGGTTTCGATCGTCGCCCGTCCGGCCGATCCGTCGGGCTCGAGACCGTGGCGCGCCTGAAAGCGTTTCACTCCCTCGACCAGGGTGTCATCGAAAACGGCGGGGACGGCCGTCGACTCGACCGCCGGCATATCGCCGCTCGCGATCAGGCGCCGAAAGAGCGCCTCCACCCGCGGGCCCGTCGCCCCTTTCTTCAACGTCGGACCCGCGGGGACCTCCCCCCATCCTCCCTTCTTCTGGATTTCGAAAGCCGGAGGGAGGGCGTCTTCGAGGAACTTATACCAGGGATGCCGGGGATGAAGGGCATGAAGCGATTCCCCGATCGTGCCGGACGCGAGGGCGTCTCGAAGGACGGCCGGCAAATCCGCCTGACGGATTTTGATGAACCACTTGGCTTTGATCGTTTCGGGATCGACGACGCCCGATTCCAGATGAGACGCCATCAGGAGAAAAGAATCGGTCAGGATCATGTCGAGATCGACGAATCCCTCGGGATCTCTCGGTCCTCGACCGATCTTGAGATCCTCGACGAGAGATTGAACTCGGGAGAGTCGATAAGCCGCAGGATCAAGGCCCGATGTCCAAGCCTCCCGGATGGCGGCCACGAGCTCGTCCATGGCCGCGGTCGGCCGTCCCTCCGCCGTCCAAGCCGGAACGTACTCTCTCGCCTCATAGAAGCGGGGCAGAACGGGAGAGCCGCAGAGGGACTCATTTCCGCAGAAAACGCGTCCCTTGCCGTCGAAAAGGGTCGTTCTCTCGCGAATGAGGTCGCGCATGGCTTCGACGGAGACGGCGGGCACGTTCGAGCTCTCAGCCGGCGCGTCTTTTTCCGGCCGGCCGCAATCGACGAGAGGAAGCGCTGTGAGAAGGACGATCGCGGCGATCCGGAGATTCCGACTTTTTGGCTTCATGGCGGCCAGGATATCGACGAGCAACCGCCCTGTCAATCGATGTGGAAGACTTCGCCCATCCGGCTCCACCACTCTTTCTCGCCGTGGAGGGGGATCGGCGCCTGGCAGGGATCGGTCTCTTTCCACCATCTCTGCGTCTCGGGATCGGCGGCCATTCTGGCCATATCGGCCGCGTAATCACCGCCCGTGTATTCGAAGGCGGCAAAGAGATAAATCTTGCCGGGCTCGATCTCTTTCAGGAAGATCGAATAGTTGCGGATATGGCATTCTTTGATTTTCCTGAGAACGCTCGGCCACACGGCGGCATGAAGCTCTTTGTAATAGGCCAGCTTTTCGGGTTTCAGCATGATGACCGTGCCGAAGCGTTGGGCGATGCTCATCTCAATCCCCTTTCTCGGCTCGCTTGACGTTCGTAATCTTGATCGCGATGGGCCAGTTGGGCCCCCAGGTATGGGTCGGCGGTTTTGCCCCCGGTTTTACCCGCATCGAGGCGGGAGTTTTGATGAGTTGGATCGTCTGCGTCCGGGAGGCGGTGATGTGGAGACCTTGGGCGTCCTCTTTCCATTCGACGCCGCCCTCCTGACTTAAAACCGAGATCTTCGTTTCGGGCGTCGTCTTGATAGATCGCAGGGTGATTTTGCACCCCGCCGGGGACTTCACCCCCTCGAGACCGTATTGGAGGTCGGCGAAGGCGTAGACCGTGCCGTCCGCCCGGCGGGTCGTGAACCAGACATCGCCCTCATTCGTCACGGACCAAGGCCGCACGCCCCGGACCGCCTCGCCGAACATGCTCATCCACAGGCCTAATTCGCGGAGAAGCGCCTCGTCGGCAGGAGCGATCAAGCCGTCGGGGCGAGGTCCGACATTGAGGAGCATGTTTCCGCCGCGGGCGCGGATATGAATGAGGTTCTCGATCACTTCGCGCGCCGTCCGGACATCGGCGTTGGGTTGATAAGCCCATTGCCAACTCGTCGTCAGGCAGCTCTCCCAGGCCCGATCATCGGCTTTGCCGGGAATTTCCTGTTCGGGGGTGGGGATTTCGCCCCGACCGATGAAGACGTCCTGCCGGACGCGCCAGGAATGCTTTTTGAGCGGCTCGCATTTGCCGTCGAACCAAATCATGAAGACGTCGCCGTATTTCGTCAGAAGTTCCTCGACCTGCCCCCGCTCGTAGTCGACGAATGATTTTTTCAGAGGGCCGAAAGGTGCCTCGGCGGTAAAATCGGCTTCATAGAGGTGCTTGAATCGCGTCCCGGTTTCGAATTGATAGCGGAAATCCCCGGGTGAATAGTAGAAGCCGACTAGGATGCCCTCTCGGCGGTATGCCTCGGCGACCTGAGCGACGATGTCTTTGCCGAGGGGCGTCTTGGTGATTTTGAAGTCGCTGTAGGCCGTGTCGAACATGGCGAATCCATCGTGATGCTTGGTCGTGAAGCAGACATACTCGATTCCGGCGAGCTTGGATAAGCGCGCCCACGCCGCAGGGTCGAAGAGGACGGGATTGAACGTCTCGGCCAGGCCGTAATAGCGCTTGATGTAATCGTTCGTGGCGTTATAGAGCGGCCAAGAGATCTCGGTCCCGAGCTGGGAGTTCGGGCCCCAGTGGATGAAGAGGCCGAGACCGGCATCGCGGAAGATTTCGGTTTTTTGGGGGTCGTTGGAAAGACGGACCTGGTCCTCGGCGATGAGCGACACGGGCTTGGCCTGAGGCGCGGCCGCGCCCGCAGGCGCGGATTTTTCCGCCGTTTGGGGCGCGCAGGCCGCGAATACGACGGCCGTCAAAATCGACAGAAGAAATGCTTTACCAACAAATTTCCCGGTCAGGCGATTTCTCATCTTCTCCTCCTTCCGAATTCCAGGAAAAATCTTTCCGTTAACCCAAAAGTCTTCGGATGTGACGCTTTTTCATCTCTTAGAATCGTCGGAGAATTCACTCTTGGTCTCCGCTTTCAAGAAGGGCGATCGAATTTCATCCGATTGAACATCATCTGGCAGATCATCATAAGGCTGAACATCTTCGGCTTGAACACTACGAAGGTATAAAAATATCCTCCCCTTTGAAAAAGGGGGGTGAGGGGGTATTTCTCAGTCATATCGACCGAACCCCCGAACCGTCTCATACATCGCCAAGACATTTTCTACTGATGTTTCCGGCAAAAGATAATCGTGGCTCGGCGAAGCGATATAACCGCCGCCGGGCTTCATTGTTTCGAGGATTTCGCGGACCCGACGCCGGACCAAGTCGGGCGTCCCGTTGATGAGCAGATGGTGGGTGTCGATACATCCGTTGAGGACGATGTCCCGGCCGAATTCCCGCTTGAGCCGCGCCGGCTCCATGCCGTGCGCGTCGGGCTGGAGAGATTGAAGGGCGTCGAAGCCGATGTCTATCATGGCCGGAATGAGCGGGGCGAAACCGCCGCAGCAATGAAGCATGACCTTGAGGCCGAAGGCGTGCCCGAGATCGACGAGGCGGGCGAGAGGCGGAAGAAAAAAACGACGAAACATTGTCTCGCCGACGATCGGGCCGGCCTGCGTCCCGAAATCGTTGCCGATGAAGAAAATATCGATCGCTCCCCGCGCGGCCTCGAAGATGCGCCGGCTGACTTCGGCGTAGTAATCGACCATCCGGCCGATGGCCGCATCCACGACCTCGGGAGCGTCGATCATCAGCGTCATGAAGTCTTCCATCCCGAAAAGGTCGATGGCGTCATGAAAGAAAGGCGACCAATCGCCGCCGAGGACGGCGAATTCGTCTTTCCAACGCAAGGCGTCCTCACGCACACCCGTCACATCCATCCAGTCGGGATCGGGCCAGGGAAAGGATTCGATTTCGGCAATCGTCCGCGCGCCCGCCAAGGGATGGTGGAGCGGCTGGCCATATCCATAGCCGTGGCGCTCGACGCCGAAGGGCGTGCGCGACGTCGCTTCGGGATGGGTGAAACACGAGGCGGGCGACCGGGCGGGCGGACCGGCATATCGGGCAAAGACGCGGCGGAAATCGTCGCCGAGATGAAGCGAGAGGGCTTCATCGTCGTCGCCCAAGCCGAGGCGGCGCCGGACCATCTCCCGGAATTCGGGAGAAGCCCCGCACCAGGCCGGAACTCGGTCCGGTTCGCGGTGGGAAAAAGCTGTCAGAACCCGCTCCCGGGAGGTCATTACGACCTATTATCCTTCATTTTTTCTTTCGTTTGTCCGTGCTAATCTCTTCAGATGGTGAGCTCCTTCAACTCTGAATATATCTTGATACTCTTCAGTTCCTTCTCCATGGTTCTCTTGCTTTCCTCCAGATCGTAGTCATTCTGTAAGCCGAGCCAGAACTCCGCCGATGTCCCAAAGAATTTTCCAAACCTAAGAGCCGTCTCAGCCGAGATTCTGCGCTTCCCATGGAGGATCTGAGAGATGCGCGTCTGCGACACGCCCGTCTCCTTGGCGAGCCTGTACGCGCTGATCTTCATCGGCTTCAGGAATTCCTCAAGGAGGATCTCACCAGGATGAATGTTCGGCAGTTTGGCCATGCAATTGACCTCCGTCAATGGTAATCTGCGAGCTCGACTTCAAAGCAATCCGCTTCTCGCCAGACGAAGCAAAGACTCCCCTGTTCCTTCGTTTTGAAGGAACATATCATGCTGAGATAGTATCTTCTTTCGTAAGTATTGTCAAACTCCGTTTAATTCTTGCGCATTGACAACGAATTTCACTTCGCAATAATTTATTTATCGCCCTAGC
>Ga0315288_10007209_pt1 | contig 14098 bp, 9 predicted proteins | sample YL17G11_20_MG_FD_203454 | JGI IMG/M metagenome (GOLD analysis project Ga0315288, IMG submission 203454) | Sediment microbial communities from Yellowstone Lake, YNP, Wyoming, USA - YL17G11_20 | ecosystem: Environmental > Aquatic > Freshwater > Lake > Sediment | place: USA: Wyoming | collected... | reverse complement strand
ACCTGGGCACTGTGCTGCGCGACGTGGGGGAGCGGGGGCCGGCGCGGGAGGCTTTCGAGGAGGCGCTGGGCATCTACCGCAAGCTGGCGGAGGCGGAGCCGGCCGCCTTCGAACCGCATGTGGCCATGACGCTTAACAACCTGGGCGCTGTGTTGAGCGATCTGGGGGAGGGGGCGGAGGCACGGCACGTCTATGATGAGGCGCTTAGGATATTGGTGCCTTGGATGGAGAGGGAGCCACGGGTCTTCGCGGAGCGATTGACAACGGTCGTCAGAAACGCGGTGACACTGTTGGCGCCGACGGGTGAGGAGGTGGATGGATGGCCGACACTGGCGGCGGCGGTTCGGTTGCTTCAGCGGTCGCGCGGGAAAAGGGTGGAGGAGGTGTAGGAAAAGGAGCGGCGGGCATCCTGACTTCGCCAAGGCTACGCAGGATAACCCGCCCTACAACAGGCCCTTGGTGCTCTTTGTGGCTAACCGGCCGTTTACCATAACGAACGGCCGGCGGGCGTAGGCACGCCCGCCCTACAACCGCGCTCACTCCACCTCCACGATCTCGTACTCCCTGCTCCCCAGCCCTATCTCGGCGGCGGCTTCGACCTGGAGGTAAGGGTCTTTGTGCCAGATGCGCTGGAAGAGGTGGCCGTCGCCTTCGGCGAGCTGGAGCTGGTCGGGGAGGGAGCCGGGGATGTAGTTCTCGGACTTGATCGAATCAAGGCTGGCCTGCTCGATGGAGACGATGTCTTCGGAGGCCATGATGCCGATGTCGGGGACGAGGGAGGGGGTGCTGAAGCCCCAGCAGTCGCAGAGGGGCGTAATGTTGGTCAGCACGGTTATGTAGGCCACGCGGTTGGGCTCGAACGTGTCGAGCACCGCCTTGGTGGCACGGGCCATGCCCTCCTGGAAGTAGCGGATTCCTTCCTCGCGTATCTCGATGGCGTGCTCGGGGCACGAGGTGACGCAGTGCATGCAGTACCGGCAGTTGTGCAGGAAGACCTCGAACTCGCCTTCGTCCGTGAAGGAGATGGCCCCACCAGGGCAGTTCTCGCGGCAGATGAAGCAGTGGCGGCAGGCCTCGGAGTCCCAGGAGAACTCGGTGTCTATGAGGGCGTGGATCCAGCCCCGGGTTTCGACTGTGACGCAGCCCATGGCGATGTTCTTGATGGCCCCGCCGAAGCCACAGTGACCGTGGCCCTTGCCGTGGCTGAGGACGATCATGGCGTCGGCGTCGGCGATGTTGCCGGCGACGTCAATCTTCTCCAGCGAGCGGTAGTTGACGGGCTTGGGGACGAAGTACTTGTCCTGGACACCCGCGACCGGATAGATCGGCGCGCCCAGCACTTCCTCGGTGTAGCCGCGAACTTTGGCGTCGGCGACCGAGAAGGAGCCGTCGGTGAGGAAGGGATTGGCGCCGGCGTCCTTGAGGCTGGATACGAGCATGCGCACGAAGAGGGGATGAATCGTGGTGTATCCCAGGTGGCCGCCCACGTGCATCTTCACCGCCACGCGCTTGTCGGCGAACCTGGACTTGAGATCGAGGTGATCGAGCATTCGCCCGAACTTGGCCGGCAGCGTCCCATTCGCCTTCAGTGACCTGACCTTCGCCGAAGCGAAGTACACCTCACTTGACATGACTTCACACTCCCTATCGAGAAATCTCCGCTTGACAAGTTAGGCGTGGAGGGGAGATCGCCTGCTTCAGGGTGAGAACAACCTCTGGGAGAAGGCTGAGTGGGCGGTGTGGGGCATCGTGCGCGGAATGCGCGAGCAAACGAACAACCGGGGGGTGAAGTGCGGGCGTAGTGCGATTCGAGTCTGGACAAAGGGCCGGGTGCGTGGTATCTTAGCGGCGAAGCTGGCGGGGCAGGACGGCCTCCTCATGATCGGGATGACATGAGGAGGTTTTCTGTTGGCCGGTTCGGAGAGGGGGAGGAAGTTGGTGGTGGGAGTGGGGGATCGTGGCGACGCACCAGGTACAGCTTAGCCTCCAGCGCGCGGCGCGGCGGCCGCGCGCGTGTGGCTCGCTTGGAACTTATGCGGCGCTGCTCAGCCTGCTGGGAGGCGCGGCCGGCGCGGGGTTGTGCTGTGTGGGCTTGGTGTTGGTGAAGTATGATTGGGGGAGCGCGCTGGGTCTGGGGCTGGCCGGGGCGACGGGGGGAGCGGTCTTGATGGGGGTGCTGGCAGCGCGGCTGGCCGCTTCGGTCGGGGCGATGGCGCACGCGGCGCGGCAGGTGGCAGGGGGGGATTTCCGAGTGCAGCTCCCGAGCGGGCCGGGCAGCGAAATGGGCAAGCTCGCGGGCGCCTTCAACCAGATGATGGCGGCGATCGCGGATGACCGCAAGCGGCTGCAAGAGCTGAACCTGGCGCTGGAGGAGAGGCTGCGGCGCCGCAGCCTGGAGGCGGAGCAGCGGAGCCAGGAGCTGGAGCAGTTCGTCTACACGGCCTCGCACGATCTCCGGGCGCCGGTGCTGAGCATTCAGGGGTTCGCGACCCTGCTGCAGCGCAACCTGAGCCGGAAGCTGGACGAGCAGTCCCGCGAGCACCTGCTCCGGATACGCACGAACGCGGAGGCGATGGACCTGCTGCTGCGGGATCTGCTGGAGGTCTCGCGCGCGGGGAAGGTGCAGGAGGCGAAGGAGCTGGTCCACTCGCGCGAGATCGTGGCCTCGGTGCTCCGGGATCTGGAACCGGAGATGACGCGGCTGCGCGTGACGGTGAAGGTGGCGGAGGGATTGCCCGCGATCCTCTACTCCCCGAGATTGCTGGCGCGGGTGTTCCGAAATCTGATTGACAACGCGATCAAATTCATGGGGGACCAGCCCACGCCGGCGATCGCGATAGGATACGAGCGCTCGCCGGACGGGCACCGCTTCTCCGTCGAGGACAATGGGGTCGGCATCAGGCCGGAGGATCGCGAGCGCGTGTTCGGGCTGTTTGCGCGGGCCGAGGGGGCGCGGGCTCCTGGCAGCGGCGTGGGACTGGCAATCGTGAGGCGGATTGTGGAGTCGCACGGCGGCCGGGTGTGGGTGCAGAGCCAGCCGGGAGCGGGAAGTACGTTCCTCTTTACGGCGCCGGCCGGGGGCTCAGAGATCGGGGTGGGTGAAGGTGGTCAGTAGTAGTCTGACTGGAAGGGGGGGCTGCATATGGGACAGGGAAGACTGCGGGCGCTGATAGTTGACGACAATCGCGATCACGCAACGCTCATGCAGAGCGCGCTGCGGGAGGAGCTGGAGGCGGAGACACGCTGGTGCGGCTCCGCACAGGCGGCGCTGGAGGAGATGCGCGGCGAGCAGCCGGATGTGGTCGTGCTGGACTACCGGCTGCCGGATGCCAAGGGCTGGGAGGCCCTGGATGCAATACGGGAGGCGGCGGACGTACCGGTGGTAGTGGTGACATGTCAAGGGAACGAAGGCGCGGCAGTAGCCGCGCTCAAGGCCGGGGCCGAGGACTATGTGCCAAAGGACGCGCACTATCTGCGGAGGTTGCCGGCGGTGGTGCAGCGCGCGGTGGAGGCCCATCGGCGGAGACGAGAGGAGATCAGCAGGCTCAAGGAGATAGCGGAGGCGATCGGCGGGTCGCTGGAGCTGGAATCGGTGGCGGGGGCGTGTCTGGACGGGGTGGTCGAGCTGCTGCGGCCGGATGCCGCCTGGCTCCTGCTGCCGGCGGATGGTCCGCTGCCGGCGGAGGGTCCGCTGCCGGACGGCAACGGGTCGCTCGAGCTGGTGGGCGCCAGGGGCATTTCGCCGGAGACGGCGAGGCGGCTGGAGCCGGTGTTCCGCAGCCAGGCGTCGGCGCCGGTGAATCTGAGGCGGCACCGGCACGCCGGGTTTCTGTGCGCGGGGGCGAAGCAGGCAGGGCGCTTTGGGCCGCACGAGACAGAACTGCTGTGCACGATTGCGAGCCACACGGCAAGCGCGGTGCAGAACGCGAGGCTCTTCGCGTCGCTCTCGCGGGCGAAGCTCGAATGGGAGCGAACCTTTGATTCCATCTCCGATCCGATTCTGATAAGCGACGACCAACTGCGGCTGGTGAGGGTGAACAAGGCGGCGGCGGCCTGCTTCGGCCTGCCCTTGAGGGAGGCGGCGGGGAAGGTGTGCCATGAGATCATAACGGGCGGGGACGGCGCCTGCCCGTGGCATGAGGCCCTGGCACAGGGCCGGCCGGTGTCGAGCGACCGTTATCTGGCCCATCTGGACAGATGGTTTGCTTTCTCGGCCTTCCCTTTCGAGGACGGGGAGGGCCGGCGGGTCGGGGTCGTTCACGTCCTGAGGGACATCACCGAGGAGCGGAAGCTGCGCGAGCAAATGGCGCAGGCGCAGAAGCTGGCCACGATGGGGGAGCTGGTGGCGGGTGTTGCCCACGAGCTGAACAACCCTCTGACAGGGATACTCGGGTTCGCCCATCTGCTGCTTCGAAACAAGGCCGGCCAGTCCCTGCACGCTGACCTGGAGAAGATCGCGAACGAGGCGCGACGGGCGGCGAGGATCGTCCGAAATCTGTCGGCCTTTGCGCGGCAGCCCAGCGCCGGCGGTATGGCGCGCCGACTCGTGAGTGTGAACGATCTGGTGTGCAAGACGTTGGAGCTGCGGGCCTATCAGCTCGATGTCGCGGGCGTTGATGTGGTGCTCGAGCTGGCCGACGATCTGCCGCAGACGGTGGCCGACCCGGATGAGCTCCAGCAGGTGTTCCTCAACATCATCGTCAACGCGGAACAGGCGATGGCCGGGCGGAGGGCATCGAAGTGCCTGGCGATAAGAACACTGCGAACGGGTGCGGGTGAGATAAGGGCGCAGTTCAGGGACAATGGGCCCGGGATCCCGGAGAAGGTGATAGATCGCATCTTCGACCCGTTTTTCACGACCAAGGAGCCGGGACAGGGAACGGGGTTAGGGCTGTCGCTGTGCTTTGGAATCGTGCGCGGACACGGCGGGACCATCAGCGCCAGGAACCATCCGTCGGGAGGGGCGGTGCTAACAGTTGATCTGCCGGTGAAGACGGAGGAGCCGCTCGAGGCGGTGTGCGGCGAAGCCGGGGCGCCGAAGCAGGAAGCGCGGCCGGGCAGGATACTGGTGGTGGATGATGAGCCGGTGGTTGCGGCTTTTGTGGAGCGGACGCTGGCGGAGGAAGGGCACGAGGTGAGCGTGTGCGAGGACGGGCAGACGGCGATGGCGCTGCTGCGGAATGCGCAGTTCGACTTGGTGCTGTGTGATGTGAAGCTGCCCGACCTGAGCGGAGCCGAGATCTACCGTCAGATGGTAGCGCGGCGACCGGAGATGCGGCCTCGCTTCATCTTCCTGACAGGGGATACACTTGGGGCGGAGACGGCAGAGTTCCTGGCCGGCGGGGGGCAACTGTGGCTGGAGAAGCCGATGATGCCGGAGGAGTTGAAGCGGGCGGTGGGCCAATGCCTGGCGGTGAAAGCTGTGTGCGATGGAAGGGAACACTCGACCACGGGTTCTGGTGGTGGATGATGACGCGTCAGTGCGGAGTTTGCTGAGGCGGGTGCTTGCGGATGCGGGGTTCGTGGTGGAGTGCGCGGCAGATGGCCCGACCGCGCTGGCGGCACTGAAGGGAGCGGCCTTCGAGGCGGCGATGGTTGATCTGCGGCTGCCCGGGATGGACGGGTTGGAGCTAGCCGCAGCGATCGCGCGGAAGTGCCCGGACACGGCGGTCGTGATCGGCACCGGGGTGACCGATGTCGCCACGGCCGTTCGCTGCCTGCAGGCCGGGATCTATGATTACCTCACGAAACCGTTCGATGTGCGCGAGGTTGTGGCGCGGCTGACGAAGGCGCTCGAGCGGCGAGACAGAGCGCTGGGACGCCGGCGGCACGAACAGCAGCTCGAGGACGGCGCGCGGGAGAGCTCCTGCGCCGCTAGCCGCCTCTTAGTGGGAGCGATCGAATCGCTGTCATCGGCCCTGGAGGCGAAGGACGAGTACACGCGGGGCCACTCGGAGCGAGTGAGCGGGATCGCGACGGAGCTTGCGCGCTCGCTGGGGGAGCGGCCGGAGGAGGTGGGGAGAGTCCGGCTGGCCGGGAGGCTGCACGACATCGGGAAGATCGGGGTGCGGGAGAGCGTGTTGGGAAAGCCGGCGAGCCTGACGGAGGAGGAACGGAGACAAGTGCAGGAGCATCCCGTGGTGGGAGCGCGGATACTGGCGCCGCTGCTGGAGGACGAGCAGATCGTGGTGATGGTGCGCGGCCATCACGAGTGGTACGGCGGCGGCGGGTACCCGGATGGGCTGCACGGCTCGGCGATACCGCTGGGGGCGAGGATGCTGGCAGTGGCGGACGCGTTCGATGCGCTGACAAGCGACCGACCCTATCGAGGGCCGCTAACGGCGGAGGCGGCGTTGGAGGTGATACGCAGGGGCGCGGGCGAGCAATGGCAGCCGACGCTGGTGGAGGCGCTGGCGGAAAGAATCGAAGAGGCGAAGAGGCGAGGAGTAGAAGAGTAGAAGAGTGGAAAAGGCGAGAGTTGAGGAGTCGGGGAGTAGTGTCTGCTGAAAGCGACAGGGAGGGCAGAGTGGGTGGAGAAGCAAGCACCGGTAGTAGGCGGCCAGATAGCGAAATGGGGAGGCCGGAATGAGCGAGCAGACGTTGTCCGATGCTGTTGGCATTGACCGCACCGCGGTGGAAGCGCTGGCGCGAGCAAGCATCCGCACGCTGAAGGAGCTGACCGCGGCCGATCCGGAGGCGGCGGCAATGGCCTCGGGCATACCGGCAGAGCGGATACGCGAATGGCAGGAAAAGGCGCGGCGAGCAGGGGCGCGACCCGGCCCGAGCCCGGTGGCGAAGGGCTGGATGGTGGGGGTGATAGGGGTGATCGCGGCGATCATGCTGGGCTCGATCCTGATGGCCGTTGGGTCAAGGCGGCTCGAGAACGCGGAGAGGATACGGGCGACGGCGGAGTCGAAGCTCATGGTCGCGGTGTCGTTCGCGGCGGGGGACGCGATCGAGCAAGTGCGACAGGCGCGGCTCGCGTTGCACAACGAGAACTGGGGGAATGCACAGAGGGTGCTTTCGTCGGTGGAGGACAAGGTGACGCTCATCGAGCAAGTGGCGCCGGAGAGCAAGCGGAAGGAGGCGAGCGAGCTTCGGACCCTGATGGGTGACTTGCAGAGCGCGGTGAACGCGCAATCAGGGGAGGCGAGCCAGAAGCTGGACGCGCTGGAGGCGGCGCTGGACAAGCTGAAGGAGGCGGGGTAGGGGAGGCGTGGCGGGCGTGGGTACGCCCGCCCTACAGCAGGCGGTCAGGGGGCGTTGCGCTTGCCACTCCAGGCGTCCATCTCGATCTGGTAGACGGCGGCGCGGGCAAGCTGCTCTGGGGTGATGGGGGCGAAGTCTTCGCCATAGCGCAGGTTGGGGAAGTACTTGGCGAGGAGCAGGCGCAAGGCGTTGGCGGCCGGTTGGGGTTCGTCCAGCACCAGCGCTCGCCCGAAGACGGTCACGCTATCGTAGGCCACATCGAACCGGCATGCCTCAGGCTCCGCGATAAGTTGTCCCATGCGGCAGACATTGAGGCAGACGCGCGGGTTCTGGGCGATGTTGGCGAAGATGCGGCCGGCGCGGCCTGTGTGGAAGTAGATCGAGTTTGACTGCTGGTCGTAGACGAAGAGCAGCGGGTTGAGGAAGGGTTGCCCCTCGGACTCGGTAGCGACGACGGCGTAGTGGGCATCGCGCAGGAAGTTGCGGATCCAGGTCTCGTCCTCCACGGCGCGGTCGCGGCGGCGGACGCGGTTGATAGGTTGTTCCGAGCCGGATAGTGTGGACATTGAGTTGCCTCGTGAGAGAGCTTGCGATAGGATGTTGATCGCGGAAGAGCCGGCGGGCATTCGCCTCCGTCCGCCGCAGGCGAACTACGTCGAATACCCGCTCTACAACAACGGCCGGCGCGCATGCGAGACATGCGCGCCCTACAATCCAACAGGGGAGCCGGTTTCGGCGGACTTCGTGGCGGCCAAGCATAGCTCGACCGCGAGCTTGGCCTCCTCCGGTGTGACGGTAGTTGGCTTCTGTCCTTTGTCGAGACAGTTGACGAAGTAGTTGACCTCGACGAAGTAGCCGCCGAGGGCAGAGATGTTGCCGCCGGAGGCGGCGCCAGCAACGGCCGGGACCTCGGGCTGGGGCACCTCGGGATAGGTGACGCTTCCGTCCGGGTAGGCAACGAGGAGACCCGGGGAGAGGCGGGAGTTGAACTCGATGGAGCCACCTTCGAGGTTGATCTTCAGGCCCATGGTGAAGGGGAAGCCGGCGACCATGTCGAGAGAGCCTTCGGCGAAGCCCACGCCGCCCTTGTCATGGCCGGTGGTGGTTGTGAACACCGAGTCGAGGGCGCCCGTCCTGGTCTTGGCGCCGGCGGCGGAGACAACCTTAGGCTTGCCTAGGATCCAGGCAAGAAAATCGAGGTCATGGATGTGGAGGTCGAGCACGGCGCCGCCGCTGAGCTTGGGATCGAAGAGCCACTCGCGCCAGGACCAGGTGGGGGGCGGGGACATGCGGGTGGCGCTCATCCACTTGATCTTGCCGAGCTTGCCTGAATCGAGGATCTGCTTGATGACCACGTACTCGGGCCAGAAGCGGATGACGTGAGCGACCATGAACTCGACGCCGGCCCTCTTCACTGCGGCCATCATCGCGTCACAATCGGCGGCGGTGAGGCTCATGGGCTTCTCGCAGAGGAGGTGTTTCTTCGCGGCGGCGACAGCTTCAACGGCTTCGCGGTGCAGATAGGTCGGCATGCAGATGTCAACCATGTCTATGTCAGAGGCGAGCATCTCCTCGAGGGAAGCGTACGGGGTGGCGCCATACAGGTCTGCGAACTTGGTGCGGCGATCCTTTTCGGGATCGCAGACGGCGGCCAGCTTGGCCTTGGGAATCGCGGCGTGGCATTGGGCGTGGGTTCCACCCATGAAGCCGAGTCCGGCAAGTCCGACACGGACCATTTGATCCTCCTCCTCTTCATGATCGCGGGCACGATGACAGGCCCGCAGCGGCCCGTTTCCGGACGGGCAGGCAAAGGATTCTATTGGCCGGCTGCATCGGTGTCAAGCGGCGGCGGCGAGACGCGGTGGTTTGGCGAGGGGCTGGGCAAGCGCCAGGCGGCGACAGCGGCGCCTATGCCGCAGAGCGCGAGGAAAGCGAAGACGAGGCGGAAGGGCAGGAAGGTGAGCAACCAGCCGATGAGCAGGGGCATGAAGGCGCCGGGCGCGCCGAGGAAGTTCATGAGGGCGATGTAGCGTGGGCGCTCTTCGTGGGACGACAGCTCGAAGAGGTAGTTGATGGAGCCCATCCACATGCCTCCGGTGGCGGAGCCAGCCATGAGGAAGACGGGTGCAAAGAGATAGGGAAGAAGGTCGCCGAGTCGGGGGGCGAGTGGAGCGGCAGCGTGCACGAGTGCGGGGATGGCAAGGGCAGTGAAAGGTGTGAGGGCGATGCAAGTGCAGGCGCCGCGCAAGACGCCGCGCGGTCCCTTGCGGTCGTTGAACTGGCCCCAGATCCAACTGAAGGCGGCGCCACTCAAAGTCATGGCCCAGATATAGACGCCGGCGATGGACTCGGGGACGCCGAGCTCTTGCCTGGCATAGACCATATAGAACGGTGTGGTGAAGTTTAGCGAGGTCCCGAGGAGGATGGTCAGGACGAGGTAGCGGAAGGCGCGGTGGTCGCGCAGCATGGGCCCGGCGCCGGCGATGATCTTGCGGAGGGATTGCGGGCGATCCCACACGGGACGGATCGGCTCTCGTATCATCCAGCAGCCGATGGCGGAGATGATAAAGCCGGTGACGAGGAGGCTGAAGAGGATGGTGTAGTCGCGAGGAAAGCCGGGGCCGCCGGGCCCGAGGATCCATCTGACGACGAAGCCGACACCCACGGCGGCGAAGGCGCAGATTAGCTGCTGGGCGGCGAAGAAGCGGCCGCGGAGGCGGGCCGGGATGGATTTCGCAATGATGTCCTGCCAGGGAACGGCGACGACGCCGTTGCCGGTGGCAGCGAAGAAGTAAGCGCCCATCATGAACCAGATGACGAAGGTGGCGTTCTGGATGCCACGCGTCCACAGGAAGATGACGAAGGCGATGAAGGGCATGCGGCCGAGCAAGACGCCCCAACGCAGGATAGGGGCGCGACGGGGGCGATGGCCGATGATGGCCGCGATGGGAAGCTGAGGGAGCATGTAACCGAGGCGCTGAAGCACGGCGGTGACGCCGACGAGGACAGTGGAGTGGGTGAGCCGGTAGATGAAGAGAGGCAGAACGGTGGCGGGATCGACCCAGGCGAGGCCAATCATGAAGGCGCTGGACTCGGTGGTGATGACCGCGAAGTTCCAGCGCGTGTGCTCGGCGTCTTCCTGGCGTGAGGCGGTGTTCTCCGACATTCCTGTGCCGGGGATGGGCAGGAGACACGTGGCTAGGTCTGCCAAAGGCAGACCGCCACCCCGGCCGGCCTTGCCGGACCTAGGGGCTCCTGCCCTACCGGCCGCGCGTTTGCGCGGGGTCCAGGTGTGTTACCTCGCGGGGTGGGCGAATCCTGCCGGGGAGGGCGAGTGGAGAGTTGAGACGATGGCGTCCTGAGGATTCCTCACCCATTCGCCTCCGGCGTGCCTATGGGGCTACCGAGATTCGGATGGGCAGGAGACACGTGGCTAGGTCTGCCAAAGGCAGACCGCTGGCTAGGTTGGCCTGCAGCCAACCGCCATGGCGGCCCTCGGGCCTAGCCACACCCCGGGCGGCCTTGCCGGACCTAGGGGCTCCTGCCCTACGGGTTCAGCCCCAGAGCTTGCGGTCTAACCCGCGGTATTGGATCGCCTCGGCGATGTGGGGGAGGGCGATCTCGTCGGCGCCGTCGAGGTCGGCGATGGTGCGGCTGACTTTGAGGACGCGATCGAAGGCGCGGGCGGATAGGCCGAGCTGGTCAATGGCGTTGCTGAGGAAAGAGCGGACGTCCTCGCTGAGATGGCAGAACTCCTTGACGTGCCGCGGCAGCATATGCGCGTTGCAGTAGATCGTGCTGTCGGCAAAGCGCTGTGTCTGGACCTCGCGGGCGCGCTGGACGCGGGCTCGCACCGCGCGGGAGGGCTCACCGTTTGCGGGGGTAAGGAGGTCGTCGCGCGCAAGGCGGGGGACTTCAATGTGAATATCCACCCGATCCAGAAGAGGGCCGGAGATGCGCTGGAGGTAGCGGCGGATCTTGGTGATGGAGCAGGTGCAGCTTCGGGTGGCGTCCATGTAGTAGCCGCACGGGCAGGGGTTGAGGGCGGCGACGAGCATGACGCGGGCGGGGAAGTCGGCGGCGCCGGCGACGCGGCTGACATGGACTACTCCGTCCTCGAGTGGTTGGCGCATAACCTCCAGCGCGTCGCGGTTGAACTCGGGCAGCTCGTCCATGAAGAGCACGCCGTTGTGTGCGAGGGAGATCTCGCCGGGAGTCGGGATCGTGCCCCCGCCCGCGAGGCCCGCGGCGGAGATAGTGTGATGAGGCGAGCGGAAGGGCCGCGTGGTGACGAGCCCTCTGCCAGGCGCCAGCTTGCCGGTGATGCTGTAGATCTTGGTGACCTCGAGGGCTTCCTCCATCTGCAGCGGCGGCAGCACCGTCGGCAGTCGCATCGCCAGCATGGTCTTGCCCGAACCCGGCGGCCCGACCATGACGACGTTGTGGCCGCCGGCGGCGGCGACCTCGAGCGCGCGCTTGACGTGGGGTTGGCCTTTGACCTCCGAGAAGTCTATGGGGTAGGTCGGGTCGGCGAGCTGCCAGTCGAAGGGGGTGAGGGGAGCGGGCTTGCGCTGCTCGGGGTAGGCGACGACCTCTGCCGCCTCCCAAAGGGTGCGCACCGGGTAGACGTTAAGCCCCTCGATGATAGTGGCCTCGGCGATGTTGTCGGCGGGGACGATCAGCCCGGCGCAGCGGGCCTTCCGCGCGGCGAGGGCGATCGGCAGCACACCCGAGATTCGCCGAACGGAGCCGTCGAGGGAGAGTTCGCCGACGGCGATGAGCTTGTCCATGTCGGGGCCGACGATCTGCTCGGTGGCGGCGAGGACGGCGAGGGCCATTGGCAGGTCGAAGGCAGGGCCTTCTTTCCTCAGGTCGGCCGGCGCGAGGTTTATCGTCACGCGGTGGGTCGGAAAGGAGAAGCTGGAGTTGCGGATGGCGGAGGCGACGCGATCGCGCGCCTCCTGCACGGCCGTATCGGGCAGGCCGACGACGGTGACCTTGGTCTGGCCGGAGCCGACATCGGCCTGGGCCTGGATCACATGGGCGTCTATTCCGAGAACTGCGCAGCTATCAATGCGGCCGAGCATATCAGTCCGTCATCGCTCAGTGGGATTGCAGTAGCATTCCCCTCGGGCACGGAACATCAGTTTCCACCCACGACGGACCGCTTCCTCTTTGAGTTGAGATTGTGGCCGGCGCGTGGCATACTTGGGCCGTAGGAGGACGGCTCATGTCCAGGAGACTGGTACCTATTCTGCTGTTGGGGGCGCTTGCTTGTTCGGGCGCGGCGGAGGCGAAAAGCTTCCGGTACCCCAGCATCGAGGTGAAGGCGGAGGTGCGCTCGGACGGCTCAATGCACGTGCGGGAGGTAAGGCAGTACGACTTCCGCGGCAACTTCCATGAGGCCTGGCGGAAGATACCGGTGGCGCCACAGGTCAGCGTTGTGAACGTCGCCCTGACCGAAGATGGGAAGGACTATCGCGAGGGGCGGGGGCAGCAGCCGGGCACGTATCGGGTCGGGCAGAGCTTCGGTGAGACGGCGATCTTCTGGTACTACGATATCGCCGATCGGGTCGCCACTTTCACGCTCGACTACGATGTGCTTGGGGCCGTGGAGAAGCACGCGGACGTAGCGCAGCTATACTGGAAGTTCATCGAGCCGGATCGCGGGACGGAGGTGAAGCAGGCGCGCGTGACGGTAAGCCTGCCTCCTGGCATAAGCCCCGACAGCGTGAGGGCCTATGCCCACGGGCCGCTGTGGGGGGAGGTCCTCATAGGGAGCAGCGAAGTGGTCGCCACCTGTGCGCCGCTGCCGGATGGGAAGATGCTGGAGCTGCGGGTCCTGTTGCCCAGCGCGGCCATCGCGTCGAGCCCGCGGCAGTACGGTGACGCGATTGAGGCGCGGGTGCTGGGGGAGGAGCAGCGCTGGGCAGCCGAAGCGAATGGGGAACGCAAGCGGGCGAGAGCCAAGGCGATCATCCCGGCGCTGATCACGCTCGCGGCGCTCGCTGCGTGGCTCACGATGTACATCAGCTACGGGCGGGAGTACAAGGAACACGACCTGCCCCAATACCTCAGAGAGCCGCCCGCGGACTGGACGCCGAACGAGCTGGCGTATCTGTGGCGATGGAAGCAACTGACGCCGGCCGACATGACGGCGACGCTGATGGACCTGGTGAGGCGCGGGGCGCTGCGGCTGATAGTGAAGACCGAACGGCACGAACGACTGGGAGGGCTGCTGGGCGAGAAGGTCGAGCAGGAGTATGAGATAGAGCGAGTGCCCGAGCGCCAGCAGGACATGGGCGGGTCAGAGCGCTATCTGGTCAACCACATTCTCTTCGACGAAGCGGCAGGCAATGCTGTGTCGCTGGAGGGGTTTGCGAAGAACGCGCGCGCCCACCCGACCGCGTCCCAGCAGAGGTTCAAGCACTGGAAAGCGGTGGCTGAGAAGGAGGCGGCGCGGATCGCGGTTGTTGACCCGAAGAGCAATACGATGCTGGGGGTAGGGATCGCGATTGGTGCGGCGGCGTTCTTCGTGTCGGTGATGCTTGGCGGTGTACTGCAGTCGCCGTTCTTCTTCGCATCGGGGGCTGTGGGATTCGCGATGGTCCCTGCGAGCTATGCCCTGCTCAGGCGTACGCCGCAGGCGGCCAGAGAGCTGCACAAATGGCAGGCGTTCAGGAGGTATCTGACTGACTTCTCTCAGATGAAAGACTACCCCGCGCCGGCGATGGCGCTGTGGGAGCAGTATCTTGTTTACGCGATCACATTGGGGGTAGCGGACAGGGTGATCGAGCAGTTCAAGGAGCTGTACCCGAAGGTGGCCGAGCAGACGTCCACAGTCGGGGCGTTCCCTTACTGGGTGAGCGCGAGCGGGTCACCACTCGGA
>Ga0315288_10007208_pt1 | contig 14099 bp, 19 predicted proteins | sample YL17G11_20_MG_FD_203454 | JGI IMG/M metagenome (GOLD analysis project Ga0315288, IMG submission 203454) | Sediment microbial communities from Yellowstone Lake, YNP, Wyoming, USA - YL17G11_20 | ecosystem: Environmental > Aquatic > Freshwater > Lake > Sediment | place: USA: Wyoming | collected... | reverse complement strand
TCCGTACTTTCTGCGTACGTCCAGCCGTCGAACGACGGCGGCATGAATGCGAGGATCTCCGCAGTACTACCCTTGAAAAGTCGCTGATCTGTTTGCGCGATGGTCATTGGTTATCCTGCTCGAACTATGTTGTCATGAAGGCCGCCCGAGTGGCGGCACCTTCGTTCTTCGTCACGAGGATACTGGCGACGGCCTTAGTTGGCCCGCACAAGCGTTACGTCAACCGTGCCAGCGTCGGCCGTTGGTGTGAGCGTGAATCCTGCGCCTGTCTTCGCACTGACTGTGACGATCACCGGATTCTTCGGATCGACGTTCACCGTGTAGAGCGCCCCTGGCGGGAGATTCGGGTCGATGGGAAATGATAGAGCAGCAGGGAGAGCCACACCGTAGTACGCATGCAGATCGCGGTCGATCGTGGCAATGTCGGCGTTCGGCGGCGGGGTGGCGAAGATCGCATCGGAAAGAACGAAGGTTGCCCCGCGTGTGTCCATGTCGATGAAGTCGCCGACGAATACACCACCTGGGTTCGGTTGCTCCCAGAGCACGTCGCGAGCGTTCACAAACTGTCGCACCGGTCCCACCACGGTGAACAAACCACCGCTGAAGATTCGCGCGCCCGTCAGATCGACTATCTGGTTGGCGGTCGGGCCGATGATCGCAGGCAGATCCAAGGCGATGCCGCCACCGGATAGCGGTGTTCCAATCGAGCCAGCGACGAAGATCTGTGGCGCTGAAAAATCTCCGAAGTACACGAGCGGTGCCCCGTACAACGCGGTTCCTGACGTGCCGACGAGGACACCGTCGGCCGCGAGAATGAACAGCGGCGCACCTTGAAGGTTCGCCTGCCCTACTACCCGTCCGTGCATCGTGACAGGGCCACGGCCTCCTGCGGGAGTAGGAGAGAGCGGTGTGTATTCGTACTGGAACAACGTCTCGAACACCGAGTTCGCATCGACGGTCAATCGTGACGGATTGCTGACCACGACTTGGTTGGTTGCACGGCAACTCTGCACGTCGATAACGCCGGTACGAGTCAGCCGAACAGCGATGTTCGGTGCAGCCGTCTGAACACAGTCGAGGTTGATCAACTGTCCTAGCTTGGTCGCAAAGTCTGGCGTCGCTGACGCATCTATCCTGAGCGACGCGAACCCGTCCGCGATCAGTGTCAGGTTCTGGAAACAGAAGGTTTCGCACACGAAGCCTGCGCCTGGAACCCACCTCAGAGCATCGCCGGCAGGGGGCGCGATGATGCACCCGGCGCGATCTGTGCCGATCAACGCGGTTCTGTCGAAGTCGGGCCACGTCACACTCTCGGGGTACGTGCCCGGCATCAGCATGATCGCCATGTCATCAGTCATCACTGCGACGGCCGCCATGATCGTCTTGAACGGCGCCCCGATGCTTCCGTTTGCGAAAGCTGGAGGAGTCGTCGTCCCTCCATCCACGTAGAGCGCACGGGAGAACGGTTGCGACGTGAGGGTCTCCCACACCAATCTCGTGCTGTTCCAGCGGAAGCCGGTATTGTCGTCCGTGCTCTCAGCGTACGTCCACCCGTCGAACGACGGTGGCGTGAATGCGAGAATCTCCGCAGTGGTACCCTTGAAAAGGCGTTGGTCGGTCTGTTCGATGGACATTCTGCAGCCTCTGCGTTGGGTTTGGTGCGCAGAGTATCATGCCGTCGCAATGAGGACTACCGTGGCCAGGACCTGATCGTCGCCTGTCCCATCTGGGCTAGGTAGAATCCTGAAATCGCGACGAGGTCATGTAGTTGAAACTGATACACCGCCGGCCGCACGAACAGGATCTTGAGGTACGCGAGCTGTCGGAAGCGCCATGCGCAGAAAGCCATCACGAAGAGTTGGCTATCGCTTCATTCCTCAGGCGTCCTCAGGCGAGGCCGCCTGCCGCGTTGATCCAGGCAGCGCCATTCCACCAGATGGGAAGCCCGATGTCCGTATCGAAGTACTGGAGCCCAACGAACTTACTGGTCGGCCGTGCTGCTGTAGGGCCGCTCCAGTTCGGTTGGTTGCTGCGCGTGATCTGGTCGAGCGTCGCCCCGCCTGCGAGCGCGATGGCGGACTGAATGGGAATGCTCGACGTGTCACCGTTGACGGCCGAGAACGACCCGTTCAGCGTCAGATTTGTTCCTGGCTGCGCAGAGTGACCGAAGCTGCACGAATACGGCGGCGCAAGAGCGGAAAGGCTGTTGACGTGAATCTCTCCGAGGGAACCGCCGGAGCTTTCAAAGACGTTGTCGACGCTAGTGCCAGCGAGCTGGTTGAGAGTCAGCTTCCCACCCTTCGTGATGCAGCCTTCGAACAGCGTCGCAATCCCGCCGAGCGTGACGTCAGCGAGGAACTCACAGGAGGTTGCTGTGAGTGAATTCGAGACCGGGTTGATCGTCTTCTCGTTGATCGTCACGTCACCAGCGAAGCGAGCGCCTGACGTGTAAATCTTACCCTCGTTGCTGGCCATGGGAGCGAAGTCAATATCGACGTTTCCGAACAACCCGACGTTGAGCCACGTCGAACGCATGTCGTTGGGGACGATCCCCTGGTCGCCAGCTGCCAATCCAGGGGCAGGCAAGTTGACGGTCAGCGCCGAGGAGCCCGCGGGCGCCGCCACGTTCAGAGTGACGTTCGCCGCACCGCCCCACGACACGATCACATAGCCGCTGGGCAAGTCGATCTGTGTGGGCGTCTGGAGGGGCACAACGACCGCTGGGCCGGGCGGAATGGGTGGAGATGCGCCGTTGACGACGACGTAGTTCGTCCATCGTCCATCGATCGTCCAGTCGCCAACAATGCGACTGTGGTTGAAGCCCTCGCCCATCACGCAAACCTGCGGCGGCAGGACGAGCGGCCCGTCGTCGTAGGTGCCCGCGCTCACGAAAACGCATGGTCGCGTGAAGGGTGAAGCTGGCTGCGGCCCGAGCGGCGCGACGTATGTTGTCCACGCGAACTCCATCGCGGCCTGAACGGTCAAGAATGGCTTGCCGATCGAGCCGTCGGCGGTCGCATCTACGCCATTCTTGCCGACGAAGACCGTGTAGAGGATTGGCGACGATCCGCCGCCGCCGCCCGCGAAGACAATCCACTGCAGGATGTTGAGGACCGGATCGTAGTCGACCACGTACCAGACGTTTTCGTCGCGAGCGTACGCCAACTGTCCCCAGCTGGCCTTGTGCGCAGGGACGAGAGTTTCAATCGCGACGCCGCCCAGGTTGATCTGGAACGCGCGCGGGATGGTGTTGTTGACTTCGATTGGCGGTGCCATAGGCGAACGATACCAATTGGTCGCTGTCCTGTCTCCTTGACGCGATTTGTTGTATTTCAACGCTGAGGCAAAAATGGAGAAGCAACTAGGCGGAATGGGCTGGCAACGCGATCTGCCGGACGTGCATGATTTCACGACGGCAACCCCGAGTGTTCAAGCAATCCTCGCGCTGGCGACGACGCCAGTGGTCGCTCCGGCGACTGTCGACCTGCGGCAGTGGTGCTCTGCGATCGAGGATCAGCAAAGCCTCGGATCCTGTACTGCGCACGCCGCGGTCGGTCTGATGGAGTACTTCGAACGCAAGGCGTTTGGAAAGCATATCGATGCGTCGCGCCTGTTCGTGTACAAGGTCACGCGCGATCTGATCGGTGTAGTCGGCGACACCGGCGCGCAGCTTCGCAACGCGATGCAGGCACTCGCCACGTTCGGTGCACCGCCCGAGCGCTACTGGCCGTACCGCATCGCCGACTTCGAGAAGGAGCCGTCCGCGTTCTGCTATCAGTTCGCGGCCGACTTCAAGTCGCTTCAGTACTTCCGATTGGATCCGCCTGGAACCACGCCAGCGGCTCTGCTGCAGAAGATCAAAGAGACGCTCGTGTCCGGGTTGCCGTCGATGTTCGGCTTCACGGTCTACGATTCGATTCCGGGAGTCGGCGCCGGTACCGGAAACATTCCCTTTCCTGCCGCCGGAAATCGGCAGATCGGAGGGCACGCGATCATAGCTGTCGGCTACGACGATCGTCGCGTCATCGGGCCGGACACCGGAGCCCTGCTCATTCGCAACTCGTGGGGTGTCAGCTGGGGTGATCGCGGCTACGGCTGGCTGCCCTATCGATATGTACTCGCCGGCCTCGCCACAGACTTCTGGTCGCTCGTCAGGGCCGAGTTTCTCGACTCTGACCTGTTCCGCTGATCTTCCCGCCCAAACTTGCGTATCCCGAGCGCGCGAGGATCACGTAGTCGACCAAATCAAGCCCAATCGCGCGAACCGCTTTCGTCAGCGCCCTCGCCAGATCCTGATCGCGCTTCTTGGGCGCTGGGGTCGGCTCGTGCGGCCGAGTCTCGACCACGACCACCGTTGGCGCATCAATCAAGAGGGCGATCTTCGCAACGTGTCGGATCTTCCACTCGTCGGCCTCCGAGCGTTTCAGCATCGCCTCGTGAATGGCCTCGATCTGCATGTCGAGATCGACTGCAAGGATGACAATTCGCTGCCCTTCGACGCTCCGCAGGTGGGCGCACATTCGCTCAATGGTTTGCGGGCCATCGAGGCGCGGGCGTGGTCCCAGGATGTTGCCGTGCTTCTCCGAGCGGACGAGCGCGCTCTGCACGAGCAGCTCTGAGTAGCCGCTGTACACGTCTGCCGGATCGGTACCGGCCGGCACAGACGCCATCGTCTCTGAGCCGGCCCGGAACTCTCGATCAACCCCGAGGCTGAGTGTCTGTTGTGGATCGCGCGGCATCGCGCGAGAAGGCTACCACCGGATCGGGCCGTGGTCGTTGACCAGCAGATCAGCTCGCGGTCGTCGACCAGTGGAACGGCGTTCCTTCGGCAACCAACACGCCAGCTGCATCCAGACTGTTCACCGTGAAGTTCGCGCCACCAGGGTCGACTGCGACGATCTGGAGAGTCACGCTTGTCGTGGCGCCGGGGGGCCCGCTCCTGTTGCAGTTGATTCCTCCTGCGGGATCGAACTTCGTCGGCGGCGTGACGATCGCGACGCCTCCCACAAGGAGGTCGAACCCGCCCTGCGTCTGATCCTGACGAAGCTTGTCGGCTGCCGTTTGAAATCCACTGACGCCGCCCGGGTTCGGCGTCACATCCGGGTGCTGAAAATTCGAACCGCCACGAACGCCGTGCTGCGTGTCAGTGGCGAGAACTCCGACACCGACCTTGTTGCCAGCGAGACTGATCGAGCCATCGGCATTGACCTGAACGGCGACGCCGGCTGCGGTCGTAACGATTGCGCCCGCCGGATCTTCTTGGACCGCAGCGGTGAAGCTCGGCGCTGCACCCGCGATCACGATGCTGGCGTCGCCAGCGCCAATGCTCTGTACACCCTTGTGCGAATGATCGCCGCGCGACATCAGCTCAGAAGTGCCGCCGGAGTTCGCAGCGCTCACCGACTGCGCGGTCGCCGAAAACGGTCCAGCGACTTCTTCGAACGCGAGCGGAAGCAGCGGCGGGGTTGGACCCGACGGGATCGCGCTGTCCGGCGTCGTCAGCTCGAATACGAGGCTCTTGTTCGTTGCGCCCTCCTCGATCACGATGAGCGCGCCAGTCTTCACTTCGTCGCTGTCGTTGAAGTCTGCTGCGCGCGGCCACGCACCCGCCGGGTTGTAGACGTACAGGCCGTTGCCCGCATCGCCCGCCTGCCCGAGCGCCGCGATGACATTGCCCGCAGCCGGTGCGACGCCGTCGATCAGCGCAGTTGCCCCCGCGAGCACAAGCGGCGCGAGGCTGCAGAGGCGCGCTAGCTTCAGCGTGCCGTCATTCCCGCCGCCGCCAACCGGCGCCGGCCACACGGCGGAACCACTGCAAACGCGCAGCTGGCGCGTGTCTTCCGAGTAGACGAACTGTCCGCGTGGAAAGCCGAGCGCGCTCAGCGGCCGCTCCGCGTCGGTCGTGTAGACGGTGATGAAGTGGCGGCGGCCGATCGGCGAGCTGACGGACATGTGGTTGTCTCCTGGCTTGAGTTGCGCAGAGGGTAACACGCCTCAATGCGTACGCGCCAGGGCAGCGGGCAATAAGGAGCCGCCTGTGTTGCCGGTGATGCGAATGGGAAGGTCCCCTCCGAATGGCCTAAATACAGACGACAGCGAGAGCCGCAAGCGTGATTGGCCCCGCAATGCCGTCTACCTTGAGGCTGCGCGACGCCTGGAATAGTTGTACCCAGTCAGGCCCCACGATCCCGGCCGTGCGTAGAACTTTCGAGATCCGCAACGCGTGCTTCGCGACCGCATCGGCCTCGCGCCAGTCCCACAACGCGAGCGTATCCTCGGTCAGCAGTAGGTTCAGGTGATCGAAGAGCGAGCGGTGGTAGAGCTGGACTGAGGCGATCACGCGCCAAGCCGGCATCCCGTAGTGCTGAAGGTACTGCGAGCGGGCCCAGCGAAGCATGTTTATCGACATGCCCTCGTGCGGGGCGCCGTAACACTGCGGGTCGATCGGGATCGAATGGTCGATCACGTCAAGCCACTCTTTCGTTGGGGCGCTCGGCTGCGTCGCGTGCAGCTTGCCGTCCGCGCCCATGCGCTCCTCGGGCGCCCACCAACATGGCATCGTGAGGTAAAGCCCTGCGTCGGCGTGTGCCGCGAGGATCATGGCGATCAGTAGCCGCGCCTCGGCCTTGTGTCCGCTCCACGATCCTTCCCAGTCGACGTTGACGCCAACGCATGGGGAGTTCGGCCGCTTGCAGGCATCGATCGCTTTGATGATGGCCTTGGCGATCTTCTGCCAGTACGGCGGCGCTCGACAGCCGACGCCGATCATCACCTGGATCCCGCGTGCGTTGAACTTGGCGACGCGCTCGGCCGTACACCACTCGGACGCCTCGACCATCGAGTCTGGTACGGGCTCGACGCTGTGCGCGATCACGCCCGTAATGTCGTGCACTTCGAGCGTATCGATGAACGCCGGCGTCGGCTCGTATCTCGCCCAGTCGTTTTCGGCCCAACAGTACACCCATCGTCCGGGCGTCAGGACTCGTGGAGACACGGGCTGAACAGCAGCGATCATTTTACTCCTCCGGTGAATGTCGCGTGCATCAGCAGCGCGTGTTCGATCACTGCTCCATGCGCATCGTCGGTCTGACCAGCTTCGTGAGCGCGACGAAGATGCTCGGCGTCCATCGCCAGCTCCATCCGTGACGTAGGCGGAAGAATGGTCGATACGTTCTCGCTCGCGATCTCTGCCGCGACGTCACGACCGCTCGAAAGCGCGTCGAAGACTCGGGCTGCAATCGGCGCAAGTGCTGCGATGATTTTCAGGGCGATGTCCAACCATTCCATCTCAGTTGCTGCTCCCGCCGTAGCCGGCCTCAAGACAGAGAAACACGCGGGCATGACCAAGAGGACAGTCGTCCGTCGGGCTAAGCCTCACGCCACGCTCGTGATAAATTGCCCACTCGCTGGCCGGACGGCCGTTGTTCCCCGTGTCGAACAGCGCCGCGATGCGCCCGAGCCAAAGCGGCGAGCCGGGGCGAAGATTCACCTCGGCCTCTTCGCCATTGACAATGAACGTCACGGCGCGCACCCGCTCGGGCCCGCGGACTCGATCACGGCGAGCGCGCTCGTAGCCTCGACGAGAGCGGGTGCGTTGATGAGCGCGCCGACGTGCGCGAGTCTGACTCCGGCAAGATGCACGGCCGTACGCGCGGCACATCGCGTCGATGGGTCGCGGACCATCTGAGCCACCGCGCTTTGAGCTGCAACCAACGCGAGAGCCGCTTCGTTCCGCGCCGCAATCCGCTCAGCCAACTGCGCGTCGAGAGCGGCGATGCTGCCGGCGTCGCGCGCTGCCGCGGTGTAGGCCGCCGCGGCCGCTGCGTCGAGCGCATCGACCGCGTGCGCGGCGACGACAATCGCCGCTTGCGCGCTGGTCGTCCATGGCGCCTGTGGGTGCTGCGTGCCACAGCATGCTTGAAAGGTCGTCGAGCTCGCGGCGCCGAGCGCGGCCACAAGAATCGACACCAACACCCATCGCCACGCCGCGATCATCGAGCAACCTCAGCGGCCGGCGATGGCGCAGGCGATGGCGCGACCGGCGGGATCGAGGTTCGCTTCAGGGATAGGACTGCGCCCTCGATCATTCGGTCGATGAGCATTTCCCTCTTCCCCTCGCTCCAGCCATAGCTGGAAAGCGTCGAAAGTAGTGGAGCGCCCATGGCGCGAACATCGTCCGAGACAGACCTCTTCACGGCCTGTTCGGCCAGCTTGTCCCAGGTCCCGTCCTTCGATGGATCCTTCAAGTCGAGGACCGTGCGTTGCGCCGCGTTGGCAACGGCAATCTCGGCAATGTGACCGATCCCCTGCAGAGCTTTGAGCGCCGCGTCGTTGTGGACGTACTTTCGCGCGAGCGTCGCGAGGTAGCCAGCGATCAGCGGGAGCAAGATGGGGAGCAGGTACGAAAGCGACTGGATCAGGATCTGGCGCATGATGGACGGTACCACACCCGCCTCAATCGCCGACAGGCTGGTGTGTATTGAGGTTCAGAACCAGCAGATCGTGCGCTAGTCTGTCGCGATGGACGTCGCATCCGCCGAACTGCTGAAACATGGAATCCTCGGAGTTCTCCTGTTCTTTGCGGGCATCGCCATCTGGAAGCTCTGGTCTGATCGGAAGGACGCGGGCGAGCGTCACGAGGCTGCGCTCAAGAAGATCAACGACGACAACACCGCGGCGCTCAAGAAGACCAACGACGACAACACCGCGGCGCTCAAGGCGCTGAACGATACGCACGCGGCTGCGCTCAAGTCCTTGAATGACATGCACATTGCGGCACTGAAGACGACCGGTGACCAGCGCGTCAGTGACCAGCAGTCCATGCAGACTCAGCTCCTGCGTATAACGACAGAATGTGTCGAGGTCTTGACCACTGTGGCAAATGGGATGGAAGCTCAGCAAAGAGCGATGGCTGAACTGAGCGAGGCATTCGTCAGCAGCCAGAGTGTGCCGGGGCCACGCCCCAGGAGATAGAGTCATGGCGATGAGTGATCTCGTTGACACACAAGACCTGCTCGTGGCCGACCCCCCTGAGGATCCGGCAGCACGAACGCGTGCGGCGATGAGAACGGCTCGCGAACAGATGACGGCCGCACGGCAGCGTGTCAAAACCGCTGTCGGCGCCCTCATTGACACCTCGCTTCAGACGGCGCGGTCAGGTCGTTCGGTATCTTCGGACAAGCTGCGCGCGGTGAAGCCCCCGGAGCCCACTGGCGATCTGACGGGGCGCTTCAAGGCTCTTCGCGAGCCGGCGTAGCTGGCGAGGTTAGCGGGTCGAGCGACGAGCGTGATGGCGACGCGCGCGGCCGTGCGTGCTCTTCTTCGTGGTACGGCGCGGATGACGTCGCGCGTTCTTCGTCCCACGCTTGACAGTCGCGCGCTTCGCGCCGCCCTTCTTCGGCGCGCGCTTGGCTGCAGCTTTCTTCGCGCTGCCCTTCTTCGCCGCGCGCTTCTTGGCCGGCTTGGCCTTCGGCGCAAGCGAATACGACTCGGGAACATGATGTCCGGCCGCTGCGTGGCGCTTGTACGCCAGAACCGCGCCGCACGCGGGTAGGTCCGCGTAACCGGCCGAGACGGGGTTGCGCTTGCCGCGATGACCGCGGCGGCCCTTGCGGTGCTTCGGCCCCGCGGACGCTGCGCTCACGGATGCACGATGGGCGGCATTCACTGCCGCAGTCAGACGCTTCGACATGACGAATCTACTACTTCCTGCGGCGACGCCGCGCATTCAACAAGTTGCACTGGAAAGTCACTGACTCTTCCGAGCCAGGACCATCGACGATCAGATCGCGCTCACTGTCGACGCAGTACCAGGACGTGAGCGCCTTCGCTCGACTCCCGAGGCGGTGTCCAACGACCGCAACGTACCGGCCACGCACAAGCGTCTCTCCGGGATTCTTGGCGCCCGCGTCGAGGCGTTTCGCCGCCGCAGCGGCCTTCGCCACCGCCGACTCCAGCGCGCCGACTCGCGCCGCGCCGCGCCGACTCGCGACGCCACGCTGCGACCGTACAGCAAGCTCTTTGACGAGCCGGCCGTACACGAGGCGGATCTGGTCGCCGACGGACTTGGTGCGGAAGGTCGAGAACAGGGCGGGGTCCAGCTGGCGGAAACGAAAACTGTTCGCCTTGCGATCACACGCCGTTGGCTTCCCGCCGAAGCGCCGCGCGACGATCGCGGCGTCTCGGCAGGTGCGAACGCTTCCGCCACGCATGACCACGATGCTCTGAAGTTGCCAACGTGGATCGCCGCGCTGCGCCATGGGAACAATCCTCTGGCGCGTCCGCGCCGGCGCCGCGACGGCAGCGCGTCGAGACTACCGACCCGAGGGCAGCCCGCGATGGCGAGCCATCTGTTCGACCTTCTTGGCGACCATGAGCTGCGACTTCGCCAGCGTCTCGGTCAGACGCTCCAGGCGACCGACGCGCGCAACGACCGAGGCTCCGTGCTTCGGGTTCGCGGTGCCGTGGTGACGGCTGCGAGCGTGAAGCTTCGGATGAGCATGCTTCGGCGCGAGATTCTCGCAGTACGACGAAACGCCACCGTGACCGCGCTTGCTCTTCGAGCGGGCAACGGTCTTGCGGGTACGCGTGTCGATGCAGACGTAGCCCGTGCCCTTCTTCGCCTTGCGCGCATGAAAGCGGCGGGGATTGCTCGCCTTGCGACGCGGGTGCCCGAACAGACTGGTCTTGTGTGTCTTGCTCTTTGCGCTCTTCCGACGTTTCGCCTTCGGCATGGTATTCCTCACTGAGCGCCGCGATGTGAAGGCGGGCGCGTGCCTGTTGAGGCATTGAGGCTCGCACACGCGAGGCTTGACTTCAAGGGCTGCGTCTACTGCGCAGACAGAATGCAGCCGGTGGGATTACTGCGAACTCAGAATCGTGACGCCGACGCTGCCGGGATTCGTGAAGTCGCCTACGTCTCTGAGTTGGACGCGGATTCTGCGTAGCGCGCTGACGTTCGTGACTTCGGCGAGGTTCACGATCAGCTGTGCCGCCTGCTGATTCGGCTCACTCAACCAAAGAGCGCGGCGCACATCGAACGCGAATCCGGTGATCGGTGACTGCGCCAGCTGGCGCGCGGTCGTGAGCGCGATCCACGTCGCGCTGCCGTCCGAGCTTTGCTCGACGTAGAGCAACAGCTGTGGAGTCAGGCTGGTGCTGAGGTAGTCCACAACGACGAGTGCTGCCGTCGCGAGGTTGAGTGTCGCCTCGTCCGATGTGAGGTCCGTCTGGGCGATGTTCGGCGCGGTACGCGGTGATGAACTCACCCATACGTCCGGGGCGCTTCTCGGCAGCGGAGTTCCGAGCGGAACGACGACCTGTGGCTTGAGTTTGATCATGTTCCTCAGACGGTGTTCGGGCCTGGGTCAACGAAGAAGACGCCACCGCTCATTCGATCGCCATGGCAGTGAAAGGCGACCTTGATCGGTGCCGTCACGAGAAACATCGTAGGATGAACTCGTGCCCAGATTTCCACCTGCGTGTAGAGGCGTCCTGAGATCTGTACAATGAATTCCGGGCCATCTTCGCCAAACCCCTTCGGGCTGTAGAGACCCGAGAAAACTGGGGAGGATGCGCCTCTCGAACCGAAGCGAATCTCGATCTCGATGACAGGCGGCGTATCCCCGCTCGTGCCGGTCTTCTCGATCGCGCCGAGGTAAAGCGCGAAGCGGCAGCAGTCCGTTCCAAGCTCCTGACGCATGCGCTGATTGGACGGCGGCATAACGCTGTTCTGCGAGATCAGCATGTCGTCGCTCAGCATCAACACGCCGCGGATGGACTGCAGGCCTTTCGGGCTGACTGGAATCGTTTCCATCTCCAGTACGCAGTTCCACGCGCCGATTCCTTGCGGATCGCAGTCCGGCTGCGCAGGCGGGATTTTTCGTAGCTTGGTGACTGGGAATTCGTTGGGCATCGCGGGTGACACTGTCTACCACGACCGATACCACGGAGGCGAGGACTCGCGAGAGGAAGCGCGCTCGGGACGACCTCGCCCCGAGCGGATGGTGACTACTTCAGCGCTTGCATGGCGCGCGCGAGACGAGCGATGTCCGAGTCGGTCATGCCGGTAGCGCAGACGCCCGCGTCCACTGCGCAGATCGGGTAGCGCAGAAGCTGGATGCGGATCGGAACCCAGAGGTCCGCGAGGTTGACGACGCCGGTCGCCTGGGGAACCGAGATGCCGAGCGAGCCGACACGCACGTTGATCGTGAGCTTGCGGCTCTCGTCACGGGCATTGATCACGGTCGCTGCGCGGAAGGGCAGGTACACGCCCGCCGTGGGGCTGCCGTTCGAAACGACCGTCGCCGAGCCGCCCGTCGGTCCCGCCATGGTCGCCCAGTCGCCCGGGACGCCCATGCGGTACTTGCAGGCGGTGTTGCCGTACGTGTACTCGATCAGGACGTCCATCATCACGGCCTCGCGCAGCGCGGAGTCGTAGTTGTCCATCCAGTCCGGGTTGTACGTGCGCAGGTTGGGAGCCGTGCCGGGCTCGCCGAAGTCGAAGCAGCGGCCGACGTTGCAGGTCATGCCCGTGACGACGGCCATCTGCCCGCGCTCGACCGGAGCGCCGCCATTGAAGGCGTCGGTCAGGTCTTCGGTCGCGGTGGGAAGGCCGGCCGGGAATCCGCCCGGTGTCGCATCTTCGCCGACGCCGTACGAGAACGCCTGAACCTGGAAGTTCGGGGCGCACGTGAAATTTCCCGTGATCGGGTCCTTGATGAACCGCAGAACGACGGTCGAGTACGAGAACACCAACAGCGCCGAAGGGCTGTCGCGGAAGAGCGGATCGCACGCGCCATAGCCCGGGAGCTGGTCGCCGTGGATCTGCCCGCTGACGTCCGAAAGCGGACCCTTGGGAGCAGTGACCGTGATGGGAGCATTGTCGAGAGCCATGTGAGAAACTCCTGTGTCGCGGCTATCAGCACGCGCGGCATTTTGAAACCGACCACTCTATAGCGCTGGCCTCATTGCCATCGCGTTCGATTCTTGCTTCGCCTTATCGGGCGCAGGTGCCCATCGTGCGCATCTCGTAATCTGCCGCCAACCCTGCAGCAGCCGCCATCCGACCATCGGGCCGCCACGGCACCGGTGGTTGAAAGCTCGGGAAGACCTGACCGCCCGCGATGACGCCGGGCTGCATGCCCGGGAACCAATTCGGGTTCGCTTGCCCGGCCGAGCACAGACCTTCGCTCGGTGCGAAAGGACTCGTGATCGCCATGCCCATGGGATCGACCCACGCCTGCGCTCCGGCGGCCGTGCCGGTCGCGGTCGTCGATGCCGCAGCATCGCCACCCGTCAGCTGACGGATGTACGACTGCACGCGGTAGTCGCTGACGCCGCCCGAGATCAGGTCGGCAACGCCGACGATCGCGACGCCGAGCGCTGCGTTCGGAGCGACCTTGTGCAGCGCGAGACCGAGCAGCAGCCCGGTGACCCCTTGGATCGCGCCGCGCGTCGTCGGAGCGAGCGACGTCATGTTGAGACCGACGTCGCCCACGATCTCGAACAGCGCGCCAGCCGACGCTCCCCGAACGAAGCGGTTCAGGAAGTCGGAGGCCGAGGACATCGTGCCCATCGCGCTTCCCGAACGTGCCTTCGAACCGCTCTTCGCGGCGGTGGCCGGGTTTCGCAAGTACGCCACGTGATGGCTGTGACTGCGACGGCTGCGATGGCCTGCGCGCGAGGAATGACGGGGATGATGCTTCTTGGCGTGCTTCATTTTCGACAGCTCCAGTGCCAGACCTTGGACGGTTTCGGGAAGGCTACACCATTGAGGAGAGGCTGCGCAATAAGGGTCAGCGCTATTGCGCGTCGTTTTCTTGAGGCTTGCGACTACCGAACAATCCCCTGGGGCCGAACGCTGTAGCCGCCGCCGACGTACTCGGGCCAGCCGTGTTCGTCGATGCGCAGTGTCGGAAACGGGGCTTCGTGCTCGTGGTAGTAGTAGGTACCTCGGCCTTTCTTCCTCGTTCCATTGAGGTGACACTTGCCCTTCTTGGACAGGTAGTCGATCTGCACGACGGTCCGCTTCGTCCCCGGCTCGCCCCACTTGCCGGACGCCGCCATCTCAGCGATCGACCCGCCGACAAAATAGATCC
>Ga0315288_10007207_pt1 | contig 14099 bp, 12 predicted proteins | sample YL17G11_20_MG_FD_203454 | JGI IMG/M metagenome (GOLD analysis project Ga0315288, IMG submission 203454) | Sediment microbial communities from Yellowstone Lake, YNP, Wyoming, USA - YL17G11_20 | ecosystem: Environmental > Aquatic > Freshwater > Lake > Sediment | place: USA: Wyoming | collected... | reverse complement strand
GGGAGAGGTCGGAAAGACAGACCGTAGGTCTGTCGTTCCGGGTGAGGGAGCGGCCCGCACACTACGCGGCGGTGTGCGACGCTTCAGACCCCGGGCGCCCGCTCCCTATTGCGGCCTCCCATTGGCTGCTGGCCAACGTACCCACACAGCCGCCGGACCGGACACCCCGCGCATCGCGGTCGCGTCGGCCGACATCGAGCACGCCCGTGGGCGACCAGGTTGAGGTGGAGTTGGTACTTCAGCCCATCGGGCACCAACTTCTCGAGCAGTCGGTGAGCCGCCTCGGCCGTCGCACCCTCCGGGACCAGCCGCAGGCGTTCCGTCGTACGCAGGACGTGGGTGTCCACGGGGAACGCCGGCAGCGCCAGGGCGAAGAGCACGACACACGCGGCCGTCTTCGCGCCCACCCCGGTGTACCCCGTCAGGTAGGCCATGCTGTCCTCGACCAGCCGCTGCGCGAGGAAGCCCAGGTCGAAGGACCCGTGGGCGTCCCTGATCTCCGAGAGGATCCGCCGAATGCGCGGCGCCTTGATGTTGGCCAGCCCGCCGGGCCGAATGGCATCGGCCACCTCGGCATCGTCCGCCGCGAGGACATCCTCCCAGCGCGGGAACCGCTCGACTAGACTGGCGAACGCGCGGCTGGAGTTCGCATCGTTCGTGTTCTGCGACAGGATCGTGCCCACCAGCGCTGCCACCGGGTCCCGCCGCCCCTTGGGCGGCACCTTCACGCCGTATTCCTCGGCGAGCAGCGCATCGATGCGGCGGACACGCTGAACCTGTCGAGCGGGGAACGCCGCTGCTACTCCTCGGCTACAAGTGCGAGCGCTCATCCTTGCCTCAGCAGCGTCATAGCAGGTGGAACTCCGTCTGGCGTCCGTGTATCACGCGGCATGTGCCGCCCTCGAACACGACGTCCTCCTCGATCGACAGGCGCACTTCCTGGCCGTCCCACTCAGCTACCGGGCCGCCAACGGAAAGCTCCATCGTGAAGGCCTGACGGTCGTGGAGTCGGACATCACCGCGCCCGGCGACACACTGCTGCTCCCACGGGAGCCCGATCAGCGGGCCGGGCTCGTGCAGGAGACGGCCCAGCGAATGGGAGTAGACCTTCGGGTTCGGCACGCCCGCCTCTCGCGCTGTGGTCAGGATGTCCGCCAGCAGCTCATTGCCCGTCATTCCCTCGCGGAAGCGGGAGATGAACACGTCCTGAAGGCGGTTGGCCTCGCGCAGCAGTGACCGCATCCCCTCCGGCGCTTCGGTCTCACCGGGCCGTCGGACGTAGGCCCACTGCTGATGGTCGCTGCAGAGGCCGAGGTACCGGATCCCGACATCGCAGTGCACGAAGTCGCCGGGCCGGATGGGCGCGTCGTCTGCTCCGTAGCACTCCCGCATCGCGTTGCTCCGAACGCGGCTGAAGAACGGCTTGAACGACACGTCGATCCCCAGATCGGCCACGCGTTGGCGGTAGTGCCACTCCAGATCGGTGGCCGTGGTCACCCCGGGCACCAGCACCGCCGAGCCGTAGCACTCGGCGATGATGGCCTTGGCTACTGCGACGACATGCGAGAACACCGTGACCTCGGTCTCGCACAGCGTCGCCAGCCATCGCTCGGAGAGCGGCTCGGCGCCCACCAGGCGCTCTCCGTACGGGCCAGGCATCGTCCGGAGCAGGCGGGAGTAGAGACCGTACGTCAGCCCATCCGAGGCCCACTGCACCGGCCCGGTGTCGATGCCGATGCGCTGCGGATCCCGTTCCGTGACGAGCTTGGCGAGGAGATCCCACTGCTCCGCGGGGTCGGTACCGTTCCATGGCTTCTCGTAGAACCCCCCGGGGTTCGTCATCGAGAGGTTGATGCCCTCCACGCCCTCAGCCTCGCCGCGGTCGTGGAAGATGAGCATCTGCAGGATCGGGCACCACACGTCATCCGGCATCAGCGTGTCGAACACGGGGTCATGGTTGTCCTCGTGGCACAAGACGAGCCACATATCGATCCTGGCCGCGCGCATCGCCATGGGGAGAACGGTGTCCAGCCGTTCCCCGAGGATGCGCCGACTCAGCGCCGCCCGCTCGCGCATCGACAGGATGCGGGGCCACACCACTCCGCGGTCGTTCATCCACATCGTCCTCTCCGCCCCTCGACGGGGACACGCGGGTGAATACGCCGGGAACGGCACGGCACCTGCGCGGAGTCGCGAAGTGCGCTATGTTAAGCCCAGAGCGTCGAGGAGGGCATTGGGACGTCAGGGGGAATCAGCACTCCATGGCCAAGCTGTTCCGGGAGCTTGCAGGGGCGAATGCTCGCCACGACAAAGTGCTCCGGGCCGCGGTCCACGAGCGCTACCTCGCTCTACGTACCTGCCGCGCAACGGCCGTAAGCTTCGCGCCCGGCGGCACGGCCGCTCCCGACCGAGCTCGTAGCTCCGTGCAGATCGAGGCGGTCCACGATATGCGCGTATGGGCCAAACGCACGCGCGAGGTGCTGCGCATGTTGAGGGATTGCAGAACGGTGAAGGGCACGAAACCGGCGCTGGGCATTGTCGACCGCCTGAACGACGCCCTGTCCGCCCTGCGCGATAGCGATGTGATGATCGAGGTCCTGAAGACGGAGCTGCAGCAGGCGCCCGATGAGGAGAAGCCCGGCATTCGCTGGCTGATACGGGACCGGCAGCGCCGTCGTCGCGAGGTCTTCCCGATAATGGTTGTGGCCCTTGGGGAGTGTGATGAGGCAACGCTCGACGCGCTGATTGAGGATGTGTGCGGGAGGCCGGTCGCCAATGGCTCGACCATGGGCAGTTGAGGGGCTTCGCGGCCGCGACCGCCACGCATGCGCCGGGTGCGCCGTCGTCATGACCCGGCTGCGAGAGGCCCGATCGTACGAGGATCGCGCCCGCCATCCGGATAACGTCACGGGCCTGCACGATATGCGCATCTCGGTGAAGCGGCTCCGCTATGCCATGGAGCTGTTCGTCCCCTGTTTCGGCAAACGCTTCCGGCGATGCCTGAAGGAGATCCAGGGGCTCCAGGAGCTGCTCGGCAGCATCCACGACATCGATGTGCTGATCACGTACCTCCGCGGGAAGCTGGGTGTGGCCTCGACAAGACAGACCCCCGGCGTCAACGGGCTTCTCACGCGCACCCGCGAGCGCAGGGCCGCAGTGCATCGCCAGCTCTGCGACGAACTGGTCCGCCTCGACGAGGCAGGCCTCTGGGCGTCCGTCCCGAAGGCCATGCGGTGTGCCCTGAAGGACCGTCCCCCTTCGTCCCAGCGGCGGCACTGCCCGCCGAAGGCATGAGGGCCACGCGGCGCACAGACCATCGGCGGAACAGGTGGAACGTCATGCGTAGGATGAGACTGCCCGGACTGGTCGTAACCGCGCTGTTGGCCGCAACGATAGCCCGGGCGGACCTGCCCCAGCCGGATCCGGGGAAGCTCGTGCCCGAGGGCATACAGGCCCGGCCCGTGGACACCGTCGAGGCGCTGCTCTCGCTCGACGGGCTCGAGGACGACCAGTGGTTCATCGTCGGTGGGTACCACCGGCCGGGTGACAGTGGCGGCGGGGTGTTTCGGTACCGAGCGGCATCACAGACGCCCGACAACGGCGGGACGGTGCTGGGGCCGCGGCAGGGAACAGGACGCCTCCTACGCGCCTTCGACCCAGAGGCCGATGTGTACGCGGAATGGTTCGGTGCGTGGGGAGATGGCGACCAGCCCGACGCCCACGCCGACGAGGCGGCCATCAACGCATGCCTGCGAACCTTCGGACGCGTGCGCCTGCTCGCGAAGACCTACGGCGTGCGCGGCACTCCCGAGCCGTGGGATGCGGCGGTGACGTACAAGGCCATCGAGTTGGGCCCGGACTACCGCATCGAGGGGATGGGCCGGGACCAGACTCGCGTGCGGCTGCTCGACGGTACGAACCCGCACGGGGCGGGGCCTTCCGAGAACTACTTCGTCATCATGTTCAACCGCGCGTTCCACGAGAGCGCCGACAACGTCGTCGTCCGCGACCTCACGATAGACTGCAACTTCGATGGGCAGAACAAGGAGACCACCATCCACGCCATCCAGATCCGGGGGGGGAACGCCCTGGTCGAGCGCGTGAACTTCCGCCACTACGGCACCGGCCGCAACCCGGAGAACGGCAGCTCACGCGAGTGCTTCGTCATCCACCAGAGCCTCGTCTACAAGGACCGCAACAGCTCGCGGCGAGGCGCGGTGCTACGGGACCTGGACTTCACCGACCCGGGGCACAATGGGATGCTCGAGGGCGGCGTGGCCGAGATCACCCACATCGCCGTGGGCGGAGCCCACAACTTCGGCGATCTGAGCTGGATCACCGCACAGGGCAAGGACCCGGCCTGGGACCCCGCCAACAACGGTGAGAACGAGAACAACTGGTGGCCCAGCTACGGTGGCCTGGTGGAGAACGTGACCATCCACGATGTCGCCTTCGACCCGAGTGTCCAGAAGAGCCCGCTGAACGGGATCACCTACGCTGACTCGGTGGGGATGGTGGTCCGCGGCAACCGGGTGGAACGCTTCGACGGCGCCGGCGTGTTCGTGATGAGCTGGTGGAACAAGGGCTGCCTCATCTGTGACAACGAGTTCCTCGACGTGGCCTATGGCGTCACGCTCAACATGACGGGCGTGGACGGGAAGCCCAACGAGTGCCCATCGCACCGTGATGTCCTCTGTGAGCGCAACACGATCCGCCTTGCCGCGCCGACGCACATCCTCTGGGGGCCATGCGGGATCCAGCTCTACGGAGAGGCGCTCGGCGACGGCATCCGGATGGAGAACATGATCTTCCGCGGCAACACGGTCTCCGGCCGAGCGTTCGAGAATGACCGCGGGCAGCGCGTCTGCCCGCTGGCGATCAAGGTGCAGATCCTACACGAGAACTACCGGCGCCTCATCCTCGAGGACAACGTCATCGACACGCCGGACTTCCCGCCTGAGGGGATCGCCCCGCGCGAGCCCTTCGGGCAGTCCATGTTCCTCTACCCTTCCGCGCGCTGGGAGAGCGACTCCCGCACCGGCAATGTGGTCTTTCGCAATAACCGCACCCCGGACGGCCGTCTGCTCTACCCCTACCTCGCGAGCTGGACCTTCGACAACGAGCCCCAGTACGGCAAGCCCTTCGTCCCAGGGGAGCCTTTGGGAGCGGCCGAGTGGTCGGTCTGTGACCACCCACCCGGCGCGGCCCAAGCGAAGGGCCGGGGGACCGATCCGAGCGAAGCGGACGGTCTGTCCCTGGCCCCGTTGATGTGTGGAGACAACGGACATGCGCGTGCCTGCAGTGTACCGAACTGCACTCCTCGTAGGCGCCCTGGCGTTACCTGTTCTCTGCGGCGCTCATGAAGCGGCTGCGAGCACTCCTGCCGAGCCCATCTACCTGGCCATTCTCGGGCAACCCGAGGAGTTCTCCGCCGAGTTCCCGCCTGCGGGTCCGGAGAGCGACCGCCAGGTCGGCTTTGGGGTCCTCCTCTACACCCTCTCCTCGCCCGTAGACCTGATGGTGAAGCAGGTGGAGGACGCGCTCGACAAGGCTGAGCGTACGGGCTACCCGGTGCTCATCCACATGGATGACTGGAACTACCCAGCACCTTCAACCGACCCCGATGTGGTTGAGTGGACAGCCTTTCCAGCCGAGGGGGAGGGCCACGGGCCGCTGGTCCGTCGCCGATGGATCAACTGGGGCTCATGGTTCACCGTCGAGGCCCCACCGAACTACGAGAGCCGCGCATTCCGGCGAGACGTCGGGGGACGTTTCTGGGCCATCTCTCGAGCTATCGCCACACGCCTGAGGCGTTGGCGGGCCGAGGGAAGGGCGTACCTACTTGCAGGGGTTGTCGTCGGCTGGGAGTCCGGCTTCTACACCGCGCCTGAGTTCGGTCCCGGCGCGGAGCCGCGCGCCGGCGATCAAGTGCTAGGTTCGGACGAGAGGGTACTCACAGGCCACGCGGCGCTCACGGCACGGGGCTACACAGCGTCGGCTATCCGACGTATGGCGACTGAGGAACGAGAGCCCGAGGCGCGTGTGCTTCACCGGTTGATGCGCTCTGTGGTCCACGACTACACAGCCTTTCTGGCCTCCGTATGCAGGTTGGCTGGTATCCCACAGGACCGCATATACACCCACTACGCCGGCCTGGGAGCCTTGCCGGCGGAGACCGTCCCACCTGATGTCCGCGAGGACGGCAGGAACATGCCCCTGTGGGCGGCGATCAACCCCAACTCGCGGCCCGGGATCACGGCCACGGTGCCTTGGACCGATGTCGATCGTGCTGCGGGCATTCTGCGCGAGCAAGGCCGGAGGGAGTGGGGCGCCGTCGAGGTGGAGTTCACTGACCGGACCCGAGACGAAGACAGCGCGGTTCGCTATCTCGATGCCATGGGCGACAACGGGGCGCGCGTGATCTGTGTGTACGGGTGGTGGGAGGCGCTCGGCCACCCATTTGCGGTGCGCGGCAGCGGTGCGGTGCCGGCCATACGACGATGGCTGGCGCGGGATACCGGACACGTGACCCCAGCCGGGAAATCGCCCCCGGCTGGGCCGAAGTGACATGCCGAGACCGCCGAGACCCCAGCGCCACGGCGTCCTCGGAGGCCCGATTCTCCATCCATGATGCTGATGCCGATCAGCCCGACGATCATCTCCGATGACAGGGTCCCACTGATCCGCTTCCCTCCGCTGTTCCCACGAATGCCATCGGGCTCGGCCCCTTTGCCCCCTCACTCGGGCAGGTCGTCTGGCTGCGATCCTTGGCGCCGATGCGCCTCCTCCAGTCTGCGGTGGTACTCCTCGTCGCGACGGTCCTCGAGCCGCCATCGCTCCTCTGCACGTCGGGCCTCTCGGTCCCGCAGGGCCCTGGGCACGCCCTCCCAGATCGCCAGGCCGACGAGAGCTCCCCCCGTGCCGAACGCCAGCAGGCCCCCGACCGCGCCGAACCCACCCGCCATGCCCCCGCCCAGGAGGCCAACCAGAGATGCTGCTGACGTGACACCCCACGTGACGGTACCCACTATCAGACCGCGCATCGGCACTATCTCGAGCACGGCAAGCCACGCCCCGAGTCCCGCGCCGAGCGCCACGACGAACGGCAGCAGGCATACGTAGCCGAGAGCGTTGACACTCCCCTGGACGACCATGGGCAAAACGGCCGAAAGACCGATGAGCCCACCCAACAGCGCCCCCCACTGCCTCGGCATGTCCTGGTAGCGCCCCAGGCCTCTGCCGTAGTACCGCACTTGCCGAAAGCAGACGCGACAGAACACCTTGCGCGGCGGGACAACCGCACCACACTCAGGGCAGATGACCTCCCGATCTTCACTGTCCACGGGACCGCCCCCCTGGTCCTGGCGGCTTGGCTTCCAGGTCCGCCAGGTCTGTGCCGGGCCCCTTCGATGAGCGCGGTGTACGGAGGGAGAAGCCGTCCCCGTGTCTGGCGTAGGCAAACGGCTTGCTGTTCCACGGGTCCACGGGCATCTCAGGCAGATACTCCGGAACCAACTCGTCCAGGCTGTCCGGGTACTGCCCATAGTCGAGACTGCACGCCTCCAGACACGCCATCACGCGCTGTCCGTCAAGCCCGGCAGTGGCGTCGCGCCAGCGTGCCCCGGGGTCCCGGATCGCGAGCCCCATGGCCTTGATGATCGGGTCGCCGCGCAGGCTCCCATCTGTCTCCGCACGGGCGAACGCTGCGTTGGCGCGATCCCAGTCCGTCGGCGAGCGCTCCGCCTCTTCGAAGAACCGGGCCCAGTAGTCTTCGAGCCACTCCTGTGTCGACGCGACATGGGTGTACTGCTTGTAGAGCCCGATGAAGTGCGCCAGATCCGCAGCCGCACCGGGTTCCCGCGGACGCCCCTTCTCGTCGACCACGGACCATGACTCCATCTCCCGAGCCAGAGCCACCGGCCCCACATCCCTCACGTGATCGCAAAAGGCCAGTTGGAACGCCGCTTCGCACCGGAACGCTCGCGTCCAGAAGGGCCAGCGTGCTCGAAGCGTTCCCAGACGCTCCGCGTGGGCCATGAGCTCGTCGCGAGACAGATCCCCCTCGAGCACGATGCGATACGCGACGTCATTCGTGATCGCCATCTGGAGGATCCCAGTCATCAGGGCTATGAGCGTCCCATCCGACGCGGTACTGACGGCGGAACCGTAGATGTCCTCGATGTACCCGATGGCCACCTTGTCGTTGCCGTCAATGTGCAGCATCGCGGCATAGGCCGCCATGCACTTCGACGTGCGACCGGCATTGCGTATTGGCAGTAACCCGAGAGCGCTGGCAGTATCCTAGTCCGCCCGGATCCGCTCGGGGGTCAAGCGGCACGCGTTGGCCCGTTGGGCGACTTCATGCATCACTGCCAGAGCGTCCTGGTTGATCCGCCACGATTCGGCGACACCGTCTCGCAGGGCCTCGATCTTGGCAGCGTCCTTCGCCTTGACAGCGTCGAGGAACCCCTGCGCGTCCAGCTTGCCAGGGTCCCGGAACGCCTCGAATGCGGCCGAGATCTCGCGACTTAGGTCCTCAGCCCCCGCGACCACTGCCGGCGGCAGGGGCTGGATCTTGCGGCGCTCACCGTCGACCCAGCCCAGATGCGTGCGAGGGGGGACGATGTACTGGTACATGAGGAAGATGAAGGCTGCGAACAGAGCCAGGTTGAGGGTGAGGATACCCAGACTCTCACAAGGCGACGGCCATGTCCGGCGTCCTCTCGCGAGTGCGAGCTTCGTCAGCCGGTTCTCGCCATCCCACGTGTAGGTCGTCACGCTCGCGCCCGCCTGAACCAGCGTGTTGTTCCCGTTCGCATCCCACGAGTAGGCCGTGACCGTCGCCCCGTCATCCGCCGTCAGCAGGCGGTCCGCCTGGTCGTAACTCAAGGTCGTCACCGCGCCGGAGGCCACCTTCATCAGCCGATTGCCCGATGAGTCGTACGTGTAGGTCATGTCGTACGCGTTCGCCCCGGAGCGCTGCTCGCGAGTCAGGCGGTAGAGGCTGTCGTAAGTCCACGTCACGCGGTCACCGTTCGCAAGCACCATGCCGGTCGGGTTCCCCACCTCATCCACCGTGTAGACGAACCCCGCAATCGCCGTGCCGTCCGACTTGGCGTTCCGCACAGCCGTCGTCCTTGAGGCCGCATCGTGGGCGTAGGTCACCGTCGTCGTGTTCGCGTGCGTCAGCGTCGTCACCCGGCCGAGGGGGTCGTAGGCCCACGTCGTCCGCCCGCCTTGCGGGTTCTGGACACCCGTCAGCCGGCTCGCGGCATCGAAGCTGTAGGTGAAAAGGCCCCCACCCGGCTCGGTCATCGTCGACCGCCTCCCAAGGGAATCATACGCGTACGAGACCGTTCTTCCTCCCGGATGCACCACCGTTTGCTGCCGCCCGGCCCCATCGTAGGTCATCGTCGTCACCCCGGCCGCGTCCGTGACGCCCGTCGGCAGCCCCGTCGGGTCGTAGGCGAAGGTCAGCGTCGGACCGCCCTGGTAGCTGATCGTCCGCTGCCCGTTCGCGTCGATCCGACCCGTGCGGAGGCTGACCGCGTCGTACTCGTAGGTCGTGATGTGTGCCGCCCAGCTCCCGCCAAACCGGCCTGAGCTCCCTGCGCCCGAGCCCGTGCTCCGAATCCCTCTCTCACCTACTGCTCTCTCGCACCAGTACCTGGTCCAGGTGCGTCTGGACACAGGAGCAGGTGCCCCTCCTCGCAGACGACGATCACTCCCCGAGGAGTGGGTATCGGCGCCACCTGGAAGGACAGCGAATGACACCCCCGGAAGCGCCCGACAAGCTCGCCCGAGCTACCGGCCAGCACCAGCAGCTCGTTCTGGGCGCCATCGCCAGGCCTGTGGCTCTTCCCGACGGTGCTCACACGCAGGTACACGTTGCCTTCGTGGATCGCTGCAGCATTGCTGGTCATGGAGCCGTGCAGGCTCACCCTCCACTTCTCGTTTCGCGTGTTTGCGTCGACGGCCACCAGTCCGTCGTGGTCCCCGTACTGGCGCAGGAACACCACCATGCCATCGCCGGCGATCGGAGGCCCCAAAGGGGACCCGCCGTCCGCGATCCTGCTGGGGAACACTCGGCGTCCTCGAACATCGATCCAGAGCACCTCGTCATCCCTGGCGGGGTCGAGGTCGTCGTCAGGTCCGTAGACAAGCCACCCATCGAGCTGCGCCACCCGGTCACCCAGGACTGGCTGCGCCCGGACCCGTCGTCGCCACGAGAGCTTGCCCGTTCGCGTCTCGTAGGCCCGAACTTCCCCGACCTCCCTCAAGACGGAGCCGATAGAGACAACGTGGACGACCTCGTCACCAACAATGACGGGGGCAGTCGCGGTTCCGTCCAGTGGCCCAGCTTCCCAGAGCAGGTCGCCGGTCCGGTCTCGCCCTACCAGCCACGACGGAGCGGCGTGGATCGAGTTGGTCTGGGCTACTAGCGTGTCGCCGCTCAGAGCCAGCTCTGTGGGGCCATCCGTACCGCGGAGTCGGCCCTCAGCCCGCATGACAATACCCCCATTCGCGCCTAGCGCCACGACTCCGTCGAGGGTGCTTACTGCAACCCATTCGGACTCTTGCTTTCCCGCAAGACCATAGGGCTCATGGAGAGGCAGCGCCCATGATATGCTCCACGAATCCAGGTCACATCGGACGACCGTGTTATCGGCTATGAGGTACAGCGCGCGCCCAACGGCCACTGCGTCCGAACAGGCCGCACCAAACCCCAGGGGGGACCACGTTCAGGCCAAGGCCTGTGGCATCTCTCGTCCCCTGTGCCATCCCGGTGGGCGGTGTGCGTAGCGCGAGCCAGGCTACCATCACTCCCAAGCCCAAGAAGAGGCTGCCTAGTCGCCACCGCCTTCTCGGCATTGTCTGTCCTCCTGGTTAGGTCACGGCTAGAGCTGGCGAGGGCAGTTCCGCTGTTCCAGGAATTCCTTCGCGGCATCGTGGTTAGGTGCGACGGTCTTGGGGAACGTGAGCATCTTGGCCTTACGACTCACACACTTTGGGAACATGAAGCTACTACGGTCGTGCGTCGCCACCCACTTCTGCCAGACTGCCTGCCAGATGGAAACGCCCGCATTGCACTTGGCGCCCACTCCCGTACCCCGTGCGAGGAGCGTCAGGCCGGCCTTGACATTCGCTTCGTGAGCGCAGATCGTCCATGTCGAGCACCCGTTTGGCTCCAGCCGTTTATCGTCGAAGTACCTGGGGTCACCGGCCGGGACCCTCCGGTTCACTGCCTCCGTCCAGCCCTTGTAGAGGACCAGCATGAACAGACCATGGTCGTCTGTGGGGCCTGTCGCGTACGTATCCCACGTCGACTCGGCCTCGATGATGCACTCGAGCGCCAGTCGCAGACGCTCCAGACTTGCTGTTCCTTCCTTGTCTTGCTCGGCTGGGGCCTCATACCATAGCCGCAAGAAGGAGTCGAGCTTACGGCCTGGCCCTGCATACTGACTCTCGAAATTCCGGTAACCTATGTACGAGCATTGGTTCCGGTAGCACCACCATCGCTTCCTGTGCTCCTCGTCCCGAATGTCCCAGTAGTACGGTTCGGCCTCTGGGTCGTCCTGCGTGCACCCAATCCTGTTCAGCAGGCCACTGGCGTCCTCCATCAGTATTGGACGCTGCTGGACATAGGCCCACGTGGCCTGCGTAGATGCGGGATCCACACTCACCCAGCTCCCCGTCGCCGGGCGGAGCCAGCGGGCGCGGACGTAGGTGAGGGCGGTCGTGGGCTCGGCGTAGTAACCCAGCGCGCCGACGTAGCGGTAGGGGTTCACCGTGCTGCCGGTCGATGCGAGCTGGTTGCCCCAGGCGTCGAAGACGTAGGAGTCCGAGGCCGTCTGGGAGGAGTCGGACAGGTTCCAGATCGTGCCCAGGTGGTCCGGATGGTGGTAGTGAGTCGCGCCCGAGCGCCGCTGGCTCACCGTGTCGCCATACGCGCCGACCGACGATGTGTACACCGCCTGCGTCACGTCACTGCCGTCGCTTTCGAGGAGGAGGCGGCTGCCATCCCAGAGGTGCTTCACCGTCGCGACGCCATCCTCCCGCTTCCGGCGCAGGCCGTCCGAGCCGTAGGTGTTCGTCACCACCGACCCGCCGGGCAGCGCCATCTTCGTGAGCCGGTTCTCGCCATCCCACGTGTATGTCGTCACGCTCGCACCCGCCTGCACCAGCGTGTTGTTCCCGTTCGCATCCCACGAGAGGGTCGTGACCGTCGCCCCGTCATTGGTCGTCAGCAGCCGGTCGGCCTGGTCGTACTGGTAGGTCGTCCGCCTCCCGTTCGCATCGCCCCCCCGTGCGGAGGCTGACGGCGTCGTACTTGTAGGTCGTGATGTGCGACAGCGGGTCGGTCTGCGCGACCTGTCGGCTGAGCGCATCGTAAGAGTATGTCGTCCGATACCCCCGCGCATCGACCTCCGCGCTCACCCGCCCGAGCGCGTGGTACGCCCCTGTGGATGCGAGGTGCCACTCGAATGGAGGGTACTCGCCATCGGGTGTCGTGTCTGCTATGGCGCTGGCGGCTTCCCCTCATTGCGGACGACTCCCCTTCTCCGCGACCACGTAGGCGCAAGTTCACTGTCTGGGCTCTGGCCCACTAGCTCTACGCTGCCCTGGTGAAGGTCCACAACGGCAACTGCGCATTCTCCGTCGCGTTCCACGCTGACCGCGAGCTTGCCCCCGCTTTCATCCCACGTTGGGTGCGTGCTCGCCATCGCGCCACCTAGGATGGGCCTGCGCCCCGATCCGTCGGGGCGGACGACCCACACGCGGCTCGAGGGGTCCTCGCCCACTTGGAATGCGAGCATGTCTCCGTCGGGCGACCAGCAGATCCCCCGGATGGGTCCCGCCGCTCGGTACAGCTCGGAGGCATGTCGGCTGCTGACTTCCATCGTGCACAGGCCGCTCTCCCCGTTCTCATGGTCCTGGCGATAGGCCAGCTTCGCCCCATCGGGCGCCCACGTTGGCTCGGCGTAGATACCTGTACCGCCCGTGAGCACCTCGATCCTGCCCCCATTGCGCCCCACCAGACAGACGTCCGCTACTGCGGCCACAGGGCCGGGCAGACGTCCCCGCTGCCGAGAGGTCACGAAGGCGATCCGCGAGCCGTCGGGGGATACCGCTGGATGGCCGTACTCAACAAACGGTTCACCGATGTACCGCTCGGGGTCGGGAGTCGAAACGGCTATCTGTATGTCCCCCGTCCTCAGATCCACGATGCGTACCGAGGATGGCAGGGCAGTCTCGCGCTCTCCGCCGTCTACCTGGAAGGCGATCTCACTGCCGTCAGGCGACCAACTTGGCCGTACGGCCTCACAGGAGTCCCACGCCGTAAAGCCCGTGACTCTCCGCGGAGGCCACTCTCCCTCGCCGACAACCCAGAGGTTGCCATCGGCTCCCGTGAACGCGAGCCGTGAACCGTCATATGACCACTCCATGTCGCTGGCTTCGCCGCTGCACATAACCCCCGGCACCTGCGTCTCGTGCCCGCTCGCCGGGTCCACGACAACTAGCCGCAGTTGGCCGCTCGTGCGCTCCGATCGCAGGAATGCAAGAGCGCCCACCCAGGTGGCCAGGAATACGGACTCACCGACATCCCGCGCACCCCCGGTGGACCCGGCGACGGTCTGCGCCGGCGAAGGTCCGTGCGCGCTCGCCGGAGCCAGCACAGTTTCCTGAGAGGTCCACCAGCTGGGCTCAGCGACACCGCTCTTGTGGCAGGACAGGGATCCAGCATAGGTCAGCCCCGCTAGCATCCACGCTGCAGTTCCAACTACCCTTGGCCGCCGCATGGCACATCTCCTCTCCTACTGGTATGGTCCGCCGTGCGCTCCCTCGGATGCGCGTGAGGTGGCTCACGTGGCAGGCACGGGCGGCGCCCACCACTGCCGTGTGTTCGCCGGCTGCTCGGGGATGAGGATGGGGACAATCGGGAACCCCACCGGGTCCAACGTCTCCATCCAGTCGCCGAACTCGCCGAAGGACGCATCACTCGACACTTCCATGCACCCCCAAGTGCCAGGCCAGTTCCCTCCCTCTGATGAGTGGACCCAGATGTCCGATCTGGCCGGATACCCCGGTAACGTCCG
>Ga0315288_10007205_pt1 | contig 14100 bp, 6 predicted proteins | sample YL17G11_20_MG_FD_203454 | JGI IMG/M metagenome (GOLD analysis project Ga0315288, IMG submission 203454) | Sediment microbial communities from Yellowstone Lake, YNP, Wyoming, USA - YL17G11_20 | ecosystem: Environmental > Aquatic > Freshwater > Lake > Sediment | place: USA: Wyoming | collected... | reverse complement strand
TTGCTTCGTTCCGTCATCACTGGGATAAGCTTCATGTATTTCTCTTTTATGGTCTTCTCATCTGCCATATCCCATGTATCGGCAGAAATCGAGCTTGTGCTGAAGTTATTCCTTTACGAAGCCTTAGGGTCCTGAGCGACAAAGATTTTACCTATGCCTTATTCAAGCAACTCAGCAAAGATTTTAACGGCGATATATTTCCAGATATAGAAGAAGAGCAAGCAAACGTTGAGCCGTTGCATTTACAGAAGCTTCAAGGTTTTTTGTGTGGGAATGCAGATGGCGACCAGTTATTTTTCTTTGCCTACAAGTTTGATGTCATTCCGATTGAACTGATCAGCAGTATTTATGAGGAGTTTTACAACACGGATAAAAGTGACACTGGGAATAACGGTTCTCATTATACTCCGCCTGCGTTGGTGGAGTTTGTGTTAGGCCAGGTGTTATCGCCCGAATGCTTAGATAAAAAGCCCAGGATTCTTGACCCGGCATGTGGGTCTGGGATCTTCCTTGTCGAATCCTTCAGGCGCATTGTTCGTCACACGGTCTGGTCGCAAAATGGAAGGCGCGTCAGTGATATTCAACTTAGGAAGATTCTTCGAGAGCAGATTTCCGGTATTGACATTAACGGAGAAGCCGTTCGGGTTGCAGCATTTAGTTTGTACCTTGCCTTTATGCATTACCAGAGGCCGCCGGATATTTTAGAACAAATAAAACAAGGCAAAAAACTGCCCAACCTGAAATATGACAAACAAGGGATCAGAAATCCCGAACAACAGTATGATATACTACTTGAAGCCAATTCTTTTGATGTAGAGTCCAAAATTGTACATGATGATGTTCTATCTAAATTCACTGAATCATGTGCAGATGTTGTTGTAGGTAATCCACCTTGGGGTTCACCAGGTAAGAAGGAGGAAGAAAAAGAAAACCGTGAAGCAATGGATGTTGCCATAAAATGGTGTGAAAAGCAAGAACCGAAATTGGGCATAGGTGGCAGGGAGTGGTCTCAGGCATTTATACATAGAGCACATAACTTATTGCGTGATGGCGGTTGGGCAGCACTGTTAGCTTCTTCTGGAGTTTTGTTTAAAAGCAACAAAGCCAGTCAAGTCTTCAGGAAACAATGGCTCACGAGAACAATCCTTAAACGTGTTGTTAATTTTGAGCATGTAAGAGATGTGTTTTTTACAGGAAGTACGCGCAAAGCAAAGGCGATATCTCCATTCATCTCTGTAGTTTTTAGTAATACACCGGGTGGTGACAATAATCACTTTGAGTATTGGTCGGCCAAAAAAACCGGGTTTGTGACCAATAATCAAGTGGTGGCTTTAACCATTGCGGATTTGAAACAACTATCTCAGATTAATGTGCTAAATAAAGACATGCTTTGGAAGATTTATTGGTGGGGTGGACATCGAGATGAAGGCTTAATCAATACAGTAAGAATCCATACTCATCTTGAAAATATGAATATTAGTAACACGAGTTTTACCAAAAATGATTTTGGGAGAGGATTTGGCATAACAAGAAGGGGGGAATATAAATTTAGAAAGTGTGAAAAATTCAAGGATTATCAAGAATTACCGCTTGAAGAATTTAATAGTTATGGGCCTATTCCCAACAGGCTGTGTGAAGTTTTGGGGAGATTAGATCGTCCCGGGAACACCTCTCTTTATGGCGGGTTTCGTTTGTTGGTTAAACGAAGCATAACACAGGAAGGTTTGAAAAAGGGTCGCTTTCTGGCCAGGTTGGCCAAAGGGGATTTTTGCTTCTGTGATTCGGTCTATGGCGTAAGATTGCCTGATACCGCTAACTGGGAAGCCAAAATACTATTAGGCATATTTTGGTCGTCCCTGACACGATACTATTATTGGATGACCTCCGGTGGTTGGGATATGTGGCACCCAAAAATCAATTTAGCTGAATTCAAGCAAATGCCAATTCGGTTGCCTAAAGATATAAAGCTTCGAAATCGAATTGTTAAAATCGTGGAGGAGTTGCAAGACAAAGGAGCAAATGGAGCAAGTCCAGATATATTTGGCGGTAGTACATTAACTTTTGAGGAAACCGTCAAGCTTGAGCATGATCTTGATGAGGCGATTTTTGATTTGTATGAATTGAATGAAGCGGAGCGGGACCTTGTTAGAGACATGTGTGAATATGGGCTTGATCTTTTTTACAATAATGTCAAGAGCAAGGCCGTGAAACCGGTTGAAGCGAATAGACCTGCGGGTAATTGTGGTGTTCTCAAAGATGTTCCACCTCGGCGAGATCTGCAAAAGGGATTCGAGGGGTATATCAGAACGTTCCTGCGAATCTGGAATCGGGAGCTTGAACCTGGTGGCGAATTTCGCTGGCAGTTGATTAGGCCGGGCAGAAACATACCTATGGCTGCAATAGTATTCTCAACACAAGACAAAAACAAGTCTCTTGGGCCTGTGAAAGAGTCTGAAGCGGCCCAATGGCACAAAGTCTTGGAGAAGCTTGACAAGACACAACCTGCGCCGGTTAGCAATAGGGTTTATATTGATGGGGTAGTGCGAGCCGTTTCTGATACTGACATCATGATTATCAAGCGCAATGAAAGACGGCTATGGACGCGAAGTATGGCGCGCGAAGACGCCGAGGCGACATTGCTGCAGGCAATACATTTGCAGGAAAGAAGCAGGGGGCAATGTTGACCAGACCACGTTTGAGCAAAATTGACTCCTGGGCCAATTATGAAACCAGGATATTGAAAGTGATTGTTTCAGCACTTGAGCTATTGAGAAGTGGAAAGTGTGATTTAACAGAGAAATGTGAAGATGAACTTAATTATGAGTTCTATTTTTGTATGCTTGAGGCCGTTCGGGAGTTAGGCGGTGAAGATAGCGGCATAAATGCGCCTCCAGTTTATGAATGTACGAATCAGCCGCTCGAAGAGGAAGAACTTCTTGATGTTTCGCGAAAGAAACGGCCGGATTTTCAATGGGGGTATATTGATCATTCGGAGCGTAACCCGAGGAAGAGTGCAAAATACTATTATGTTGAATGTAAAAGATTAGGTACACCAACACGAAGCGATTGGGTATTCAATCGGAATTACGTATTACACGGCGTGTTAAGATTCGTCAAGCCAGAGTGGAAATATGGCAGAGCATCTTCATCAGGAACAATGATTGGATATATCCAGAGCATGGAAGTAAAGGATATTCTATCTGGGGTGAATGAAGAAGCATTCAATAATGACATACCCCCAATTGAATTGGGGTCGGAAGGCTGGGAAAAGAAAGGCGTAAGGAGGTTGGAGCATGAGTTTAATCGTCCCAAAGTGGTTCCTACGCATTTTACATTGCGGCATTTTTGGGTGGATTTACAGTAGCTGGCCGCATGGGCTGAAGGTCATCCTACGGTGCTGATTTGAGATTTCATCCCGGCGTTCCGGGATTTCGTTGCAGAGTGTTTCGGTCAGGATTTTGGCGGGGGCTTAGTTTAGATTTTATCCTTTTCTCGGCGGGGGGTTTTTGTTAGAAATGGTGTCGGCTTGTCGCCCGGTTTCTAAGTAGTTATGAAAACCGGTAAAATGATTCAGTTTGAATCAACAGGAGGCGCAGAAATGGAACGCAGACGTGCAGGAACGGGGTTTCTATCGAACACCAGTTGGCTGTTGGCCTTGATTTGCCTGGTTTTGTGCGGTTCGTGTACGGCGCAGGGCGGCTACAAGCCGGCGGACGGGCCTCTGCTGACCCGCTGGGCAAAAGACGTCTCGGCGGAGAACGCATTGCCTGAGTATCCGCGTCCGCAAATGGTCCGCACGGAGTGGCTGAACCTCAACGGGCTTTGGGACTACGCTATCAAGCCTAAGGATCAGGCAGCGCTGGCGCGGGAGGAGTTTGACGGCCAGATTCTCGTGCCCTATCCGGTCGAATCGGCCCTTTCGGGTGTGATGAAGCCTGTCGGCCCGGACAACCGCCTCTGGTACCGGCGGACCTTCGAGATTCCAAAGAAATGGAAAGACAAACGTGTGCTGCTGCACTTCGGCGCGGTCGATTGGGACGCGACGGTCTGGGTCAACGGCAAGAAGCTCGGCAATCACCGCGGCGGGTACGACCCGTTCAGTTTCGATATTACCGATGCGCTGACCAAGAGCGGCAAGCAAGAAATAGTGCTGTCGGTGTGGGACCCGACTGACACCGGCACCCAGCCTCGGGGCAAGCAGGTGCGAAAGCCCGGTGGGATATGGTACACCGCCGTCACCGGAATATGGCAGACGGTCTGGCTCGAGCCGGTGCCGAAGACGTACGTCGAGTCGCTTTCGATTGTCCCCGACATCGACAAAGGGGAAGTGCAGATTACAGCGAATGTGGTCGGGGATAGCGCCGGGACCGGGCTGGCTGCGAAAGTGGCCGGGAAAGGTTTCGCTGGTGCGGCTGCAAGTTCTGCGGGCAACAAGCTCACAATCAAGATACCCGATGCAAGGCTGTGGTCTCCGGAGGCGCCTTACCTGTATGACGCGACGGTGAGCGTTGGGAGCGACGATGAGCCTATCGACTCGGTCAAGAGTTACTTTGGGATGCGCAAGATCTCTCTGGGCAAGGATGATGGCGGCATTCTGCGGCTGTGCCTGAACAATAAGCCGTTGTTCCAGTATGGGCCGCTCGATCAGGGCTGGTGGCCGGACGGGCTTTACACAGCGCCGACCGACGAGGCCCTGCGATACGATATCGAGGTGCTCAAGAAATTGGGCTGCAATATGCTGCGAAAGCACGTGAAGATTGAGCCTGACCGCCTGTATTACTGGTGCGACAAGCTGGGCCTGATGGTGTGGCAGGATATGCCCAGCGGCGACAAGTACATCGGCGGCAACGACCCGGATATCCAGCGCTCGCCCGAGTCCGCCGCCCAGTTCGAGGCCGAGCTAAAGGCGATGATCTCCACCTTCTACAACCATCCGTGCATTATAATGTGGGTCCCTTACAACGAGGGCTGGGGACAGTGGGACACGCCGCGTATCGTGAACCTGATCAAGGAGCTGGACTCGACCCGGCTGGTGAACAACGCCAGCGGCTGGAGCGATCGCGGCGTCGGCGACGTGCACGACGTTCACAGCTATCCGGGCCCCGCCGCGCCGCCCGTCGAGGACAAGCGGGCGGCCGTATTGGGCGAATTTGGCGGCCTCGGCCTGCCGGTCGAGGGACACACCTGGCAGGCGGAGAAAAACTGGGGCTACCGCAGTTACACGAACGCCAACGAGCTGACCGACGCCTACGCGGCCCTCATCAAGAAGCTCCACCCGCTGACCGGGGCCCCGGGCCTGGCCGCAGCGGTCTATACGCAGACGACCGACGTCGAGGTCGAAGTCAACGGCCTGATGACATACGACCGGGCCATGATCAAGATGGACGCCGAGCGAGTCGCCGCTGCGAACAAGGCCCTCTATATGCCGCCCGCGCCTCGCCGGGCCGAGGGCGATAAGCTCATCCCACCGGCCACGCCGCTGGTCGCGTGCGATCCCTACTTCAGCATCTGGTCCCCGGCGGATAAGTTAACCGACGAAGACACCGTCCACTGGACGGGCAAGCCCCATCGGCTCACCAGCATGGTCCGCATTGACGGCAAGCCGTATCGCATCATGGGCGCCAGCCCGGGCACCGTGCCGGCTTTGGAGCAGACCGGTCTGACGGTCCTGCCCACCCGCACGATCTACACGTTTTCAGGCGCCGGTGTGGGCCTGACACTAACGTTCATGACGGCGGCCCTCCCCGAGGACATCGACATCCTCTCGCGGCCGGTGACCTACGTGACCTACGAATTCCGTTCCATCGACGGCAAGAAACATGATGCCGCCCTCTATCTGGACGCCTCGGCGGAGATCACTGTCAACACGCCCAATCAGCAACAGGTGGTGTGGTCGCAGGAGCAGGTGAACGATCTGAACGTGCTCAAGATCGGCTCGAAGGATCAACCTATCCTCGCCAAGCGGGGCGACGACATACGGATCGATTGGGGCTTTCTGTACGTCGCTACACCCAGTGCTCCGAACACACTGGCAACGTTGATGCGCTGCGGCGACCTGCGAACCGCATTCGCGAGCCAAGGCAAGTTCCCCGCAGAGAAATTAGCGCAACCGGCGACCGCCGGCGACGCGCCCGTGGCCGCGGTCATCACCGATGCGATCCAGGTTTCCGCCCAGCCCGTCTCCCGCTGGCTGATGCTCGCCTACGACGACCTCTATTCGATTCAATACATGCGCAAGAACCTACGCCCGTACTGGCGGCGAAGCGGCTGGGAGGCCGCCGATCTGCTCCAAGCCGCCGCTCGGGACTACGAGTCGTTGAAGAAACGCTGTGCTGCTTTTGATGAGGAGCTGATGGCTGATCTGACGAAGGCCGGCGGCGAGAAGTATGCGAAGCTGGCCGCGCTGGCGTATCGCCAGTGTTTCGCGGCGGGCAAGTTCGTGGCTGATACCAATGGCCAGCCGCTGCAGTTCTGCAAGGAGAACCACTCCAACGGCTGCATCGGGACCTCAGACGTGTTCTACCCAATGGCCCCGCAGTTCCTGCTGTTTGGCCCATCGGTGGCCAAGTCGTTCCTCGTTCCCTTCATGAACTACGCGGCGTCCGAACGATGGAAGTTCCCCTTTGCCCCGCACGACTTGGGCCAGTACCCACACGCCAACGGCCAGCGCTACGGCGGCGGCGAGCGGACGGAGGAGAACCAGATGCCCGTCGAGGAGAGCGGCAACCTGCTGCTCCTCATGGCCGCCGTTGCGCAGATGGAGGGCAACGCCGACTTCGCGGGGCTGTACTGGCCGCAACTGGAGAAATGGGCCGAGTACCTCAAGGCCAAAGGCTTCGATCCGGAGCACCAGCTCTGCACCGACGACTTCGCCGGCCACCTGGCCCACAACGTGAACCTCTCCGCCAAGGCCATCTGCGGTCTGGGCGCGTTCGCCGGGCTCTGTGATATGCGAGGCGACAAGGCCAAGGCCGCGGAGTACTCCAAGCTGGCCAAGGAGTTCGCCGCCCGCTGGGCGAAAGAGGCCGACGATGGCGATCACTTTCGCCTGGCCTTCGACAACCCCGGCACCTGGAGCCAGAAGTACAACCTTGTCTGGGACCGCATCCTCGGTCTGGACCTGTTTCCCGCCGAGGTCGCCCGGAAGGAAATGGCCTACTACAAGCGGATCCAGAACCGCTACGGCCTGCCGCTCGACAATCGCTCGCTCTACACCAAGCTCGACTGGATTCTCTGGACCGCGACGCTGACGCAGAACCGTGAGGACTTCGAGGCCATCGTTGAACCGGTGTGCCTATTCCTCAACGAGACTCCGGATCGCTCGCCGATGACGGACTGGTACTTCACGAACGACGCCCGCAAGCGAGGCTTCACGGCCCGCCCGGTCGTCGGCGGCGTGTTCCTCCAGATGCTCTACGACAAGGCCGTCTGGCGGAAGTACGCCGGCCGCGACAGGACCAAGGCCGCCGCCTGGGCCCCGATGCCCAAGCCGCCCGTGCTCGTGACTGTCGCGCCAACCGCCCAGGACGAACCTGGGATTTGGCGTTATACGACGCGAAGGCCCGGCGAGGGCTGGTTCCAGCCCGGCTTCGACGCCGGTTCGTGGAAGGAAGGCAAGAGCGGCTTCGGCACCGACGGGACGCCCGGTGCGATCGTGAACACCGTCTGGGACACGCGCGACATCTGGCTACGGCGTGAGTTCGCGCTGCCCGAGGGCAAGTGGGACGACATCGCCCTGAACGTCCACCATGATGAGGACGTCGAGATCTACATCAACGGCGTTCATGCCGCCGCCGCGAATGGCTACACAACCGACTACGAGGCGCTGCCCGTGAATCCCCCCGCGAAGGCCGCTCTCAAGGCCGGCAAGAACGTCATCGCCGTCCACTGCCGCCAGACCAGCGGCGGCCAGTACATCGACGTCGGCCTCGTCGAAGTCATAGAGAAAACTGGGCGGTGAAGGAACAACGGCAAGCGCACTTGCCGGTTGCAGGGGCCGGCGAGCTGCCGTATCATGTCGTGTGTCGGTGCCGTTGGCAGGAAAGGCGTATGGCAGAGAACAGTTCAGCTTGCTGGCCGGTTGGCCTGCCCGGATGAACGTTTTGCACAGTGCGCCGAAGCTGTCGGCGTAGAATACGGGCCTATTCTGGAGCCTGACAGAGAACAGATGGTATTTGAGTTAGATGCCGTGGTGGCCCACTTGTATGGATTGAATGAGGGACAGCTAACACATATCTTCGAGACATTCCATGAAGGCTGGGATTACCAGGAATGTTTGGAGAGAGTACTTGAGCACTTCTGTGAACGGAAGGAGAGTAAATGAATGTCGTCATAGACAACTCCACCTATTTGTCATTCAAGACCGCTGTGAACTGGAAGGTATTGGACGCACACACAGTGTACAATATGGCGAACTTTCTTGAGTGTCTTGTGATTGCGGATAGGGTGTTTCTGGCACCTACGATTCTGTGGGACGCTGTTGCAATTGACTGGGAGCATTTATTTGAAGCTGGCCACCCGTGTGCACAGTTGGAACAGATTGCTCCTAATCGGGATGAGACCGTGATCGTCTTTAGGAAAGCCATCGAAGAGTCAGTTAAAGACCTTTCCCTCAGAGTTATACGTGGGGTGGCCCGTGAATCTGGGGCAGACCTCGACTTGACTCGCGCCCTCCTTCAATCGTGGCGCGTACAAGCTCATACAGACCCAGACAGTTTCATGCAGATTTATTCGGAACCTCATGCGATTACTGATCTGGGAGCGAAGATGTGGCATAGAACCCTGGTCCCTGGTTGGATAGAAACCGGCCCACCTCACGAGCATTTGGCGCATTACTTATTGCGCTGCAATGTTGCAATGGAAATTTCGGATCGTGTGGTATACCACCCACACTCGCATCGTATGCCCCTTGTATGTGCAAAAATGAAGCTGAAGGCAGGCCAATCAACGTCACTGGTGTCGGCCCTGATCCGGGACACAGAAGCAGAGATTGAAAAAAGAATATCTGCAACTGCACGTGAGGCGCTTCTATCACCGTATGAACCGTTTGCGTCTGTGGATGTCGACCTTCCTCTGGTTCTGGCAGTGGTCTTATCAGGCGCAAAAGCACCTGATCAAATAATCCCTCGTACGTTGGATCTTCGAATTCTTCCAGAAGCGGTTAGGTATAGGCAGTGGGCGTCGAAACTGGTCGCGGCGATTAGAAATGGAGCCGTTGGTGAGCGAACGGAGGTAGCGAAGGAGTTGTTGGATGCGAAGCAAGCTCTGGCTGAAGAGTTGACTAAACTGTACGACGTACGGAGGAGAACTGATTTCTCACGTTTGTCCAAGCTGGTTTCAGTGGTGGATCCTGAGCACATCCTATCCGTCAATACGAGAAATGCTCTGATCAAAGCAGGGAAATGTATTCTCAAGTTGATCCCCGAAGGCGTTGGTTGGGTGAAGAAAATACAAGTACGTCGCAAAATCGCCTTGCTCATAAACCTTGCAAGACAACGACGCATGCTGGATAATCTTAACTCGTTGCTTGGAAGGACATTCGGCAAAGAATTGAGTCAAGAGCAACTTGGTGCTCTCACGGCACTTCGGAAGAATCAGGCCAAATTGATAGCGGGAGTTGTTGCGGAAAAGTAAAGAGGCCATAGGCGCTGACTGAAATGAAGCCGGAATTTGTTGACAATCGCAATGGAAACACGCTTGTTATCGCATTGCAAGGTCATTTGGGCTGGCTGCGGGCGACTATCATTTGCGGGGAAAAGACAAAAGCAATCAGCTACGATACGATAAAAAAAAGAAGGGGTCGATAAATGGCTCTATTGTTGGGATACGATGTTGGCAGCTCGTCGGTCAAGGCGACGCTGATGGATGCCCAGAGGGGTAAGGTTTTGGCGAGTGCGACTTCGCCGGATAAGGAGCTGGAGATAATCGCCAAGCAGATAGGCTGGGCTGAGCAGCATCCGCAGACCTGGTGGGAGCACGTCGTAAAAGCGACGCAGAAGATCAAATCGCAGATACAATTTGACGCGGGCGATGTCGCGGCGATTGGGATTTCGTATCAGATGCACGGGCTGGTTGTCGTTGATAAGAATAAGCAGGTGCTGCGGCCCTCGATAATATGGTGCGACAGTCGGGCCGTGCAAATCGGCGAGCAGGCCGCCAGGGACATCGGGGCCGCCAAGTGCCTGAAGAAGCTGTTCAATCTGCCGGGGAATTTCACGGCCTCGAAGCTCAAGTGGGTCAAGGAAAATGAGCCGCAGGTTTTCTCGAAGATTCACAAGATGATGCTGCCCGGCGACTATATCGCGATGAAGATGACCGGCGAGATAAAGACGACACCGTCGGGATTATCCGAAGGGATAATGTGGGATTTTGAAGGCGACAGGCTTGCCGAATTCGTTCTGGAGAATTACGGTGTCTCGACCGGCCTTGTTGCCGATACGGTTCCGACGTTCTCGGTGCAGGGGGAGCTGACAAAGGCCGCTGCCGATGAGCTTGGTCTTGCCGCCGGGACGAAGATCAGCTACCGCGCAGGCGATCAGCCCAATAATGCGCTGTCACTGGGCGTCTTGGAGCCGGGCGAAATCGCCGTCACCGCGGGGACATCGGGCGTCGTATATGGCGTCGGCGACAAGAAGAACTACGACCCCAAATCGCGCGTCAACGTATTCGTGCACGTCAATCATTCAAAAAGTAAGCCTCGCTACGGCGTGCTATTGTGCCTTAACGGCACGGGCATCCTCAATAGCTGGCTCAAGCATAACTTCGTCGGCGATGGCCTGGACTATCCGCAAATGAACGACTTAGCGGCGAAGGTCCCGGTCGGCTCGGACGGCTTGGTGATACTGCCCTACGGCAACGGGGCCGAAAGGACGCTGGAAAACCGCAATATCGGCGCATCGGTCCACGGCTGGAGCTTCAACGTCCACAAGAAAGCGCATTTCCTCCGCGCCGCCCAGGAAGGCATCGTCTTTGCCTTGAACTACGGGCTGGGCATCATGCGCGATATGGGCATCGAATTGAAGACCGTCAAGGCGGGCAATGCCAACATGTTCCTAAGCCCGCTCTTTGCCGAGGCCTTTGCGACGGTGACCGGGGCGAGCGTGGAGCTGTACAACACCGATGGCTCGCAGGGCGCGGCTCGCGGCGCCGGTATCGGCGCGGGAATCTACAAAGGCCCCGCAGACGCCTTCGTCGGCCTCAAGCCCGTCAAGACTGTCAAGCCAAATAAGAAACTGGCCTCTGCCTATCAAGAGGCTTACCAAACTTGGGAATTGGTCCTCAAGAGGCAGTCATAGCGGGCCGGGGAACAGGCGGCGCGGAAGGCCGACGCCGCGGAAAATCCGCGAGGAGGCTTGTTGGGCGAAGTAAACAAGGCCTCTGCAAAATTGCAGGTTAGGCCTATATTGTTGAAGAAAATCTCTTTTATGATTTTCTTCAATAATTGCCTAAGCGATTACGAGACAATACGTTGCCATCGAAAAGAAAAAATCAACAAACGATTTTTTCTTTTCCAAGTAGGCCTAACCTGCAATTTTGCAGAAGCCTTAGAAGTAAACAGCACAGGAGATCGGCCATGCCGAGGATACCTCTTAGAATCGGACACGCCGCGTCACTGCTGATAATCTTCGGCTCGGCCTTCGCCTGCCCTGCGGCTGAACAGACTGCGGGGAATTCGGCTGACTCGTCGGGCCGGTGCTTCACAATCCAAGTGGTGGATCGGCAGACCGGCCGGGGCGTGCCGCTCGTTGAATTGCGGACGGTCAACAACATAAGATATTTCACCGACAGCAACGGCATCATCGCATTCTATGAGCCAGGGCTGATGAACAGGGAGGTCTTTTTCTTTGTTGAAAGTCACGGCTACCGGTTCCCGAAAGACGGGTTCGCAATGCAGGGAACAAGATTGAAGACCGAGCCGGGGAAGACCGCGGTTATCAAGATAGACCGCATCAACATCGCCGAGCGGCTTTACCGCGTCACCGGGCAGGGAATCTATCGTGATAGTATTCTGGCGGGCCGCCCCGTGCCGCTGCGAAATCCCCTTCTCAACGGACAGGTCGTGGGCCAGGACTCGGTGTTCACGTGCATCTATGGCGGGCGGTTGTTCTGGATGTGGGGCGATACAGCGAGGCCCTCGTACCCGCTCGGCAATTTCGCTATGTCCGGCGCATTTTCGGATCTGCCTGAGAAGGGAGGGCTGGACCCCGCAGAGGGCGTCAATCTCGAATACCTCGTCGGCGGGGATGGCTTCAGCCGGCCAATCGCGCCGATGAAAGAGCCGGGGCTGGTCTGGTTGGACGCCCTGATGACCCTCAAGGACAACGATGGCCGCGAACGAATGGTCGCCGGATACGCGCGACTCAAGGGCCTGGGTGAGGTGCTCGAGCGGGGGCTGATGGTCTTCAACGACACGACGCAGTCGTTCGAGCCGATTGTGCGCTCCGGTGTGGACTTCCTGCCCTTCTCAAACACCGGTCATGCGTTCGGCGTGAATATCAGGGGCAAGAAGTACTACTACTTCACCAGTCCAGCGCCCGTGGCGGTTCGGATGCGCGTAAAGGCCCTGTGGGATGATGTGGTCGATGCCAATCGCTATGAGGTTCTGACCGCCCTCGAAGCAAAAAGGTCCGCTGGCGTACCCCAGCAGCGCGTGGACGTGGGCGATTCCAAGAGACCTTGGCGCTGGGTTCGGTTCGCCGACCTGCTTGGCGGCGATGCCTCTTCAAAGACCGCTGTCATCAAGGCCCTCGAAGAGGAAACGGGCAAGCCGCACGTCTATGACATTGAATCGGGCAAGGAAATCTTATCTCACAATGGAACGGTCTATTTCAACGACTACCGCCGGCGGTGGGTCGCTATCTTTGTGCAGCATTTCGGCGAGAGATCTTTTCTTGGCGAGGTATGGTGCGCCGAGGCCGACACGCCGGTAGGCCCCTGGGGCTATGCCCGAAAGATTGTAACGCACAACAAGTACTCCTTCTACAATCCAAAGCAGCACCCGCATTTCGACCGTGACGGCGGACGCGTTATTTTCTTTGAAGGCACATATTCGCATACGTTTTCCGGCTCGCCGGAGAATGCAACGCCGCGTTACGATTACAATCAGATTATGTACCGGCTCGACCTTGCCGACCCGAGGCTGACCCTGCCGGCGGCGGTTTATCAAGTCGCCGACGGGCGGGGCGGGCGCGACTACATCATGCGAAGCGCCGTAGAACAGGCCGGCAAATGGGACGCCGTCGAGGCGGTTGCGTTCTATGCAATCGAGCCTGACAGGGCCGCCGACGGTACGGTTCCCATCTACAGGATTCAAAGCTCTGTCGGCAACAGCATGAGAATCCGCCTGGCCGCACAGCCCCCTGCATCACCCGCCGAGCCGTCGTTCTACGCCCTGCCGCCCGGCGAACAGGCGAGCCCCGTTAGAAATTCTCTGGTGGGGGGTGCTGCGCGTGGGGGGGCTGGGATTTCTAACGGGGCGAGCGAAAATCCGTGCATAGCGCCGCTCTACGAATACAGCAATGCGACTTCCGGAGAGTATCTTTATTCCACGCAATCGCAGCCGGACAGGCCGGGCTGGGAGCGCACGGAGAAGCCTTTGTGCCGCGTGTGGAAAGCCCCCGCAGGAACGGCGCTCTTGGACCGCGCAGCACGCTCTATTGTCGAACACTGAACTATAACAATGTCATTGCGCTGAACTAACGAGGTCAATTATGAAAAACGCAAGGTTGATTCGCACCTGTTTTGTGGAAAATGGATGGTGGTTGATCGCGGCTGTGGTTGCCGGCGTATGGGCCAACTGGGACTACAAAGGCGGATTCGGTATCATCGGCAGAGACGGCCAGGGCGACGAAGGCTTCATAAAAATCCTGATCGGCAGCAGCGCAGCGAAAGATAGGTGAATTAGGGGTGGGCAGACGGCGCGGGGATTGGTATAATTTGCAGTCTGGCGGTTATCGGATTCCGCTCAATTTCGTGGAATCTCAGAAGCGTCGGCGCGTTTTGTGAAACGGGATTATTGAGAATCAGTCAAATTAGGAGCAGGTAAAATGGCAAAGAAATCATTACACAGTATATGCAGATGGACGTTCAATGCGGGCAAGG